>WNFM01062848.1_pt1 | contig 15681 bp, 12 predicted proteins | sample 5400271 | NCBI WGS metagenome assembly WNFM01 (sample SAMN13153352, study PRJNA577476) | soil metagenome | isolation source: 60 cm saprolite on Douglas fir-dominated hillslope | place: USA:California | collected 2013-09-17
GTTGCCGCCGAGCAGCGGGTCTTGCCCCGCCGCCCGCAGAATGTGGTGCAGCAGCAGCGTCGTGGTCGTCTTGCCGCGCGTGCCCGTCACGCCGGCAATCTTGCCCGGGCAGGCGCGAAAGAACCAGTCCAGCTCCATCTCGATGCGCGCGCCGGCCGCGCGTGCGGCGGCCAGGTAGGCGGAGTCGCGCCGGACGCCGGGGTTGCGCACGACCACGTCGGCCCGTGCGAAGTCGGCCATGTCGTGCCGGCCGAGGACGTAGCGGATGGGGAGCCCGGCCAGTTTGGCGATGCTCGGCGCCAGCACCGCTTCGTCGCGCAGATCGGTCGCCACCACCTCCGCCGCGCCCTGCTCGACGGCATAGCGTGCCGCGGCTACCCCGCCGCCGAGCAGCCCCAGGCCCATTATCAGCACGCGCTTTCCGCGCAGCGCATTCGGGTCGTCGGGCGTGCCCCTTACATCCTGCCAGTCGCCGCTACTCATGCCGTCCTCCATCAGGCCGCGCATGCCGCGCCGCGCCACGGCTATTATGCGCGCGCGGAGCCGGAGGGGTCCAGCGAGTCGGCACTGTTGTGATTGTCGCGTCGCGCGGGGCGTCGTATCATTTGAGGCATGTCGAAGACATCTCAGGCGCCAGTGGCAGATGTTTTGACGGAAGTTTTGACGGATGCCATGGCGGAATGCTCCATGCGGCGCAGCTGCGAGCGGGGAGTGCGCAGCAGGGACGCCGCGCCGGCGCCAGATTGTCCCCACTGGCGGTACGTGCGATGAGGGACCAGCACTTGACGGGCGAGCCACGTTCCGACGAGCAGGAGCTACTCGCCAGAGGGAAGTCAAGGCCCCGGGACGGCGCGCGGAGCGGGCAAAGGCAGGGCCGGCGCCCCAGGCCATCTGCCGATGGGCGCGTCCCCGGCGGCAAGGACGACGCGGGCACCGCCGCGCGGCATCCCCGCGACGCCACGCGCGCGTCCGCAGCGGATGGTCCGCCCGACCCTATGGCAAGCGCCCGCAACGCGGATCGGCTGGAGGCGCTGCGGCGGACCGCATTGCTCGACACGCCAGCCGAAGTGAGCTACGATCGCTTGACACAGATCGGCCGTAAGCTCCTCGCGGCACCGGCCGCACTGGTAGCGCTGGTAGATGCGGACCGCCTCTTTCTCAAGAGCGCATGCGGGTTGGAGGAGTTGGACGAGCCTCATCGGGGCATCCGCGAGCTGCCGCTTCGTCGCTCGTTCTGCGCCCACACGGTCGCCTTGGGCGAGCCGCTCGTGGTGGCAGACGCCCGCGAGCATCCGTGGTTTCGCGGCGACGAGTCGTGGCACACCTCGCCTTTTGTTGCGTATCTAGGCGTGCCGCTGATACTTGCCAACGGTCACGCCATCGGCTGCTTTGGCGCGCTGGATGTCCAGCCCCGCCAGTGGACGGACGACGAGGTGCATCTGGCACGCGACCTGGCCGCAACCACCGTTGCCCTGATCGAGCTACGCCTGGCGGCCGAGGAGGCCGAGCAGGAGCGCGCGCGTCTCTTGCAGCACGAGCGCGACGCCCGCGCGCTGGCAGAGGCGCTCTCCCATCTGGCGCTCGACGATTTGCTGCGCGAGCTCGTCGCGCGCGTGCGGTCCATTTTGTCGGTGGATAACGTCGCGATTTTGCTGCTCGACGCCGAGGGACGCGAGCTGCGGGTGCGCACCGCGTTGGGACTGGAAGAAGAAGTGGCGGCGGGGGTGCGCATCCCATTTGGAAAGGGCGTGGCCGGACACATTGCGGCGAGCCGCCAGCCCGTCATCATCGACGACCTCTCGCAGGTGGAGGTGTACAATCCTTTCCTCAAGGAGAAGCTAGTTTCGCTGCTGGGTGTGCCGTTGGTGGTGGAGGATCGCGTCATCGGCGTCATCCATGTCAGCGCCGCCGCACCCCGTCACTTTACACAGCAAGAACAGGAGCTGCTCCAGCTCGTAGCCGACCGGACCGCCATCGCGATTGACCACTCCACGCTGTATGAGGCCGAGCGCGTCGCCCGCCAGCGGCTGGCCTTCCTCGCGGAAGCGGGTATGACGCTTGTCTCCTCTCTCGACTACGACGCCATTTTGGATCACCTGGCGCGTCTCACGGTGCCGGGGCTGGGCGATTGGTGCGCGATCGACGTCGTGCAGGACGCGGGCAATGTTGAGCGCCTGGCGGTGGCGCATGTGGATCCCGTCAAAGTGGAACAGGTGATGGAGCTGTCGCGCCGCCACCCCGTGGATCCGCAGAGCCAGCACCCGCTTGCTGGAGTCTTGCGCTCACGCCGGCCGCTGCTCGTAAGCGAGATCACGCAAGGTGATTTCGCCACCACGACGCTCTCGGAAGAGGAGCTCGACGCCGTGCAAGTGCTCGGCCTGCGCTCATTCATGATCGTGCCACTGGTGACGCGGGACCGTGTGCTCGGCGCCATCACGCTCGCCACAACGTCCGAGTCCGGCCGCCGCTACCGGGATGAGGATGTGGCGCTGGTGGAGGAGCTGGCGCGGCGGGCAGCGCTCGCCATAGAGAACGCGCAGTTCTACCACGGCACGCAGGCGGCGCTACGCAGCGTCGAAGAGATCGCGGAACGGCTCGCGCAGCAGGCGGCGCAGCTCGATACGATCATCGAGGCGATTCCAGACGGCGTCTACGTATGCGATGCCGAAGGGATGCGCACGCGGGTCAATGCTCCCGGCGCGGCGCTGCTCGGCCTGACGATGGAGCAGGCGCTGCAGCCGATCGCCGCCTACTGGGATTTGATACGGCCGCGCTATCTCGACGGCACGTCGATCCCCATCGAGGACTTCCCGCTCTCGCAGGCGCTGCGCGGCATCATACGCACCGATATCCGCTTCATCGTTTGCCACCACATCAGTGGCGGAGACGTGCATTTGCTGGCGAGCTGTGCGCCCATTCGCAACGCCGCGGGCGTCATCACCGGCGCCGTGGCGGTCTGTAGCAACATCAGCGAGCTGCAGCGGCTGGAGCGCCAGAAGGACGAGTTCCTGAGCGTCGCCTCGCATGAGCTGAAGACGCCGCTCACTAGCCTTAAGATCCTCACCCAGCTCGCGCACCGCCAACTCCAGCGCACCGGCATCGGTGGGCTAGAGCATATGGACCGCATGGAACACTCCATCATCCGCATGGAGCGATTGGTCAACGACCTGCTGGATGTGTCGCGCATCGAGTCTGGCCGGCTGGCACTGCGCCTGGAGCCGCTCGACCTCGTTTCCCTCTGCCGCCACGTCGCCGCCGAGCAGATGGCTGCCAGCGAGCGTGAGATCGCGCTCGAGCTGCCGCGTGAGCCGACCATCGTACGGGCGGACGCCGACAGGATCGATCAGGTGCTCGCGAACCTGCTCTCCAACGCCCTCAAGTATTCACCGCAGGAGCGCCCCGTGACGCTAACGGTGCGCAAAGAGGCGGCGAACGTGGTAATGGCGATTCGCGACGAAGGCTCCGGCATCCCGCAGGAGGCGCTACCGCATCTCTTCGAGCGTTTCTATCGCGTGCCGGGGGTGCAGGTGCAGAGCGGCTCCGGCGTCGGTCTCGGACTCGGCCTCTACATCACGCGGGAGCTGGTGGAGCGGCATGGCGGGCAGATTCGCGCCGAGAGCACCCCCGGCTTCGGGACCATCTTCAGCGTGACGCTCCCGCTGGCGGACGCGCAGCCCTCGCCACTTGCTTGACCAGCCGCAGCGCGGTGTGCGACACTCTGCAACGAACGCGCGTGCGCAGCAGCAGTCTGGCGCGACACACGGCACGGGAGCGGGGGAACGTATGCAGAACGAGCGAGCGGCACAACGGGCGCTGCCGATGCGTGGGGTCGAACAGCCCGTACGCGCGGACGTGCTGGAGCTAGCGGATGTCCACATCTCGCGCCATCCCGTCGTCGAGCACAAAATGACGTCGCTGCGCGACCGCTCCACACCGCCCCCAGAGTTCTACCGCCTGGTGCGCGAGCTGGGTACGCTCCTCGCGTACGAGGCGACCGCCGACCTGCATACCCGTCCAGCGCGCATCGAGACGCCACTGGAGCCGATGGAAGGCAAGCGGCTGGCGGGCGGCGTCGGCATCATGCCGGTGCTGCGTGCGGGGATTGGCCTGGCGGAAGGCTTCCGGGCGGTGCTGCCGGATGCGCCCGTCTGGCATCTCGGCCTGCGCCGCGACGAGAGTACGCTCGAGCCAATCGAGTACTACAATCAGCTGGCGCGCGCGGTGAATCTTCAGGTATGCTTTGCGGTGGACCCGATGCTGGCCACCGGCGGCTCGGCGATCGATGCGCTCAACATCCTCAAGCGGTACGGCGTGCCGCACCTGCGCTATGTCGGCCTGATCGCCGCGCCCTATGGACTGAAGAAGCTGCGCGAGACGCATCCCGATGTGCCGATCTATCTCGCGGCGCTCGATGAGCGGCTGGATGAGCGCGGCTATATCTGCCCCGGCCTGGGCGATGCCGGCGACCGCCAGTTTGGCACCATGTAGCGAGCCGGCCAGAAAGACGTAGCGTTGACAGACCCTTCCCTACCAGATCCAGCCACACACGACGAAGAGATGGCGCCGGCCGCCGCGGGACCGGTGGAGGGCGCGGAGGGCACGGAGCGCCAAGAGGACCCGCATGAGGGCGCGGTGCCGGCAGGATACGATTGGCCGACGCACGGCGGCTACCTTGGCTGTCTGCTCGGTGTGATGGCCTCGTGCCTGCTGGCGGCCTTCTTCGGCTCGACCGTATTCGCGGCGCTGCGCTGCTCTTCGCCGATTCCCAGTGACCCCACAGTCAAGGGCTGCCGTGCCCTGCTGCCGGGCAGCGTGACGATCCTGCTCACGGTCGTCGTCACACTTGCCATTGTCGTGGCGCTGGGGCGTCTGGGCTTCGTGCTCGGCAAACGCTGGCTGCGTGAATATCCCCAGGCGCAGGGCGGCACATGGGGCGAGCGAGACGACGCGCCGGAGCCCGGCGCGCCGGAGCCAGACTCGCCGCGCGCGGCTGCCGATCACGACGAGGACGGGCACGCCTATCGCGCGCTCGCCTCACCGGCGCCGCAAGAGCAAACAGAGCCGTCACATTAGCGCTCCCCCGCGCGACGGACCGGTGTGGGGTGGTGCGGCAAGCTAATGAATGGCGCGCAGCGCCTCGCGCATGGTCACGAGCTCGCGCCGGTGCTGCTGGGCGAGCTGCTCCAGCTTGGCCTCACCAGCGGGCGTGAGGGAGACGAAAACCTGGCGCCGATCCACCTGTCCCTGCTGGCGCTTCACATACCCCTGCGCCACGGTGCGGTCGATCAGGCCAACCATGCTATGCTGGCGCATCTGTAGTCTATCCGCAAGCTCCGACACCGTGGCGCTGTCGCGGCCGGGGAACCCCTTGATCGCCAGCAAGAGCTGGTGCTGCTGCGGGGTCAGGCCTTCGGCACGCGCGGCTTGCTCGCTGATACGGAGGAATCGGCGTACGGCATAGCGGAAGGTCGCGATGGATTCGAAATCATCTTTGAATGCTGGCGCGTCGGGAGCGTGATTCGTCATACTGGGAATCTTTCCTGATTGGCGGATATCTCAAACGGGCGGAAAACAGGTACGATAGAGAATAATGCGTCCGTTTCCTATTCGGCCGTATGGCTCTGCAAGATGGCCGAAATGTACCAGGAGTCAGAGGCAAGGAAACGGCCGCCAGACCACCTGGTTATTTATGCAGGGCGAGAATCACCGCCGCGATGGCGCTCACGATACTGCCGACGAGGCAGAGCACGCCGAACACGGTCTTGACCGACCGTGACGAGTCGTCCGCCGGCTGGCCTGCCAGCGAGCCGCCGGGAGTGTAGCCCGTCTGTCCATAGGGGCCGTTCATTCCGCTGCGGCCGTACCCAGGCGCGGGCGAGGCCACGAACGCTTCGGTAGGTGCGTCGCCATCGGCGGTGGCCCACGTGCCGCCACGCTGGCCGTATTGGCCAGGGCCACTGCCACGCGCATCCATTGCCGTGCCAAAGTCGCCGCTGCCCAGGCCAACCGGCGTGCCGCACTGGCCGCAGAAGGCCTCGTTGCCGACGATGCGTGCCCCGCATGTGCCGCAGAAACGACTGGTGGAGGATGGCGCGCCAGGGCCAGTACCCATATGGCCGGTCGTGCGTGCCGGTGGCTGCTGCGGCGGCAGCTGCGAGGTGCGCTCGAAGCGCGCGTTCATCGTGCCGCGCTGCTCGCGTGCGGGCCCCACGGAGGTCTGCACCTCGGCGGCGCGTGTCTCGCCGAGCGACTGCGCGTCCTCATCTTCGCGGAAGGCGCGCGCGCCTGCTTCCCAGCCGCAGTTCCCGCAGATACCGCGCGCATCTACCGCATTGGCGCCGCATTGTTCACACGTGGTCACATTCGCCTCCAAGAGCGGCGACTATCAGCCACACCGACCTTGGCACTCAGTATAGCGTTCCCAGGGGAGGATGGCAACTTCGCGCAGGCGGCGCAAGACGCCCAGGCGTTATACGGCGGCAAGAGGAGCACAATTCACTGCGCTGATCTGCCCTGCCCACCACGAGCGTGCCCGGCTGCGATTGCCATCAGATAGAATAATGGGCGAAGGGCCGTCTCAAGACGGTACGCTCGCGGGTGGTGCCGACGCATCGTGCGCAGGGATGTCGCCACCGCGACGTGCATGCTGCCTGGACCACGACTAGTGCCACCGGTTGCCCGCGCCTGTAGGGCTTTCACGTAGCACAGGCACTTGCCTCGATTTCGCGTGCAGTGCGCGATCGTGTGAGAGCTCGTGGGCGTGCGCAGGAGAAACACAATGACCAAGGACCTGCATGCGACCGTCGAGACCGTGCTCGTCCTACTGCTTGTGATCTTCGCCATCGCGGTGCTCGTCCAGCGCATCCGCCTGCCCTACACCATCGCGCTCGTGTTGGCCGGCCTGCTGGGCTTCCAGCCGGGATTCCGTCACATTGTGCTGACCCCTGATCTCATCCTCGTGGTCTTCTTGCCGCCGTTGCTCTTTGAGGGTGCCTACAATGTGTCCGCGCGACGCCTCTGGCACAACGTGCTGCCCATCACGCTCCTCGCGGGCCCTGGCGTGCTCCTTGGCATGGTCGTCACGGCGGCAATTGTGCATGTCCTATTGGGGCTGCCGTGGGCCGTGGCACTGCTCTTTGGTGCGCTGATCTCCTCGACCGACCCTATCGCGGTGGTGTCCCTCTTCCGCGAGGTGAGGGCCCCACACCGGCTCGCGTTACTCGTTGAAGGCGAAAGTCTGTTTAACGACGGCGCCGCCATCACGCTGTTCCAGATCGTCCTCGCCGCCATCGTGATGGGGACGTTCAATCTGGGCGCTGGTGTGCTGGATTTCGTGGTAACCGTGGTGGGGGCGCTCGTCGTCGGCGCAGTTATCGGCTCCGCTGGCTCACTGCTCCTGCGCACCGTGGATATGGCGCAGGTGCAAATTACGGCGACGGTGCTCGCCGCGTATGGCGCCTATTTGGTTGCCGAGCATTTGACCTTCTCAGGGGCCATTGCCGTGGTTGTGACAGGCCTGCTCATCGGCAACTATGGCTCGACGCGCGGTGTCAGCCCAACCTCGGTCCACGCACTGAGCGCCACCTGGGAGTTCCTGGGATTCGTCGCCAACTCGTTCATCTTCCTGCTGATAGGCATCGAGCTGGACCCAGCCACACTTGCCCGGAACTGGTGGCCGATAGTCGTCGCCTTTGCCGCGGCCGTCGTCGCCCGCACGTGCGCGGTGTACGTGCTGCTCCCCTGGCTGCGCGGGCCGCACACGATTCCCTGGGCATACTACCCTGTGGTGGCCTGGGGCGGGCTGCGCGGGGCGGTCTCGCTCGCGCTGATGCTCAGCATTCCGTTCACCCTGCCAAATGGTCAGCCGTTTCCCGACCGCAATCTGCTCAAAATCCTTGCATTCGGCGTGGTCGGAGTCTCGCTGGTCCTCCAGGGACTCACGATGCGCCCGCTCATCTACAGACTCGGGTTGGCGGCGGCCAACGGCGCGGGGAACGAAGCCGAAGCGGCACGTACACGGCTGCTTGCCGTCGAAGGGGCGCTCCTGGCACTCTCCCGCGCACACGATACCGGCGAGGTAGGCGGTCTGCAGTATGAGCGACTGCGCAGCGCCTATGAGCTCGAGCACGCGCAGCTCGAGCGGCAGGTGCAGCAGCAGCAGCAGGAACCTGGAGAGAGCGCACCCTGCTAAGGCTTTCAACGCTACCCCCGACGGCTTCGGCTATTGGCCGCCGGGGGATCCTCCGCCTGTTAAGGAGATGGTGGCGATGGCAGCAGCCTCCAGCGAGACGGTCTCCGTCGCGGGTGTCGGCGCGTGCGATGCCGGCGACACCGCGGCGTGCCGGCGTGCCGGCATGGAAAAGCCCTGTTTCAGGGCGCGAGTAGCCGCTGGTGCTCTTCGTGCGTAGCCATCTGGTGCTCTTCGTGCGTAGCCATCTGGTGCTCTTCGTGCGTATCTATGGAGTACGATGTGCACGCAGACAGAGGTTACGCCCAAGGAGGTGCGCCGCGATGCCACAACTCCCCGACCCGCGAGATCGCCGCGCCGGCTGGGACGATAAAACCGCTCCGCTGCCGCCGCTGACGCCCGTGCGGCCGGCGCATCCTGTCGCGACGCCGCCGTTGCCGTCGCCGTATCCCGCGCCGTCGTACGCGCCGGGACCTGTGCCGCCGCCCAGGTCGCCCTGGACGGCCACGCGGCCCACCCGCTGGCGGCGTGTCGTGCGTGTGGCGATCCCGGCGCTGCTGCTCGTCGCGATCATCGCCGGCGTGTTGGCAGCGCACCGGGTCTACGATTTTGGCACGGTCATCTCTGCCCAGCCACCGCTCAGCTCGCAGACCGGGTATGTGAGCGGTATCGGGCGGGTCAATCTGCTGGTGATGGGCTATGGTGGTGGTGCGCACGACGGCGCGTATCTGACCGATAGCATGATGGTGTTGAGCCTCGTGCCGGGCAACGGCGCGACCACGCTGATCTCCGTCCCACGCGACTTGTGGGTCCAGGTGCCGCCTGGATCGGGCAGCTATGCCAAGCTGAATACCGCCTATGCCGACGGCCTTGCCAACGGGCTGGCTGGGCTGCCTCCAGGTAAGCTGGCGGCCGGCGCCGAGGCGGCGGCCAAGGTGAGCGATGTGATCGGTGAGCCGATCAACTACTGGCTGACGCTGGATTTCTCGGGCTTCCGCAAGCTCGTAGACGCGCTCGGCGGGGTGGATATCGACGTGCCAACCGCCTTCACGGCGAACTATCCGCGCAACGACGACCCGGCGATCGATGCCGGCTGGAAGACGATCCATTTCGCTAAGGGGCCGCAGCACATGGACGGCGAGCGCGCCATCGAGTACGCGCGGGCGCGCTACGTGCTCGATCCGCCGAGCGAAGGCAGCGACTTCGCTCGCTCGGTGCGCCAGCAGCTTCTCATCCGTGCCATTCTCAGCCGCGCGCGGCAACCCTCCACCTGGCCTGGGCTGTCCGGCGCGACGGATGCGCTGCAGGGCGCGCTCTACACCAACTTCTCGCTGGCGGACCTGGCACTGTTCGCGCAGAAGCTGGACCTCAGCCACGCCGCGCGCGTCGGGCTCTCGGACCAGAATGTGTTAGTCAACAGCCAATCCAGTGATGGACAGGACATCTTGCAGCCAGCCAACGGCGACTGGGGCGCCGTCAAGCAGTATGTCGCGCAGCATCTGAAGAGCTGACGCGGCACGCGGCACCGCACACACGCCTGTTGTGGGCACAAGGAGGGCACATGCAGACCGATCGCTCCGAGGCGCTTTTTGCGCGCGCGCGCCAGCTGATGCCGGGCGGCGTCAACAGCCCCGTTCGCGCCTATCGGGCGGTTGGTGGCACGCCGCTCTTCATCGAGCGCGGGGCAGGCGCGTATGTCTTCGACGCCGACGGCACGCGCTACATTGACTATGTCGGGTCGTGGGGTCCGCTGATCCTTGGACACGCACATCCGCGCGTTGTGGAGGCAATCGCGCGGGCGGCGGAGCGCGGCACGAGCTTCGGCGCGCCGACCTCTGCGGAGGTACGGCTGGCGGAGCTGGTGACGGCGGCGGTGCCGAGCGTCGAGATGGTGCGCTTCGTCAACTCTGGCACCGAGGCCACAATGAGCGCGCTGCGACTGGCGCGCGCCTTCACCGAGCGCCCCAAGATCGTCAAGTTCGCTGGGGGCTACCACGGGCACGCCGATTTCCTGCTCGTGGCGGCGGGCTCCGGCGCGCTGACGCTGGGTGTGCCGGATAGCCCAGGCGTGCCGGCGGCCACGACGGCGGACACCCTGGTCGCGCCGTATAACGACCTCGCGGCGGTGCGGGCACTCTTCGCGCGCTTCCCCAGCGAGATCGCCGCCGTCATCGTGGAGCCGGTGGCCGGCAACATGGGCTGCGTGCCGCCGCAACCGGACTTTCTCACCGGGCTGCGCGAGGTCACCCAGGCGAACGGCGCACTGCTGATCTTCGACGAGGTGATGACGGGCTTTCGCGTGGCCTACGGCGGCGCGCAGGCGCTCTATGGCGTCACCCCCGATCTGACGTGCCTGGGCAAGATCGTGGGCGGCGGCGTGCCGGCGGCAGCGTATGGTGGGCGGGCGGAGGTGCTCTTGCAGGTTGCGCCGGCGGGGCGGGTGTATCAGGCAGGGACGCTCTCGGGCAATCCGCTGGCGATGGCGGCGGGCATCACCCAGCTGGAGCTGCTGAGCGAGCCAGGCGTCTATGAGCGGCTGGAGCAGCTCTCGGCAGCGCTGGCGGAGGGGCTGGCCGCGGCGGCCGCTGAGGCTGGCGTGCCGGTCTACCAAACGCGCGTCGGCTCGATGTTTACCACGTTCTTCACCGCCGGGCCGGTGACGGATCTGGTGGCGGCCACGCGTGCCGACACCACGGCCTTCGCGGCCTACTTCCACGCCATGTTAGCGCAGGGCATCTACCTCGCGCCCTCGCAGTTCGAGGCCGGCTTCCTCTCGCTGGCACACAGCGACGAAGATATCGCCGAGACCATCGCCGCGGCCCGCCACGCGTTCACGCGCGTCGCCGCCGAAGTCCCCAGTGGCGCATGAGCTGCTGGGGCCGAAGTGTGCTACTGCTTTGGTTTGGTTCCACTATTGCCCGCGACGCGGGTGACATGTGAAATCCTTGGGGGTGGCGCGATCCTTGCGCCACCGGGGCCACCGCCGTGACCGCCGAGCGCAGTCCTTGCGCGTTGCAGAGCAGTCCGCTGCTCCGAGTTGCCGGGTTAGAGCGCGTCACTCGCGAAGGCGACTCCTTCAAAGCCCGCTTCCCAGATGCGTGAGCCGGCGCGTAGCATGCGCGCGGCCAACTCTCCAAGAGACGTGGAGTGAATGCCCTCAACAAACATGCGCTGGTCTTCGCGCAGTCCATAGTCAGCCAGCGCATCCGCCGGGTCAGCCAGGAGCCATGCTCGAAAGGTGCGCTCTGCCAACGCGCGAGCTATGGCCTGCTCCCAGTCAGCTCGTGACATGGATTCCTCTCCATCTTGTGACATGGATTCCTCTCCATCTCGCAGTCCGACCGCTGTCAGCCCCCAGCCGCCGGCACGATCAGCCGTTGCCGGGACCGCCCACAGCTCCGCTAGCCAACACTGCCGTGGAAATCTGCGCGTGGCTCATCGCATCATTTGTGTGGGAGAAGGTGAGTCCGATACCCATCGTTGTGAAGACAAGGGCAATTGCCCCCAACCTGACGAACCGGTTGCGCCAGCGATGAAGAGCTGGCGAGCCACTGGAGAGCGTGTTCACGTGCCCGTGCGCAATCCTCTGGATGCTTGTCATCTGCGGCTCCTCGTACGATTGCCTGGAGACAGAGGGCAAAGCCTTGCCCCAGGAACACCTGGCGAAATTGCGGTGTTTCTCATTGAGGAAAGCATACAGATGCAGCGTCCAGAAAGTGTCCAGGACGAAAGCCTATTTTGCAGTGTGTGAGGCAGTACCTCTCGAGAGGCAGCAAACAGTGGGTCCTGCCGCTCTCGAACAAGCGCGCATTCGGCGAATGCGCGGCGGGCGTACTCTCCGAACGCTGGTGACGCCCTGTTGGGGCGCGAGCGTATGCGTACGGGCAGCATGCGGCACCTGCGCCTGTGGAAGATCGCGCCTTAGGCGCGTAGGCTCCCTACTCCACCGCGTGCCACTTGCGGGTCACGCGCGGAGCGCTGTACTGACTACTGCATCGGCGCGCAGAGCCGCACGAATCTTGCGGCCCAGCTCGGTCGTGCGCGTATCGGGCGTCACCCCAAGCTCCGTCCGCAGCGTTTCCACGCAGCGCCGGTATTGCGCCATCGCCCGGCTCGGCTCGCCGCGTTCCGCGTAACAGAGCATCAAGCCGCGATGCCCACTTTCGCGATACGGTTCCGCATCGAGTAGCTTGTGGCAGCAGTCCGCCGCTTCATCGTACTGCTGCAACATGATGTCGAGCTCTGCCAACCGCTCCAGAAGGTCGAGCCGCCGCACTTCAAGGGCCTCACGTCGCGACACCGCCCAGTTCGTATACGAGTCGTCCAAAAACTGGCCGGTCCGCAGCTCCAGCGCCTGGCGGATGGCCGCCGCCGCCGCGCCGATGTGCCCCTCCTTCGCGAGGCGCTCGCCTTCATCGGCCAGGCGCTCGAATTCGTGCACGTCGAGCCAATACGTTAGCGTCACCCGCCAACGTCCATCCTTGTGCTCTAGCCATGGCTGGCCAAGCGCCTTCTTCAGCTCGCTGCGGGCACGACGGAAGTCGGCATCGGCGACTTTGGGATCAGTGTCTTCCCAAACGGACGCGAGAATGACCTCCCGCGATATCGGCTGGCGCTGATCGAGCAGGAAGAAGAAGAGCTCGGACGTCTGCGCGCGCGGCCAGAAGGTTACGCGGTGGCCATTCATGTGCACGTGGGCATCACCCATTGCCCACGCTTCGATCTCCCCCGGCGCTATGCCGGCGTGTGCCAATGCGGGCTCGCCATCTGTCTGCGCGCTAGTGGTTCCGCTGGCGATTTGAGCGAGCAGCGCATGCGCTACAGAGTGGTCCATCGCTTCCAGTACGGGCCATAGGGCGGGAACGAGCCGCGCGTCATAGAGTAGCGTCGGACCGCCGTCGAGCGCCGCCGAAGCGTCGAGGGCATCGCGCAATACGGCTTCGGCTTCGGCAGTGCGCTGTTCGGCGCAGAGCACAGCAGCGAGGATGACCTGCGCGCGCGCGTGTTCGGCGCGCCGCGCATGGAGGAGCGTGTGTTCGCATACCCATTCCAGCGTCTCGCGCGCCTGGGCCAGGTTTCCCAGGTGATAGGCGGCGAAGCCGTACGCTGTCTGGGCGAGATCCCAATCCACCCCTTCAGGTGTGCTCTGGCTCTGCCAGGAAATAGCGTCCAGCCGCTGGACGGCTTGCGCGGGCTGCCCCAGCAACGTCAAGGCATAGCTGCCCCCCGCCGCGATCAAGACGCGCAGCTGCTGGTCGTCTACGCGCCTTTCAAGGTCGGCGGCTTGCTCGTATTGCTCAAGTGCGGCCGCGTAGTCGCCTCGTGTCACCTCCAGGTCGGCGAGGTTGAGCAGCGCATACGCTTGACCCTGCGTGTGGCCGATGGATTCGCCCAGGGCCAGCGCGGATTCGAGGTCCGCTCGCGCCGCGGGGAGGCGCCCGAGATACTGGCGGACGCCGCCAAGATTAAGGCGGCACATCAGCTTGCGCAGCTTGTCGTCCGCCTCCTCGGCATACCGCAGCCCACGCTCGGCGTCGCGCTCGGCTTGCACCCAGGCGCCTTGTGCCAATGCGAGGTTCGAGCGCATGTAAAAGAGCCGCGCCAGTGCCCAGAAATCGCCCAGGTGCTTGCAGCGCTGCTCGAGATCCCCCAGGCTTTCCCGCGCGGCCTCCGGACCCGTGAGGTTGTTCAAGCACGCCGCCAGGGTGAAGTGCGCCTGAATGTGGAGCTCGTCCGCGTCATCCGGCGCCAGCCGCAGCGCCTGCTCGCAATCGGCGCGCGCTTCCTCGTAGCTCCCAAGCGTGAAAAGTGCGTCGGCTCGCGTGGTCAGCGCCCGTGCCGCCGGTGCCCGCATGGCTTTCGTGGGCGGCAACAAGCTCTCGCATGCCTGCTGCACCAGCGCCAACGCCTCGGCGGTAGATCCCCACAGGCGATGGAGCTCGGCAAGCAACGCTTGCAGCTGAGGCCGCCGCTCGCACACTGCATTCGGCAGCATGTGAATCCAGCGGGCCAGCGTCTCCCCGCAGCCGGCGCGCTGGAGTTTCCCTCGCTGCGCCTCAATCAGCTCCACAAGCGCGGCGAACTCCTCGGCTGCCGCATACTGCTGGACGGCTTCTTCATAGTCCCCTTGCTGCTCGAGCAGCTGACCTGCCCTGATGTGGAGGGCGCGTAGCTGGTCGCCGTCGTCGATCGTTCGGCGCAGGCGGTCGAGAAGCGCTTGCCGGAAGAGCGGTTGGAAACGATACACGAGTCCTTTAGGTCGCCGGCCGACATGCGTCACGAAGCCAGTGCGTTGACCGATTGCCCCGAGCCGCTCGCGTGCATGCTCGACATGGAGCAACTGCTCGCACAGGTGTGGCTTCATCTGGTCGAATATCGCTGCCCGCATAGCAAACTCGCGCAGCGCCGAAGGCAGCCGGTCAATCACTTCGTTTGCCAGATAGGCAAACACCGCTTCGCGATTCAGCTCTTCGTCAACGTGCAAGCCAAGTCGTCCTGGCCACAGGGCGCCCGTCGCGAGGAGCACTCCCGTCACCCAACCACTACACAGCTCCTGCAAATCGGCGAGATACTCGGCGTCGGCTTCTACGTCGAGGCGCGCGAGGAGCTCACCGAGCTCCTCGGTCGTGAGCTGCAGATCGGTGAGGTCGATATTCGCGAGACGGTGCTGCACCAGTAGAGGCGAGACGAGCAGCGAAGGGGCTATTTCGCGGCGCTCAAGCACCAGACGCAGGTGGTCCGGCACGCGGGTGAGGAGTCGATCAAGCACGATCCGCGCGCCGCCGTGCTCGCTCAGCTCGGTGATGCCCGTGAGGATCAGCGTCATCGGCCTGCTGACATGCTGGCGGATGTCGTCTGCAAGCGTATCGGCAGCCAGGCGCACTTCCGCTGGCGTAAGCGCGTCTCCATGAATGCTCGCCAGCAGCGCCTTCACGTTCCACTGGCCGCGAGGCAGCTTCGTGCGGAGCGCGCGCACCATGCCATACAGGAACGCGGCGGGATCGTCGTCGTAGGCGTCCAGGTGATACCACATCACCGGCACGTCCGTATGTTGCGCCCAGTCCGCGAGCAGCGCCGTCTTGCCAAAGCCTGGCGGTGCGCTTACCAGCAGAACGTCGCCGGTGGCTCGGCGCTTGCCGATGGCCTCCTCGATCTTGTGACGCAGTCGTTCGCGTGGCACAAAATGATCGGCGAGATGTGGCGCCTCATGCTTCCATGCGATTGGAACGGTTTGCCCCACAGCGACATGTTGCATCGTTCGCCTCTCTCTAGGAGACATAGGCCTTTGCCGAACCGGCCTAGGGCGACGGCACGCAGGGTACTTGCATGTGGTCGAAGGATTCTACCACACACTAGAGTACAGTGTTACGCGACAGCACGCAAGATGGTGAGCAGCGGAACTAGGCATCAAGCGCCCTCGTGGTGCTCTATCGCCAGCCGGGTGCTCACACCGCAGCGGCGATGCGCCAGCCGTCGCCGGTCTTGCGCAGTGT
>WNFM01339992.1_pt2 | contig 15666 bp, 13 predicted proteins | sample 5400271 | NCBI WGS metagenome assembly WNFM01 (sample SAMN13153352, study PRJNA577476) | soil metagenome | isolation source: 60 cm saprolite on Douglas fir-dominated hillslope | place: USA:California | collected 2013-09-17
AGTTCCAGTGAGTGATTTATCATGCATGCCCTCCGTGCCATTCAGATCCAGTCGTGCCCGCGCACGCGCTCGGAGCGAAACACGGCACAGATGATGCCAGCGACAGCCGACCTTGACACCAGGGTGCCTGCGGTGCTACATATTCATGTACAATCGAGCATGGCCCGCGGAGACTGAGAGAAGTAGCCCGAACTCATCCAACAGCGACCTGGGACAGAGTGCAAGCCCAGGAGGAGAGCCGGGCGAACGCGCTCACGAGCGGTTGGCCGAACAGAGCGCCATGTAGTCCCCCAGGGGCGGCGCGGCCCGAGTAGGTCGAGTGGACGTCCCCACGCCGGAATGGACGGTCGAGAGGTCGCGTCGCGCGCGAGCAGTCGCGCGCTTGAGGCGGCAAGCAGGGTGGTACCGCGGGGTTCGCTGAGACCTCCGTCCCTACGCTTTATTGGAGCGTGGCGACGGGGGTTTTTCGTTGCCGCGCGGAGATTATAGCAAGCCGTCCCCGCCCGCTGGCGGGCGGGACCAATCATCCTTCTGTCTCCCCTCTCCTGGTGGGAGAGGGGTCGGGGGTGAGGTCCTCCCCTTCTTCCATCCGCGCAACGTCGCGCCAGGCCGCCGGCCACGGAGCTGGCTGCAAAGCCGGTCGTTCGTCTTTTCTTGCTCACCGGCAGGCTGCTAGCTCCCTCTCCCCGCCAGGGATGGGGATGGGGCCTGGCTCCCCTCTCCCCGCGGGGAGAGGGCCGGGGGTGAGGTCCGCGAAGAAACGAGTCTGCCATGACGACGAAGCTCTGGTCCAAGGGCTACGAGCTGGATGCCACCATCGAGGCGTTCGAGGCCGCGCGCAACGCCGCGCTGGACGCACAGCTGGTGCGGCACGATCTCTGGGGCTCCCTCGCTCACGCCCGCATGCTGCGGCGCATCGGCGTGCTCGCCGACGACGAGTGGGGACGTCTCGATGAAGCCCTGCGTGCGCTGCTCGCCGACGCGGAGGCCGCCACACTGCGTCCCAGCACGGCGCAAGAGGACGTCCACACCGCCATCGAACAGGCGCTGGTGGCGCGCGTGGGCGCAAGCGGCAAGCGGATTCACACTGGCCGCTCGCGCAACGACCAGGTGCTGCTTGATCTGCGCCTGTTCGTCAAGGAGGCCCTGGCGGCCACCTCCCTGGCCGCGCTCGATACCGCGAGCACGCTGGTGGCGCTGGCGCGGGCGCATGAGTGGACGCCCATGCCAGGCTACACGCACATGCAGCGCGCCATGCTCTCCTCGGTCGGACTATGGGCCGCCGCCTACGCCGAAGCGCTGCTGGACGACTGCGGCCAGCTGGCCGCCGCGTACGCGCTCAATGATCAGTCCCCATTGGGGTCCGCCGCCGCCTACGGCACGCCGCTGCCGCTCGATCGCGCGTACGTGGCGCAGCTCCTGGGCTTTGCGCACGTGCAGCACAACGTCCTGGCGGCGGCCAACGCGCGCGGCAAGAGCGAGGCAGCCGTCGTCCAGGCGCTGGCGCTGGTGATGCTCGATCTGAGCAAGTGGGCGCAGGACGTGCTGCTCTTCACGACCAGCGAGTATGGCTTCTTCGAGGTGCCGCAGGAGCTGTGCGCCGGCAGCAGCATCATGCCGCAGAAGCGCAACCTGGACGCGCTGGAGCTGGTCCGCGCGCGCGCCCATACCGTGATCGCGCTGCAGAGCCAGATGCTGGCCACACTGGCCGGCCTGCCCTCCGGCTACAACATGGACTATCAAGAGACCAAAGCGCCGCTGATCGAAGCCGTGCGCATCTGTCGCGAGAGCCTCGCGGTGGTCCAGCTCTTTGCGGTGAGCATCAGCGTGCGCGAGGAGCGGCTGCGCGCCGCCTGCACCGCCGAGCTGTTCGCCACCGACTATGCCTATGAGCTGGTCACGACAGGCGTGCCCTTCCGCGATGCCTACCAACAGGTCGCGGACAATCCCACGGCGCAGGCGCCGGGCGATCTGGTCGCACGCCTGCGCGCACGGACCAGTGAGGGGGCGCCGGGCAACCTGGGGTTGGACTGGGTGGCGGCGCGCGTCGACGCCGAGCGCGCCGCGTGGCAAGAGCGCCAGCAGCGCTTCACGGCTGCCATCGCCGCGCTGACGCAAGCTACCGGCGAAAACGAGGTGTGCGCTTCAACGGGCGCCGCGACCGCCGCACAGCCTGGCGGCTTCGCGACCGATGGCGCTATTGCGTACGGCATTTGATGCTGAGGCCTGCCGAGCGAGCAGCCCGCTCACAGAGGAGGATACCCGACATGGGCGACAAAGTGATTCTGGCCTATTCCGGTGGGCTCGATACGTCCGTCGCGATCCGCTGGCTCCAGGAGACCTACGGACTGGAGACCATCACCCTGACCATCGACGTCGGTAACGAGCGCGACATCCCTGCCATCGCCGCCAAGGCCTTGCGCATTGGCGCGGCGAAGGCGCTGACCGTGGATGCGCGGCGCGAGTTCCTGGAGTACTTCGTCTGGCCCGCGCTGCAAGCCAACGCGGTGTATGAAGGCGCGTATCCGTTGGCGACGGCCATCGCGCGCCCGTTGATCGCGAAGCTGCTGGTGGACACCGCTCGCCAGGAGGACGCGGTGGCGGTGGCCCACGGCTGCACCGGCAAGGGCAACGACCAGGTGCGCTTCGACGTCTCGATCATGGCGCTGGCGCCTGACCTCAAGATCATTGCCCCGGTCCGGGAGTGGCGCATGACGCGCGACGCCGAGATCGAGTACGCGCACCAGCACGGCATCCCCATTGTGGCCACGGCCGCCAATCCCTACAGTGTGGATGCCAACCTCTGGGGACGGAGCATCGAGTGCGGCATCCTGGAGGACCCATGGGCCGAGCCGCCCGCCGACGTCTGGGAGTGGACGGCCGAGCCAGCCAGCGCACCCACGGAGCCGACCGAGATCATCATCGCGTTCGAGGGCGGCGTCCCCGTCGCCCTCGACGGCGCGACGCTCGATCCCGTCACGCTGGTGCAGCATCTCAATCAGTTGGCCGGCGTGCAGGGCATCGGCCGCATCGACCACGTAGAAAATCGTCTGGTCGGCATCAAATCGCGCGAGGTCTACGAAGCGCCGGCTGCCGTGACCCTGCTCACCGCGCACCAGGCGCTTGAGTCGCTGACGCTCAGCCGCGAACAGGCGCGTGTGAAGGGGCTCTTCGCCGACGAGTATGCGCGCTTGATCTACAACGGGCTGTGGTACACGGCGCTCCACGCCGATCTCATGGCGTTCGTGCGCAGCTCCCAGCAGTTCGTGAGCGGCGAGGTGCGTCTGAAGCTCTGGCGCGGCACTTGCTCGGTGGTGGGGCGCCGCTCGCCGCACTCGCTCTATCAGCACACGCTGGCCACCTACGAGCGCGGCGATACGTTCAACCATGCCAGCGCCCTCGGCTTCATCGAGCTCTGGGGCCTGCCAGTCAAGACGCAGGCCCAGACACAGCTGCGGAGCGGGCGCACCACCGCTGCCCTAGAGCTACCGGGCATTCCCGCTGCCACCGTCCAGGCGGACCCGGCGGGGAACGGCCACACTCCTGCGCGCGTGGCGAGCGAGGCCACACACAGCTAACTCACGAAACGTCCCCATGCCCGCGAGCATGGGGAGCGAGATGAGGGATGTGGCGTCCCACCGGGACGCCGAGGAGCACCAGATGCATCAGTTCGTAACCCTTGACGATGTCTCGCCCGCCGCGCTCAGGGACCTGCTGGCGCAGACGCGCACGCTGAAGTACACCCGCGGCGCGTCACAAACGGGCGCGCCGCTTCTCGGCGGGCGCACCATCGCGCTCCTGTTCGAAAAGCCCTCGCTGCGCACGCGTGTCTCCTTCGAAGTCGCCGCGCGGGAGCTGGGCGCCAATACACTCTATCTCTCCGCCGACGAGGTGCGTATGGGCCAGCGCGAGCCGGTCGCCGACGTCGCTCGTGTGTTGAGCTCCTATGTGCACGCGGCGGTGCTGCGCACGTTCGAGCAGAGCACGATCGAGGAGTTCGCCCGCTACGCGAGCGTGCCGGTCATCAATGGGCTGTCAGGAAAGCACCATCCCTGCCAGGCGCTCGCCGACGTCTTCACCATCACCGAGGAGCTGCGCGAAACCTCCAGTCAGACGACCATCGCGTACATCGGCGATGGCAACAACGTAGCGCACTCGCTGATGCAAGGCGCGATCAAGATGGGCTGGTGCATTCGCCTCGCCACGCCGCCAGGCTTCGAGCCCGATGCCGCGCTGGTGAGCGCCGCCCGGCGTGAGGCGCTGGTGCTGGGCGCGAATCTCACGCTGACGAGCGATCCGCAGAGCGCGGCAGAGGGCGCCGACGTGCTCTACACGGACGTGTGGACCAGCATGGGTCAGGAAGGCGAGGCGGAAAAGCGGCGCGCCCTCTTCGCGCCGTATCGCATCGACGACCGTCTGCTCGCGCTGGCAGCGCCCCATGCCATCGTGCTGCATCCCCTGCCGGCGCACCGCGGCGAGGAGATCGCCGCCGAGGTGCTGGACGGGCCGCAGTCGCGGGTATTCGCGCAGGCCGAAAATCGCCTGCACGCGCAGAAGGCGCTGTTGCGCACGCTGCTGGCGGCCGACGCGCGCGCGAGCCGCTCGGCGTGAGGGCGCTGGTGGCACTCGCCCCCGGCTTGCGGCCGCTGCGCGCGCTCCCTGCGACGCGGCTTCCGCCGCCGGCTGACCGGCAGATCGTGGACCAATGTGAGATGTAGGAGGCCTGGAGTGCGGGACGAGCTGATCGCAGTGCTGGCGCTGGAAGATGGCGCCGTCTTTGCTGGGCGCCCCTTCGGGGCGGTCGCCGCCTTGCGCAACGGCCGGCGTGGCGAGGTGATCTTTGCCACGAGCATGACAGGCTACCAGGAAATCTGTACGGACCCCTCATACCGGGGCCAGATGGTCGTCCTGACCTATCCGCTCATCGGCAATTACGGTGTCATGATCGATGACAATGAGTCGCGGCGGCCCTGGCTCTCGGCGCTGCTCGTGCGCGAGTGCTCTGAGGACTACAGCAACTGGCGCGCGGCGGAATCGTTGAATACGTACCTCGCGCGTCACGGCATTCCTGGCGTGTGCGAGCTGGATACGCGCGCACTCACCCGCCATCTGCGCGCGCACGGCACGCTGCGCGGCATCATCCGCGCCTACGAAGCCAGGGAGACGCCAGATCTCGCGGCCCGCGCCCTCGAAGCGCGAGCGGTCCACTCCGTGACGGAGCTCGACGTGGTCGGAGAGGTGGCCAGCCCGGCGATCGAGCGCTGGGAACAGTGGCCGCTCCACTCCAGCGCGCCGCGTGTCGTGCTCATCGACACTGGCTTCAAGCGCAGCATCGCGCGTAGCCTGGCCGCCTGTGGGTTGGACGTTGTGCTGGCGCCCCACACAATCACGTTGGACACCCTGCTCCGGCTGCGACCGGACGGCGTGGTGCTCGCCAATGGGCCGGGCGATCCGGCAAGCATGGCGCGCTTGGTGGCGATCGTGCGGGGGCTGCTAGCCGAGGAGCTTCCTCTGATGGGCATTTGCCTGGGACATCAGATCCTGGGGTTGGCGGCGGGAGCGCGCACCAGCCGGCTGCCGTTCGGTCATCATGGCGCAAATCATCCGGTCATCGAGACACGAACCGGGCGAGTGACGGTGACGGCGCAGAACCACACCTTCCAGGTGAACGCCGCCACGCTCCCAGCGGAGAGCGGCTTTTACGTCAGCCACCGCAATCTGACCGACGGCAGCGTCGAGGGGCTGGCGCACAACAGTCTTCCGGTGTTCTCGGTCCAGTTTCATCCCGAGGCCGCGCCCGGCCCCCAGGACAACCGCGATCTCTTCGACCGCTTTGCCGCGCTGGTGGGCCGCCGGGTGGACGTGCGGAGCGCGCAGATCATCGCGGCGGCCCCACGGCTCCCGCGGGAGCAGCGCGCGGCACGACAGGATACTGAACCCACACGTGCGTTCACAGCGGCACGCGCCGGAGAGTGAATCTCACCCGCCAGCCCCTCCAAGACATGTGCTACACTTGGGGCTATCCCCGCAGGCGGGCCGCAGGCACAAGAACCAGCGGCGAACACAGCCGTTCGCCCAGCGAGTGCTCGGGAGGATCACAATGACGGTCGTGCGTAGCGCCCTCATCCAGACCTTTGGCAGCATGAGCATGGAAGAAAACGTCGAGCGCCAGATCGGCCTCATTCACCAGGCCGCCGAGCAGGGCGCGCAGATCACCTGTTTGCAGGAGCTGGCCACCGGCCCCTATTTCTGCCAGGTACAGGACCCCAAGTACTACGAGTTCGCGGAGCCTGTGCCCGATGGCCCCACCGTCAGGCGGATGCGCGAGCTGGCCAGGCAGCACCAGATGGTGCTCGTCGTGCCCCTCTACGAGCTGGAGCAGACGGGGGTGTACTACAACACCGCCGTGGTGATCGACGCCGACGGCAGCTACTTGGGCAAGTATCGCAAGACGCACATTCCCCAGGTCAGCGGCTTCTGGGAGCAAGGTCGGCGTCTACATCTGCTACGACCGCCACTTCCCCGAGGGCGCGCGTGCGCTGGGCCTCAACGGCGCCGAGATCGTGTACATTCCCTCCGCCACCTCGCGCGGGCTCTCGATGCACCTCTGGAAGATCGAGCAGGTCTCGCACGCCATCGCCAATGGCTACTGGGTGGGCACGATCAACCGCGTTGGCGTGGAGCCGCTGGGCGACGACGACTTCTATGGCACCAGCTACTTCGCGACTCCTCGCGGCGAGATCGTCGCCGAGGCCAGCGACCACGACGAGGCCGTGCTGGTGGCCGACCTGGACCTGGAGAAGAATCGTGAGGTCCGCAACGTCTGGCAGTTCTATCGCGACCGCCGTCCCGACCAGTACGGACCGCTGGTGGAGAGCTGAGGACGGACCGCCCGCCACTAGCTGAGGGTCGTCGCCCATGCTCCCAGGAGGGCGCTCCATGCTGAGCTTCGCAATCACGCTCAAGCCGGACATGACCCCTGAGCGACTGGTCGCGCTCACGCGCCAGGCCGAAGCGGCCGGCTTCACGCATGGCTGGCTCTTCGACTCGCACGTGCTCTGGCTCGAACCGTACCCACTGCTGACGATGATGGCGCTCAACACCACGCGCATCAGCGCGCTGGCCACGCTCAATCTGATCGCACACGGGCGCATGGATCTGGGGATCGGGCGCGGGGATAGCTCGCGGCGCGTGCTGGGCAAGAAGCCCACGACGCTGGGCGAGCTGGAGGAGGCCGTGACGCTCATCCGCGCGCTGGCGGCGGGGCAGCCTACAGAGGACGCCGGCGAGCAGATCCAGCTCACCTGGGCGAGCGGCAACCTGCCCGTATGGATCGCCGGCTATGGCCCGAAGGCGCTGCACCTCACCGGGCGGATCGCCGACGGCGTGATCTTGCAGTTCGCCGACCCGCATCTGATCAAGTGGTGCCTGGGGTTCGTGCGCGCGGGCGCTGAGGCGGCGGGCCGCGACCCCGCGAGCATCCAGGTGATGGCCGCGGCGCCGGTCTGGGTTTCTAGCGATGTGGCCGCCGCACGCGAGCATGTGCGCTGGTTCCCGGCGCTCGTCTCAAATCACGTGATGGACCTGATCGCGCGCTACGACCAATCGCAGCTCCCCGCCGAGCTGACGGCCTATGTGCGCGACCGGCCCACCTACGACTACCGCCATCATGCCGAGGTCGGCAGCGACAACGCCACCTTCGTCACAGACGACATCGTCGACACGTTCTGCATCGTCGGTCCCGTTGAGGAGCACAAGCGCCGGCTGCGCGAGCTGGCCGCGCTGGGTGTCCACCAGTTCAATATCTATCTGATGAGTGGCGATGAGGAAGCGACGCTCGACGTGTATGGGCGCGAGATCCTGCCAGCGTTCGCCGCTACCACGCCCAAAGCGCGCGCCGCCAAGCCCAGGCCCGCGCGCGCTTCCCGCATAACTTCCCTCTCCCCGTAGGGGAGACCGGCGGGCGCGCTGGCTCCCCTCCCTTCATAGGGGAGGGGCAGGGGCGAGGTCTCTGAGGCAGGGGGCGAGGTCCACCCAAGCGAGCACAGAAAGCGAGCAAGCCATGCGCACGTTGATCCAGGGCGGCACCGTGGTCACCGCCAGCGACACCTACCAAGCCGACGTGCTGATCGAGGACGAGAAGATCGCCGCAATCGGGCAGGGCCTCTCCGGCGACCACACGATCGCTGCCCGCGGCAAGTATGTAATCCCTGGCGCGATCGACGTCCACACCCATCTGGATATGCCCTTCGGTGGCACGGTCTCCTCCGACGACTTCTTCACCGGGCATCGGGCGGCGGCGTTCGGCGGCACCACCACGCACATCGACTTCGCCATCCAACCCAAGGGCGCCACCCTGCGCGAGACGCTGGACATGTGGCACGCCAAGGCGGAGGGCAAAGCCGCCGTGGACTATGGCTTCCACCTGGCCATCACCGATCTGCCGCAGAGCGTCATGGACGAGATCGCGCGGGCGCCGGAGTGGGGCGTCACCAGCCTCAAGCTCTTCATGGCGTACAAGGGCGCGCTGATGGTGGACGATGCGACGCTCTTCCGCACCATGGAGCAGGCGGCAAAGCATGGGCTCCTCATCATGGTCCACGCCGAGAACGGCGACGCGATCGACATCCTGGTGCGCCAGGCGCTGGATGCGGGGCGGACCGACCCCAAGTATCACGCGCTGACGCGCCCACCCGAGTTGGAGGCCGAGGCGACCAACCGCGCGATCCGCCTGGCGGAGGTGGCTGGGGCGCCGCTCTATGTGGTGCATGTCACGAACGCCGGCGCGGTGGAGGCGATCCGTCTGGCGCGCGGGCGCGGCAAGCCGATCTACGGCGAGACGTGTGTGCAGTATTTCTTCTTCACCAAAGACGATCTGGCGCGGCCGGGCTTCGAGGGCGCCAAATGGGTCTGCTCGCCGCCGTTCCGTGAGAAGAGCGACCAGGAGGCGCTCTGGCAGGCGGTGAACGTGAATGACCTGCAGGTCATCTCCACCGACCACTGCGATTTCTGGTACGAGGGTGGCAAGGACGGCCGGACGGCCGGCAAGGAGCTGGGCAAGGGCGACTTCTCCAAGATCCCCAACGGCGTGCCGGGCATCGAGGACCGCATGATGGTGCTCTACACCCAGGGCGTGCGGGCCGGCCGGTTCTCACCCAACCGCTGGGTCGAGCTCTGCTGCACCAACCCCGCCAAGCTCTTCGGCCTCTATCCGCAGAAAGGTGTGCTCGCTCCTGGCAGCGATGCCGACGTGGTGATATGGGACCCCGAAGCCAGGCATACGATCAGCGCGGCGACGCATCACCAGCGGACCGACTACAACCTCTACGAGGGCCTGATGGTGACGGGCATGCCAACGGTGGTGCTCGCTCGCGGGCGCATCCTGGTCCAGGATGGCCAGTGGAAAGGCGAGCAGGGGGCAGGGCGCTTCTTGAAGCGCCAGCGTTGGGGCCGGCAAGGCGCGGCGGAGCCGGCGCGCCGGGCGGCTGCGGCCGTGGGGCGCAACGGGCGGCCTGGGGCTATTCTTCCAGGCAGTGGCCGGCCGGGCAGCTCGACCTGGAGGCGGAGCAGCGGAACGTAGTAGCATAGAGGAGGCAGAACATGGCCATTGGCGACCTCTCGCGCCAGGAGATCTTGGATCTCTCGCGGGAGACGACGCTCTACGAGTGGACCGCTCAGTCCGCGATCAAGCCCCTGGTGGTGGACCACGCCCAGGGCATCTACTTCTGGGACGCCGATGGCAAGCGCTACATGGACTTCAACTCGCAGCTGATGTGCGTCAACATCGGCTACGGCGATCAGCGTGTGATCGATGCGATCGTGGCGCAGCTGCAGCGAGTGGCCTACGTCGCTCCGACCACGTCCACGACGGCCGTGCGCGCTGAGCTGGGGCGGCTGTTGCAGGAGATCACACCGGGCAATCACTCCAAAGCGTTCTTCACCAACGGCGGCGCCGAGGCCAACGAGAACGCGATCAAGATCGCCCGCTGGGTCACCGGGCGGCAGAAGATCATCGCGCGCTACCGCTCGTATCATGGTGCGACGGCCGCGGCCATCACCTTGACGGGCGACCCGCGCCGCTGGGCAGCCGAGCCGGGCATCCCCGGCGTGGTACACGCGATGGACCCCTATCGCTACCGCTGCCGCTGGTGTGGCGACAAGCCCGCCTGCACGCTGGACTGCCTCAACCACATCGAGGATATCATCACGTTTGAGGGGCCGCACACCATCGCCGCGGTGATCGTGGAGACGGTGGCGGGGACGAACGGGCTGATCATTCCGCCGGACGGCTACATGCAGGGTCTGCGCGAGCTGTGCACCAGGCACGGCATCATGCTGATCTGTGACGAGATCATGAGCGGCTTCGGCCGCACCGGCGCGTGGTTCGCCGTGGACCACTGGGGCGTCGTTCCAGACATCATGACGGTGGCTAAGGGGCTCACCTCGGCGTACGTGCCGCTGGGCGCCACCATCGTCAGCGACGAGATCGCCGCGCAGTTCGAGGATCGGCCGCTCTACGCCGGGCTGACGTACAATTCGCACCCCGTGGGCTGCGCCGCGGCGGTGGCGTGCATCAACGTCTATCAGGAAGATCACCTGATCGAGAACGCCAAAGCCCTCGGCGAGGTGCTGCGAGTCGAGCTGAAACAGATCAAGGAGCGACACCCTTCGGTGGGCGACGTGCGCGCTATTGGGCTCTTCAGTCTGGTCGAGCTGGTGAAGAACCGCGAGACGCGCGAGCCCATGACCCCCTACAACCCCAAGCCGGACCAGCTGGGACCGATGCCGGCGCTCAACGCCTACTTCCGCGAGCACGGACTCTTCACCTTCGTGCGCTGGAACGGCTTCTTCGTCAATCCTCCGCTGTGCATCACGGAGGAGCAACTGCGCGAAGGGCTGGCCATCATCGACGCCGGGCTGGAGATCACCGACCGCGCCGTCGTGTAAGCGCGCGGCCGTGCGCGTGCACAGCAGAGAAGGCGCACTGCGGCGCCCTATGTCGCCGCCGCGACAGCGCGCAGCGCGGCGATTCGCGCAAGACGGCTCTCCGGGCTGTCGAGACTGAAGGCGCGCACGTCGCCCAGCTCGTCGCGCACGAATGTCTCCGTGCGCGCGATGGCCACACGCAAAGCCTCTGGCTGGGGCTCAAAGGTCATCCAGGCGATCGACTCGGCCGGCGGATCGTACTCCCACAGCCCGATGAGGCGGCCCCGGTCCAGAATCGGGTGGCTGGGCAAGTCGCTCAACCCTCCGACGATCTGCTCGCCGCGCTCACCAAACACGCGCCGCTCGCGGTCCGCAGCGGACAGCAGCCCGGACACATCGCGGCGGAGATGCGTGATGTTGTCCAGCCCGCTGGTCAGGATAAAGCAGGGCGCTGCCGGTGGCCGGAAGGCCAAGAGCGCCTCGCGATCCTCGGGAAACAGCAGGCGCGCATCATCGGGCGCCAGCGGCACCAGGCCGAGCGGCGCGATCGCCGCGCGCGCCGCCTTCGCGCTCAAGCCCGAGAACCACTGGAAGTGCGCCACCGTGGCCGGGCCGATCCAGCGGAAGTAGCGCTGGGCCAATGCGTGGTGCGCCTCCTCCAGGGCGAGCTGGAGATTCGCGTCTTCCAGACCGTCCCAGCGAGCGTAGCGATAGCGCTGCTGATCGAGCCGCCCATTGATGGGCACGCGGCGGATTGCGCCCGCCGCCTGCAGCGCGCCGAGAGCCAGCGGCAGCGTGGTCGTCAGGCCGCGCTTTTTGCCCTCCGGGCCGAGTGAGCGAACGGCGTCGCCCACGGCCGCCTTCAGCGCCGCAGGATCCAACGGACCAGTCGCAAGAGCGGCCAGGACGGCAGCGGTCAGGCGGTCGATTTCCGCAGCGGTCACGCCGCAGTATTTCTTGGCCATGGCGATCTCCGCCGTGTCACCCGATCCTTGCCCAACGCGCAGCGCCAGGCCGAAGTCGGACGCTGGCACGACGTACGTGCAGCCCCGCGCCGCGGGCAATTCGTGGATCTCCAGGGCGGCGACGCCGGCGTCCGCCGCTGCCCGCGTGATCCCGGCGCGCGCGAAGAGGGTCAGGTAGGGGCCGGCTCCGCCGACCGAGCGCGCCCACCCGGTCCGTTCCAGCACCGTGCCGGCGGACGCGCCCGCTAGCGAGCCATCCAGCCCCTGGCGATGGGCCCACCAGGCACGGAGCGTGTCATCATCTACCACTGCTGTTGCCATGGTTGCGCATCCGTTCGGTAACTCTCGTATCGCAGAAGCGCCCGGCAGGTTCCGTCGGGGCAGGTGTGCAGGGCCTGGCGGCGGGGACGTCAACTGGCTGCCCCGCGGGCGCGCCGGATCTGCGCGGCGTGATCGTGGGCGTGCGCCGCATACATCTGCAGCCAGTCCGTGACGGTGTAGCGGCCACTCTCGCTGTGCGTCCCCTCGCGCGTCCACTCCGCTTCGCTCAGCTGCTCCAGAATGTCGGCGGTCGCGCGGCGCACAGCCTCCAGCACGGCGAGGGAGGCGCCAATCGGGCGATCATAGTACAGGCGCCGCGCGAATTCTTCCTCGTCGTACCCCATGGTGACCGGCTGGTCCTCGGCCAGGGGCCGCCGCAGCCGAATGGCCGACGTCATCTCGCTATCCGCCAGGTGATGCGCGATCTCTCGCGCCGTCCAGCCGCCGGCCGCCGAATGCGCATCCAGCTCGGCGTCCGTGACGTGCTCCAGCGCCTCGCTCACCACCCGATATCCGTCCTTGTACCGCTCGATCAGCGCACGTCGTGTCGTGGCGTCCATTGGCTGCTTCCTCCCTTAGCGCATCGCCGACGGCTTCCCCGTCTGCCCGTAATTGACGAAGACCGTCTTCAGCTCGGTGAAGAAGTTCATGCCTTCTTCGGACATCTCGCGGTCGCCGACGCCGGTGCCCTTGCTGCCGCCGAAGGGGAGCTGCGCCTCGCCGCCGATGGTCGCCTCGTTGACGTGCACCATCCCCACCTCAGCCTCCTCGACGAAGCGCAGAGCGGTATCGATATCCTGGGTGAAGATCGAGGCCGAGAGGCCGTACTCCACGCCGTTGGCGATCTCCAAGGCATCGGCGAGTGAGCCCGCCGTGGTGATCGCCAGCACCGGGCCGAAGACCTCTTCCCTGAAGATGCGGGTCCGCGGGCCGACCTCGTCGAAGATCGTCGGCTCGACGAAATAGCCCGGCAGGCCAGCCGGCTGGCCGCCTCCGCGCACGAGCCGCGCGCCCTCCTCGCGCGCCACGCCGATGTAGCGGAAGTCGGTACGCAGCTGCGCCTCGTCCACAGCTGGCCCCAGGTCGGTCGTCTCGTCCAGGCCCGGCCCGATCTTCATGGCCCCCGCCAGCGCGCCTACCTGCTCCACCAGCGCATCCTTCACCGCGGGATGCGCCACCACGCGCGAGGTGGCGGTGCAGCGCTGTCCGGTCGAGCCGAAGGCGCCCGAAGCGATGGCCGTCGCCGCCTTCTCTAGGTTGGCGTCCGGCAGCACAATGACGGCGTTCTTGCCGCCCATCTCACAGGTCACCTTGGCGCCGCGCCGCGCCGCCTGCGCGTAGAGCGCCGCGCCTACGGCGTTGGAGCCGGTGAAAGAGAGCGCGCGCACGTCGGGATGGTCCACCAGCGCGTTGCCCACCGCGGACCCAGGGCCGATCACCAGATTGAAGACACCGGGCGGCAAGCCCGCCTCTTCATAGATCTCGGTCAGCAGCGTAGCGGTGGCGGGGGTCAGCTCGGCCGGCTTGAGCACCACGGCGTTGCCGGCCACCAGCGCAGGCGCCGATTTCCAGCAGGGAATCGCCCAGGGAAAGTTCCACGGCGTGATCAGCCCAACGACGCCCAGCGGCCGGCGAATCGTGTACGTGAACGTATCGCGCGCCTCGGCCGGGAGCGTGCGGCCGCCGATCCAGAAGCCGGCACCAGCGTAGTATTCCAGCACGGCGATGCCGCGCGTGACCTCGCCGCGCGCCTCGCGGATGATCTTGCCCTCTTCGCGGGCCATCGTCTGGGCAATCTCTTCGGCGCGGCGGCGGGCGATGTTGGCGGCGCGCCACAGCATGCGGCCACGCTCGGGGGCGGGCGTCTCGCGCCAGCCGCGGGCAGCAGCCTTCGCGGCCGCGACCGCGCGGGTGGCGTCGGCGGCGGTGGCCGAAGGGAACTCGGCGATCACATCGCTCGGGTCGGCAGGGTTGACGTTGCGCGTGGTGCGGGTGGAATCGGGGTGGAACCAGCGGCCAGCGATATAGGACCCGGTAGGCATGCTATCCTCCGTGGGTGGCGTCGCTGAGGACGAGGCGCTGTCATGGTCGCACAGTGCGTTCTGATGCAGTACGCTGTGGCTTGGCCCATGCGCGCATTCGAGCTCTGATTGGTCGGATACTGTGGATTGTAGCATGCTTTGGGCGCGCCGATCGCGCCGCTTCTCGCGCGCGCCGACCTCGCGGCTTCAGCCGTGATAGCGCATGTGCCATGCTACCACTGCCGGCCTGCTGACGCGCTGCGGCAGCGCGTCAGGCGGATGCCACCTGGGTGGCGCTTGGGGAAAGGGAGACGCGCGATGTCTGGACCAGTTCAAAGCCCCGTCGTGGGCAGCTCCGCCGAGGTCTATGATCGGTTCATCGCCTCGGGGTTGCTCGCGCCATGGGCGCGCGATCTCATCCAACGGGCGGCCCTCCAGCCCGGCGAGCAGGTGCTGGACGTCGCCTGCGGCACGGGCCTCGTGACGCTACTGGCAGCGCCATTGGTAGGCACGGAGGGTTCGGTTGTCGGGGTGGACATCAGTCCCGCGATGCTGGGGGTAGCCAGAGCCAAGGACGCGCCTGGCGAGGTCACTATCGAGTGGCGCGAGGGGAGTGCGGTCGCGCTGCCGTGCGATGATAAGGCTTTCGACGTGGTGCTTTGCCAACAGGGGCTTCAGTTCTTTCCAGACCGGCCGGCGGCGGTGCACGAGATGGCGCGCGTCTTGAAGCCAGGCGGGCGGCTCTGCCTGAACGTGTGGCGTGATCTGGCACTCAACCCAGGCCAAGCAGCCATCGAAGCGGCGGGCTTGCGCCAGCTTGGGGCATCTACAATGGCGAGCGCGTTCGTGCTCCATGATCCCGTCGAGCTGAAGGCGCTGCTGGTGGATGGCGGATTTAAGGACGTGAGCGTCCTTCCGCTGCGTCTGGAGGCACATTTCGCGTCGTCGGACGTGTTCGTGCAGTCTGTGGTGACCGGAGCGGCCGCGGTCCTCAAGCATCTCGCGGAGATGAGCGAAGACGAGCGCGCGGATCTGATCAAGAAGACGCAAAGCGATGTCGCGACCGCCCTGGCGCAGTACGTCGGCTCGGATGGGCTGACCTATCCGACCGAAGCCCACGTCGCACTGGCGCACACATAGCGCGGCACGAGCAGAAGCCGGTGGCCTCATTCACCGGTCAGCCACCTGTTGCGAACCTTTGGCGAGTAGCCGTGCCTGACCCCTAGCTGCTTATAGTGATGGTAGGCTGATCATTGGCGTTAGTGCTGTGACCGCGCCCGCTTGCCGACGCCTGTGAGGACGACCCCCAAGAGTTTGGGAGGCGTGGTGCCATGACTATCAGGCACGGATTGCCCATCAAGAGGTTCGCCGTCTCCATAGGAGCGGTCGCAGCCATAGCGATCATTGTGCTCGGCGTGACACACGCGTTGAGC
>WNFM01205660.1_pt1 | contig 15662 bp, 14 predicted proteins | sample 5400271 | NCBI WGS metagenome assembly WNFM01 (sample SAMN13153352, study PRJNA577476) | soil metagenome | isolation source: 60 cm saprolite on Douglas fir-dominated hillslope | place: USA:California | collected 2013-09-17
ATCACCATCGCTCCGAACACTGGATCGTGGTGCGAGGCGCTGCGCAGGTCACCGTCAATGAACTGGTCAAGATCGTTCACGAGAACGAATCGATCTACATCCCGATCGGCGCCACCCATCGATTGGAAAACCCCGGCAAGATTCAGCTGGAGCTGATCGAGGTCCAAACCGGCAGCTATCTCGGCGAGGACGACATCATCCGCATCGAGGACGATTACCGACGCGCTTAGACGGTCTGGCGGGCGATCCGGCGAATCAGGTGGAACCCGGGTTTTGCGGCCTGCGCGGTGTTCAGGCCGGCGGCAAGATGCGGCAGAATCATGTAATTTTTTGAATCAAAACGTGTCCGGGATCGGCTCTCGGCATTCGCCACATGTGTGGCGACGTGCTAGAGAGCGACTTGGGTGTTCGCGTTGGGTGTTCGCAGGGGCGGTTCGCGCCGCGGGAATATTGGGTGGGATTGACGATATGAATTCCAAAGGACCCGCATCGGGCGGCAAGGGCGAGGCGAAACGTGCGCTTCGGGTCGGCGTCATCGGCGCCGGTGTGATGGGCAGCAATCATGCCCGCGTGCTCGCAGGCCTACCCGATGTTACGCTGGTCGGCGTCGTCGATCCGCTGCCGGCGCACCGCACCCGCGCCACGGAAATGACCGGCTGCCGCACCTTCGCCAGTCTAGACGAATTGATCGCGGAGGGGGTCGATGCCGTCACCATCGCAGCGCCAACCCATCTTCACCACGAGATCGCGCTCGCCTGCATCGCGCAGGACATCAACGTCATGGTCGAGAAGCCGATCGCGTCCTCGGTGGAAGAAGGGCGGGACATCGTCGCCGCCGCCCGCCGCGCCGGGGTGACGTTGATGGTCGGCCATGTCGAGCGTTTCAATCCGGCGGTCGCCGCCATCAAGCAGGCGATATCGAGCGAAGATATTCTTTCGATCGCGATCACCCGCGTCGGGCCGTTTCCGCCGCGGATGTCGAATGTCGGTGTGGTGATCGACCTCGCCGTGCACGACATCGATCTGATCCGCTGGTTCACCGAGTCCGATATCGTCGAGGTGCAGCCGCAGCTCTCGAGCGCGGTGGCCGAGCGCGAGGACATCGCGCTATTGCAGTTCCGCACGGCGTCAGGCGTACTCGCCCATATCAACACCAACTGGCTGACCCCGTTCAAGGCGCGCAACGTCACGGTTGCGACCCGCGGCAAATATGTCATGGGCGATCTGCTCACGCGCCAGGTCACCGAATGCTTCGGCTTCAAGCCGGACGGCGCCTACTCGATGCGCCATCTCCCGGTCGGCCATGACGAGCCGCTGCGCGCCGAATTGATAGCCTTCCTTCACGCCGTGCGCTCCGGCGACGTGCCCGCGGTAACCGGCGACGAAGGTGTCGCCAGCCTCGAAATCGCGACTCGCTGCCTGGAGACGCCGTCAAAACCTGCCGCTACCTCACCCCCGCGCAAGGGGCCGCGCCGCGTCGTCGGCTAGCTGCGCCCTGATGTCTCATTCTCAATCCCTGCAAGGCTCCATGAACCAGCATCTGCGTCCGGAACCCGTCCCCTTCATCGACCTTGCCGCGCAGCGCCGCCGGCTTGGTGCATCCGTCGATCAGGCGGTTTCCCGGGTGCTTGCCCATTGCCAGTTCATCAATGGTCCGGAAGTGACACAGCTCGAGGCTGCGCTTGCGGCGTTCAGCGGCGCCAAGCATGTCGTGAGCTGCGCCAGCGGCACTGATGCGCTGCTGATGGTGCTAATGGCAAAAGGCGTCGGCCGGGGCGATGCGGTGCTCTGCCCGTCGTTCACCTTCTGCGCGACCGGCGAGGCGGTGGCGCTGGCCGGCGCGACGCCGGTGTTCGTCGATGTCGACGAGGCGACGTTCAACATCAATGCAGGTTCGCTCAAGCGCGGCATCGCCACCGCGAAAAAGCTTGGGCTCAAGCCGGTGGCCGTGATCCCGGTCGATCTGTTCGGGCAGAGCGCTGACCATGATGCCATCGCGGCGATTGCGGAAGCCGAGGGCCTGTTCGTGCTCGATGACGCGGCGCAGGCCTTTGGTGCAAGCTACAAGGGCCGCCGTCTCGGCACGTTTGGGCTTGCGACCGCGACCAGCTTTTTCCCGGCAAAGCCGCTCGGCTGCTTTGGCGATGGCGGCGCGATCTTTACCGACGACGACACGCTTGCGGAGACGCTGCGCAGCGTCCGCGTCCACGGCCAGGGTTTTGACAAATACGACAATGTCCGGCTCGGGCTCACCGGACGGCTCGATACGGTGCAGGCGGCGGTCCTGCTCGAGAAATTGAAGATTTTCGAGGGCGAGATCGATGCGCGCAACGAAGTCGCGGAGCGCTATGCGTGGGGGCTCGGCAATGTCGTGACCGTGCCGCATCTCACCAGCGGCTGCACGTCGGTCTGGGCGCAATACACCATCCGCCTGCCCAAAGGCTGCGACCGCGACGGCTTTGCCGCCGCGCTGAAGGCGCAAGGGGTTCCGACCGCGATCTATTATCCGAAATCCATGCATCAGCAGACCGCCTACAAGGATTTTCCGGTCGTCGACGGCGGCCTGCCGGCCTGCGAGCGCTTGTCATCCGACGTCATCAGCCTGCCGATGCATGCCTATCTGGACGAAGCGACGCAGGAGCGGATTATCCAGGCTGTGCGCGGCGCAGTTTCAACCTGATTTCACCGTTTTGAAGCGCCCCCCTATGCTGTAGAAGCGGCGCATGCTCGGTCGTATCTTCACCGTCGGCGGCTACACGCTCCTTTCGCGGCTGACCGGCTTTGCGCGCGACATCATGCTCGCGGCGATCCTCGGTGCGGGTCCGGTGGCGGACGCGTTCTTCGTAGCGCTGCGGCTGCCCAATCATTTTCGCGCGATTTTTGCCGAAGGCGCCTTCAACGCGGCGTTCGTGCCGGCTTACGCGCATGTCCACGGCGAACGCGGTGAAAAATCCGCAAAATTATTCGCCGACCGCATCTTCACCCTGCTGTTCGTCTCGCAGGTCATTCTGCTGATCGTCGCCTGGCTGTTCATGCCGCAGGCGATGAGCATCCTGGCTCCCGGCTTCACCGAGGATGCCGAGCAGCGGCGGCTCGCGATCGAGCTGACGCGGATCACCTTTCCCTATCTTCTGTTGATCACGCTGGTGACGCTCTATGGCGGCATGCTCAACGTCATGCATCGCTTTGCCAGCGCCGCCGCGGCCCCGATCTTTCTCAACATCGCGATGATGGCGACCTTGGCGCTGGCCGCGCTGTTTCCGGGAGCCGGCCACGCCGCGGCATGGGGCGTCTTGATTTCGGGGTTTCTGCAATATTTTCTGTTGGCCGGTGATCTCGCTTTTCATGGCGGCCTGCCGCGCTTTGCTTCGCTCAAGCTTGATGACGATGTCCGCGCCTTCTTTGCAGCACTAGGTCCCGCGACGCTCGGTTCGATGGGGACGCAGGTCGCGCTGTTTGCCGACACCATTATCGCAACCTTCCTGCCCGCCGGCGCGCTGTCGGCGCTGTATTATGCCGACCGGCTCAACCAGCTGCCGATCGGCGTGATCGGGATTGCGATCGGCACGGTATTGCTGCCGGAAATGTCGCGGCGACTAACCGCGGGCGATCGGGAAGGCGCGATGGCCTCGCAGCGGCGGGCCTTCGATTTTACGCTGTTGTTTTCGGCGCCGTTCGTCGCGGCGTTCCTGACCGTTCCCGATGTCATCATGCGCGCGATGTTCGCGCGTGGCGCGTTCTCGAAGGCCGATGCCGCGGCCGCAGGTGCAACGCTCGCAGCTTATGCGGTCGGTTTGATCCCGTTTGTGCTGATCAGGAGCGCGGTCGCGACCTTCTACGCCCGCAAGGATACCGCAACGCCGGTGAAGGCCGCGCTCATTGGCGTCGCCGTCAACGTCGCGCTGAAGATCGCACTGGTCGGCGCGCTGGCCCAGGTCGGCCTTGCGCTTGCGACCGCGGTCGGCGCCTGGATCAACCTTCTGTTAGTACTCGCGTTTGCGGTACGAAGAGGGTATCTCGATCTCGACAAAACCTTGATGCAATCGCTGGCAAAATTTGTCGTTTCCGGCGCGGTGCTCGCGGCGACGTTATGGTTCGCCGCCCGGTTCGCTGCAACGCATCTAGCCGGGCTGAGTGCGTTGCGCGACGAGGCCGCACTGTTGTTGCTGATCGTGGTCGGCACCATCGTCTATGCCGGATCGATCCTGTTATTGTTCGGCAGGGATTGGCTGAGATCGCTGGTACGGAGCTAAAGGCGTTTGCGCTTGTCCGCGAACCGCGCCAATATGGCGAAAATAACTAAAAGGAAACGGACGTAAAATGGCTCCCATCAAATTCGGCATCGGTCAGAGCGTGCTTCGCAAGGAAGACGATGCCCTCATTCGCGGCAAGGGCCGCTACACCGACGACGTCGCGCCGCAAGCCACGATGCACGCGCTGGTGCTGCGCTCGCCGCACGCGCATGCGAAATTCACCATCAATGTCAGCCGCGCCCGCGGCCTGCCGGGGGTCGGCGCGATCCTGACCGCCGAGGACGTCAAGGAGCTCGGCAATCTTCCATGCCTGTTCAATTTGGAGGTCAATCCCTTCACCGGTCCGCCCTATCCGATTTTGGCCAAGGATGAGGTGCGCCATGTCGGCGATGCCATCGCCTTCGTCGCCGCCGATACCATCGACCAGGCCCGCGATGCGCTTGAAGCGATCGAGGTCAACTGGACGCCGCTGCCGGCCGTTGTCGGCGTCGTCAACGCGGTGAAAAAGGGCGCGCCGCAGGTCTGGCCGGATCATCCCGGCAACGTCTTGTTCGATGTGCCGATCGGCGACAAGAAGGCCGTCGACGAAGCCTTCGCCAAGGCGCATGCGGTCGCCGAAATCACCATCGTCAATCCGCGCGTCGTCACCAACTTCATGGAAACCCGCGCCGCGGTCTGCGAATATGACGCCAAGCGCGACCACCTGACGCTGACGATCGGCAGCCAGGGCAGCCACCGCCTGCGGGAAATTATTGGCGGCATGGTCTTGAAAATTCCGCTGGAAAAGATGCGGGTGATCTGCCCGGACGTCGGCGGCGGCTTCGGCACAAAGCTGTTTCCCTATCGCGAATACGCGCTGATCGCGGTCGCCGCGCGAAAACTGCGCAAGACCGTCAAATGGACCGCCGACCGCGCCGATCACTTCATGGGTGACGCGCAGGGGCGCGACAACGTCACGACCGCGCGGATGGCGCTTGCCGAGGACGGTAAATTCCTCGCGATGGATGTCGACCTGATGGGCGACATGGGCGGGTATCTGTCGACCTTCGGGCCCTACATTCCCCATGGCGGCGCCGGCATGCTGCCCGGTCTCTACGACATCCAGACCTTCCATTGCCGCGTCCGCACGGTCTTCACCAACACCGTGCCGGTCGATGCCTATCGCGGCGCCGGACGCCCGGAGGCGGCTTACGTCGTCGAGCGATTGGTCGACGCCGCCGCGCGAAAACTCGGGATGACGCCGGACGCGATCCGGCGCAAGAATTTCATTTCCCCGCGTGCGATGCCCTACAAGACCGCGACCGGCAAGGTCTATGATTCCGGCGACTTCACCGCGCATATGAAGCGGGCCATGGAGATCGCGGAGTGGAAAGAGTTTCCCAAGCGCGCCAAAGCCGCCAAGAAGCAGGGTTTAGTGCGCGGCATCGGGCTTGCGACCTATGTTGAAGTCTGCGGCACGATGGGCGAGGAGACCGCCAACGTCCAGCTCGATCCCAATGGCGACGTTACGGTCTTGATCGGCACCCAGTCGAGCGGGCAGGGCCATCAGACCGCCTACGCCCAAATCGTCGCCGATCAATTCGGGCTGCCGCCCGAGCGCGTCCACGTCCTGCAGGGCGATACCGACGTGATCGCGACCGGCTTGGGCACTGGCGGCTCGGCGTCGATTCCGACAGGCGGCGTCAGCGTCCAGCGTGCCACAAGCGAGCTCGGCAAGAAGCTGAAGGAAATCGCCGCCGAAGCGCTGGAAACCAGTGCCGGCGATCTCGAGATCAACGACGGAATTGTGCGCATCGCCGGCACCGATCGCTCGGTCAGCTTTGCTGATCTGGCCAAGCGGCCGGGCGTCGATCCGTCAAAGCTGAACGGAAGCGCGACGTTCGCTGCGGCCGACGGCACCTATCCGAACGGCACTCATCTTGCCGAGGTCGAAATCGATCCCGCAACCGGCATCATAAAAATTATCAACTATGTCATCGTCGACGATTTCGGGGTGACGCTCAATCCGCTGCTGTTGGCCGGCCAGGTTCATGGCGGCGCGATGCAGGGCATCGGCCAGGCCTTGATGGAGCAGGCGGTCTATAGCCCGACGGACGGCCAGCTCGTGACCGGGACGTTCATGGACTACGCGCTGCCGCGCGCATCCGACGGACCGTCATTCGTGTTCGAGACCCACAACGTCCCCTGCAAGACCAACCCTTTGGGCGTCAAGGGCGCGGGCGAGGCCGGCGCGATCGGCTCCTGTCCTGCGGTCGTCAATGCGATCATCGAGGGGCTATGGCGCGAATACAAGATCGACCACATCGACATGCCCGCGACTGCCGAGCGGGTCTGGATTGCAATTCGTGAGCATCAGCGCCGTCACAGTCTCTGATATCAATCCCTGATATCTAATCTTGCGCGGAATAAATCACTGTGATCTGAGTTTATCGATGGATGAGCCGCGGCTGCGCTTGAAGCGCGTTCGCGGCGTCTGCAAACGCTTCTTGAGACGGAGAGCTGGCCGATGATACGAACCGTTGTTGTTGGGGGAGTTTTGTTGCTTGGTGTCGGCGCCGTCATGGCGCAACAGGATGTCGCTGTTAAGCAGGACAATCTGATGCGGGCGCAGGGCAAGAGCATGTATGTGGTGATCCTGAAGACCGTGAAGGGCGAGACCCCCTACGATCAGAAAGCGATCGATGCGGCGATCGCTCAGCTCGAACAAAGCGTCCCCACGATCCCCACCACGTTTGCGACAAATCCCAAGGAAGACGTCGTGAACGCGACCTACGGGGCGTCGCAGAAGATCTGGCAGAACAAGGCCGATTTCGATTCGAAGGTCCCGCCCGTCGCCAAGGCGATCGCGGACGTCAAGGGCACGATCAAGGATGCCGCCAGCCTGAAGGTCGCTTTCGACACGATTCAAGCCAAATGCGCCGATTGCCACGAGACGTTTCGGGTGAAGCTCAAATAGATCACCGCAGAACGAGCGTAGCTCCAATGACAAAAGGGTGGACGCCGTCTGGCGATCCACCCTTTGCTTTAAGATTCTTGGCCTTAAGATTCTTGGCCTTAAGATTCTTGGCTTTAAGATTCTTGGCTTTAAGATTCTTGGCTTCAAGATTCTTTCTTGAGATTTGCAGCGCCGCGGGGATGCGGATTCCAAAAATTACTTCGTGACCTGGCCGCGGATTTCGCCGCCCGGATTGGCTGCGGTGTGGACGTTGACATAGTACTTGCCGGCCATCAGATCGGCGGCTTGTTCGTCGGTCAGCGTGGCGCTGCCTTCGGCCGGGCTTGCGGTCGCGTTCGGGATCGGAACCTTGACGCCCGCGTTCTTGCCGGGCTCGGCCGGTCCGTGGAAATGCGCAGCGGTAGCGGGGCCCGACAATCCCGAATAGGTCAGCTTCCAGGTCAGTTTCTTGGTGGCAGGATCGTAATCGATGTCGGCCGTGCCGGTGCCAGTGGTGGTGGTGGCGGGCACCTCGGATTTGCCATCCAGCGTTGCTTTCATCTTCTCGGCAAAAGCGGGGCCGGCGAAGGCCACGGTTGCTCCCAGCGCAAGCGTAGCAAGCATGGTCTTGGTATTCGACATGGTTTTCTCCCTGTTGGCCTCAAGTCATGGTGTCAGTTTCAAAACAATACGATTCGGAATTTATTCCCGGAAACCGCCCAAACGCCTAAAATTTTGGAGGCAGTCTACGGCCGAATTTGCAGCCATACTAGCTACCGCAATGCGATGGATCGTGACGGACCAGTGAATGCTGCGACGAATTCTCCCAAGCTTCGTCCTCGCCGGCGTTGCCGGTTTTGGCATCTACTGGTGGCTGACGGCGACACCGGCGGTGTCGGCGGTCGCAGCGCTAGCCCATGCGCCAAACCTTGCGAACGGCCTGACAACTTTTAACGCCGGAGGATGTTCCTCCTGTCATGCGGTGCCGGGCCAGCCGGATCGTCTGCGGCTCGGCGGCGGGCTTGCGATCCCGTCCCCGTTCGGCACGTTCTACGCCCCGAATATCTCGCCCGATCCGACTGACGGCATCGGGCGATGGACCGAGGCCGAATTCGTCCACGCGGTGACCCGGGGAATCTCTCCAGCCGGTTTCCATTACTTTCCGGCCTTTCCCTACACCTCCTACGCGCATGCGAAGGTCGAGGACATCCGCGACCTGTTTGCCTATCTGAGGACGCTGACGCCGGTGCCCGGCAAAGTGCGCGATCACGACCTGCCGTTTCCATTCAACATCCGCCGCAATGTCGGGATCTGGAAACTTTTGTTCATGGACGACAAGCCCTTTGTACCGGACGCAACACATTCCAGTCAGTGGAACAGGGGTGCGTACCTGGTCAACAGCCTCGGCCATTGCGCCGAGTGCCACAGCCCGCGAAATCTCTTGGGCGGCATCATCGCCGCGCAACGTTTTGCGGGCGGCCCCGATCCCGAAGGCGAGGGCTGGGTGCCGAACATCACCCCGAAGGGAATTGACGACTGGAGCGAGAAGGATATCGCCTATTTCCTCGAAACCGGGGCGACCCCCGACAACGACACCGCAGGCGGATCGATGGCGCGCGTGATCAAGAACACCTCGCAATTATCGGGTGAGGACCGCACGGCGATCGCGGACTATCTCAAATCGCTGCCGCCGGTCGAGGGACCGCCGCGGCCGAAGAAGAAGGCGAAGGACGGCGACAAGTCCTGAGTTCGGGCGCGCCTCGCCGCTAGCCCATTGCCACCGCGGCGCCCGCCCCGTGCTGGCGCTGGTCGAGCCACATCGTGCCAAGCGCGAACGCCAGCCAGCCGAAATTGTAGACGAAGCCGATGATCAGAACGACCCAGCCCGGAATCGGGCCGACGGCGGCGCGATCGATAAATTCCGCGAATGTAGCCGCTGGCGTCGGATGGATGGCTATCTTGCCCCAATAGGCAATCACCTGGACGGCGATGATCCAAACATAGTTGCGACGCAATCGCCGCCCCGCAGCGCGGAAAAACGAAATGTGATGCCGCGGCGTGGTGTAGTCGCGCGCCAGTATCGCCTGCCAGTTCTGGTCGCGCGCTTCACCGGCGAAAATCGGCGCGTAGAAATTCATCTCCAGCCAGCGCGCCCTGGCGCGCCACACATTGAAATAGCGATAGCGTCGCGCTTCCATTCCGAGAAACACGGCAATCAGCAGCCCGACCAGCAGCAGCGGCAGCGGTGAGGCCTGCGGGCTGGAAAAGGTCGTCGACAGCGCGATCCCCATCGTGACGATCGCCCAGTTGGTCGTGTTGTCGAGCCGCGTTCGCCAGATCGTCGAGCGATAGACTTCGCCCCGGTAGAGATGCGCGATGGCGCCCATTTCGGCGGAATCGAATGTGTGTTGAGGCTTTGCCTCGTTGGAAACCATAACAGCCATGGCAGGGCCCTCCGGTTGTCCGAACAACATTTCCGTAAAATGGCCGGCGTTGGCGGCGGCGTGTCCACATCATCAACGCCGATGAAGCGATCCGGAATTGAGATGCTGCCACTATGCTTGCCCCGCGCCGGAATTACCAGCGCAAGCTCCGGGAATAGCGGGGTGCAGCGCAATTTCTTGACCTGCGTTTGCCTGGGTCAAATCTGTCGTGGCGTTCTTGAAACGGGCTGTCCAAACTATCATCCAACAGCGGACGTTCACCAAGGCGACGGTTAGATCAGCTTTGTGCCAGCGGTCATTCAAGGAAGTAGAGAGCGAATTAGCTTGCCGCGCTTTGAGTCCTGTATCAGCGAGTGAGGCTATCGATGACGGCCCCACTCGCAACGCACCCAGCGATGCCGATTGCCGAGCGCCAGCAATGCACCCCAATCCTCGCGTCGCCCACCCCCGCCCTAAAGTTTAGCCCCGCGCAGCTGGAACGATCATGACCAGGTGCTCGTTGATTTTGACTCTGTGGCAAGGAGGCCGAGGTATGAGGATAATGACCGCGTTTGCTCTCGGAACGGCCCTGGTGCTGTGTAACCTGGGGACGTTTAGTGCCGCAGCCCATGCGCGGAAGGCCAAAGTCGTTCGTGAACCACCGGTGAGGCTGCTTATCGTCAGGGTGCCCGTAGTAAGGCCAACTCCTTACTGGGATTCCTATATTGTTCCACGATATCGTTATCGCCCTCAGGACGACCGGATCGATCCATACGGCCCGCCCGTAGTGCCGATGGTGCGCTATGGGGCTCAAGAGGAAACGCTGCCCGGTTTTGCCGGTACCGCATTTCCTCGTTAGCAACGTTCGACACGACGTTGCGATTGCGGGGACTATCAAGCTGCTGCAAGGACCACCTGTTCTGCCGCGGAACTGAATAGGAGGCCGAGATACAAGCGCGCGATGCTGGCGTTGTGGCTGATGACCGCTTGGGTCAAAAGCTGTCCTCGATCATCGTCCGCAGGAAGTCCGTTCATCTCTCTGAAAGCGGACATCCATCGGGCATGCCCGGACGCCTGGCTTGCGCGTCTACCGAGTCTGCGCCCTAGCCCGCACCGAACGCCTTGAAGGTAATGATGGTGTGGGTGTCCTGGATGCCGGGAAGCACCTGCACTCTCTCGTTGATGAAGTGCCCGATGTCGGTGTCGTTGTCGACGTAGAATTTTACCAGGAGATCGTAGTCGCCGGCGGTGGAATAGATCTCGGACGCAATCTCGGCTTCCGCAAGCGCATTGGCGACGGTGTAGGACTGGCCGAGCTTGCACTTGATCTGGACGAAGAAGGGAACCATCGCTGTCGTCTCCGGAAAGCGTCTCGCAAGCGCTCAATATAGCGTTCAAGAACTTGCTGGCAATAACGCGTCGCGCTAGGGATAGGGATATGACCCCGACCGGCCGGCCAAACCTCCGAAGGGCCAAGCGATGACGACGCCCGTCGCGCTCACCATCGCCGGCTCGGATTCCTCAGGCGGCGCCGGCATCCAGGCCGACCTGAAGACGTTTGCGGCGCTCGGCGTCTACGGCGCGTCGGTCATTACGGCGCTGACCGCCCAGAACACGCGCGGCGTTACCGGCATTCATCTCGTGCCGCCGGATTTTGTCACCGCGCAAATGGACGCGGTGTTCAGCGATCTCGAGGTCAAGGCCGTCAAGATCGGTATGGTGGCGCAGCTTGCGACCATCGAGGTCATCGCCGCGGGGCTCAAGCGCTGGTCGCCAGGCGTCGCGGACAGTACAGGCCATGTCGTGCTCGATCCGGTGATGGTGGCCAGTTCGGGCGACCGGCTGCTGGCAGCGGATGCGGTCGAAGCCTTGCGCACAAAACTCATCCCGCGCGCTTCCCTGATCACGCCGAATCTCCCCGAGGCCGCCGCTCTTCTGGACGAGCCGGTCGCTGTCAGCGAGGCCGAGATCGAGCGCCAGGGCAGGCGGCTGTTGTCGATGGGCTGCGGAGCTGTGCTGATCAAGGGCGGGCATGGCGAGGGGGGCGAGAGCATCGACTATCTCGTAGCAGCCAGCGGCAGCGTCGCGCTATCGGCGCCGCGCATCGCCACCAAAAATACCCACGGTACCGGCTGCTCGTTGTCGTCGGCGATCGCAGCCCTGCTCGCCAAGGGCGAGGCGATGGAAACCGCGGTTCGCAATGCCAAGGCCTTTATCAGCGCCGCGATTGCGGCCGCCGACCGCTTCAGCGTCGGCCATGGCGACGGGCCGATCCATGACGCGCGGTGTCTCAAAGGTGCCAAAATGGTCATCGATTGGGAAACCGGCCCTACCAGCGAATGGACCTGGCGGGCCTCTGTTGTCCTTCGCTACTTTGGGTGGAACCGGGAGTTGGCATCATGCTGATCACGAACGTCAGGGCACACCACATCCGTATCCCCTACGACGCCGGTGTCGCGAGCTTCAGACAAGGCGCCTCCGCCATAACGGGTCTCGATATTGTCCTGGTCGAAGTCTCCACCGACGCGGGACTAACAGGCTGGGGTGATGCCTTTGGCTATGTGTGTCCACGATCTACCGCCACCGCGATTGATGAAATGATTGCGCCGCAGGCTCGAGGTCTCGAAGTTCCGGATGCCGAGGGCATTCCCGCCTTCATGGATCGCGTTCAGCGCAATCTGCATTTGTTCGGCCGCTATGGCATCACGATGTTCGCGATTTCCGGCCTCGACATCGCATTGTGGGATCTTGCCGCAAGAGTGCAGGGCGTGCCGCTGCACCGCCTCATTGGCGCCAGCAAGCGGGCACGGATTCCGGCCTATGCAAGCCTGCTTCGGATCGGGAAACCGGAGCTTGTTGCCGGTGAATGCGAGACGGCGCTGCGACGTGGCTACACCGCAATCAAGCTGCATGAAACGACGGTACCGACTGTGTTCGCAGCCCGTCAGGCGATCGGCCCGGGTATTCCGCTGATGGTCGATCTGAATTGCCCGATGGATGCAACTGAAGCGACCGCGTTCGCACACGCTTGCCGGGCGGCCGCGCCCAAGTTCCTGGAAGAGCCGGTCTGGCCACCGGAGGACTTTGCGACGCTCGCGAAGCTACGCAGCGAAGGCGGGATCGATATTGCGGCGGGAGAGAACGCGTGCACGGTTCATCAATTCCGCCAAATGATGACCGCGGATGCCGTGAGCTATGCGCAGCCCTCGGTGACCAAGGTCGGCGGCGTTACCGAATATCTGAAAGTGGTTGCCTTGGCCGACGAAAGGGGCGTCAAGCTTGCGCCGCATTCTCCCTATTTCGGGCCGGGCTTTCTGGCGACGCTGCAGCTGATGTCGCTGCGCCACGATGCCACCTTTGTCGAAGTGTTTTTCATGAATCGCGCCGCGTGTCTTTGGGGCGGCCGCATCGATGTCGATACCAATGGCACGATCGCGGTGCCCCAAGGACCAGGGCTCGGCTACGAACCGGACAGGGGGATCATCGAGCGTTACCGCGTTTCATGACCGGACAAACGACCGAAAAATCTCGAGTAAGCACCAAGCCGGGCATGTCTGTTTTGTCCCCGACAGCGGACATCCTCTAGCGAAAGGGCACGTCAGCTTCGTGCCATTGCCGACACGGTACGCTAATCGATCACCTCGTCGGCGCGTAATCACACGACACCACGAGGCAGTTTGGCAGTTTGGAGGCTAGTAACGACCTAAGCCGTCAGAAGACCCAGCGCAGGACTACTTGCATTGTCCTTTTTTTCTGCGTTCTTCTATCGTCAGCTGGCACGACGAGTTGCAAACTTGAATGCCGCGTCCCGATTTTCCCTTGCAAGCTTTGCTCATACAAACATTAACGTCGCAATTGACGGCCAGCGCGGGTGGCGCGAAGACAATCGATAACCCGTAAACGATAAGCGCGGACAGAAACGCAAGTGATAAACGATGCGACATGGATATCTCCTGCAAATAATGGGTTTGAAAATAGTAGGCGAGAGTTAGAGGATACACCAATTGATTGCAACCGATCTGCACAATCTACAGCACGACGGCTCATGACCGGTTGCAGGGTGTTCGTCTATCTTTCTCGGTGGGAGGGATGGGATCAAGCCTGATCTTAATGGTCTGGGTGAAAAGCGACGGGTGATGCGGCCAGCGAAAATTCCGAGCGGAGGCATCTCGGTGCTGTCGCGCTCTGATGACGCGACAGGTCCGCTTACCTATCAAAAGCGAACACTACACTCGACTGTCGCGATTTCGCATTCACCCCGGATGCAAACGTAAGGCAACGACTGTATGGGGCGAGTGACGGCCACAAAGGCGCGGCAAGGCCATGATCGCTGACCTACAGTCCAGACCTGACGAAAACCCCCGCGTCATGATTTGGGCCGATCCGGGGTGCAGCGTCCTCCCGTTAACGACCGGCAACTAGTCGATCACAATTCAAAACAGGGAGGATGACGATGGGAAGTTGGCTCAGTGAACGAGAACAGCGCCTTGTCGCAGGCGCCGAGGCGGCATCGGCCGCAACGCCGGTTCCGACCCAGATTGTATCGAACGGCGAATATTTGCCGCCTTCGCAGAGCGCGACCCAGAAGAGGGTCGAAGCGCGCATCAATGAGTTGGCCGACCTTAACGGCAAACGGCTCGGCTTGAGCCGCCGGCAGTTCATGCGAACGAGCTGCGGTATGGCGGCCGCCTTTCTCGCCATGAACGAGATCTACGGCAACGTCTTCCAGGTCACGGCGGCCGAAGCCCACGAACCCGAAATGATGCTGGCGCGGGCGCAAAGTCTCGCAGGGCAATTCGTCTTCGACGTCCAGACCCACTTCGTACGCGACGATTTCAAGCATGACGAACTGCTCGGCCTCGCAAGCTTCGCCAGCGAGCACTGGAATCCGAAGATGAAGCAGGAAGGCGTGTCGTCGCTCGCCCGCTACAAGTTCCAGAACTACATGAAGGAGATCTATTACGACAGCGACACCACCATGGCGCTTCTGAGCGGCGCCCCGTTCGACGATCCGAGCTGGTGGCTGTTGTCGAATGAGCAGATCGCCAAGGCGCGTGAGATGATCAATGACTTTGCGGGCTCACGCCGCTTGCTGGCGCACTCCGTGATCACGCCCAAGCAGCCAGGCTTTATGGATGAGGTCGACAAGGCGATCGCGGTCTACAAACCCGATTCATGGAAGTCCTACACGATCGGCGACCCGCTCGCGCCGTCGAAATTCCCCTGGCGGCTTGACGACGAGCAGGTGATGTATCCGTTTTACGACAAGGCGGTGAAGGCGGGGATCACCACCCTATGCATCCACAAGGGTCTGCTGCCGCCCGATTACGAGAAATCCTTCGCCGGCGTATGGGAGTACGCAACCGCCTGGGACATCGGCAAGGCTGCCAAGGACTGGCCGCAGATGAACTTCGTCATCTATCACTCGGCGCTGCGTCCGTTCCTTGAACTGCCCGACCAGGCCTGGGCCGAGTTCGAGTCCACTGGCCGCATCCGGTGGGCCACCGATCTAGCGGAAATTCCGCAGAAGTTCGGCGTCACTAACGTCCACGCGGAGCTTGGCACGTCGTTTGCCAATTCGGCCGTGGCGCATCCGAAATTCTGCGCCGCGCTGGTCGGCACGCTGATCAAGGGCATGGGGGTCGATCATGTCCTGTGGGGCACCGACTCGGTTTGGTACGGGTCGCCCCAGTGGCAGATCGAGGCGCTGCGTCGGCTCGAAATCCCCGAGGATATGCAAAAGAAATATGGTTTTGCTCCGCTCGGTGGCCCCGACAGCGCGATCAAGCAGATGATCTTCGGCGGCAACGCGGCCCGCATGTACCGGATCAATCTGAAGGCTGCCGACAATATCAGGATGCCGGCCTTTTCCGAGGACCGGCTGACCGCCCTGAAGAGCCAATATGAGCTCGCCGCCAAGGAGCCCTCGAACCTGCGTTACGGCTACGTCCGCGCCGCCTGATCGCGGTTTGGGCTTTTGCGCAAATGGCTACGGCGAGGATTCCTCGCCGTAGCCATTGCCGTTGAGGATTTTTCGTGCTCGCGAAGCCA
>WNFM01133920.1_pt4 | contig 15661 bp, 15 predicted proteins | sample 5400271 | NCBI WGS metagenome assembly WNFM01 (sample SAMN13153352, study PRJNA577476) | soil metagenome | isolation source: 60 cm saprolite on Douglas fir-dominated hillslope | place: USA:California | collected 2013-09-17
CCGCGCTTGACGTTCTGCCCGTGCGGGCGGCCGTCGTCGAACTGCAGGGGCGCGTCCCCGGGGATGTGGCAGTTCTGACAGCGCGGGTGCTGGAAGACCTTGCGCACGGTCTCGAAGGCGGCCAGGCCGGACGCGGCGTCCGCCTTTGGCGCCGCCTGAGCGCGCGCGGCCGCTCCGAGCACGACGGCCAGCGCCGTGAGGGCGGCGGTGGTCCTCACGAGAGCCTCAGCGGCAGCCGCCGCAGCCTCTGTCCGGTGGCCGCGAAGACCGCGTTCGCCACCGCAGGCGCGACCGGGGGGACGCCCGGCTCCCCCACTCCGCTCGGCCGCTCGGTGCTGGGCACGATGTGCACCTCGACCACCGGCATCTCGTGGAGGCGCAGCGGCCGGTAGTCGTGGAAGTTCGACTGCTGCACGCGCCCTTGGCGCAGGGTGATCTCGCCGTGCAGGGCGGCGGAGAGACCGAACACGACCGCGGACTCGAGCTGGGCGACGACGCCCGCCGGGTTCACCGCGGTTCCGCAGTCGATCGCGCAGACGACGCGGTGCACGCGGATGGCGCCACCGTCCACCGAGACCTCCGCCACCTGCGCGACGTAGCTGCTGAACGACTCGTGCACGGCCAGGCCGCGGAAGCGCCCGCGCGGCAGCGGCGTGCCCCAACCGGCTTTGGTCGCGGCCATCTCGAGAGCCCCGAGGTGGCGCGGATGCTTGGCCAGGCGGGCCCGGCGGTAGGCCAGGGGATCCTGCCCCGCCGCCCTGGCGAGCTCGTCGATCATCGTCTCCATCACGAACCCGCTGTGCGAGTGGCCGACGGAGCGCCACCACAGCGTGGTCACCGGCGACTTCGGCGCGTGGTGCTCCACGAGATGATTCGGCACGTCCGCGAGGTACGCGGAGTCGAACACGCCTTCCACCGCCGTCGGGTCCACGCCGTTCTTCACCATCCCCTCGAACGGCGTCCCGATCAGGAAGGACTGGCCCACGAGCGTGTGCTGCCAGGCCACGGGCGCGCCCTTGGCGTCGAGGCCGACCTTCACCTTGTGGAAGTACTGTGGGCGGTAGTACCCGCCCTGGATGTCGTCCTCGCGCGTCCAGACCGTCTTCACGGGCAGCTTCGCGGCCTTGGCCACCTCCACCCCTTCGCGCACGAAGTCGGACGTCGGTGTGGCCCGCCGTCCGAAACCGCCGCCCAGGAACTGGGTGTGGATCTCGACTTGCTCGGGCTTGAGGCCGGTGATCTGGGCCGCGGTGCCTTGATCGACGGTCTGGAGCTGGGTGCCCGTCCAGATCTCGCACTTGTCCGCGGTGATGCGGACGGTGCAGTTGAGCGGCTCCATGGGCGCGTGGGCGAGATACGGCAGGTCGTACTCGGCCTCGACCACGTGCGCCGCCGTCTTCATCGCGGCCCCGGGGTCGCCGGCGGCCTTGGCCTTCACCCCACCCGGCTGCGCGGCCAGCGCGCGATACGATCGGGCCATCTCCGTCGTGTCGATGGTGCCACCGTCGCCCGGGTCCCACTCCACGTCGAGGGCGGCCCGGCCGAGCTTCGCGGCCCAGAAGTTCTCGGCCACCACCGCGATGCCGGAGGGCACCTGCACCACCGCCTTCACACCCCTCACCTTCAGCGCGGCCGCGCCGTCGAATCGCTTCACCTTGCCGCCGAAGTACGGCGAGCGCGCGACGAGGGCGGTGTGCAGGCCGGGGAAGTGGACGTCCATCCCGAAGTCGGCCCGCCCCGTCACCTTGGCCGCGGAATCGAGCCGCTTGTGCGGCTTGCCGATGACCGTCCACGAGGACGGCGGCGCGAGCGTGACCTGCGTGGGCCGCGGCAGTGCCGCCGCCGCCGCCGCCAGCTCCCCGTAAGCGGCCCTTTGCGTCCCCGCCACCACCTCGCCCTTCAGGGCGCGGCAGTCCGCGGCGGGCAGGTTCCACTTCTGGGCCGCGGCCTGGATGAGCAGCGTTCGCGCCATGGCGCCGACCTGGCGATAGCGATCGAACTCGGAGGCGATGCTGGTGGATCCGCCCGTCATCTGGATCCCGAAGAAGGGGTGCGCATAGGCGGCGGCGACGGGCGCGTGCTCGACCTTCAGCTTGGACCAGTCGAGGTCCAGCTCCTCCGCGAGGAGCATGACCAGGCCCGTCCACATGCCCTGGCCCATCTCGGAGTGGGCGAGCACGACCGTGACCGTGCCGTCCGGCGCGATGCGCAGGAACGCGTTCGGATCGGGCAGGGGCTTGGCCGCGGCGGCCGGTGGTCCTTCCTGCGCGCGCAGAGGCAGTGGCCCCGCGTAGAAGGCGATGGTCAGCCCGCCCGCGGCCTGCGCGGACGTGCGCAGGAAAGCGCGACGGTCGATGCCGTTCGCGCTCACGACCGGCCTCCCGTCTGCCCGGCCGCGCGATGCACCGCGGCCCGGATGCGCTGATAGGTCCCGCAGCGGCAGAGGTTCGCGCTCAGCGCGGCGTCGATGTCCGCATCCGTGGGCTGGGCCTTGGCCTTGAGCAGGGCCGCCGCCGCCATGACCTGGCCGGGCTGGCAGTAGCCGCACTGGACGACGTCCTCGTCGATCCACGCCTGCTGCACGGGATGGATGCCGCCCGCGGAGAGACCTTCGATCGTGGTGACGGCGCGATCGCCCACCGCGCCGACCGGCAGCACGCACGAGCGCGCGGGGCCGTCGCCGATGTGCACCGTGCAGGCGCCGCACTGCGCCATCCCGCAGCCGAACTTGGTGCCGGTGAGAGAGAGGACGTCGCGCAGCACCCAGAGCAGCGGCATGTCCTCCGGGACGTCCACGTCGTGGTCCTGGCCGTTGACTCGCAGTCTCATGTGTCCCTCGTGGTCACACGATGGCCAGAGCGGGCGGCCGCGTCAAGTAGGCACCTTCACGTAACTGTTGGGGGCGCGGTCAGAGGGGCAGCGCCACTCCGTCGAGCAGCCCGCCCTTGCGGTCGTACACGTCCACCCGCATCACCGTCGCCTTCGCGTCGAGGGAGACGCGCGTGAAGGCGTCGTCGCCGAGTATCGGACCGTGGCCGCCGATCACGAAGTCGTGCGGCGGGTTCGGGATCGTGCCCCGGAGGTCGAAGCGGTCCCCCTGGCCGAGCCGCGGGCCCGGAAAGAAGAACGGAGACGCGATGATGGAGTAGACGCGGAAGCTCGGGTCGTTCTCGCATCGCAGCTCCGACCATCCCGAGCAGTGCACGTCGCCGGAGAGGAAGACCACCTTGCGCACGCCCCGGCTGCGGATCTCCTCGAGCAGCTGGCGGCGCTGCTGGGGGAACCCCGCCCATTTGTCACGGATCTCCGATCGGTCGTCCGGAAACATCGGCACCGAGGAGACGACGAACTTGGGAGCGTCCGCGGGCGACTCGACCAGCCACTGCAGGAGCGCGCTCATCTGGACGGTGCTGATGATCCGGGGCTCGGTGCCGGCCAGGTTCACGTAGCGCTCGTTCCGGGTGTCGAGAACGAAGAAGCGCGCGGGACCGAGGTCGTACTTGTACCAGTACCGCGTGGGGGTGCGGGAGAACTCGACGTCTCCCGGGCCGGACAGGTCGAAAGCCGGTCCGTGGACGACCTGGTAGGACTGATAGGCGGACAAGGCCGCCGCATAGAGCGCCTCACGGCCCGGGCGCATGTCCATGGTCCAGGCGTCCTTGATCTCGTGGTCGTCGAGGATCATGTAGGTCGGGACCCGGCTCATCAGCTCTCGGATGAAGGGCTGGCCGAAAGCGATGCGGTAACGCTCGAGGAACTCGTCGAGGTGATCGTCGGGATCGATGCCCTTGAAGTCGTCGGCGTAGATCTGATCACCCACCATGAGCAGGCAGTCGGTCCGCACCTCCCGCGCCAGCTGCTCGAGGATCGATCGGAAGGCCTTGTCCCCGCTCTCCTCGCCCCAATGCAGGATCCATTTGAGCAGGAGGTAGCGGCAGGAGCCGAAGACGAACGACACGGGAGCCGGCGTACCCGCCGTCACGCTGGTGCGCACGGCGCCGCTCGACGCTGCCTTCCAGTCGAGGGGAGCGTCCTCCGGAAACGCGTCCCAGGCGGCCTCGCCGCGCACGAAACCGATCTCGTAGTCGTACGCCGTATCCGGGAGGAGGCCCATCAGGTCGACGACGCCCGTGTAATCGAACTTCGCCATCATCTTGAACTGGCCCTGGGCCACGGGGACGCGGGTCGCGGCTCGGAAGGCGCGGGCCACGCCGAAGACGCGTGCGCCGGCGGCGTCGGGTCCCCGCCCCCACAGGCGGCAGGTGGTGTCCGTCGTGTAGCCGACGATGGGGCCGACGGTCAGGGGCTCGACGATCATGACCTTCACATTCTCTCCACAATCGCGCCGCATATTGCGAGGGAGGAGGAGAGTGATGAACGGTGGATATCGGACGTATCGACGCGGGCGCGTGCTCATCGGCGTGCTGGCCGCCGCGCTCCTGGCCGTCGTGATCGGGTTGGCCGCCTACAGCGCCGGCGTGTCGCACGGGCTCGCGCAACAGATCGCGGTGTCGGCCCCCGGCGCCTATCCTTATCCGTATGCCTGGCCCCGTCCCTGGGGATTCGGGTTGTTCTTCCCGCTGCTGTTCGGGTTCCTGCTGCTGCGCCTGATCTTCTGGGGTGGCTACGGGCATCGCCGGTGGCACCGTGGCTACGGGCACTGCGGGACCGGACCGTACGACGTGCCGCCGGCGTTCGACGAGTGGCACCGGCGCGCCCATCAACGCGGGCCGGACGGTCCTCCCGCCGCGACCAGCGTATAACGTTCGGCGGAGGCCGGAGCATGCCGCAGACGGTGCTCGTCGTCGATGACGAGCCGCGAATTGCCGCCATCGCGGCGGACTATCTGCGGCATGCCGGCTATGTCGTGCTCACCGCGGGCGACGGGGCGGAGGCGCTGGCCCTCGCGCGGGCGAAGCGGCCCGACCTCGTCGTGCTCGACCTCGGCCTGCCCCGGCTGGGCGGGCTCGAAGTGGCGCGGACGTTGCGCGTGGAGACGGCGGTGCCGATCGTGATGCTCACGGCGCGGGTCGAGGAGGCGGATCGGCTGCGGGGCCTCGAGCTCGGCGCGGATGACTACATCACCAAGCCGTTCAGCCCGCGTGAGCTGGTGGCCCGGGTCAAGGCGGTGCTGCGGCGTAGCGAGAAGGGCGCGGCGACGGACGGCCTCCTCCGTCTGGGCGATCTCACCCTCGACACGAATCGACTGACCGTCGCGCGGGGCGCCGCCGCCATCGACCTCACCCCGACCGAGTTCCAGCTCCTGGCCACCCTCGCGCGGCGTCCGGGCCGCGTGTTCACGCGCGCCCAGCTCCTGGATGCCGTGCGCGGGGACGCGGGCGAATCCTTCGACCGCGCGATCGACGCGCACGTCAAGAACGTGCGGCGCAAGATCGAGCCGGACACGCGCAACCCGCGCTACATCCTCACCGTCTACGGCGTGGGGTACAAGGCGGCGGAATCGTGAGACGCGGATGGGCCGGTCGACTGCATCCGCCTCCGTGGTGGCCCGCCGGCGAGGCGTGGCCGCCCGTCCACCGCCCGCGGCGCCATTGGCCCCGCCGATCGCACTTCATCTGGAGGATCGCTCTCCTCCTCGCCCTGGTGCTGGTGCTGAGCTCGATAGGGGTGGCCACGCTGGTGTCGCTCGCCCTCGGCCACACGGGTCCCGCGGGCGCGAGCGCCTGGACCACCGGCCTGGCCATGGTGAAGGCGGCGATGCTCGCGGGCCTGGTGCTGGTGTTCGTGGCCGCGATGCGCCGGGTCGGGCTGCCGATGGGAGACGTGGTCTCGGCCGCCGACCGCGTGGCGGCCGGGGACTTCTCCGCGCGCGTCGCGGAGCGGGGGCCGCCGTTCCTGCGCGGGGTCGCCCGCGCCTTCAACAGCATGACCGCGCGCCTCTCGGAACAGGATCGCCAGCGGCGCGACCTGATGGCGGACATCGCGCACGAGCTGCGCACGCCGCTGGCGGTCGTGCAGGGCCGGATCGAGGGCCTCCTCGACGGCGTCTATCCGCGGGACGACGCGCAACTCGGCGAGGTGCTGGAGGAGACGCGGCTCCTCGCCCGCCTGGTGGAGGACCTGGGCACTCTCGCCCAGTCCGAGCGCGGCACGCTGGGCCTGCAGAAGGAGCCCACGGACCTCGCCGTGCTCTTCGGCGACGCCGTACGCTCGCTCGCGTCCGAGGCCGCCGCACGCGGGGTCACGGTGGAGGTCGACGATTCGACGGACCTCCCGCTCGTCGAGGTCGATCCGCTCCGCATCCGGGAGGTGTTGACGAACCTGGTCGCGAACGCGATCCGCCACTCCAACGGTGGCGCGGCCGTCTCCGTCGCCGCGGAGCGCCGCGCCGATCGCGTCGCCGTCCGGGTGCGTGACACCGGTCCCGGCATCGCCGCCGACGAGCTGCCGCGGATCTTCGACCGCTTCCACAAGGGCGAACGGTCGCACGGCTCGGGCCTGGGCCTGCCCATTGCCCGGAACCTCGTCCGCGCGCACGGCGGCGAGATCGTGGTGGAGAGCGAGGTCGGCCGCGGCACGACCGTGACCTTCACGCTTCCGGTTCCGGCGCCCTGAGCGAGGCTCCCGCTAGTCCCCCCGCAGCGCGACCAGGGGATTGACGCGCGCCGCGCGCCAGGCGGGCAGCAGGCAGGCCACGATCGTCACCGTCAGCAACAGCGCGACCACCGCCGCGTAGGTCACGGGATCGGTGGCCCCCACGCCGTAGAGCAGCCCGCCCACGGCGTGGCTCGCCGCCAGCGCTCCCGCGAGCCCCAGAACGACACCGACCGCGGTCCGCTTCACGCCCTCGCCCACGACCATGCCGACGATGTCCCGCATCTCCGCGCCCAGGGCGATGCGCACGCCGATCTCGCGCGTGCGTTGCGCGACGGTGTACGACACCACGCCGTAGATCCCGATCGCGGCCATCACGAGCGCGAGTCCCGCGAAGCCGGCCAGGAGCTCCAGGCTGAAGCGGCGCGCCGCCGTGGCCGCGTCCACGTAGTACCCGCTGGCTCGGATGTCCGCCGCGGCCACCGTCGAGTCCACGGCCTGCAGCTCGCGCCGCACCGCTTCCCCCATGGCCAGCGGCGCACCCGTGGTCCGCACGACGAGGAACTGGTTCTGGGTCAGCCAGACGAGAGGGTCGCGGTGCGTCTGGTGGTACGGCAGGTAGACGTGAGGCTCCGCGTCCGCCTCCAGGCTGGTGTGCCTCACGTCCCCGACCACGCCCACGATCTGCATCGGACGGAAGCCCGCGGGGTTGTCGCGGACGAGCAGGTAGCGCCCCAGCGGATCCCGGTCCGGAAAGCTCTGCCGGGCCAGGCCGCGGCTGACGATCACCACCGGCGCGCCGCCCTCGCGATCGTCGTCGGTGAAGGCGCGGCCCGCGAGCAGGGGAATGCCCATGGCCCTGAAGTACGCCGGCGTCGTCATGCGGTACTGCGCGGTGGGAAGTGCGTCGTCCGATGCCGGAGGCCGGTCCGCGACCTTGTACTCCGCGGTCGCGATCGCGCCGTTGAGCGGCACATGGTTGACGGCGGCGACCGCGGTCACCCCCGGCAACGCGGCCACGCGCGCTTCGAGCTGGCGATAGAACCGGCTGACCTTCGCCAGCTCGCCGTAGTCCTTGCGCGGCAGGGACAGGCGCACGGTCAGGACGCCGGGATCGAATCCCGCCTCCACGCGCATGACCTCGCGGAAGCTCTTCAGGAGGAGGCCGGCGCCGGTCAGGAGGATCATCATGAGCGCGACCTGGGAGGCGACGATCAGGCCGCGCGCCCGGCTGCGGTCCGCGGTCCCCGCCGCACCGCGGCCTTCCGACTTGAGGTCACGGACCGGATCGACGCGCGCCGCCCGCAGCGCGGGGGCGAGGCCGAAGAGCATGGCGGCCAGCACGGCCGCCCCGAGCGTGAACAGCAGCACGGGCAGGCTGACGTGGACGTCGCGCGCGCGCGGCAGCGCCTCCGGGCTCAGCGCCACCAGCAAGGGGACGCTCCAGCGGGCCAGCAGCGCCCCCAGCACCGCTCCCCCCGCCGCGAGGAGGGCGCTCTCGACCAGGAGCTGTCGCACCAGCTCCGACCGGCTCGCGCCCAGGGCCTGCCGTATCGCCATGTCGCGCCGCCGGTCGGTGGCGCGCACCAGCATCAGGTTGGCGAGGTTCGCGCACGCGATGAGGAGGAGGAGCGCGACCGCGCCCAGGAGGACCCACAGGGCCTGGCTGAAGCTGCGCGTCAGCTCCTCGCGATAGGGGACGGCGAGCATCCCGCGCTTGGACCCGTAGCTCTCCGGAAATTCCTTCTGCAGGCGGCGCTGGATGCCGTCGAGGTCGTCGGCGATCTGGGCCCGGCTGACGCCCGGTCGCGCGCGCCCGACCGCGCGCAGGAAGTTCGTGGATTTCCGGTTCTGACGCCAGGGATCACGGTCCGGCGCCAGCGGGATCGCGATCTCGGCCACGCGCACGGGGAAGAAGAAATCGCGTTCCATCACGCCGACCACGGTGAATGGCTCTCCGTTCAAGGTCAGCGGGCGTCCCACGACGGCGGGGTCGCCGCCGAAGCGCCGCTGCCACAACCCGTGCGTCAGCACCGCGACCTTCTCCTGGCCCGGCGTGTCGTCCGCGGGGGCCAGGGTCCGGCCGAGGGCGGCGTGCGTGCCGAGCGTCTCGAAGAGGCCGCCCGAGACGCGCAGGCCGGTCAGCCTCTCGGCCGGTCCGTCGCCGGTCAGGTTGGGATTCCAGTTCGCGAAGCCCGCGACCGACTCGAGGGTCTTGTTCTGGTCGCGGTAATCGCAGAATTCGGGAAGCTGGAAGGGATAGCGGTCGGTCGAGGTGTGGCGCGTCCAGAGCCAGTAGAGCCGATCCGGATCCTTGAACGGCAGCGGGCGGAGCAGCACGCCGTGCACCACGCTGAAGATCGCGGTGTTGGCGCCGATGCCCAGGGCGAGCGTGATGAGGGCGACCAGCGTGAAACCTGGCGTCTTGACCAGGCGCCTCACCGCGTAACGCACGTCCGTGACGAGACTCTCCATCGCGCCTCCCGCTCAGCGCCGCCTGCCGACAGGGGACAGTACGATGGGGAGAGCCGGGGGCGACCTGAGCGTTCGCTTAGAAAGCGACCCAAAGACCCCGGGGCTGCCGCGTAATAGGCTTCGTGAGGAGGTGACCTTGCGAACCCGTCCCATTTCCGTGGCCGCACTGCTGGTGACCCTGGCCCTGCCCGCGGCGGCGCCGGCGGCTGAGCTCGATGCCCATCTGGCGCCCCTGCGGCCCATGGTCGGCAAGACCTGGCGCGGGGTCTTTCCGAAGTCCACACCGGAGAAGCCGGTCGTGGACATCTCGCGGTTCGAAGCCGCGCTCAATGGCCAGGCCGTGCGCAACCTGCACTCGATCAACGACGGCGAGTACGGCGGCGAGAGCCTGATGATCTGGGACAAGGAGAAGCAGGCGGTCGTCTTCTACTACTTCACGACCGGCGGCTTCTACACCACCGGCACCATCCATCCGGAGGAGGGCGGCTTCACGTCCCACGAGATCGTCAAGGGCGACGGCGACGGCATCGCCGAGGTGCGCGCGACGTTCCGCCTTCTCCCGGATGGAAGGCTCCACGTCCACTCGGAGTACCTGAAGCAGGGGAAATGGGTCGAGGGCCGCGACATGGACTATGTCGAGGCCCCCGACGCCAAGGTGAGGTTCAAGGAGTGACGGCTACTCGCCCTTCAATCGCTTGATCAGCTGGACCTGCCCCGCGTGGTAGACGGCGTGGCAGGTGATGCCGAGGACGAGGTCGAAGCGCTCGCCGTCCGCGAGCGCGGATTTCACGCGGCCCGATTGGATGTCGGCCAGGAGGCGGGCCAGCGCGTCCTGCTCGGCCTCCACGACCTCGCGGACCTTCGGCCAGGCCAGGCGCGACTTGTCGGGGAGCGCGAACCAGTCCTCGCCCTCCATCACGAAAGGCTCCGGCGTCGTGCCGGAGAGCTGCCCGCGCACGGACCGGGCACAGAACGCGTGATGCAGCGCGATCTCTGCGATGTTGTGGCGTCCGTCCGCCGGCCGCCAGAAGGCCAGCGTGGCCGGGACGTCGGCCAGGGCCGCCTTCAGGTCGGAACCGTGCCAGGCTCCGGGTCCGTATCCCTCTTCGACGATACGCGCCAGGACGCGCGCGTCCAAGCCGTTGGGGATTGCCGTCTTGGTGTTCGTGGCCGTGCTCACTTCGACCTCCTTGTCATCCGGGTGATCCGGTATGCTGAGACGGTTGTACGCCGCATCGGGAGACGACTTCTTGGCGAAAATTGCGGTCGGTGGAAAGACCCAGTCGCGCGTCCTGGCCCGCGGCGACGGGTGGACGGTGTCCGACGTCGTCTGTACGTCCGGGCCCGACGACCGGCCCTTCGAGGAGCGACACGCGGACTTCTCGATCGCCATCGTGGCCGCCGGCACCTTCGAGTACCGGTCCGCCGCCGGCCGCGAGCTGATGACGCCGGGCTCGCTCATGCTCGGGAGCGCCGGACAGTCCTTCGAGTGCGGGCACGAGCACGGCGTGGGCGACCGCTGCGTCGCCTTCTGGTACGCCCCGGCCTACTTCGAGCGCCTGGCCGCCGATGCGGGGGCCCGCGGCACGGCGCCGCAGTTCGGTGGACTTCGCTTGCCCCCCTTGCGCGCGCTGTCACCGCTGGTCGCGCGCGCCTGCGCGGGCATCGGTGGCCCCCTCGGCGTTCCCTGGGAAGAGATCGGGGTAAAGCTCGCGGCGCAGGCCGTGCAGCTCAGCGGAGGCCGGCCGCCGCGCGCGGACTGCGCTGCGCCGGGCGCGGTGGCACGGGTCACGGCCGCGGTGAGGAGGATCGAGCGCGACGCGGACGAGGCGCACTCTCTACGAAGTCTGGCCTATGAGGCGCGCCTGAGCCCCTACCACTTCCTGCGGACCTTCGAGCGGATCACCGGAGTGACGCCGCATCAATACGTCCTCCGCGTGCGTCTGCGCCGGGCCGCGACGGCGCTGGCCACGGATCTCGGAAAAGTCGTCGACGTTGCTCTCGAGAGCGGCTTCGGCGACCTGTCGAACTTCAACCGCGCGTTCCGCGCGGAATTCGGAGTCAGCCCGCGCGCCTATCGGCGGCGGGCGGGCTGAAACGAGGGAGCCGCACATGGGGAGCACGACCAGGGCAAAACAATCCGCGGCGTCCGTCCGTGTGCGCAAGGCCGGCGAGCGCGGGCGCACGGACTGGGGCTGGCTCGACAGCCGACACACGTTCTCCTTCGGCGAGCATCACGATCCGGCCCACATGGGTTTCCGCACGCTGCGCGTCATCAACGACGACCGCGTGGCCCCCGGCGCGGGCTTCGGCACCCACGGGCACAGTGACATGGAGATCCTGTCCTACGTCCTCGAGGGAGCCATCGAGCACAAGGACAGCATGGGGACGGGCTCCGTCATCCGCCCCGGAGAGATCCAGATGATGCGGGCGGGCACCGGCGTCATGCACAGCGAGTACAACCCGTCGAAGACGGAGGGCCTGCACTTCCTGCAGATCTGGATCGTGCCGGACCGGCGGGGCCTCGCCCCCGCGTACGGCCAGCGCCCCGTGGATCGTGAGGCGGACGGCCGGGACCAGAGCCTGCAGATCGCGCAGGACGCGAGTCTCTGGCTGGCCCTGATCGAAAAGGGCGAGCGGCGAGAGTTGCCGCTCCCGCCGGGCCGCAGCGCGTGGGTTCACGTGGCGCGCGGAACGGTCGAGGTCAACGGCCAGAGCATGGGCGAGGGCGACGGGGCCGCGCTGACGGGCGTGGACGCGGTGACGCTGGCCGGCAACGGTTCGGCGGAAGTCCTCGTCTTCGATCTGGCCTGAGGGGACGGCCGTCTCAGGCCCGCGGCAGGTCCACCTCGAAGCAGCTCCCGCCGCCCTCGCGTCCCTGGCAGCGCACCTCACCTCCATGCCGACGCGCAATCTCGCGCACGAGGGAGAGCCCCAAGCCGGATCCGCCGTCCTCGACCGGACGGGACGACGGCCGGTAGAAGGGCGCGAAGATCCGCTCCCGCTCGTCGTCCGGCACGCCCGGACCGCGGTCGCAGACACGCAGATGCACGCGCGCGCCGGAGGCGTGGACGCTGGCCTCGACGGGAGGAGCGCCGTGGCGGGCCGCCATCGCCCCTCAGCGTCACCGGCTCGCCGCTCACCTCCGCGCCATGGCGCGCCGCCTCCTCCGCGACGAGACCGAGCAGATCGACCTCCTCGCGGCGGTCGACCTGCTCCACCGCCTGCAGGCGGCTGGCCAGGAGCAGCTCGCCGATGAGCTCGTCGAGCTCGGCGATGTCCCTGGCCACGCGGTCGCGCAGGTCGGGGCGCTCGGCGCCCATCAGCTCCAGGGCCACGCGGATCCGCGCGAGGGGCGAGCGCAGCTCGTGGGAAGCGCTGGCCAGGAGCGTCCGCTGCGCGCCGACCAGGGCCTCGATGCGGTCGGCGGCGCGATTGAAGCTCGTGGCCAGGCCGGCGACCTCGTCTCGCCCTTCCACCTGCACACGCGCGCGCAGGTCGCCCGCGCCCAGACCCTCCACCCCGACGCGCAGGCGCTCGAGGCGCCGCGTGAGACGGCGGACGACCGGGAAGGCTCCGATGGCCGCGGCGACCGCGAGCAGGCCCAGGATCACGAAGATGCCGCCGTGCCCGAGGCGCCGCTGCTTCTGCCGGGCCACGAGCCAGCGGCCGTCGGGCAGGTGCAGGATGCCGACGGGTCCGCCGCGCGCCAGCATCCAGCCGCTTTGTACCCGCGCGCGCGGAAACGGAAGTCTCTCCCCCACCGCCGCCTGCGGCTGTCCGTCCTCGCTCCACAGCGAGAGGTTGAGGCGCAGGGTCGCGGCCAGCGCACCCAGCGCGCGCTGCTGGTCCGCCGGCGGCACCCCCGCCGGCAGCCGCTCCGCGATCAGCACGGCCGCGCCGTCCAGCGTGTCCTGATCCTGCGCGGCCAGGGCGCCGTGGTGCCAGGCCGCGGCCACCAGCATCGAGAAGACGAGGAGGATGGACAGGAAAGCCACGTAGACCTGGAGGTACAGCCGGCGCATCAGTCGTCGTCCTGGGCCCGCGCGAAGACGTAGCCCGCGCCGCGCACGGTGAGGATGCGGCGGGGGTGACGGGGATCGTCCTCGATGGCGGCACGGATGCGCGAGACGTGGACGTCGATGCTGCGGTCGAAGGCTTCGAGCGCATCGCCCCGCACGCGCTCCATGAGCGCCTCGCGCGAGAGCACGCGCCCCGCGCTCTCGGCCAGGGCGGCCAGGAGGTCGAACTGGTGGCCGGTGAGCGGGCGCTCGCGCCCGTCCAGGCGGACCTGGCGCGCCTCGCGGTCGATCTCGAGCCGTCCGAAGCGCAGCAGGGGCCGATGGTCGGGGCCGGCGGTGCGGCGCCGGAGGATGGCCTTCAAGCGGGCCAGGAGCTCGCGCGGGTTGAAGGGCTTGGGCAGGTAGTCGTCCGCGCCCAGCTCCAGGCCCACGATGCGGTCGGTGTCGTCGCCGCGCGCGGTCAGCATCAGCACGGGGGTCTCGGCGCGCGCGCGGATCCGCCGGCAGACCTCGAAACCGTCGAGGTCGGGCAGCATGACGTCGAGGAGGACGGCCTGGAACGAGCCGCTCTCGAGGAGGGCCAGTCCCCGCTCCGCGCGGGGCGCGATGGTCACCTCGAAGCCGCTGGCGGCCAGGTACTCCGCCACCATGGCCGCCAGGTGCGCGTCGTCCTCGATCATCAGGATCCGGTCGGACATCGACCCGGATGGTAGCGCCCTCCGCCCCCCCGCGCCTCCGCGACCGGAGGGGGCGGCCTCAATCGGCGTGGTGACGGTGGATGCGCTCCGCGAGGGCCTGGCGCTGCTCGGGCGTGAGCACGTCGGAGACGTCGGCCAGCGCCTGCACGAGGCGCTTCGAGGCCTCGTCCGCGACTCCCATCTCGGACTTGCGGATCTCCTCCAGGGCCGCCCGGTCGATGGTGGCGCCGCCGAGCTGCCGATGGAACGCGTCCCGGTTCTGCTGGTGACGCTCCCTCAGCCGGAAGAGGTCATCCACGGCGCCGGCCACGATCGCGTTCACGCGGTCCTGCTGCTCGGGGCTGGCGTCGATGTCCCGCAGCAGCCACTTGCTGGCGATCTGGAGATGCTCCTTGGCCGCCTCCGGGCTCATCGCGTGGCCGCCCCAGCGGCCCCCCCACGAGTGGTGGAAGCCGGCGCCATTCTGGATGGCGGCCGTGATCGGCCGCGCGGCGACCAGGATGAGGAGCGCGGCGGCTCCGATCACCCCGTACAGGATCGTCCTCTTCTTCTCCATGTCGTCCTCTCCTTCGGCCGTGCCCCCACGGCCTCACGAGAGAGAAGGTAGGACCCGCGCTTTTCCGGCGTTTGTCCGCCGTATGAAGTTTTGTGAAGACGGACGAACCTACCGCCGGCGCAGCCGCGAGGCCGTCCGGGCCAGCCCCTGCCGGCGCGACGCCGCCGGCATCTGGTCCAGCCGCGCCTGCACCGTCTGCAGGCCGCCGACCTGGGCCCCGCGTCCGCGGCCGAGCTGCGCGGCCAGGGCGCGGATGCTCGCCGAGCGGTTCTGGGGAGAGGGGTGGTCGCTGAAGAACTGCGAGACGCCGCTCGGATTGCCCCGCTGCTGCGCCGCGAGCAGGTCGAAGAAGTTCGCCATGGCCATGGGGTCGTACCCCGCGCGCGACATCATCTGCGCGCCCACCCGATCCGCCTCGCTCTCCGCGTTGCGGCTGAACTTCATGAAGAGCGCGTTCAGGCCGAGACTGCCGATGACCTGTTCGGGGACGCCGAGCCGCTGGTCACGGCCGCCGAGCAGCGAGCCGAGCAGCCCGACTCCCATCTGAGCGCCGTAGGCCTTGGTCGCCTGCGAGGTGCCGTGACGCTGCGCGACGTGCGCCATCTCGTGGGCCAGGACGCCGGCCAGCTCGCCTTCGTTGCGCACGGCCTCGATCAGCCCGCGGTTGACGTAGACGTATCCGCCGGGCAGGGCGAAGGCGTTGATCTCGGCCGCGTTCACGACGTGGGCGCGATAGGGGAAGCGCGGACCGGGCGCGACCGCGGCCAGGCGCTGCACGATCGCGTTGATGTAGCCCTCGGTCATGCCGTCGCGCAGCATGGGAAGCTGTCGCTCCGCGTCCTGGGCGGCCTGACGGCCGACCTCCGCGTCCTGCTGGACGGAAAAGAGGTTGATCGCCGCCGCCGGAGTGGCGGAGGCCAGGCTCAGCGAGAAGAGCGCAGCGGCAACGGCAGGACGCGAGAACGTACGGAACATGGCGACACCCCCTTGGACCGACGACGGGTATCGATTGAGCAAGCGAGGTGCCATGTGCGCGCAATCACGGAGCGCGACGCGCGCCTGCAAGCGCGTCGATCCAAGGGATTTGCGGGGACGAAAATCGCGAGGTCGACTGTAACGCGACGGCGTCTCGGGAGGTTGCCTCCCGTGGGTGACACCGCCCGTCCTAGCGAACCCGTCGGGCCCGGAACTCGCCTTCGAGCCGCCACGTCTTGCCGTCCGGATTGAGCGCTTCGCCGGTCCACCGGAACGAATCCGCGGTGATCTCGGTGAACATCCACCGCGTCGGCGTGCCGTCGGCATGAGCGCCGACCTGCACGATGTCCTTGCCGCTCCAGCGGCCGACCTGCTCGTCG
>WNFM01051780.1_pt3 | contig 15660 bp, 15 predicted proteins | sample 5400271 | NCBI WGS metagenome assembly WNFM01 (sample SAMN13153352, study PRJNA577476) | soil metagenome | isolation source: 60 cm saprolite on Douglas fir-dominated hillslope | place: USA:California | collected 2013-09-17
ATCAGCGGTGATGGCGGTGTTTCCTATGCCGAACCAAGCTGCGGTAGAAACGTACTCCCTTTTTTTGCGATAAACGTCCACAAAGCGCCGCCCGCCGGCGGAAGGTCACGGTCGGAGCGCCGAACCACAAACCATTGCCGCACGATTGGCAAGCCCTCGACCTTCAAAATAGCCAGCCGCCCGGCGGCAACTTCAGACGCAATCGTGTGCGCCGAGATCAAGGAGAGACCGAGACCCGCCATCACAGCCTGTTTGATCGTTTCGTTTGACCCCATTTCGATACTGTCTCTCGGATGCCGTATGCCTGCTTCGTTGAACAGGTACTCGAATATGCTTCGGGTGCCGGAACCTTCCTCGCGAACCAGGAATTTCTGGTTAGCCAATTCGGCCTTAGCGACGCGCCGGCGGCGCCTCAAAGGGTGGTCGGCGGAAGCGATGATTACATGGGGGTTCGGCCCGAACGCCTCGCTTTCCACACCAAAGTCCCCTGGAGGGCGCCCCATCAAAGCCATGTCGATGTCGTAGTTGCGAAGGGATTCGATGATCTCGGCGCGATTTCCCACGACAAGCTTGAGCTCGACCCCTACATGCTGGCGCAGGAATCCCGCGATGAGCTGAGCCGCAAAGTATTTTGCTGTCGACACCGCGCCAAAGCGCACGCGCCCGCCGTGAAGTCCCTTCATTGCCTCCAGCGTGTCGGCGAGATCTGCGAGGCCGCGATCAATGCGCGCGGCGGCAGCAATCACTTCACGACCGGCGTCGGTCGCACGTAAGCGGTTTCCAGTGCGGTCAAACAGTGCCAGGCCCAGGTCTTCTTCGAGGAGCTTGATCCGAGAAGTGAGCGCCGCCGGCGTCACGTGGAGCACTCCAGCAGCTTTGACCACGGTGCCGGTACGCGCCACTTCTTGCACCGCTTCCAATTGCTTGAAGGTCAGATTGGTCACGAAGAATCATCAATATTCTTATGTCTAGTGCAAATTATATTCAGTTTTATTGTTGCCTTCAAGCTGCTAAGTTTTGGGAATCGCTCTCCATCCGCCCCAAGGGCGAGGGCATCACAGGAGTTGGTAGAGGGCGTCGCCAGCGAGAGCGTCGAATCTTCGCCAGGATTGCTGCCGCACAAGGGAGATACGGTCATGAACACTAGCGCAAAAGCTCTTGATGGCAAGGCCTCGACGGTTCGAGGGAAGGACCGCTACAAGTCCGGGGTCATGGAATACAAGAAGATGGGATATTGGGAGCCGGAATACGAACCCAAAGAGACGGATATCATCGCGCTTTTCCGAGTCACCCCACAGGAGGGTGTCGACCCGATCGAGGCGGCCGCAGCGGTCGCGGGGGAATCCTCCACCGCCACGTGGACGGTAGTTTGGACGGATCGATTGACTGCGTGCGAGAAATACCGCGGCAAGTGCTATCGCGTCGAACCTGTGCCCAACGCACCGGGCTCCTATTTCGCCTGGGTTGCCTACGACCTGGACCTCTTCGAGCCGGGCTCAATTGCGAATCTTTCCGCTTCGATTATCGGGAACGTCTTCGGCTTCAAGCCGCTAAAAGCGTTGCGGCTTGAGGACATGCGTCTTCCCGTCGCCTATGTAAAAACATTTGACGGCCCTGCGACCGGGATCGTCGTCGAGCGCGAGCGTCTGGACAAGTTCGGCCGGCCTCTTCTGGGGGCAACGGTCAAGCCAAAGCTGGGTCTCTCCGGGCGCAACTACGGCCGGGTCGTCTACGAAGCTTTGAAGGGCGGGCTGGACTTCACGAAGGACGACGAAAATATCAATTCGCAGCCCTTTATGCACTGGCGTGACCGATTCCTCTACTGCATGGAGGCTGTGAATCGCGCGCAAGCCATGACCGGCGAGGTCAAAGGGTCGTACTTAAACGTCACCGCCGCCACAATGGAAGACATGTACGAACGCGCAGAATTTGCGAGCCAACTTGGTTCCGTGATCGTGATGATTGATCTTGTGATCGGCTACACCGCGATTCAGTCAATGGCCAAGTGGGCGCGCCGAAATAACATGATTCTTCACCTGCACCGCGCCGGGCACGGCACCTACTCGCGGCAGAAGATCCACGGCGTCTCGTTTCGGGTCATCGCCAAGTGGATGCGCCTCGCCGGTGTTGATCACATCCACGCCGGCACGGTGGTCGGCAAACTCGAAGGCGATCCGAGAACGATACGAGGTTATTACGATATCTGCCGAGAAGACTTCGTGCGGCAGAGACTCGAGAATGGCCTCTTTTTCGACCAACACTGGGCATCCCTCCGGAAGCTTATGCCGGTTGCCTCAGGCGGCATTCATGTCGGACAGATGCACCAGCTCCTGGATCTTCTTGGCGAAGACGTCGTGCTCCAGTTCGGCGGAGGAACGATCGGGCATCCGACTGGAATTGAGGCCGGGGCCACGGCAAATCGCGTCGCCCTCGAGGCGATGGTACTGGCTCGAAACGAGGGCCGCGACATCGCAAACGAAGGCCCGGAAATCCTCCAGGCGGCGGCCAAGAACTGCCTGCCCCTCAGGCAGGCACTGGAAATCTGGAAGGATGTGACGTTCGACTACGCCTCGACGGACACCCCCGACTTCGTTCCCACCGCGACCGTCGCAGTCTGAAAAGGAGAGATTTCATCATGCGATTGACACAAGGCTGTTTTTCGTTCCTGCCCGACCTGACCGACGATCAGATCAGAGCCCAAGCGCAGTACTGCATCGATCACGGCTGGGCGGTGAACATCGAATTCACCGACGACCCGCATCCTCGAAATACCTATTGGGAGATGTGGGGCCTGCCGATGTTCGATATCAAAGACGCTGCCGCGGTAATGATGGAACTCGCCGAGTGCCGCAAGGCCTATGGTAACCGTTATATTCGCCTCTCTGGATTCGATTCTTCCCATGGCTGGGAATCCGTGAAGCTCTCCTTCCTCGTCAATCGCCCAGCGGAAGAGCCAGGCTTCCGGCTTGTCCGCCAGGAGGCCGAAGGGCGAAACGTGCGCTACACAACCCAGGCCTATGTCACCGACCGTCCGGAGGGACAGCGATACAAATGATCCCTTTTCCTTGGCTGCCTGAACGGGCTGCCTGGAACGGAACCTTATGACAGATTCGGCTCCATCTTACGAACATCCGGGTATCACCGACCCTGTCTCCACCGAAAGGCCACGTGGCACTGGTCCGTTTGCAATGCCCGTGCCTGCCGGGAAACAGCCTAGTACTGGGTCGCAAACTGAGGTAGTCGATCTCGCGAAAGAACTGACAGAAGCTGGAATCGAAGACGTCCTGACGGAGCTCGACGACGAACTCGTTGGCCTTGCTCCCGTCAAGACCCGGATTCGCGAGATCGCTGCGCTTCTTCTTGTGGAGCGTGTGCGCCGGAAACTCGGCCTCTCGAGTGAGCCACCCACCCTGCACATGTCCTTCACGGGCAATCCGGGCACCGGCAAGACGACTGTCGCGCTGCGCATGGCCGACATCCTCCACCGCCTCGGCTTCGTCCGCAAAGGTCATCTCATCTCCGTCACGCGTGATGACCTCGTCGGGCAATACATTGGTCACACCGCGCCGAAGACCAAGGAAATTTTGAAGAGGGCCATGGGCGGCGTCCTGTTCATTGACGAGGCCTACTATCTCTACCGTGCCGAGAACGAGCGAGACTACGGCCAAGAGGCTATCGAGATCCTGCTGCAGGTCATGGAGAACCAGCGCGAGGACCTCGTGGTCATCCTCGCAGGCTATGCGGACCGCATGGAGAAATTTTTTCGCAGCAATCCTGGTTTTCGGTCGCGCATCGCTCATCATATCGATTTCCCCGATTATGCGGACAGCGAGTTGCTGGCAATCGGCGAACTGATTCTCGTCAAACAGAACTACAAGCTAAGCGACAGTGGACGGGAGGCTCTCGCACGCTACATCACCGCCCGCAAGCAACAGCCTCACTTCTCGAACGCCCGCTCGATCCGCAATGCGTTGGACCGCGCTCGCATGCGTCAGGCAAACCGCATCGTGCGCAGCGCTTCCGGTCTCAAGATCACCACAGAAGATCTCATGACCATCGATGCTCCGGACCTGTTGGCGAGCCGCGTGTTCGGGCAGGATGCAGCGGCCAACTCCCCGCTCAGCGATGAAACGGAGAGCACATTTGACTGATCCGATCATCGTCGCTGATACCATCCGTGCCACGACAACTCGGCGTGTTGGCGCGGCCGTCCGTGCGAGTTCTGGGAAGGAATTGCCGGCGACATTGGAAAGAGGTTTGCCGCTCGACGCTTTCCTGGACCAGGCCGCGAGCGGGAACAAGGACAAACAGGCGTTGGCAGTCTTGCTTCGCCTGATTGCAAAGACTGCGATTCAGGTCGCAGACCTCGTAGCGCTTGGCCATATCGCGGGGGCCATGGGAGCTCCCGTCGGCACGGCCAACTTCGATGGCGACACTCAAAAGCGGCTCGATATCATGGCCAACGAAGCCTTCGTCAACGCGGTTCGGCGCGCTCCGGTGGCAGCCGTGCTGTCCGAAGAGTTGTCCGATCCACTCCTCCTTAACCCGGACGCTCCCCTGGTTGTTGCTATAGATCCTCTGGACGGCTCTTCGAACATCGATGCGAATGTATCCATCGGGACGATCTTCGCGGTTTTTCCCGCTCTCAACCATGCGCCACGACCTGCGGATCATTTTCTGCGCCCCGGTCACGAGCAGGTGGCCGCTGGATTCATCATCTACGGACCCCAAACCTCCTTCGTTTTGACACTGGGCAACGGGGTGCACGTCTTCACTCTCGATCGTCGAGCCGGGGTATTTAAGCTTGCGATCCCGAGACTGGCGGTTCCCACAGACTCCACCGAGTACGCCGTCAACGCCTCCAACTACCGCCATTGGGATGATTCCGTTCGCGCCTACGTCGACGATTGCATCAAGGGTGCGGACGGACCCTTGTTCCGGGATCACAGCATGCGCTGGATCGCGTCTCTTGTCGCTGATGCGTACCGGATTCTGGTGCGCGGAGGCGTCTTCCTCTATCCGGGCGATCAGCGGCGCGGTTACCGTCACGGCAGACTTCGGCTGATTTATGAGGCGAGCCCGATCTCGTTCCTGGTCGAGCAGGCTGGCGGCAGCGCGACGAACGCGGTACTGCGCATCCTCGACATCAAGCCGAAGGAACTCCACGCGCGCACTCCTATTGTGTTCGGGTCAAGCGCAGCGGTGCAGCGCGTCAGTCGTTACCACGCCGATCCGCAATTCTCGGCCGAGCACGCCCCGCTATTCTTTCACCGTGGTCTGATCAGGCGCCGCTAACCGCAATGGGTGACCATGTCCACTAAGTATCCGATAATCTCCGTGACCGGGTCGTCGGGTGCCGGCACCACTTCCGTCCGGAACACGTTCGAACAGATCTTCCGGCGCGAGAAGGTCAAGGCTGTGTATATCGAGGGCGACGCCTTCCATCGATATGACCGTCAGGAAATGCGCCGGGTGATGGCCGAACAGGCTGCGAAGGGTGACCATCATTTCAGCCATTTCGGGCCCGAGGCCAACCTCTTTGAGGACCTGGAGGCGGTGTTCCGAAACTATGCAGAGCAAGGCCAGGGTCGCACCCGGCATTACGTTCACGACGCCACGGAGTCTCAGTGTTTTGGTGCGCCGGCCGGAACGTTTACGGAATGGGAGCCCTTCCCTGAAGGCACCGAACTGCTCTTTTACGAGGGCCTTCACGGAGCCGTCATCACGGGCGACGTCAATGTCGCCCAGCACGCCGATCTGAAAATCGGCGTTGTCCCGGTTATTAATCTGGAATGGATTCAGAAGATTCACCGCGACGGTTCAGCGCGTGGGTACTCCAGCGAAGCGGTAACCGACACTATTTTGCGGCGCATGCCGGACTATGTGAAATACATATGCCCGCAGTTCAGCCAGACCGATATCAATTTTCAACGCATACCAACCGTCGATACCTCGAATCCGTTTGTAGCTCGATTGATACCGACACCGGAGGAATCGATGGTCGTTATCCGATTTAGAAATCCGCGGGGCTTCGATTTCTGCTATCTGCTTTCCATGATCCACAACAGTTTCATGTCGCGCGCGAACTCCATCGTCATTCCCGGCGGCAAGCTCGATTTGGCCATGCAGCTCATTCTCACGCCATTGATCCTTCAACTCGTGGAACGTAAAAAGAGAGCAGCGTAGTCGGCGATCTACACGTATGAAAAATGGTGGAGGCGGGGGAGTCGGAATATTCGTCGGCATTGAAAATACGTAACTTACTGATTTTTCGAGACGCTGAAAAAGCCGGCTCTCCAATTTCGTGAGAAAGATCTTCCTTCTCCGGCAATTGCGTCCCCTAGTCCGCTGACTTTGGCCCACTGCCCCGTTGCCTGCCAACGATTGCTGCTTTCCCTCAGCCACCCGTACGTATAGGCAGGTACCTCTTTCGGCGACTGGAGCATACAAACGCCAGCGTGTGCCGCGCTGCCGTTCTATACAATGGATTCACGGGGAATTGCGACTGTTCACGGACTGGAGAAACACGATGGCTGATGGTCCCTACCCGGTAAGGCGCGTCAATCCGCGCTTCTCGTTTTTCGCGGATGCTGAAGTTACCCTTCGCGATGGAACGGGGGTTCGCGCACAGCTTGCCGAATTGAGCTCGCGTGGTTGCTATATCGATGCGCTCGAACCGATTCCCAGTCACACGAAATTGCACCTCCGCATCTGCGATGGGATAAACACGTGCGAACTGCACGGAAAGGTACTCTACTTACATTCTGGCGGCGGCTTTGGAATTTTCGGCATGGGCGTGGTGTTTGAAGAGATGGGTGCTGACCAGCAGTCCGCAATTGAGGCGTGGCTGCGCGGGCTCGCTCGGCGTCCTGGCAAAGACTCAGCGAAGGACTCCTTTTCTCAAACCAGAGGCTAAATCGCACAGAACGAACCTGCCTTCCTGTATTCCAGACCTGCTCATAAACAATCCGACTTATGTACACGACCTGGACTGTCATGCGATTACTTTGTTAAACCATTCAGAATGTGTAAGTTAATGGCCTATATGTTCCTGCCTCGGTCTGCCCCTTTCTAAGAGAGTTCCTAAGCGACGCCGACCGGGTTTGTATCCAACACGGTAATAATCCGTCGGGTGCTTCCCGCAAAACAGTACGAATGACCCATTTAGAAACACGCGGTGTTCCGGCACAAATAAGCAAGTACTAATAGTTCCAGAACTAGCTGTGCACCCTAAGGATGCGTGTCGCGGAGGCGGCGGATATGGTGATAGGCCGACTTGACCAGGAGACTGTGGACAGCCTTCCGCGTCTGCCTGACGTCTATGACGCGTACGGAGTTGAGGTCAATGCGCTGTCGGTCGAAGACATTTTTGCCCTCTACGAGCATACCGGCTTTCTGTATCCGGACAAAGCAGCACGCCTCTTCCCACACCTTTCTCAAGTGAGGGAAAACTGGCGGCGAATGTTGAGTGCCGGTGAGTCTCTCCTTTATGTGCTAACCGCGGGAGACAAGAAGCGGGGACGCGCATCGCTTGCGGTCTGGCGCAGCACGCGAAATGGCTGGATGTCGCAGCACTTGGTCTCAGAAAACAATCCATACGCATCCCGGGCGGTCATGCTGGCAGCTGCGGCGGCGCGGATTCGCAAAGGGTGCGATCTCTCAGCCCAGAATTGGTTTCGGCCGGAGAACCGCTTTCCTGCACGAGTATTCGGCTCAATGGTACAGACCATCGGCGAACGGCTTTCGTCGGTTCAGAGACACGCGTATTTTGCGCTACCGAGAGCACTCTCGCTGCCGACGCAAAAGCGAATTCGCATTGTGCGCTACAACCCTTCTCATCAAGAGGCGCTATTGGAGATCGCGGCAGCGGCGCGCGGAAGTATCTACGTGATGGCAGAGGAATTGGAGCGAGACGCTGAATTTGCAGCCGTGGATGAACTCTACCGCCGTGTGGGGCTGCGACGTACGCGGCAAATCTGGCTGGCCTACCGAGTCAAAAAGGAGGAGCCGATCGGCGCAGTGATCGCCTATCGCGGGCCTCTGGGTGTCAATTTCAGCTATCTAGAAAATCGTTGCGACTTGCTGTTGCACCCGACACTTCCGGAATCAGAAGTCTCCGAGGCAGCTTCCGCGCTCTTGACCGCATGCTCGGAAGCCTACAGCGATTTCGAACTAGAAGAGATTCCCGTAATTGCGGAGGAAATGGCGACTCACGTCCTATTCAAACTGGGCGTCGAGTTTCTCCGCCACTACTGTCAGGGAATTTGGCTCAAGGACGGCCATCCTCGTTTCTACCGTCATGTGGACGGTTTCTATTCAAAATTACTAGCGCGAATGGAAAGGCAGGAACTGCAAGCGGCGCTCATAGGTCAGGAACGGTAATGAATAGAGGAACGACAACCGCCGATTACATCATGGAGGACCCGCGCGAGGCGATGCGCCTCGAGCTGAAGGTGGATCCGCACGCGTGGGTGCAAAAGTATTTGGCGCACCGAATACCCGCGGGTGCCGATGTTCTCTCGGTCGGTTGTGGTCCGGGAGTGATCATTCGTGAGTTGTGCACACTAGACGCTTCCATTCGGGCAACAGGCCTGGACATCAGTGACGGGCGAATATACGAAGCGAAACAGAGAAATCGCGAGAATGCACAAGCAAAATTCGTTCGTGGGGACGCCCAGGCGATGGAGTTCGCCTCGAATAGCTTCGACCTCGTGTATTCACGGATGCTGATGGAGTACCTGAAGGACAAAGAAGGCGCGGTCAAGGAAATGGTCAGAGTTTGTAGGCGCCGAGGATCTGTTTTGCTGCAAGACCTCGACGGTCAGCTTTTGTGGCATTACCCGGAAGATCCAGTGGTGCAAGGCACGGTCGAAAAAGTGGTACGGGCGCTGTCTTCAACAGGATTCGATCCGTTCGTCGGGCGAAAGCTTTTTTCCCTGGCGCACCAGGCGGGACTGAAAAACATCGACGTGCAGGTGGAGTGCTACCACTTGATCGCGGGGGAAATTGAGCCGGAGATCCTGGAGCAGTGGGAGCTGAAGTTAGAAATCGCCGGACCGCAGCTGGCGCGGTTGTTGGGGAGCGAACGCGAAGCGCAAGAGCAGAGCCGGAGATTCCTCGAGTACCTATGCCGGCCGGACACACTGACCTACTCGACGGTATTTACGGTAACTGGAGAGAAGGTTTGAGAAGTCTTGAAATTGTGCCGCTCAAGGAAAATTTGGACCGGCTAGAAAGCAGATTTATCAGAGCAATCGTCACGGAATCAAAGTGAAGCAGAAGTAGGGGGAGAGACGCTACCAGAAGTCTGGGCCAAATCCACAGTGGGGAATGGTACGCCAGCTTTGCTGACGAGTTCTTCATAGAAGGGACGCTAGATATGCGGTCGATACGAAAACACAGTGGCGGCGCGGCAAGATCTGCCGGACGAACCATGCTTGCCAGTTTCGCAGCGGTGCTTTTGGCTGCCAACTCGGGGGCGCAAAGTCATCAGAGCGTGCCGGACGTTACGACGCTGAGTATGGAAGATCTGATGAACATGCAGGTCACCTCGGTGTCCAAGCGAACGCAGAAGGTGGCGGACGCGGCGGCCGCTGTCTTTGTGATTACTCAAGAAGATATTCGACGGTCGGGCGCCACGAGTATTCCGGAAGCGTTGCGACTTGTCCCAGGTCTGGAAGTGGCGCGCATCGATGAGAACAAGTGGGCCATTGCATCTCGAGGATTTAATGGCCGGTTCGACAACAAGTTGCTGGTCCTCATCGATGGGCGGAGCGTGTATACACCTTTATTTTCTGGCGTCTACTGGAATGTGCAGGACGTAATGCTCGAGGATGTCGACCGGATTGAAGTGATCCGAGGCCCGGGCGCGACTTTGTGGGGCGCCAATGCCGTGAACGGCGTAATCAACATCATCAGCAAGAAGGCCAAAGACACGCAGTCCGCTATTGTGACCGCAGGAGCGGGCACCGAAGAGCGCGGCTCCGGTGGGGCTCGCTACGGAGGCAAGATCGGCGATACCTCTTATCGAGCTTACGGAAAGTATTTCAATTGGGGACCATCGCAATATCCGTCGGGCATGACCGCGCATGACGGTTGGGACGCGCTGCGCGGAGGGTTCCGCGCGGATTGGACACCGGCAGGCGCCAATTCTTTGACCTTGCAAGGCGATATTTATCGCAGCAAGTATGGAGAAACCTTGACGGTCCCGTCGCTCAACGCTCCCTATTCGAGCACGTTCCCCAACAACGGAAACTACAGCGGAGGCAACATTCTGGGCCGGTGGAATCACAGCTCGGAGGGTTCCTCGATGTCGCTGCAGATGTATTACGACAACACAACCATCGCGGACAACTCGCTGTTCGTTGACCATCAGAACATTTTTGACATGGATTTCCAGCATGGATTCCACGTTGGCGATTCACAGCAGTTTGTATGGGGGCTTGGTTACCGGTCAATCCGTGACCGGAATGACTCAAGCTTTTCTGTTTCCTTACAGCCAAATCAGCTTACGCTGAATCACTTCAGCGCATTCGTCCAGGACGAGATAAGTCTGGTCGATAATCGCCTGCGCCTGACGTTCGGCTCGAAGTTCGAGCATAACGACTTCACCGGGTTTGAAGTGCAGCCAAATGCCAGATTACTGTGGACGCTGACACCAAATCAGTCGATCTGGACAGCCGTGTCGCGCGCCGTGCGCACACCAGCGCTAACCGAGGAAGGCCTGCGGCTGAACTCGGCGGTCATACCTCCGGCGACGCCCACAAATCCAACCCCATTTCCAGCCGTCGTAACCGTTTTCGGCAGCCATCAGTTTCAATCCGAAGACTTGCTTGCCTATGAGCTAGGTTATCGAGTTCAGGTGACGAGTTCGTTGTCGGCGGACATCGCCACGTTCTATAACAACTACTCCAACCTCCGGACGGCCGAGCCGGGAGCGCCCTTTATCGAAGGAAGTCCGGCGCCCACCGACATCGTCATTCCTTTCGTGGCCTCCAATAAGATGAGCGGCGGCACGTACGGTGCCGAGCTGTTTGCAGATTGGAGAGTCGCTCCCAAATGGCGCTTAGTGGGTTCCTACAGCTATCTGCAAATGAACATAAAGAAGAATTCTGACAGCCTGGATCCGACGCCAGACAATCCCAACGGGTCGAGTCCGCGCCATCAGTGGTATCTGAGATCCTCGATCGACTTGCCTAAGCACTTCGAGCACGATACCACCCTGCGTTTCGTCGACCATCTGCCGAGCCTGAACATACCCAGCTATTACTCACTGGACGCTCATCTAGGCTGGCGACCGCTTCCCCGAGTGGAGTTTTCGATTGGCGGGCAGAACCTGCTGGATAACCAGCATTTGGAATTTATTCCAGATTTCATCAATACCGCTCCTACTGTGGTCAAGCGCACGGTCTACGGCAGTATGACGTTTAAGTTTTAATTGGATTGATGATTGACCTCTCAACGATGAGCACCTACGGGCGGAAAATGTAATGTTGAGACGATTGGGAATCTTGATCGCAATACTTGGTATGACGTTGAATGTGACGTCAACGGCAGATGCACAAGCCGGGGATGCCGATTCTTCGGAATACCTGATCAAGGCGGGCTTTATTTACAACTTCGCGAAATTCGTGGAATGGCCCTCCGCTGCCTTTCCCCAGGTAGATTCTCCGATTGTGATCGGTGTTTTAGGAATCGATCCTTTCGGAAACGTTCTCGATCGCATAGTGGAAGACAAAAAAATTGGGCCAAGGGGATTTGTTGTCAGGCGCTATAAATGGGGCAAAGATCTGAAGGACTTGAAAGATTGCAAAATCCTGTTCGTCAGCGCGTCGGAAAAAGCCCATATCGATGAAATTTTGCAGAGCGTCAAGGGCCTGCCGATCCTCACGGTCGGTGAGACGGTTGGTTTTGCTGAACGCGGTGGGGTCATCCGATTTACCTTGGAAGATAACCGTGTGCGCTTTGAGGTTAATGTCGACGCAGCACACCAAGCGGATTTAAACATCAGCTCGCGGCTGCTCACGCTGGCGAAAATCATCCCGCAGACCGCCGCCACCGGAAGGAATCCGGGATGATTCTTCAGAACCTTTCCATCAAACGCAAGCTGACGCTGATAACGATGTTAACCAGCAGCGCCGCGCTGGTTCTTTCTGCCTTGAGTTTCCTTATATACGATCTTGTTTCCTTCCGGCACCTGCTGATTCAGGACCTCATGACGCAGGCGGAAATCATCGGCTACAACAGCGCTGGCGCGATGGAATTCAAGGATGTACCCGCTGCGACCGCTACCCTCTCCGCGTTAACCGCCAAGGAAGACATAGTAGCCGCAGGCCTGTACGCCCGCGACAGCAGGATGTTTGCGCATTATTCTCGCAATAATAACGTCATGCCATCGCTCCTTCCCGCCCATTCGCAAGATAAGGGCTACCGGTTTGAAGGCGGGTATCTGCAGGTCTTCCATGACGTTACCCTAAATGGGGAACGCCTAGGGACACTGTTTTTGCAATCGGACATGCGGCAATGGAGCTTAAGGGCCAAGCGCTACGCAGGTATTCTTTGCATTTTTGTATTGATCTCGGGCTTGTTTGCATTGTTGGTGTCTTCGAGACTTCAGCGGTTGATTTCCCGCCCCATTCTGCACCTCGAAGACACCATGAGAATGGTTTCGGCCAACCGCAATTACGGAGTGCGCGCTACAAAGTCCTATGGCGACGAAATTGGAAGGTTGATTGACGGCTTTAACACCATGTTGTCCGAAATCCAGCAAAGGGATACGGCTCTGCGGGGTGCGAACCAGGAATTGAAATCCAGGACGGGCGAACTGGAGAAAGAGATCCTGTATAGAAAGCAGACGCAGGAAGAACTGCTGAAGGCCAAGCACACAGCAGAGGAAGCCAGCCGCGCAAAGAGCACATTTCTGGCGAACATGAGCCACGAACTACGCACGCCGCTCAACGCCATCATCGGATACAGCGAAATGTTGGAAGAGGAGACGCGGGAATCCGGAAAGTCCGACAGCGTCCAGGATCTCCGCAAGATCCAATCGGCAGGGAAACATTTGTTGTCGCTCATCAATGATGTTCTGGACCTGTCGAAAATCGAAGCCGGAAAGATGGGTTTGCACCTGGAGAATTTTGACGTGGCGCCCTTGATCGACGAAATGATTCACACATTGCAGCCTGCGGCGGCCAAAAACGGCAATACGATCCACGTGAATGTCGCAAGCAGCCTCGGTGCGATGCACGCGGATGTCACCAAAGTCAGACAGATTTTGTTCAATCTGTTGAGTAATGCCTGCAAGTTTACCGATCATGGCACGATCTCCGTGGACGTCGATGAAAGCAAAGTCGAGGGCCGCGATTGGGTTCGATTCCGCGTCAGCGACACGGGGATTGGAATCACGGCCAAGCAGAAGGAGAACCTGTTCCATGAATTTTCCCAAGCGGATGCCTCGATCGCACGAAAGTATGGCGGAACCGGCTTGGGACTTGCGATTACCTATCGGTTCGTGCAGTTGATGAAGGGCCGCATCTCAGTCGAGAGCGAGCCTGGCAAGGGTGCGACTTTCACGGTGCATTTGCCCGCCCACGGCGTTGCGGAATCATCGGAATCCGCGCGGCCAACGCCAAGTAGCGACGTCGCGCCCACATCCGACGACTCCAAAAGCCGCAAGGACACGATTCTAGTCATAGACGATGACGCTTCGGTTCGCGACCTTATGTCGCGTTTTCTCGGCAAATTGGGATTTCATGTGGTTGCAGCGGCAAATGGTGAAGAAGGTGTGCGACTTGCGCGGCAAGTTCGTCCCCTGGTTATCACACTCGATGTGGTCATGCCGGAGTGTGACGGCTGGACAGTTCTGAAGAAGCTGAAGAGCGATTCCGCGTTAGCGGAGATCCCGGTCATCATGGTCACCATTGTCGACAATGAAGCCATGGGCCTTGATTTGGGGGCCTCCAATTACCTTATCAAGCCGGTCGACCGTGACCGTCTTGCGGTCCTTATTGAAAAGCACCGCACTGGTCGGCCGGCCACTATCACCCCGGCCCCTGCCGCCCCCTTTATAGCAAACCGTCAGCAACGTCGGACGGAGTCGGAACGGCGAGCTTCAGGAAAGGTCGATCATGCCGAAGATCTTGTTAGTCGAAGATAACGAAATGAATCGCGACATGCTCTCCAGGCGCTTGCAGCGCAAGGGCTACTCCGTAATCTCTGCTCATGACGGAGAGCAAGGCCATTTACTGGCCTGTTCGGAAATGCCGGATTTGATTCTGATGGACATAAGTCTTCCTCTGATGAATGGATGGGAAGTAACTCGACTGCTGAAGAGTAACGAGCTAACCCGGCACATCCCTATTATTGCCCTTACGGCCCACGCGTTGGTAACGGATCGTGATAAGGCGTTTGAAGCAGGCTGCGATGACTACGACACCAAACCCGTTGAATTTGCCCGGCTGAACGAAAAAATTGACAACCTGCTGACAGTGAAAAAATCATGACCAATGTCCGGCCGAGCAGGTTGCTTATCGTAGACGACAACGAAATGAACCGGGACATGCTCGCTCGCCGGCTGCTGCGCAAGGGCTATGTTGTCAAACTAGCGGAGAATGCGAAGGAATTGCTAGAACGCGTCAAAGAAGATCCCGTGGACCTGGTGTTGCTGGACATTGAAATGCCCGAGGTCAGCGGCCTTGATGCATTGCAACAGCTGCGCGACCACTATTCTGCAGCCCAGTTGCCGGTCATCATGGTCACGGCAAAAGCACAGAGCGAAGATATCGTCAAAGCGCTGGACCTGGGCGCTAACGATTATTTGACTAAGCCGATTGATTTTCCAGTCGCCGTGGCCCGCATAGGTACTCAGCTATCCCACAAGCATGCGCAGGAAGCGTTGAAGGAAAGTGAAGAGCGCTATGCCCTAGCGGCTCGTGGCTCCAACGATGGGCTGTGGGACTGGAATTTGTCCGCTAATGTCGTGCATTTCTCGCCCCGTTGGAAGGCTATGTTGGGCTGTCAGGAAGGTGAAATCGGCGACAGACCTGAAGAATGGTTTGATCGGATACATGATGCAGATCGTGAACGAGTCAAAGAGGAAATTGCCGCCCATCAAAACAACCTGACTCCTCACTTCGAGAGTGAACACCGCGTGCTGCACAAGGATGGCACCTTTCGTTGGATGCTCAGTCGAGGGGTCGCCGTTCACGACGCTTCCGGAAACGCTTTGCGTATGGCCGGCTCGCAGACCGACATCACCGAAGGAAAGGTCTCTGATCCGCTGACGGGTTTACCCAATCGCTTGCTGTTTATTGACCGGGTAGGTCGGCTCATCAAGCACACCAAGCGCCGCAAAGACCAATTGTTCGCAGTGCTATTCATGGACCTTGACGGGTTCAAGATGATCAACGACAGCATGGGGCATCTGATTGGCGATCAACTGCTGCTTGGAGTAGCCAATCGCTTGGAGAAGTGTTTGCGGTCAACCGATACAGTCGCACGCCTGGGGGAAACCTTCACGGTCGCGCGCCTGGGAGGAGACGAATTTACGGTCCTACTCGACGAGATTAAAGATCCGGATGATGCTAAGCGCGCCGCAGATCGCATGATGAAGGCTTTGGTGTCGCCATTCATTTTGGGCGGGAAAGAGGTGTTCACCTCCGT
>WNFM01136693.1_pt1 | contig 15654 bp, 15 predicted proteins | sample 5400271 | NCBI WGS metagenome assembly WNFM01 (sample SAMN13153352, study PRJNA577476) | soil metagenome | isolation source: 60 cm saprolite on Douglas fir-dominated hillslope | place: USA:California | collected 2013-09-17
TTGGCTTCATCGACGGCTGGGCCGGCTTTGTCATCGCGTTCGGAAATTTCGAGGGTACCTTTTACCGTTACGCGAAGCGCTACGAAGAGACCCAGAATTGGCAGCCCCCGGCAAGCAAGTCGATCAAACGCGACGCTAACCCTTGATCGGTTTGCGCAAACGCCGCGACAGATTGCGAAGCATTCGAAACGGCAAAGCGAGATAATATTTTCGCAAAATCTCCCAGCCATCTCGCCACCGACAGGCGGCATCCGATTCGCGCGGTACGTACCAGCCGTTATTGTCATAGCGGCGGACGATGCGATATCCGGCTGCCAATAAACATTGATGCTTCGACAGGTCGGCGACATGATCTTCGAGCAAAATGAGCTGCGGGCGCCAACGGCCAATATTGAATCCGCACAGCACTTCGATTTCGTGCCCTTCGACATCGATTGACAAAAAATCGAACCCCGTCGGGCTGCCGGCTTCTTCAAGGATGCTGTCGAGAGTCCGGATCGGCACACTGATAACGGCCTCAGGCGTGGACCCCGGCGCCATGAGCGAACGGTCGAGTGAGGATAGCGGCCCGGCCACATGTAGTGGCAAAACCCGTTCGGCATTTTCCGGCGAGGAACAGGCGACGGCGAAAACTTTAGCTTTACGTTGCGCACGCAGTTTGGCGGCTTGCTCGGGCTGAGGCTCGACGAGGACGCCGGTCCAGCCACTCTGCTCCAAATGCCAAGTTTGAGAAAGTTCGCACGGGTCGTTGGCGCCAACTTCGACGAAATAGCCTTTGATATTGCCAAAAAACGCGGCCACCAGCCGCATTTCATGATCGGACACCGTGCGGGCCAAGCTTTTAATCTTTCACCGGGACGAGCGCGTCTTCGGTGCGCGTGTCCGTTCGACCATAGACGTCGTCGAATGTCCGGGCACGATGTCGATCAGGATGATCTCGCCGCCAAGTCCCTCGACAATCTCGCGGCCGACGACTTCTTCACGAGTGTAGTCGTTGCCTTTTACCAGCACTGTAGGCTTCATGCGCGCTATCAGGCTTTCCGGCGTGTCCTCGTCAAATACGGCAACGAGGTCGACGGCCTCCAGCGCGGCCAATACTTCGGCACGCGCCTGAACCGGTTGAACGGGCCGCCCAGCCCCCTTCAGTCTCCTAACCGATGCATCACCATTCAAGCCCACAACCAAACGGTCACAGGCCGCGCGCGCGCCGGCAAGCAATTTGACGTGGCCAGGATGCAGCAGGTCAAAACAGCCGTTGGTGAAGCCAACACGTAAACCCTGTTTCCGCCACTCGGCGAGATGATCGTCGAGCAGGATCCAATCGAATATGATTTTTTCCTCAGGCGCGAGCGTCGCCGCGGGCAAAATGTGCGACCGTAATTCTGCCACGGACGCCGTCGCGGTGCCCCGTTTTCCGACCACTACAGCGGCAGCCGCATTAGCGGCGCGCGTGGCGGATTCGAAATCGGCGCCCATCGCCAGCATCGCAGAGAGCACCGCCACAACCGTATCGCCAGCACCCGACACATCGCGTACCCGCACCGGATAGGCCGGCACATGAACAGTCATGCCGTCCCCAACCAACGTCATGCCCGCTTCACTGCGCGTCACCAGAATTGCTTGTACCCCTAGCTAAGCGCAAAGGGCTGCCGCCGCACCGGCGATCTCGTCGTCGGTGCGAGCTGCCCTATGCGTAGCGTCCGCGAGCTCCTGCCTGTTTGGCGTTATTAAGGTGGCACCACGGTAAATGTTGTAGTCGCGGCCCTTCGGATCGACGACGACCGGCTTTCCATGCTCGATCGCGGCATCGATCACGGCGCGAATGACACGCGGCGTAAGCGCGCCCTTGGCATAGTCGGACAGAACCACTGCCCCCACCCGAGGCATCGCCTTGATGACGTGCCCGATCAATGCATCTTCACTACCGTTATTGACGGCTGAGGCCGTTTCCCAATCGGCCCGCAGCAAATGCGTCGAGTGATGCTCCGAAACGAAGCGGACTTTACGGGTCGTTTGGCGGGTACCGTCGACGACCAAATGAAATTCAATGAGCGGATGCGTGGCGAGCGCTTTGGTCAGAACGCCCCCAGCGTCGTCATCGCCGACGGCACCGACAAATATGCAGCGCGCACCAAGTGCTACGAGGTTTCGCGCGACGTTGCCCGCCCCGCCAATCATCACTTCCGTCCGTTTGACGGCAATCACTGGGGTCGGTGCTTCAGGCGAAATCCGCGAAACTTCACCATAAACAAACTCATCCAGCATGAGATCGCCGATGCAGAGCAGGGTCTGTTCGGAAAGCGCTGCGAGGTGTTTGTCGAAATCATACATGGCGTTAGCGGTAGCGGTCTTGGCGATTGAGGTAACCGGCGACGTATTGTCCGACGGCAGCGTCGAGGGGAGTAAAGCCGCCATTGTAGCCAGCACCGCGCAAATGTTCGACGCGCGCTTCGGTGAAGTATTGATATTGCCGGCGGATTGCCTCGGGCATGTCGATATATTCGATACTCACCGGCAGATGAAGCGCCTTGAACATTGCAGCGATCATATCGCGGAAGCTTTCCGCTTTGCCGGTACCGACATTGAAGATACCGCTGATACCCGATGCCTCCAGAAACCAGCGCAACACGGAAATAGCGTCGTCGACATAAATAAAATCGCGCCGCTGGTCGCCGTCCGCGATACCTTCACGATGCGATTTAAACAGCCGTACCGGCTGGCCTGCCTTGGCGATATCGAACACCTTGGCCACGATGCTCGCCATATGGCCTTTGTGGTATTCGTTCGGACCATAGACGTTGAAGAACTTCAGGCCGACCCAATGGGGTGGCATCTTTTCTTTTTTCGCGTGGCGGTCAACCACCGCGAGGTCGAATAAGTGTTTGCTCCAGCCGTAGAGGTTCATCGGCTTGAGCTTGCGCAATGCATCGAGCGACCCGTCGTCATCAAAGCCCTGACTACCATCGCCATATGTCGCCGCGGAAGATGCGTATACAAATGGCGTGCGCGTTGCCGTACACCAATCAAGCAAGCGCATTGACAGGCGAAAATTGTTTTCCATCACCAGGTCACCGTCGGTGACGGTCGTGTCGGATATGGCGCCCATGTGAATGACCGCATCGAGCTTGCGGCTGCCCAGCCACCGCGCCAGCTCGGTCGGCGGCACGAGGTCCGTGACCTGGTGTTTGGCAAGGTTGCGCCATTTGGCGTCGTCACGGCCGAGAAGATCGCTGACGACGACATCGGTCGCGCCCACCTCATTGAGGCTGGCGACCACGTTTGATCCGATAAACCCGGCCCCGCCAGTGACCAAAAACATGCTCAACCTCGCCGACCCGGCTGTCCCGCAAACCTTTGCCCCAGTCCGCCGCCGGGCGCAATGTTAGGCCCGGTTGCCGCGCAAATGGGTCAGGACAGGGTAGAAATGGCGTCTGGACAAGCCGCTGCGGCGCAGGGTAACGCCTGCCCTACGGGCCAAAACCGGGCAAACAGGGGCGGGCGGCGCCAGATCCATGGGCCAACAGTTCAACCAAGCCGCCGCGCCGGTCCTGATCGTTCCTTACGTCTGGATCGGGGATTTCGTGCGCTGCCATTCGGTGGTGAAGCTCCTTCAGGCGCAAGCCCCCGAGCGGCCGATCGATATCGTCAGCAGCACGCTTTGTGCGCCCCTCGCCGACTATATGCCGGGAATTCGGCGCACTATCGTGATCGATTTACCGCGTCGAAAGTTAGGTGTCGCGCTCCAACGTCGGCTCGCCGACATGTTGCGTCAAGGCGGCTATGGGCAAGCGCTGGTGATGTCGCGAAAATGGAAGGCCGCGCTGGCACCTTGGCTCGCCGGAATTCCGCTGCGCACCGGCTTCGCGGGTGAAATTCGCTTTGGCCTGCTCAACGATGTGCGATTTGGCGAACGCAAGTTGCCGCGAATGATCGACCAAATGGGCGCACTCGCATTGCCGAAAGACGCATCACGCCCGGCCGAATGGCCGCTGCCGGAATTAAGCGTGCCGGCTCACGCGGTACAGTCGTGGCTGACACAACGCCGGCTCGCGAGCGACGACCGACCAATTGTTGCGCTGTCGCCCGGCGCCGTCGGCAAAGGCAAAGCGTGGCCGCCTGGGTACTATGGCGAACTGGCACAAGCCCTTACGAAAGAGGGCGCATCGGTGTGGGTGCTGGGCGGCCCAACCGAAACACCCATCGCGGAGCAGATCGTCGCGGCGGGCGGTAGCCGCGTTCGCGATTTAACGAGCTCCGATTTGCGCAATGCAATTTTGGCACTCGCCGCAGCCGATATTTCAGTCACCAACGATTCCGGGCTCATGCACGTGTCCGCGGCGATCGGCACGCCGACGATTGCAATCTTCGGTCCGACCAGCCCTTGGCATTGGAAGCCGCTCAACCCGATTGCCGCCATTCTTGAGCCGGAGGGAGACGCGGACGCACGCGCACACGCACGCATCGTAGGTAACGATGCGGTGCGCCACCAGCGCACAGACGACGTTCCGGTCGAGACTGTGCTCGCGACTGTGCGCCGGGTGCTTGCGGAAGCGAAAAACCGTGCAAAATAAGTGGCCGACGACACGAAGCGCGGTCGCGCGTTAACGAATTGAAGGCGGCAAGCCTGACGCGAAGCCCTTTCCGTGCTATCAAAATGCCATGGCCAAACCGAAGTCAGCCCAATTGACCAGCGATCAGGCACAGTCTGCGATCGCATCGGCGCTACGCACGCTGGAGGCCGAAGGCGGCGGCGTCGATGCCCTTTCCGCCGCATTGCGCGACGGGCTTGGCACCTCATTTGCGGCGGCGGTCGAATTGATCCGCGCTGCGCAAGGCCGCGTCGTCGTGACCGGCATGGGCAAATCGGGCCATGTCGCGCGCAAGATTGCGTCGACATTCGCATCGACCGGCACACCTGCCTTTTTCGTGCATCCGAGCGAGGCCAGCCACGGCGACCTCGGCATGATCGCCAACAATGACGTTATCCTGGCGTTGTCGTGGTCGGGTGAAACGGCTGAACTGAAAAGCATTGCTGATTATTCGCGCCGTCACGGAATCCAGATGATCGCGATGACGGCGATCGCCGACAGCGCGTTGGCGAAGGTCGCCGATGTGGTGCTCGCGCTGCCCCAGGCGCGTGAGGCCTGCCCGCACAACCTCGCGCCGACCACCTCCTCGCTGATGCAGCTGGCGTTGGGCGACGCACTGGCGATCGCGCTCCTGGAAAGCCATGGATTTACCGCGGTCGATTTCGGGCTCCTGCACCCCGGCGGAAAACTCGGCACGCTGCTGAAAACCGTGAGCGATATCATGCATAGCGGTGCGGCGATGCCATTGATGCCGCTCGGCACGCCGATGTCAGAGGCAATCCTTGAGATGACCACCAAGGGTTTCGGCTGCGTCGGTATAACAGACACACGGGGATCGCTGGTCGGCATCATCACGGACGGCGACCTGCGCCGCCACATGCGCAATGATTTGCTCAATGCCCGCGTCGACGACGTCATGACGCGCGCGCCGAAAACCGTGCGGCCCGGCCAGTTGCTCAGCGAGACGCTCGATATTCTCAATTCGATGAAAGTGACGGCGCTATTCGCGGTTGAGGCCGGCAAGCCGGTTGGCGTCATCCATGTGCACGACTTGTTACGCGCCGGGGCCGCCTGATAAGCATATTCAGCGCGCGAATTTTGCAGCCGCGTCAACAACCGAGTCGACAGACGGTGGTGCACCATCGGCGCCGAGAACGGTCAGCGGCCCATTTCCAACAGGACCTGTCAGGCTCGGCTTGGTTCCTGCAAAGATTGCAATCAGCGGCACACCCAATGCAGCTGCGAGATGCAAGAGTCCCGTATCAACACCGACGACATATTGCGCACCGGCAATGAGCTTCGCGACATGATCGAGCGGCGCGCGTTCCGGTACGCGCGCACCGGGCACCTGGGCCGCGATGCGTTGGCTGCGCGCGCGCTCAAGTTCGCTGCCCCAAGGCAACACCAGTTCGAGCTTTCGGCCGAGCGCCTTCCCGAGCGCGATCCAATCGCCTTCCGGCCATTGCTTTTCCTCCCGCGCGGTTGCGTGCAGCAGCACAGCGTAGCGAGACGTGCCGCTCGTAAACCGTGCGCGGTCCAGACCGAAATCCGGCGCGCCCAGTGGCGCGTAACCGAGCGCCAATCCGCTTAGGATCCTGTTGCGCTCAACGGCGTGCAGATCGCGGCTGACGCGGTAGCGGGCATCGTAAAAGGCAGAGGCCACCGGCTCTCGGACGCTCGAAGCGTCGTAGCCATGGCGGCGTCCGTGCGCTAACCGGGCGATCACGGCAGAGCGCAACAGGCCCTGGCTATCAACAATGGCGTCGTATCGGCGCTCCCGAATGGCGTGGAAGCTCGCGGAAATCTCCCCTATTGTAGGAAGTGTATAGAGCGATTTTCGCCAGCGCCGCCATGCGACCGGAATGACTTCGCCGACAGCGGGGTGCAGGCGCACCAGCGGTGCAAATGCTTCCTCCACCAGCCACGTGAAGGCCGCATCGGCGCGGGCCTTGCGCGCTTCGGTCAATGCCGGCATGTGATGAATCACATCGCCGAGAGAAGATGTCTTGATGAAAAGAATGTCGGCCATGGCGCGTTTGCGGCACCCATATACCGGTCATTAAGCATGCCCGCCATAACCATGCCATCGCGCCGGACGATCAGAGTGTGGTTTTTACGAACATTCGGCAGATTCCATTGAGCCGTGAGGGGCATTGGGCATGACGATCCTAGTCACAGGCGGCGCCGGCTATATCGGCAGCCACATGGTGCACGAGCTCGTTGATGCGGGCGAGCCGGTGGTGGTGCTCGATAATTTATCGACCGGATTCCGCTTTCTGATTCCCGCGTCCGTCCCCTTTGTCGCCGGCAGTACAGGCGACCGCGCAATAGTCGGCGACACCATCGCCCGATACGGCATAACCTCAATTATCCATTTCGCGGCGTCGATCGTGGTGCCCGAATCCGTCATCGATCCCCTCGGCTATTACAGCAACAATACCATGAACACCTGCGCGCTGCTCGACGTGGCGATCAAGGCTGGCGTTCGGCAGTTTATTTTTTCCTCAACCGCAGCGGTCTATGGGGAGACGAGCGAGGCTCCAGTACGTGAGGACGCTCCAACGACGCCGATCTCGCCCTACGGCACGTCAAAGCTGATGTCCGAGATCATGCTGCACGACGCCGGTAAAGCGCACGAGCTACGCTTTATTATTTTACGCTACTTCAACGTCGCCGGTGCAGATCCAAAGTTGCGCACCGGACAGGCGACGCCGGCTGCGACCCATCTGATCAAGATCGCCTGCGAGACCGCGATCGGCAAACGGCCGAGGATGAGTATCTTCGGAACCGACTACGCGACTCCAGACGGTACCTGCATTCGAGATTACATCCACGTCAGCGACCTCGTACAGGCACATTCCGTGGCGCTCGCCTATTTGCGGAGCGGCGGCGCCAATGCGACGTTCAACTGCGGCTATGGCCAGGGTTCCTCTGTGATCGAGGTGATTGAAGCCGTGAGGCGCGCGTGCGGACGTGATTTTCCGGTCGAGGTTTCGGGCCGGCGGCCAGGTGACGCACCGGCGCTCGTCGCGAATGTCGATCGCATTCGCGCGGCGTTGCCGTGGCGTCCGCGTTTCCAGAATCTCGACACCATCGTCGCCCACGCGCTTGCTTGGGAAAAGCAGCTGGCGGGTCGGCGCAAAACCGCTGTTGCCTGACGAAATCAGCGCATTTTGACGCGTAAACGGATTTTGGCTTGAAAATATCTTTGGGCGCGGGCAAGGAGACGGCACTCCTGCCCTGACGTGCCCTATTCACAGCCCACAGAGGGCGGATGAACGAACACAGTTTGCCATCGGCCGCCGACGAGCGTTATGGCGCCACCGCCCTGATCCGGCGATTGCTCACCGAACAGGGCATGGCGCATTGGCGCAAATATGTCATCGCGTTCGTGCTGATGGCTGTATCGGCCGGCTGCACGGCCTTTAGCGCTTACCTGATCGGCGACGTCATTAACCAGGCCTATGTAAACCGCAATCTGCCCGGGATCGTCATGCTCGGCTTCATTACTGCCGCGCTGTTTGCCGTAAAAGGCATCGCCACTTACGGCCACAGCGTGATGCTCTCGCGCATCGGCAATCGCATTGTCGCCAACAATCAGCGCGCGGTCTTTGGCAAATTACTCAACGAAGGCCTCAGTTTTTTCTCGGACCGCCACTCGACCGAATTTATCGCGCGCCTGTCGACCGGCGCCGCGGCAGCAACCCAAGTTATCAATCTGCTCATCACCTCGGTCGGCCGCGATCTCTTGTCGCTGATTGGCTTGATCACCGTAATGGTGGTGCAGGACCCGCTGATGTCATTCTTCAGCTTCGTAGTCGCACCGCCGGCGTTCTTTGTTCTTCGCAAGCTGATCCGGCGCATCTATTCGATTGCACGGAGCCAATTCCATGGTGGCACGCGCATTCTCGAAACATTGCAGGAAACGCTTCAGGGCATCCGCATCGTCAAGGCCTTCACCCTCGAAGACGCTATGCGCGAGCGTTTCGACCGAAACGTTGCTGCCGTCGAGCACGAAGCCAACAAGATGGCTCGGGTCTCCAATCGCGCCAGCCCCTTGATGGAGACACTTGGCGGTTGTGCCATCGCCATCGCCATCACCTACGGCGGTTACCGGGTGATCGAAACCGGCGCTACACCGGGACAGTTTTTCTCTTTCATCACCGCGTTCCTGCTCGCTTATGAGCCGGCCAAGCGGCTCGCGCGCCTCAATATTGAACTCAACAGCGCTCTCGTCGGCGTGCGTGTCCTGTTCGAGGTGATCGACAGCGCGCCGACTGAACCAGCCGACAATGACAAGCCCGATCTGCAAATCAAAACCGCTCGCCTTGAATTTGACGACGTGCACTTTGCCTACCGTGGGGACGAGCCCGTATTGCGCGGCATGTCCTTCGTGGCCGAGCCGGGCAAGATGACCGCGCTGGTTGGGCCTTCCGGTGGCGGCAAGTCGACGGTATTCAACCTGCTCCTGCGATTTTATGAGACCGAACGCGGCAAGATCCTAATCGGTGAGCAGGACATCGCCAAGGTTTCACGCCGGTCGCTCCGCCAAGATATCGCGTACGTAGGACAGGACGTATTTCTATTCCGTGGCACCATCCGCGAGAACATTGAGTTCGGCAAGCCAGGCGCGAGCCAGGACGAGATCGTTGCAGCTGCCAAAGGCGCATATGCGCACGATTTCATCATGTCGTTTCCACGCGGCTACGACACGCCGGTCGGAGAGCATGGCTTGCAATTGTCCGGCGGGCAGCGCCAACGCGTGGCGATCGCACGTGCACTCATCAAAAACTGCCCTATCATTTTGCTCGACGAGGCGACAGCGGCACTCGACTCGGAATCAGAATTGCAGGTACGCGAAGCCATGGAGCATCTTTTCCAGGGCCGCACGACGCTCGCGATTGCACACCGCCTCCATACGGTGTCGCATGCCGACCGTATCTATGTGGTTGAAGATGGCCGTGCGGTTGAGTCCGGCCGCCATGACGAATTGCTGCGCAAAGGCGGGCGCTATGCCCTGTTTTATCGGCTGCAGCTCCAGCAGCAGGAAACCCGCGCTCCCATTGCCGCCGTTGCAACGTCGTGAGTCGCCTGCGGTTGACGGCGGCGCACCACACCTGATACGCACAGCCAACTTTCGCCCGGCCGCCATTTCGCGCGACCGGGTCATCCTCCAACCACAACGATAACGAACGGCCAATTCATCATGACCGACCGCCGCTACGTCATTCCGCCTGCGCCACAAGCTGCTATCGCCGTTGTAGGAACCAGCGAATTATTTCCCGTGCGCCGCATCTGGTGCGTCGGCCGCAATTACATCGAGCACATCCGCGAGATGGGGCAGGACGAGCGCGCGCCACCGTTTTTCTTTGCCAAGCCGGCCGACGCCATCGTGCCGGACGGCGGCACAGTGCCGTATCCGTCACTGACGAAGGATATGCATCATGAGGTCGAGTTGGTGGTCGCGCTGAAAACCGGCGGGCGTAACATACCGGTGGCCAAGGCCAACGACTGCATCTATGGCTACGCAGTCGGCATCGACCTGACCCGCCGAGACCTGCAAATTGCCTCGCGTGACGTAAAACGGCCTTGGGAAGTCGGCAAAGCGTTCGACGCGTCCGCCCCGTGCGGGCCGCTGATGCCGGCAAGCAAGATAGGTCACCCGGCCAAGGGCAAGATTGTGCTCAAGGTCAACGGCCAGGTGCGCCAGGACGGCAACCTCGATCAAATGATCTGGAACGTTCCAGAGACAATCTCAAAGTTGTCGGAAATGGTCGCTCTCGAGGCCGGAGATATCATCATGACCGGCACGCCCTCAGGTGTTTCCGCGACAGTCGCCGGCGACAAGATCGAGTGCGAAGTAGAAGGCGTCGGCAAGCTAACGGTGACCATCGGTCCGCCACTAAAATAGCACTACAGCCCCAGATAAGCCTGGCGCACGCGGTCGTCGCCGAGCAACGTCTCACCTGAGCCCGCAAGGGTTATGCGGCCGTTCTCCAGCACATAGGCGTGGCTGGCGAGCTTCAGTGACACGGCGACGTTCTGCTCGACCAGCACACACGTAAGCCCCTCCCGATTGAGATCGCGCACGCACCGCAGCACGTTTTGCACCACGGCCGGCGCCAGGCCGAGAGACGGCTCATCGAACAACACCAGCTCCGGCGCGCCCATGAGACATCGGCCAATCGCGAGCATTTGCTGCTCGCCCCCGGAAAGCGTCCCCGCAGCCTGCTGGCGGCGTTCGGTCAGCCCCGGAAAAAGCGCGTAGACCTTCTCCAGATTGTGGTCCCGTAATTCGCGTGCCCGCGGGAGCATGGCGCCCATCGCAAGGTTTTCCGCAACCGTCAGCGACGGAAATACTTGCCGGCCTTCGGCCACCTGGCCAATGCCAAGGTCGCAGATCTTGTGACTAGGCCAACCTGCGACATCCAGCCCGCGAAAATAGATGTGGCCGCGCGCCGGCTTATACATGCCGGCAATCGTGCGGATTAGCGACGTCTTGCCAGCGCCATTCGCCCCCACGATGGCAACAATTGCGCCCTCTTCGATTTCAAGCGTCACGCCGTCGAGCGCCTGGGCATCGCCATAGAAGACATCAAGATTCTCAACCCTAAGCATCAGGCGATCGCCTCCGCACCCAGATAGCTGTCGATCACTGCGCGGTCGCGCACCACTTCATCCGGCCTGCCTTCGGCAATGGAGGCGCCGTGATGCATCACCAGCACCTGCGTGGCGATGGCCATCACCGCGCGCATCACGTGTTCAATGACGAGAATGGTAACTCCCGTGTCGCGGTTGAGCTCTTTCAAAATCGCGACCATTCGGTCGGTCTCGGTCGGACGAAGGCCCGCCATCACCTCATCGAGCAAAAGCAGTTTCGGATCAGTGGCGAGCGCGCGCCCGACTTCAAGCCGCTTGCGGTCAGGCAATGTCAGGGATGATGCACGTCGCGCACGTTTGTCGTAGAGATCGAGCCGGCGCAGAACCTCATGCGCATGTGTGCGCGCCTGGTCGACATGATGGTGACGCAAAAGGGCGCCCACGATGACGTTGTCCTCGACGCTCAACGCCGGAAACGGCCTTACGATCTGGAACGTGCGGCCGATACCGCGACGACAAACCTGATCGGATAGAAGCCCATCAATCCGTTCGCCGGCAAATGCGATGGTCCCGCTGTCAGGCGCGAACGCGCCGGCGATCATGTTGAAGAGGGTGGTTTTGCCTGCTCCGTTCGGCCCAATCACGGCGAAGATGCCGCCCTGCTCAACTTCGAAGCAGAGGCGATCGACCGCCAATAGGCCGCGAAAGCGCTTGCTGATAGCCTGGACGTTGAGAAGTGTGGTCACGACTTACGCTCCGTAAGGCCCAGTTTACGCGCGAGCCATGGCCATACACCTTCCGGCAAAGTGACCACGACGATGAGCAGCAGGAGACCAAAAACCAGTTGGCGCACGCCAGGAACGTCCCAGCCGAACGCGGCCAGAGCAAAGCGCAAACCTTCCGCAAATATCTCATAAACAACGACGCCGACGATCGTTCCAAACAGCGTGCCAACGCCGCCAATAATGGGGGCGAGGATGATCTCGATCGAGCGAGAAATCGAGAAGACCTGCTCAGGAAACAGATTGTTGTAGTAGAAGGCGTAGAACACGCCGGCAAAGGCGGTCATGCCTGCCGACACCACGACTGCCAACAACTTATAACGAAAAGTATCAATGCCGAGGGAGCGCGCGGCCTCTTCGTCCTCGCGAATTGCCAACCAGAGATAGCCAACGCGGCTTTGCAAAAATACGCGGCATCCAACAAGAGCAAGCGCGGTAGCGGCCAGCAAAATGTAATAGAACATCGCCGGATTGCCCCGCATATGCCAGAGATCGTTCTGGGTATATTGCTTGACCGGCAGAAAAAGTCCTGACGATCCATTGGTCCAGGACAGATGATCGAAACCAATGCGGGCGAATTCCGCGACCGCGATCGTCAAGATCGCGAAATAGACGCCGCCGATGCGGAAGCGAAACGCCAGATATCCAATGAATGCACCGGCGAGCATAGCGACTGGCACCGCCGCCAGAAGGCCGATCCATGGACCGATGTCAAAATGCACGTATAGCGCCGCCGCGGTATATGCCCCAAGCCCTACATAAAGTGCGTGGCCGAGCGACAATTGCCCGACGAAACCCATCATGATGTTCCAGGCCAGCCCGGTATAGGCGAAGTACAGAACGACGATCAAAATCGTCAGCAGATAGTCGCCAGCAAACAGCGGCGCGATGAGCATGAACGCCAGCAGCACACCGAGCAGGACAAGTCCGCGATATGGCACGTCATCAAAAAAACCGCCGATCATGCCGCCCTCTTGCCCATGATACCCTGTGGGCGGAAGAGCAGCACCAATACAAGGAAGGCGAAGGCGAACATGCTTTTGGCGGATGGCGAGAACAGGAGCCCGGCCATCGCCTCCGTGAGACCAATAAGTACGCCGCCAATCAATGCACCCGGCATTGAACCGAGGCCGCCAGTAATAACAATGACAAAAGCAAGAAGCGTGTATGCCGGCCCGACCTCGGGCGTCACATCGAAGAGTAGCAGCAGCATACAGCCGGCCGCGCCAACGCATGCGGCACCGATACCAAACGTTAAAGCATACAGGCGCTTGACATCAAGCCCGACCACCATCGCGCCGGTATAGTTGTCAGCACATGCGCGGATCGCCGTGCCAAGCAAGGTGAAGCGGAAAAGACCAAACAATGACGCCGCTACGACGAGGGCAGCGAGGGCTGCATATACCTTCGTTGCATCGACGATCAGCGTGCCGATCTGGAAGCTCTCATAAGCGTACGCTGTCTGGACGTTCTGTGAATCGGGTCCAAACAGGATCAGCAGCATGTTGGTAATGATGATGGCAACGGCGATGAGCAGCAGGAATTGGCTGTGCTCTGGCCGGGTAATAAAAAAATTGATCAGGCCGGCCTGCAGTGTGTAACCGAATACGAACAAGACCGCCGCGATCGGCACCATCATCACCAACGGGTCGAGGTGGAACGCAGTGAACAGCGTGACCGCGATATACATCGCGATCGTCATCATTTCGCCGTGGGCAAAATTGACCACGCGCACGACGCCGAAAATCACCGACAGTCCCAACGCCATCAGGCCGTAGACAAGACCGGTCAACACGCCCCCGACGGCGACGTTAAGATAGATATCTGCCGGCACGGATCTTTCCTAGCGCGACGCCCCATCCGCCGCTGCGATGCGCATTACCCGCGCTTGTCGTACGGCTTTAACGGCCACTCTACTTTGGCGTTGGCGGCCACTTTAGGTGCCACTGTCACGAGCTTGCCGCCACGATTTTGTATCGCCGAGTTTTTCAGTTTGTCGTTCTGGCCCTTTTCATTGAACTGAATTCCGGGGCCAGGGCTGACATTGTTGGTGATGTTGGATTTGCGAATGGCTTCGGCGAGTGCTTTCGAATCGGCGGAGCCCGCACGCTTGTAGGCATCGGCAGCGACGAGCAAAGCCTCAAATGTGTAAACGTGATTGGTGTTGAGATTAACCCCGGCATGGGCCTTGGCGAGCGCGTCCTCAAGTTTTTTGCTCAGCGGTTTGTTGGGATCATACCAAGGGACAAAACTCAAAGGACCGTCGGAAAGTTTGCCGAGCGTTTTGAGATATTGATCCTCGTACCATCCGGGACCCATGCTCAGGATCGCCATCGGCGACCACCGCTGCTTGATCAATTCGCGCGTGAGCAAGATCGCGTCATTGAGCCGACTGACCATCAACAACGCGTCAGCCCCCGTGGCCTTAGCCTTTGCAATCTCGACCGACAGATCTCTCGCAGTCGGGTCATAGGCTATGGTCTCGACCAGTTTGTAGGGCATATCGAATTTTGGCATCACCACGCCAATGCCGCCCTTCATCGCAGTGCCGAAGGTGTCGTTGACGTGCATGAAAACCGCCGTCTTCGGCTCCGCCCCGGCAGCGGTGAATACTTCCTTCTGATTGGCGAAAGCATCGCCAAGGAGCATCCCGGCCGTCGGGAAGTTACGAAACACGAATTTGTAGCCCTGCTCCGTGATCTGCGGCGCGGCAGCGATATTGATGACGAATGGAATGCCTTTTTGCTCCGCAACCTGCGCAATTGCAGTGCTCTGTCCGGAATCGAAGGCACCGACGAGCAACTGTGCACCGTCGCTGATCAACTTCTCGGCGCGTGAGCGCGCAACATCGACACTGGATTCAGTATCGCCGCTCATGATTTGCAGCTGCGGCATCCCGAGGTCCTTGAGGATGCCGGCGGAAATGTCGACCCCGCGCTGACAATCCTGACCGATACCGGCCTGCACCCCGGATCGCGGCAGCAACACACCCACTTTCAACGCCGTACCCTGCGCGCGCGCGATGTTAAAGGGCATAATCCCGCTGGCGATGCCCGCTCCGAGACCAGCGGTGAGCGTGCGACGCGTGACGCGCGCGCTATCAGACTGTGGCTTGCGGCTCATAGTGTCCTCCCTGCCGGCTCTTTGGCCATTCGCTACATGATGCCGGATATCAGGTCCGCCAAACAAGCCCGGGAACGTCAAGTTATCCGCCGTTCAACCGCCGCAGCAATTCGGAACAGCCTATGATCCTGCCCGTTGCGTGCCACCAACATCAGCGACGTCGGCAAGCCGCCCTCCCGAGGCAACGGCAGCGCGATGGCACAGAGATCGAAAAAGTTCACGATCACCGTGTTGCGCAACAGCATAGCGTTCTTGCGCGCGAAATCGTCCGCTGACGCCACTTCCTGCATTGTTGGCGCCACGATTGGCGTTGTCGGCAAGGCGAGCACGTCGAGGTCGGCGAGCCGTTCGTCCATCAACCGAATGAGGCGCGCACGCTGCCGGACCATATCGATGTAGTCCGCTGCAGTGATATTGCGCGCACGCTCGAGACGCACACGCACATTCGGGTCGATGGCGTCGGCCCGCCGCGACAATAGATCGCGATGCACAGTGAAAGCTTCCGCCGGCTGCACGCCGCCTTTGCTGTTGACCTGCGCCATGTCGCCGAGCAGCGACAA
>WNFM01282294.1_pt2 | contig 15654 bp, 15 predicted proteins | sample 5400271 | NCBI WGS metagenome assembly WNFM01 (sample SAMN13153352, study PRJNA577476) | soil metagenome | isolation source: 60 cm saprolite on Douglas fir-dominated hillslope | place: USA:California | collected 2013-09-17
AAGCGTGCCGAAGGCCGGGTCGGGATTCCCCGGGCCGCGCGCGTCCGGATCCATCAGGATGGCCCTGACCACGGCCTTCAAGTCGCCACGCACACCGGCTCCGTTGTTCTTGAACACGCCCGTGATACGCGTCATGTAGGCCTGCGACGGATTTCCCGTGACCAGCCGCTGGATCAATTGCCGACTGATGTACGCGGGCGTGTTCGGGTGCATGAACACGTTCAGTACGGCCGAGTCGAGATCCTGCTGCGGCGTCTGGTTGGCGACAACGACGGCACCGTTCAGCAAGGTCTTCGCCGACGTCTCGTGTCCCGAGGTCGCGGTGATCGGATACGTCACCATGTTCGCGTTATAGAACGGCGGATTCTTCTTCGTCGCCGGGGCCGCGGGATTGAGCGGATCGGCGTACGTATAGCCGGTGAACACCTTGGCGAATTCCTTGATCGTGTTCTGGTCGTACGTCGGGACCGGAACGCCCATGGCATCGTTAATCGTCGTGCCGTCGTCGTTCAACTCCTCGAGTCCGACCGAGAAGAGCTGCATGATTTCCCGGGCGTAGTTCTCGTTCGGAACGCGCGCGCCGTTCGCCCGGTCGTTGTTGACCATCGTCAGGTAGTAACCCATGGCCGGGCTGATCGTGATGTCCTGCAAGAGCTTCTGGTAGTTGCCGAACGCGTTGTTGAACATCAGCGTCTGGTAGCGCGACATCGGATACGCGATCCCGAGGTCCGGGTCGTTGCCCGACGTCACCGTGATTTGCGACAGGGCCCAGGCCACGCGCTGGCGGAGCTGGTCCGGCGCGGTCAGCGCATTGGTGAAGAAGTCGCGCTGCATTCCCGCCAGCGTCAACTGGTCGCGGTAGCAAACTGCCTGCGGCGAGTCCGCAGGATAATTCTTGTTATTGGGGTCGGTCTGCGTGCAGGTCGGGATCGACTTCAGCGAAATCACGTTATACTTCGACGCCGGCTGCAGGAACTGGTTGTTGATCCAGCCGGAGATCCCCATGGCCAGCACGTTCGCCGCTTCGGCCTGCGATGCGCCGAACGTCGCCTGGTTCAGCAGGCGCCAAACGTCGGCGCTTTGCGTGACCACGGGCGGCGGCCCGGTGATCGCCTTCACGTTCTGCGTCAAGGTCGACGTCGTCGCTCCCAGCGTGTCCGTGGCCGTCGCGTAAATCACGTGCGTGCCGGCCGGCAGGGCGGCGGTGGTGAACGTATAGGGCGACGTCGTTAGGGTCGTAACCTTGCCGCCATTCAGATACAGCGACACGTTGGCGATCGTGCCGTTGGCTTCGGTGGCCGTGGCGGTGATCGTCACGGTTTGCGGCGCAATGATCAGCGTGTTGGACAGCGTGAACGAAACCTTCGGCACCACCGGAGCGGGAGTACCGGTGATCGTTTCGGGCAATATGGCGCTCGTCGACGTGGCGTTGGCGGCATCGCCTGAATATCTCGCCGGGATGTTGCGCGTGCCGATTGCCAGCGTCGCCGTCGTGCAGGAAGCGGTGCGCGAGTTGCCGCTGCCGGCCGCGAATGGAACGACCGCGCAATTGTTGATGTTGTTGGCGCCGTCCCGGAACGCGACGCTTCCCGTCGGTGCCGTCCCCGTGACCGTGGCGGTAAACGTGACGCCCGCGCCGCTGGCGGCCGGATTGGACGAGCTGACGAGAGTCGTCGTCGTGACGCCGGCGCCGCCGCCTCCGGTGATGATGACCTCGATAAGCGTTCCGCTCGACATCATGTTGGCGGCGCGAGCGCCGATGTCGAGCATGTGGCAGCGTTGCCCGCGAGAGCAACCGCGGCACAGCCGATGGAGACGCCGGCGTCGGTAAAGCCTACCGTTCCCGTCGGCGAGCTGCCCGTCACGGTGGCCGTGAAGGTCACGCTGCTGCCGACCTGCGCCGGATTGGCGGAACTGGCCAATGCTGTAGTCGTTGCTCCGGCGCCACCGCCACCGTTGATCGCTTCGACCACGGAATTGCTCGAAACCGCATTGGCGGCGTCACCGCTGTAGCTCGCGACGATCGTGTGGCTGCCCGCTGCGAGTCCCGAAGTCGTGCAGGCGGCGGTTCCCGCGCTCCCGCTCACCGCGAGCGCGATTCCCGTACACGTCGCGATTGCCGCGCCGTTGTCGGTGAAGCTGACGCTGCCGGTCAGCGCGGTACCGGTGACGCTGGCCATGAATGTCACGCTGGAGCCGACCATGGCCGGATTGGCAGAACTGACGATCGTCGTCGTCGTGGCCGCGAGCCCGCCGCCACCGCCGCCTGGCGCCGGATCGGCGAAGACTTGGTAGGCAACCCCTTCGTAGGTAAACCACGGCCACGTGATTTGGACGTGGTCGCGCTCGGAGACGCTGGTCGTGTAGAAGTGCGCTCCGGTCCTCGTGTTGTAGAAGCGATACAGGTCCTCGCTGCCCGTCATCGCTGCGGGCATCGCGTAGTACACCGGGCCTTCGTAGGCGAAGACCGGGTAGTTCTGGATGACGAAGTCCTTTTCGGCAGTGACGATCGTGTAGAAGTGCGTGCCGGTCCTTGTGTTGAAGAAGCGATAGACAGGCTGTGATCCGGAGACCTGCGTCTTGTAGGCGTAGAACTGCACGCCTTCATAGTCGAACCACGGATACAGGTTCAGGACCTTGTCCCGCTCTGTGCCGTCGATTGTGTAGAAGTGGGTGCCCGTTCTCTCGTTGTAGAAACGGACGACCGGGTAGGCCTGTTCAGCGCAGGCGACTTGCGCCGCGAGCCCCAACCCCAGTGCCAGAACCGCCGCAATGCCCTTGAGCCAGGCGCTCGTGCGCGGCGCCACATTCTTGGATTTGCTGAATTCGCCCTGCATCACCCGCCTCCGGACTTGGACGATGGACTTCGTGGTCGGCTCGTTCGTCCGACCTGCGCACGGGCCTTTTTAGGCCGGCATGGACGTCGGAACGCTCCCCTGTGGCGCGATTATTGACTGACGATTTACATATTTCAAGTCTTTTTTTGATTTAGCGACAAACGGCATTTTGGGTACTGTTTTATGCGGATGCCATGTTAAGAAACATTGCTAGTTCATTGAATATAATCAATTTCAAATATTTAGTATGACGATGTATTCCTGCCTATGCTGCATCTTAATGACATCAGGATGGCCTGGCTGACTGGGAGAGTTCCGAAGACCTGCGGTATCCCCCATGATTTTGCAGCACCTTTTTGCGCCGGCTCGATCGAGGGCGTCCCAACCGACTCTTTTATGACGTGGGAATGGGCGTTCCGAATGCGAAGGAGCGGTTGCGTACAGAAGGTGCGCGCTCGTCTCCCGATTGAAGAAACGAGACGCGGGACCAACCGCGGATTACGCGCCGACCAATTGCACAAGCGCGAGCCAGAGCACCACGACCACCACGATCCGCAACGGCAAGGCCCACGTCACGAGAACCTCCTGGAGCGCGTGCGCCGCAGACGCGACCCGCTGCACGTGCACAACCCGCATGGTCCCTCCCCCTCCCTCGGAACGCGCTTGGCGTCCCATGACGACAGCATAGCACCTCAATGCCAGCGTCATAAGACCGGGCGGCCATGAACCTTTCGTGCCGCAAAAAAAAGAGCGCGCAAACTTGCGCGCCCCGTCCAACGAAAAATTCCTGGTCAGCGTGTGTTACCGCATCGGCCGCCGATCGATGCGATGCATCAGCCGCCGCTTTGCATCCGCGCGCGCATCTTTTCGAGCATGGAGTCCATCCGCGCCAGGCGTTTCGCGAGCGCGTCGCGCACGACGGCCTTCTGGTCCGGCGTGAAGGTGGCATAAATCTGCAGCCACTGATTGCGCACGCCCTGACGCAACGTTTGATTGCTTGTCTGCGTGCTGTCCGCGACGGCCGCAACCGCCGCGAGGTCGGGCTCGGGCTTGGCGAGCTCGGCGGTCAACGCGTCGTGGACCTTCTGCATGTTGGTGCGTCCGGCGGCGTGGGCCGCTGTGGTCTGCGCCACCGCGTTGTCCCACTGCAGCTGCTGCGACGTATTGAGGTTGAGTTGGCCCTTGAGTCCCGCCAGCAGGTGCTCAATCTCAATGCCGCCGTGGGGTCCGTGCCCAGGGCCGGCGGGCTGCGCCGTGGCGGCGAAGCCCGCGAGCGCGAGCACGGCGGCCGCGGCGATCGCGGCTAAACGATATCTGTTTACGGCTGATGTACGTGCATTCATGTCATTCCTCTTGTCTTCCGAAATGTCCTGTCGGGTTGTCGCGGCGTTCTTCCGCATCCCTTCCGGATTCGCGCAACGCGATACTTCGAACGGCATTGTCCACGCATCGTTCGACGCCGCATCCCATTCATTGCAACCGGACGTTGCACCCGCTCCGCTGACGTTACAATTACTTACAGCGCCGGCGCGACGTAACGCGGCGACAACGCTCTAATGGCACACATGGTTACAAAGTCCGCTCCTCCGAAGATCCTCGTCGTCGACGACGACGTTCGCCTGCGCGATCTGCTCACCCGCTATCTCGGCGAACAGGGATTCCAGGTCGCAGCGCTTGCGGACGCGCGCGACATCGACAAGAAGCTGCAGCGCGACCCGCCCCACCTTATCGTGCTCGACCTCATGCTGCCGGGCGAAGACGGGCTGTCGGTATGCCGGCGCCTTCGCGGCGCGGGGGAATCGGTGCCGATCATCATGCTCACCGCCAAAGGCGAGGAGGTCGATCGCATCGTCGGCCTCGAGATGGGCGCCGACGATTACCTCCCCAAGCCTTTCAATCCGCGGGAACTCGTCGCGCGCATCCACGCCGTGTTGCGCAGGCAGGTCGAGCGGCTGGCACCCGGCGCACCGGGGGACGAGGGCAGCGTGCCGTTCGGACCCTACGCGCTCGACTTGTCCGCGCGCGCGCTGCTGCGCGACGGCAAGAGCATCTCGCTCACCACCGGAGAATTTTCGCTGCTCAAGGTGTTCGTCCAGCACCCGCGCCAGCCGCTCGCGCGCGAGAAGTTGATGATGCTCGCGCGCGGCCGCGACCACGAAGTGTTCGACCGTGCGATCGATGTCCAGGTCTCGCGGCTGCGCAAGCTGATCGAACCCGATCCCGCCAATCCGCGCTTCATCCAGACAGTCTGGGGATTCGGCTATGTGTACGTTCCCGACCTTGCCGCGCCGGATGAGGACGGCGCGCCCGCCGCCGCTGTCGGCCGCGGTGAAGCCGCCACGTGACGCTTCTCCCGCGCTCACTGTTCGGGCGCCTTGTCCTGCTGCTGATCGTGGTCATTGCGCTGGCGGTGCTGACCAGCATCGTCATGTTCCGGCACGACCGCGCGGAACTCCTCGTCCGGCAGTTCGGCGACACCAAGGTGGCGCAGTTGCAGGCGCTGCGCGTCGCGCTGGAAAGTGCCGACGAGCCCCATCGCAAGGAAACACTGCGCCGGCTGAACCGCGAATACGGCGTGCGCATCGTTCCCGAGGACGAGCGTCCCGTCATCGGCCAGCCGGCCTTAGGGCCGATGTTCACCGATCTGGAAGAGCGCCTGCGCACCGCGCTCGGCCCCGATACCGAGGTTCGCGTGGCACCACGGCTGCGTCTCTTCCTCGTGCGCGTCAATGCCGGTGGCGAAGGCTATTGGGTCGGCTTCCCGATGCCCGATCGGCCGCAAGCCGAGGATATTCCCACCCGCGCACTGACCTGGACGCTCGTCGTGCTGACGCTGTTGCTGGCGGCGGCTTACGTGTTTGCGCGCTTCCTCGCGCGCCCGCTGCGGGAATTGACGGATGCCGTCGAGCACGTGGGACGCGGCGAGGCGCCGGCGCCGCTCCCGGAGTCCGGACCGTCGGAAATCGCCGCCGTCAATCGCGGCTTCAATGCGATGCTTCGCAACCTGCGCCAGATCGAGCGCGATCGCGCGGTGCTGCTCGCCGGCGTTTCGCACGACCTCCGCACACCGTTGTCGCGGCTGCGATTGGGCATCGAACTGGGCACGCGGGATGAGGCCACGCGCGCCGGCATGGTCGCCGACATCGAGGAAATGGACCGCATCATCGGGCAGTTCCTCGATTTCGCGCGCGACGACACGGCGTCGGCGATGCAACCCGCGGACCTCAATGCGATTGTCGCGGCCTGCGCCGAACGTTACGCGCGCGCCGGCCGGCCCGTGAGTTTCACGGCTGGCGACATCCCGCCATTGCCGCTCAAGCCGACGGCGATCTCGCGTCTCGTCGCCAACCTCGTCGACAACGCCCTCGCGTATGGCGCGCCCCCCGTCGAAGTGACGACGACGCGTTCCGGAAAGCACGTCTGGCTCGACGTGGCCGACCGGGGTCCCGGCATTCCTTCCGACCAGGTGGAGCACCTGAAGCAGCCGTTCACGCGTGCATTTGCATCGCGGGCACGCGAAGACGGCGCCGCCGGAGCCGGATTGGGCTTGGCGATCGTCGACCGGATCGCGCGCATTCACGGCGGCACATTCGACCTGTCGCCGCGCGACGGCGGAGGGACGGTCGCGCGCGTGACGTTGCCGATTCCGGAATAACGCGGACGCTACGGTCCTGCGTTCCGGTCGCGCATCTGCAAGAGCACGGTCGCCAGCGCAGCGATGCCCTCCTCCCGGCCCGCGAAGCCCAGGTGCTCCGTCGTCGTTGCCTTGACTGAAATGCGCGACTCGTCGCAGCCTAAATCGCTCGCCAGATTGGCGCGCATCGCGGCTACGTAAGGCGCGATCTTCGGCGCCTGCGCTATCACCGTCGCATCGACATTGCCGATCTCCCATCCCGCGGCGAAAGCCAATCCGAAAACGTGACGCAGCAATTCGCGGCTGTCGGCGCCGCGAAAACGCGACTCCGTGTCCGGAAAATGCATGCCGATATCGCCCAGGGCCAGCGCCCCGAGGATGGCGTCGGCAATCGCGTGCAACAGGACGTCGGCGTCCGAATGCCCGGCCAGGCCGCGGTCGTGAGGAATCGTGACGCCGCCCAGGATCAGCGGACGCCCCATAACCAATGCGTGGACATCGAAGCCATTGCCAATGCGCAGCGTCATCGTGCGTTCCCGCTGGTTGCCTGCGACGCGAGGATCGCCGCCGCCAGTTGAAGGTCGTCAGGATAAGTGACTTTGACGTTGGCCTGGCTGCCGCGCACGAGCCGGGGCCTAAGGCCGAGCGCCTCGACCGCCTGCGACTCATCGGTCCAGTCTTGAGAGGCTTGCCCGCACGCGCGTACCAGGACGCCATAGCGAAACATCTGCGGCGTTTGCGCTTGCCAGAGGCCCGCGCGGTCCTCGGTGCGCAGCACGCGCGGCGCATCGACGTCGCCATCGCTGCGCTTCAGCGTGTCGGCCGCCGGAATGGCGAGCAGGCCCCCGGTCGCGTCGTGTTCGAGGTGCGCGACCAGCCTCGCCAACGCATCGGACGGCACGCAAGGGCGCGCGGCATCGTGAACGAGAATCCAGTCGTCATCGCGGCACGTCGCGGCCAGCGCGTGCAGCGTGTTGCGGACCGTTTCCGCGCGCGTAGGCCCGCCGCTGCGCAACACCATGACGTTGTCGCGCGTGCCGATTTCCCGTTCGTAGTGAAGATCGTCCGGCGCAATCGCCACGGCGGTCCGCTCGATGTCGAGCGCGTCGCGCAGCCGATCGAGCGTCCACGCGAGAACCGGCTTTCCGACCAGCACCGCGTATTGCTTGGGAGCCGTTCCACCGAAGCGCGTTCCACCGCCGGCGGCCGGGACCAGCGCGATCAGTCGGGCCTTCAAGCAACCACCAGCGGTTCCAGCGCGCGTCGAATGCGCTCGGGAACGCCGATCGGGCGTTGCGTCGTGCGGTCGACCCACACGTGGACGAAGCGGCCGGTCGCCGCAGGCGCTTCGTCGCCCGTGCGAAACAGCGCAATGTCGTAGCTGACCGACGAGTTGCCGATCTTCGCCACGCGCAATCCGGCGTCGATGGTGTCGGGAAATGACAGCGGCCGGTGAAAGCGGCACGACGTCTCCGCGACCACGCCGATCGCTTGCGCGTGATGAATATCGAGACCGCCGATCCGGACCAGGTGCTCGTTCACGACGGTGTCGAAGTACGAGTAATAGGTGACGTTGTTCACGTGCCCGTAGATATCGTTGTCCATCCGGCGCGTCGGGATGGCCAGAAAATACCGGTAGCCGGCGCGGCGATTCGCAGTCTCCGCGATGGCGGTCGTCACAACGTACGCCGCGGATTCATCATCCGGTTGTCCAGGAGCTCGATCCAATGCCGGACCGGCGTGCGCGTGCCGGACTCGAGATGTGTCATGCAGCCGATGTTCGCCGTCGCGATCACGTTCGGGCGCGACGCCTCGAGCGAACGCAGCTTGTTGCTCTTCAACTGGCCCGCGAGTTTCGCCTGCAGGATCGAATACGTGCCCGCGGATCCGCAGCAGGTGTGCGCGTCCGCGACCGGCAGCAGCGAGTGTCCGAGTGCTAACAGGATCTCCTCGACCTGGCCATGGATCTGCATGCCATGCTGGAGCGAGCACGGCGGATGGAACGCGATGCGCTGCGGACCTTGGTCCATCGCCACCAGCGGCGCGATCTTTCGCCATTCCGCCGTCACGATCTCGATCGGGTCGCGCGCCAGATCGGCAATCCTCTGCGCCCTGCCCGCGTAGGCGGGGTCGCGGGCGAGCAAGTGCCCATAGTCCTTGACCATCACGCCGCATCCGCTGGCCGTGACGACAATCGCCTCCGCCCCCTGCTCGACGTGCGGCCACCATGCGTCGATGTTGCGGCGAACGATGCCGTGCGCCTCGTCGGTCGCACTCAAGTGATGCGACAGCGCGCCGCAGCAACCGGCGCCCCCAGCCCGCACGACCGAGATGCCGATGCGGTCGAACACCCGAGCCGCGGCGGCGTCGATATTGGGCTTCAGCGATGGCTGCACGCAGCCCTCGACGAGCAGCACCTTTCGCGCGTGCCGCGGCTCCGGCCATGCGCCTGCGCGCGGCGCCGACGGGATCCTGTCGCCCAGTTCGCGCGGCAGCAATCCCTTGACCATGCGGGCGGATGCGAGCGCCGTCGCGAACAGCGGACGCGACAAAAGCGCGCGGCGCAGGCTCCACCGCTTTGCGGCCTCGGCAGGCGTGCGGCCCACTTTGCGCTCGACGATCGCGCGACCGATATCCAGCAAGCGCCCGTATTGCACGCCGGACGGGCACGTCGTTTCGCAATTGCGGCAGGTGAGGCAGCGGTCGAGGTGCAGTTGCGTCTTTTGCGTGACCGCCTCGCCTTCCAGCACCTGCTTCATCAGATAGATCCGCCCACGCGGTCCATCGAGCTCGTCGCCCAGCAGCTGATACGTCGGGCAGGTTGCCGTGCAGAAACCGCAATGCACGCACGCGCGCAGGATCGCGTCGGCTTCACGGCCCTCGAACGTGTCGCGGAATTCGGCGGCGAGATTGGTTTGCATCAGCGCTAGAAGTCAGGATAAAGCCGGCCGCGATTGAGGATGCCGAGTGGGTCGAAGGCCGCCTTGAGCCGCTGGTGCAACGCTTGCATTGTGCCATCCTGTGGCTGGAACACGCCCGCGCTCTTGTCGGTCGCGCGGAACAATGTAGCGTGACCCCCATTTGCCGCGGCCCAGAGACGCACGCGCTGGACGTCCGTGCGCTCGCCCGCTGCGAGCCAGCGCAATCCGCCGCCCCATTCCACGAGTTGCTCTCCGTCCAAGTCCGTGTACGGCGTCCCGCAAAGAAAAGATGCGTGTGATCGCGCACGCTCGACCAGTAGTCATCGGCGTCGGCCACGCGCTCGCCGCCCAATTTTGCGACCGCGCCGTCCACGGCTGAAGACGCTCCCGACAATCGGACCCGCATGCGCCCGTGGTGATAGCAGGTCGCCGATAGCGGCAACGGCTGCCTGCCCCATTCGTTGACCCTCCGGATGCCCTCGTCGGCCGAGCACTCGAAAGCGAGAGTCGCCTCCGTCTTCGGCGCCGGCAGGCATTTCAACGAGACTTCCGTGATGACACCGAGCGTCCCGAGCGCGCCGGTCATGAGACGCGCGACATCGAAACCCGCAACATTCTTCATGACGCGGCCGCCGAACGACAGGTCCTGGCCGGTGCCATCGAGGACTCGCACGCCGAGCACGAGATCCCGCACCGCACCCGCATACGGTCGCCTTGGGCCCGACAAGCCGCTGGCTACCGCACCCCCCAGCGTCGATCCCTCGCCAAAGTGGGGCGGCTCGAATGCGAGCATCTGCCCTCGCGCGCGCATGGCGCTTTCCACCGCGGCCAGCGACGTTCCCGCACGCGCAGTCAGCACGAGTTCGGTCGGCTGATATTCGACGATGCCCGCATACACCTGCGTTTCGAGGATATCGCCCTGCGGGAGGCCGCCGTAGAAATCCTTCGTCCCGCCGCCGCGGATACGCAGCGGTGCGCGCGCCTCTGCCGCTTTGCGGATCCGGGCCTGCAACGCTTCGAGCGCCGGGTCCAGCTCCGCCATCAGAGGCGTCCCGCGGCCCTGAGCTTGTCGCGATAGATGACGCGGGGTTCGTCGTCGTCGACGACGGCGGTCTCGGCGAGCGCCGCACTCTCCCAAGCGCGAAGGAACGGATGAGCGAGCAGCGATTGGAGATAGGATCCGGCGGCACCCGCAGGCGAAACGCCGTAGGTCTGGAAACGAAATCCCACCGGAGCGTAGAACACATCCGCCAGCGAGAACGCGCCGCACAGGAAGGCGCCGCCCGCGCCGAACTGCCGGCGCGATTCCGTCCAGATCTCCTCCACGCGCGCAATGTTCGCTGAGAGCGACTCCGACCATGGGCGCACATCGACGCGCTCGCGGATGCACATCGTCATGTCACTGCGCAACGCGGCCAAACCCGAGTGCATCTCGGCGGCGATCGAGCGCGCCCATGCGCGCGCGACCGGGTCGGCCGGCCACATGCCCGGATGCCTCTCCGCCAGGTATTCGCTGATCGCCAGCGAATCCCATACCTTCGTCGTTCCATCGTGGAGCGCTGGCACCAGGGCGCTTGGCGAGAATGCGCGGTTGTCGGGGTTGTACGTTCCGCTCAAACCGATGGCGACTTCGCGAAACGGTGCGCCCGAGAGCGTCGCGGCGAGCCATCCGCGAAGCGACCACGACGAATAGTTCTTGTTGCCGATGTAGAGTGTGTACATATCTTCAGGGGGGAACGGTCTTGCCCGGGTTCATGATGTTGCGCGGATCCAGCGCGTGCTTGATCGCCTGCATGAGCGAGACGGCCTCGCCGTGTTCGGCGACGAGAGCCTCGAGCTTGTGGACGCCGATGCCATGCTCGCCGGTGCAGGTGCCGCCCATGGCAATGGCGCGCAGGCTCACGCGCTTCGCCAGTTCTTCGGCCTTGGCGCGCTCCTCGCGCGAGTTGGGATCGAACAGCACCGTCAGGTGGAAGTTGCCGTCGCCCACGTGGCCGACGATCGGCGTGACCAATCCCGTCGCGTCGGCGTCGGCCTTGGATTCGAGGACGCAATCGGCGAGGCGGGAAATCGGTACGCAGGCGTCCGTGGCAAACGCCTGCTTGCCGGGGTAACAGGCCTTGGCGGCGTAATAGGCGGCATGCCGCGCCTTCCACAGGCGGCCGCGGTCTTCGGGCCGCGTCGCCCACTCGAAGGCGCTGCCGCCATGCTCAGCGGTGATCGACTGCATCATTTCGGCCTGCTCCTGCACGCCCGCCTGCGTTCCGTGGAATTCGAAGAAAAGTGTCGGCGCAGGCTTGAAGCCTTCGAGTTTCGAGTACTTGATGCACACGTCCATCTGAACTTCGTCCAGCAACTCGATCCGCGCGACAGGGATGCCGACCTGCATCGCGACGATCACCGTGTCGACCGCCGATTTCAGGTCCGGAAACTGGCAGACCGCGGCGCTGATGGCTTCGGGAATGCCGTAGAGGCGCAACTGGATTTCCGTGATGATGCCAAGCGTGCCCTCCGCGCCGACGAAGAGGCGCGTGAGATCGTAGCCGGCGCTCGACTTGCGGGCGCGCCCGCCGGTCCTGATGACACGTCCGTCCGGCGTGACCACTGTCAATCCGAGAACGTTCTCGCGCATCGTGCCGTAGCGGACGGCGTTGGTGCCCGACGCCCGTGTCGATGCCATCCCGCCGATCGTCGCGTTGGCCCCCGGGTCGATCGGAAAGAAGAGTCCAGTGCCTTTCAATTCGGCATTGACCTGCTCGCGCGTCACGCCCGCCTGCACGCGGCAGTCGAGGTCCTCCGCGTTGACTTCCAGCATCCGATTCATCTGCGACAGGTCGACACAGACACCACCGTAAAGCGCCGCCACGTGGCCTTCGAGCGATGTGCCGATGCCGAAGGCGATGACGGGGATGCGCGCGGCGTGGCACAAGCGCACGATCGCGGCGACCTCCTCGTTAGTGTGCGGAAACACGACGACATCGGGCAGCGCGGCATCGGCCATGCCCTCGCCATGTCCATGCTGCTCGCGGATGGCGTTGCTCGTGACCGCGCGCTCCGCGAAGTCGTGCGTCAGGCGTTCGACGATGGCCGCAACGTCTGCCGCGGGCGGGCGAAGACCGGCGGGAGCGTTCATGACGTGCCTCGGCGCATTGCGGATTTCTTTCCGAACTCGCCACAACGCGCGAGCGTGGGAACGGCCTTGCCGGGATTAAGCAGCTCGTCCGCGTCGAACGCGTGCTTGACCGCGTGGAAACGCTCGAGCTCGGCGGACGTGAACTGGACACACATCGACGAGAGCTTCTCTACGCCGACGCCGTGCTCGCCGGTAATCGTGCCCCCAACCTCGATGCACAGCCGGAGGATGCGATCGCCGAATTCGATTGTCTTTTCGGACTCCCCCGGCTTGTTGGCGTCGAACAGGATCAGCGGGTGCAGGTTGCCGTCGCCGGCGTGGAACACGTTGGCACAGGTAAGGCCAAATTCCTTCGACCAGAGCGCGATTTCCCGCAGCACGCGCGGCAGCGCCGCGCGCGGGATCGTGCCGTCGATGCAATAGTAATCGGGCGAGATGCGCAGCTCGCGCTGCGCGTCGTCCTTCGACACCCGGATTTCGGTGGCCCCGGCTTCGGCGAGCACGCGCTTGATCTCCGCCATTTCCGCGGCGACTTCCTCGTTAGTCCCGTCGGATTCGACGAGCAGCACGGCGGCGGCATCCAGCGGGTAGTTGGCGTGCACGAACTGCTCGACCGCGCGCGTGGCCGGCTGGTCCATCATCTCGAGGCCAGCCGGAATGATGCCTGCGCCGATGATGGCGCCGACGGCCGCGCCAGCGTGCTCGACGTCGGCGAAGGCAGCCAGCGCGACCTGTGCCTGCTGCGGCTTCGCGCAAAGCTTCACGGTGATTTCGGTGATCACCGCGAGCAGGCCCTCGCTGCCGTTGATCAGCGCCAGCAGGTCGTAGCCTGCGCTGTCTTGCGCGTCGCCGCCGAATTCCACCGTCTCGCCGGTGATCAACACGGCACGGACGCGGCGCACGTTGTGAACGGTCAATCCATACTTAAGGCAATGCACGCCGCCGGCGTTCTCGGCGACATTGCCGCCGATCGAGCATGCGATCTGCGACGAGGGATCCGGCGCGTAAAAGAGTCCGTGAACCGCCGCCGCTTCGGAAATCGCAAGATTGCGCACGCCGGGCTGCACGGTCGCGGTACGGGTCAGCGGGTCGATCGCGAGAATCTTGCGGAATTTCGCGAGCGACAGGACGACGCCGCGCGCGTCCGGAAGCGCACCCCCCGAGAGGCTGGTACCGGCGCCGCGCGCAACGACCGGGATGCGCGCTTCGAAGCACGCCTTGAGGATCGCGACGACCTGCGCCTCGTTTTCCGGCAGGAGAACCGCGGCGGGCCGCTCGCGAAACAGGGTGAGCCCATCGCACTCGTAGGGTCGCGTGTCCTCCGCGGACGTCAGCAACGCGGCCGGCGGCAGGATCGCCGCAAATTGCGCGTGCAGAGAATCGTCGAGCATGGAGACGGTGGTGGCCGCGAATCTCGCCGCAGCCTGAAATGGCGGCGGCAGTGCCCGATTATTTCACAAAGCCCCGGGGACTGCTGCGTGCGTATCCGCCTGCCCCGCGCCGGCCGCCCGGCGGTATGATGCGCGCGAAAGGGGCCGACAGAAGCAGCGTAAGAGGCACTGCATACATGAATCTGGATGAAATCTACGTCAAGACGGAGCTTGGCCTCAAGGAACTGGTCGAGCGGAAATTAGGCCTCGCCATCGATGTGCGGCGACTGCTGATCTTGATCGATGGCAAGCATACGGTCGCACAAATCCTGGCGCGCGGCCGGGCTTTTCACGCCGATGTTTCGGCATTCGAGGGCCTGGAGCGCGCCGGCCTGGTCGCGCGACTCTTCAGCGCGCGCTCGAAGGCGCAGTCCCAAGGCGGGTCGGCCGAGCGCAGCGCCGACGAGGTCGAGCGCTTCATGGCCGCGCAAAAGGCGTTGAGCAACGCCATCAACGAGCACCTGGGCCTTCGCGGCTACGGCTTCATACTGCGCTTGCAGAAAACGGAGAACCTGCGCGACATCCACGAAATGCTGCCCGATTTCGCGCAGAGCCTGGTCAAGCGCAAGGGCATGGCGGTGGCCACGCCCATCGTGACCGCGCTCGAGCAGATGACCGTCCGCAAGGCCGAGGATTCCAAATGACTAGACGCAACGACCGCCGTCGACCTCGAGACACGCGCCGGTGATGAAGGACGCCTCGTCGGAGGCAAGGAACAGGGCCGCAGTGGCGACGTCGGAGGGCTGCGACAGCCGGCCCAGCGGAATCGACGCGATGAACTGCGCACGCCGCTCGGGCGTGTCCTGTCCCATGAAATCCGCGAGCATCGCCGTTTCGCCCGCCACCGGATTGATGACGTTCACCCGGATGTTGTCCGGGGCCAACTCCGCGGCCATCGAACGGCTGGTGACGATGGCTGCCCCTTTGCTGCCGTTGTACCACGTCAGGCCGGGACGCGGGCGCACGCCGGCCGTCGACGCGATCGTTATGAACACGCCGCTCTTCTGCGATCGGAAATGCGGCACGGCGTGCCGGGCGGTCAGGAACAGGCTTTTCACGTTGACGTCGTAGATCCGGTCGAATTGCGCTTCGCTGACGTCGAGCATCGGCTGGTTCCGATGCGTCGTGCCGGCATTGTTGACGACGATATCCAGGCCACCGAAGGTCGCGAGCGCAAAGGCGACGAGGTTCTTCACGTCGGCATCGTTTGCGACGTCGCCGCGACAGAAGCGTGCGGTGCCGCCGCCTTGCACGATGTCCTGCACAGTCTGCTCGCCGTGTTCCGCATGGACGTCGTTGACGATAATCTTCGCGCCTTCGCTCGCGAAGCGCCGGGCAATGCCGCGGCCGAAGCCGGACCCGGCGCCCGTCACGATGGCGATCTTGTTCGGCAACCGCATCGGCTATCCGTGCTTGATGACCACGGTTTTGAGCGTCGTGAGGCCGTAGAGCGCTTCGACACCCTTTTCGCGCCCGTAGCCCGAGTGCTTGACGCCGCCGAACGGCAATTCGACGCCGCCCCCCGCGCCGTAATTGTTGATGAATACCTGCCCGCTTTGCACGGCGCGCGCCATCCGCAACTGCCGGCTGCCATCCTGCGTCCACACGCCCGCCACCAGCCCGAAGTCGGTCGCATTGGCCTGGCGGATTGCATCGGCCTCGTCTTCGAACGCCATCGCGGCCAGCACCGGCCCGAACA
>WNFM01230248.1_pt3 | contig 15653 bp, 15 predicted proteins | sample 5400271 | NCBI WGS metagenome assembly WNFM01 (sample SAMN13153352, study PRJNA577476) | soil metagenome | isolation source: 60 cm saprolite on Douglas fir-dominated hillslope | place: USA:California | collected 2013-09-17
CCTTTTTCGATGGTCTGCTTCGACGCGGTCAGCATCGCCGAGCCGCCGATGTAGAGCGAGCGGCTCCCCATGCTGCCGATGCCCTGCGCGATGTTGCTGTCGCCCTGCACGATGACTATCTTGTCGGGATCGATGTCCAGCGTTTCGGAAAGAATCTGCAGGTAGCTGGTCTCGATGCCCTGCCCCATTGCCTGCATGGCGGTATATACCAGCACGCGGCCATCGGCCTCGACATGCAGGTTCACGGTCTCTTCGTGCACGACACCAGTCCACTCCAGGAAGGTCGACAGCGCACGGCCACGCAACCTGCCGCGCTTGCGCGATTCGTCGCGCCGCGCCGCAAAGCCTTTCCAGTCCGCCTGCTCGAGGATGCGATCGAGCATGTGCGGGAAATTGCCGCTGTCGAATTTCTCGCCCATCGGCGTCTTGTACGGCATCTGCGAGGGCTGGATGAAATTGCACCGCCGCAATTCCGCGGGATCCATTTTCATTTCGGCGGCCGCCTGGTCCATCAGCCGCTCGAGAAGATAAATCGCTTCCGGCCGCCCGGCGCCGCGGTAGGCGCCCACGAGGTTGGTGTTCGTCATCACTGCCGTGCCGCGCAAATGCAACGCCGGAACGTGATATACGCCGGTGATCACCTTCGGACCCACGGCGACTACGATGACGGCGCCCGGACCGCTGGCGTGGGCGCCGATGTTGCCGATGATGTCGACGCGCAAACCGAGGATCTTGCCGTCAGCATCGAAGGCAAGCTCAGCGTGGTTGATCTGGTCGCGACCGTGATTGCCCCCGAGGAATTCCTCGCTGCGGCTCGCGCGCCAGTGCACCGGGCGCTTGAGTTTGCGCGCGGCCCAGGCGCAGACGACGTCTTCGGCATACAACTGCGTCTTCATGCCGAAACCGCCGCCGACATCGCCCACGATGACACGCACGCTCTGCATCGGTACCTTCAGGCAGGATTCCGCCAGGGTCTTCTGCAATCCCGCCGGATTCTGGCAACTGGTGCGCAAGGTCACGCGTCCACTGCCGGCATCGAATTCGGCAATGCTGCCGCGCGGTTCCATGCTCACAGGCACGAGCCGCTGGTTGTACAGCGATAACTTGGTCACGTGTTTCGCCTTGGCAAAGGCTGCGTCGCACAAGTCCTTCTTGCCGAATTCCGTTTGCGCGGCGATGTTGCCGGGCGCATCCGGCCACAGCAGCGGTGCACCTTTTGCGGTGGCGGCATCGATAGTTACGACCGCGGGCAATTCCTTGTACTCCGCCATCACCTGCTCGGCGGCGTCCTCCGCCTGTATGCGGGTTTGTGCGAACACCGCAGCCACCGGTTCGCCGACATAGCGCACCGTATCGATGGCCAGGGCATCGTGCGGCGCGCCGCACATCTCCTTGCCATCGGCACGCTTGAGCCCCTGGCCGTCCGGCAGCGGGCCGATGCCGTCCGCCTTCAGGTCCGCGCCGGTCAGTATGGCCACCACACCCGGCATCTTTTTCGGCGATCCGGCGTCAATCGAGACGATGCGTGCGTGCGCGTGCGGCGAGCGCACGAAAGCAACAAAAACCTCGTTTGCGACCGCCACGTCGTCCACGTACTGGCCCGTCCCGAACAACAGCCTCTGGTCTTCCCTGCGGGTCATCGCCTGACCGATACCGAACTTTGCCATGTTGTTATCCCGGTTCCGTTATGCTGTGGAAAGATAAATGTCGTCGGATTCTACGCCACGATTGCATCGGATGTTATCGATGCCCCGGCCTGTTCAGGTTGCCCTGACCGCCGCGGTTGTCTAGGATTGTACTTTCGCCGGGGTCGCCGGCTCTCACCTGCCAAGAAGGGAAAAACCCATGCCAGTCCGGCTTTCCATGACCGTGAACGGAAAACCCGTCAGTGCCGATGTGGAATCGCGCACGCTGCTGGTGGATTTTATCCGCGATACGCTGCGGCTCACCGGGACGCACATCGGCTGCGATACAGCGCAATGCGGTGCCTGTACGATCCACATGAACGGCGCAGCGGTCAAATGCTGCAACATGCTGGCCGTACAGGCCCAGGGCAGCACGGTCCTGACCATCGAGGGCCTTGCCAAGGCCGACGGCACGATGCATCCGATGCAGGCCGCGTTTCGCGACCATCATGGCCTTCAATGCGGCTACTGCACCCCGGGCATGGTCATGAGCGCGATCGACTTGCTGAAACGCCACCCGCATCCGAGCGAAGAACAGATCCGCGCCGAACTGGATGGCAACCTGTGCCGCTGCACGGGTTATCACAATATCGTCAAAGCCGTCCAGGCCGCCGCTAAAGCCTAAACCACTGCGCCTAAAAGGGCACTCCGACGTGCTGCGCACGCAGGGTATCCGCGTTGGGTTGGAGATAAGAAAGGACTAAAAAATGCATGCGTTTAATTACCACAAGGCTTCGAGCGTCGCGGACGCGACGGCGAAGCTGGCGGCCTCGGATGACTCTCGCTTGCTGGCTGGCGGGCAAACGTTGATCGCTGCCATGAAGATGCGCCTGTCCGCACCGGCGGACGTCATCGACCTGGGCGGCATCGCGGAATTGCGCGGGATCAAGGTCGAAGGCAGCAGCATCACGATCGGCGCGATGACCACGCACGCCGCGGTAGCCTCTTCGAAAGAGGTGGCGAAAGCCATTCCGGCGCTGGCATTGCTCGCCGCAAGCATCGGCGACCCGATGGTGCGCAACATGGGCACGATAGGCGGCTCAGTCGCAAACAATGATCCCGCCGCGGATTACCCTGCGGCGCTGGTCGGGCTGGGCGCGACCGTCCTCACCAGCAAACGCAAGATCGCTGCCGACCAGTTTTTCACGGGGATGTACGAGACCGCGCTCGAGCCAGGCGAGATTATTACGGCTGTGTCATTTCCGGTCCCGAAGCGCGCCGGCTACATGAAATTCAAGAATCCGGCCTCGCGCTACGCGATGGTCGGCGTGTTCGTCGCCGAGGGTACCAGCGGCGTGCGCGTCGCCGCCACCGGTGCGGGCCCGAGCGTATTTCGCATCGCCGACATGGAAAAGGCCCTGGGCAAATCCTTCTCGGCCGATGCGGTGAGGGGAATCAAAGTGCCGGCGGCCAATCTGAATACGGATATCCATGCCACCGCCGAGTATCGCGCCCATCTGGTCACCGTCATGGCGCAACGCGCCGTGGAGCAGGCACTTGGCAAATAGTTCTGCGCTGCCGGATTCCATAGACGCGACACTGGGATTGCTGGCGAAAGGCGAATACGTCGCCGAGCGGTCGCTCGCCACGGCGGTATTCCTGGCGTTGCGCATGGGCCGGCCGTTGTTTCTGGAGGGCGAAGCCGGCGTCGGCAAAACCGAGATCGCCAAGGTACTGGCGCAAGTCCTCGGCCGCCAGCTTATCCGCCTGCAATGTTACGAAGGCCTGGACATCGCATCGGCCGTGTACGAGTGGAACTACCAACGCCAGATGATCGAGATCCGCCTGGCGGAAGCCGAAGGCGCGGGCTCGCGGGAGAAACTCGAGAAGGACATCTTCAGCGAACGCTTTCTGATTCGCCGGCCGTTACTGCAAGCGCTTGACGCCAGGGACGGCGAAGCGCCGGTGTTGCTCATCGACGAACTGGATCGGACGGATGAACCGTTCGAGGCTTATTTGCTGGAAGTGCTGGCCGATTTCCAGGTCACCATTCCGGAAATAGGCACCATCAAGGCCGAGCGTGCGCCGATCGTGATCATCACCTCGAATCGCACGCGCGAAATCCATGACGCGGTGAAGCGCCGCTGTCTCTATCACTGGGTGGACTATCCGACCGCCGCCGCCGAACTCGAGATCGTCAGGCACAAGGTCCCGGGCCTGCCCGAGAAGCTCTCCGGCGATATCGTCGCCTTCGTGCAGAAACTGCGGGCAGCGGACCTGTTCAAGCGCCCCGGCATCGCCGAGACCATCGACTGGGCCAAAGCGCTGGTCGAACTCGACCGACGCTCGCTCGACGCCGCCGTCGTCAACGACACTTTGGGCGTCCTGCTCAAGTACCAGGACGACATCGCCGCCGTCCGCGGCAGCGAAGCCGCCCGCATGCTGGAAGAGATTATCCCTCACTAGGTGTCAAACCTTTTTGCCACAGAGGACACGGATATCTGCGCCTAAAAGGGTTCCGGGGGATTCCACATGGGATTCCCACGGGGGATACCGGTCTTCGACCATAACTCCGACGTGCTTCACACGTAGGGTATCTGCGTTGGGTTGAAATAGCTGTAGACGAATAAAAAAGCCCCGGATATCCGGGGCTTTTGTTTGGGACGCAGGGGGCCGTGCTTACTTGCGCAGCTTGGGCCAGAGTTCCGCGTTGAGGGCGGCCTGTGCCTTGCCGAGCGACAGCACCCAGTAGAGGCATCCGATGATTACGGTGAGCGGGCCGACGATCAGAAATACGCTGGTCATGCTTTATTCTCCTGATTGGTGGGGATAGTGGACGTCGCGATTTGTGCGCGGGCTAAGCGGAGCCGAAATCAAATGGAGCGTTGGCTCGGGCCCGAATAAGAATCGCGACGGCGCGGCATCATACCCGATCGGTCGCCAGGAGTGGGCGGCCTGGGTCAACTCCGACGCCTTTGCGTTGGGTGGAAGTCTTAAAGCTTGCGGCTCTTGGCGTTCCAGTATTTTTCGAGGTTGGAAATCAGGGCGGGGCTGAAATGGCAGTAGGCCTGCTCCAGCGCGTAGGTGGCGAAGTAGCGGCGAAACAGGTCCAGCGGTTCCTGCGTCACCCGGAATGCGCGACGGTTCGAGGCGGCGCTGACGATGCCGGAGCCGGTGAAATTGTCGACGACGCGCTCGATCGCGCCGTCCATGTCCGCGGGTTCGACGATCTCGTCGCAGATCAGGCGTCCTGCGGCGCTATCGCAGTCCAACCGTCGCTCGTACATGATCGCCTGCCGCGCGATGCGCTCGCCGGTGAAGCGCGGCAGCCGCATGTTCGCGGCTCCCGGAATGATGCCCTCCTTGCGCGCCGGAAGGCTCAGGAATGCGCCCCGAGCCGCCAGCACGTAATCCATCGTCAGCAGGTACTGGCAGTGTCCGCCGATAGCGAACTGCTCGACCACTGCGACCCAGGGTTTCTCGATGGTTTGTCCGTTCACATCGTCCGGCGTCATTTCTTCCTGCGCCACGCCGCGGAAGAATTTGTTGACGATGCCAAGATCGCGCTGCAGGTACCAGATGAACGGGACTTTGCCGTAATACAGGTGGGTGAGATTGATGCCGCTGCCGAGCGTGCGTTTGCCGTCGTATTTTCCGCCTTGCACATAATCGCCGCGCAGCACGCCGATCTGGGTTTGCGGATCGAGAATCGCAAGATCGACGGCGATTTCGGCGGCATCGATCGTGGTGTCGTCCTCCGCATTCAGGTGGCGCGGATTTTTCTGGATTACATAGGAAGCCTTGCCCCTGCGGATTATCTCCGCGGCGCCGAGGTCGAGATGGCCGGTTCTTTCGTATTCGGATAGTTGGGCGAGGGCTTCCGGCCGCGGCAGCAGCATCGCATGGCACAGATGCGTTCCCGAGCGCGCGTCGGCGAGCACGCGGGACACGAAAATGCCCTGGTCGACTTCGTGACCCTCCTTGTCGCGCTGAATGAGCGCCGATTCGGCGTCGACCTGCGGCTGCGTCGGGGTCAAGCCCGGCACCAGCACCGCCGCGTCGTAGATCAGTTGTTCGACACGCACGAACCGCGTGCGGCTGCGCGTCAACCAGTCGTAGACCGCGCCCGCATGGGACGAAAGAAAGCGCGTTCGCGCTTCGCGCGCGACGCGTTTGATGTGTTCGGCGGCATAGGTCTCTTCGGCGTTGCGCACCGGCTTGGCCGGAAGTCGCGACAGCAGCGTGGCGCTGGCTTGCCAGAACGGCGAGTAGCGCGCGCAGTCGCCTGTGAAATCGCCCGTGTCGAGCGGTGCCGCCCCGCGCCACGATTCGATTGCATCGTTGCCGATGCCGGCGCGCTGCAGGCTCGCCGCCTCCCGGGCGAACGGTTTAATTGCCGATGACGCCAAGTTGTTCTCCCCTCACTCCTTCGGCCGCTTGTCGATGACACGCACGGCCTTGCCCTGCGAACGCTGCAGGGTACCCGGTTCGACGACTTGCACCTTCGTGCTTACGCCGATCAGGCCTTTGATCAGGCGTTCGACCTCTCGTTCGGTGTTACTGCGGGTTTCGGCTGCGAGCGGTCCGGAGATGTCCGGCCGCCGCTCCACCAACACGTCAAGTTCGTCCATGTGGCCGTCGCGGCGCACTTCCAGGACGTAGTGCGGCGACAGCGTTGCCTGCTGCACGACGATCTCCTCGATCTGCGACGGGAAGACGTTGACGCCGCGAATGATGAGCATGTCGTCGCTGCGTCCTGTGACGCGCGCCATGCGCCGCATGGTGCGCGCGGTGCCCGGCAGCAACCGTGTGAGGTCGCGCGTGCGGTAGCGAATGACCGGCATGCCGACCTTGGTCAATGAGGTGAACACGAGTTCACCGGTTTCACCGTCGGGCAGGACCGTCCCGGTTTGCGGATCGATGATCTCGGGATAGAAATGGTCTTCCCAGACGGTGAGGCCATCCCGGGTTTCGATGCATTCCGCCGCCACGCCGGGGCCGATGACTTCGGACAATCCATACAGATCCAGCGCGACGATGCCGAAGCGCCGTTCCAGTTCGGCCTGCATGCTTGCGGAGCACGGTTCGGCGCCGAAGATGCCCACGCGTGGCGACGATTTCGCCGGGTCCAGTCCCTGGCGCACGAATTCGTCCGCGATCACCAGCAGATAAGACGGCGTGCACATGATGATGTCGGGCTTGAAATCGCAGATGAGCCTGACCTGCCGCTCGGTCATGCCGCCGCCGGATGGAATGACGGTGGCACCGAGCGCCTCGGCGCCGTAGTGCGCGCCGAGCCCGCCGGTGAACAGGCCGTAGCCGTAGGCAATGTGCACGATGTCGGTGGAGCGAGCGCCGGCCGCGCGCAACGAGCGCGCCATTACCGAGCCCCACATTTCGATGTCCTGCCTGGTATAGCCGACGACGGTAGCCTTGCCGGTGGTGCCGCTGGACGCATGGACCCGCACGATGTCCTTCATCGGCACCGCGAACATCCCGAAAGGATAGTTGTCCCGCAACTCGGCCTTGGTGGTGAACGGAAACTTTGCCAGGTCGGAGAGGTGTTTCAGGTCGCCGGGGTGGACACCGGCGGAATCGAAAGCGTTGCGGTAGTGCGGCACGTTTTCATATGCGTGCTTCAGGCTCCAGCGCAGCCGGTCGAGCTGCAGCTTGCGCAATTCATCGACGCTGGCTTTCTCCACCTGCTCCAGCTGGTCCATCGCTCCCATGCGTTCTTCCCCCGCTGCGGATCGTTGACAGTCTAACCTTGCAGCAGCGCCCTTACGTGGCCGGCGATCGCAAGGGAAGCGGTCAATCCCGGCGATTCGATGCCGAAAAGATTCACCAGGCCGTCGACACCATGGTCCCGCGGACCGCTGACGATGAAATCGGCCGCCGGTTCCTTCGGCCCGGAAACCTTGGGGCGAATGCCCGTGTAACCGGGTTGCAGCTGGCCGTCCTTCAATCCCGGGTAGTACTTGCGGATCGCCTCGTAAAACAGCGGCTCGCGCGAGTGATCGAAGCTGTAGTCCACCGAATCGACCCAGGATACGTCGGGGCCAAAACGGATCTGGCCTGCCATATCCACGGTTACATGCACGCCGAGGTGGGCGTTACTGGCCACCGGATAGACCAGGCGTCGGAACGGCGGCCGGCCGGACAAAGTGAAATAGTGCGCCTTGGCGAAATATTGCGGAGGAATGAAGATCGCCGGCATGCCGTCGATCGAGCGCGCAATATTCTGCGCGAGCAGGCCCGCTGAATTGACGACGCTCTTGCAGGCAATGGTCATGGGTTCATCGCCGCCCACATTCAGCACGATGCCCTCGGAGCCGACCGCGCCGGATTCGACCGGGCTCTTGAACACGACGGCGGCGCCGCTGTTCTCGGCATCGCCCTGGTAGGCAAGCATCAGCGCATGGCTGTCGACGATGCCGGTGGAGGGCGACAGGAAGCCGGCGACGCATTCCACCGCGGGCTCCATTTCGCGCAGTTTCTCGCGTGACAGCCAGCGCAGATCCGCGATGCCGTTGCCCTCGGCTTTCTGCACGTAATTCTTCAGCGCGGCGATTTCGTCTTCCGTCACCGCCACGACGATCTTGCCGATGTTGCTGTGGGGAACGCCGTGCCCGGCGCAGTAGTCGTATAGCAGCCGCTTGCCGGACACGCAGAAGCGGGCTTTCAGGGAATCTTTCGGGTAGTACAGGCCGGCATGGATGACTTCGGAATTGCGCGAACTGGTATGCGTGCCGATGGCATCCGCGGCTTCAAGGACGATGACTTCGCGCCCGGCAATGGCGAGCTCTCGTGCGATGGCAAGTCCGACGACGCCGGCGCCGATGACGGCGCAATCCACTTGTTCGGTCACGATACGTTTTTCCGGATGGCTATACTGCGAGGAAGGCATGTTACCCGAACGCACCCGCGCGCCTGAATGGCTGACTACTGGAATACGGACTGGCTGAACCGTTCCGACATGTTCGCGCCGTTGCGGGCCGTCGGCGCGCGCCTTCCGCAGATCGGCTGGCCGGATGCCGGCGTGCTCAATTCGCTGGCCGACGATGCCGGCAGGGTGGTCAATGCCCAGGGGCTGCGTGTGCGTTTCGTTGCGCAAGCGCCGAAATCGAAAGAGTTCATTGACGGCTTCGAACAGCGCGCCTTCCTCAAGGGCGAGGTGCAAATGCGCCCGCTCGACTGGCACGACTTGTTCAACGCATTGGTGTGGATGTCCTTTCCGACGACCAAGGCGGTGATCAACGCCCGTCACTACGAGTCATTGTCCGGCGTCAAAGCCGGCAATCGGCCGCCGGCGCGCGACGCGCTCACCCTGTTCGACGAGGACGGTGTGGCAGTCCTCTCGAGCGATGCTGCACTGCTTGAACTGGTGCGCGAATTCCGCTGGAAGGAACTGTTCTGGAAACGGCGCGAAGAGGTCAGGCAGCGCATGCGCTTTTTCCTGTTCGGCCACGCGCTTTATCGGAAGGCGCTGGATCCCTTTGTCGGCATGACCGGCAAGGCGGTACTGCTGAACGTGCCGGAAGGGTTTGCGCTGCAGCCTCTGAAGTCGCAGGTCGCCGATACCGATCGGCTGCTTGCGGCGCACGCATGGGACCGGACGCGCATGAGCCACGGCCGCGAGTTCTCGCCGTTACCGGTGCTGGGTGTGCCGGGATGGTGGGGTGGAAACGAACAGGAAAGCTTCTTCGAGAACGCCGGCTACTTCCGGCCGGGCCGCCATCGCGACGGCGCCCGGGATCAGACCGTGTCGTCCTCGCTATAGGCGATGACGCGGTTGCGTCCGCCCTGCTTGGCGCGGTACATCGCCTTGTCCGCCTTGTCGAGAATGACGTCGAGATTACCGCCATCCTCGGGATAGCTTGCGACGCCGAGGCTTACGGTGATGTTGGTGTCGCCGGTACGCACATCCAGGCTCCATCGCGCCCTTGTTGCTGGTTTCCGGCAGCAGCACGATGAATTCGTCCCCGCCGAAGCGTGCCATGACGTCCGAGCCGCGCAGTTGTTCGCGTATGCAGCGCACCAGATGCTGCAGGAGCCTGTTGCCGGTCTCATGTCCATGTGTATCGTTGATCTGCTTCAGATTGTCGGAATCGATCATGACCACCGACAGCGCGTGGCCGTAGCGAACGGATTGCCGGAAGGCCCGCTGCAGAGTCGATGAAAAGGCACGCATGTTGTAGGTGCCTGTCAGCTCGTCGGTATCGGACACCTGCTTGATCTTGTCCACCGCATAGCGGATGTCCGCTGAAAGCATGGTGGTGATGTAGGCCACCAGGATCATCGGCGCGGAAATCGCCAGGAGTTCCCCCCAGAACGGCAGCGTAAGGAGTGTTTTCGATTTCGGGTTATATGAAAAGAACATGAGGCAGGCAATGATGGCGCCCACCTTGAAGGCTGTCGGCAGTTTGCCGAAGATCAGCGCGCTGGCGATGATCGGCAGCAGATAGAGGTTGAGCAGCGGGCTGTTTATCTGTCCCGTGAACCAGATCACCCAGGTGATGAACACGATCATCACCCAGCTTTCGAACATCAGCTTCGAGCGGTTCTCCAGCTTGTAGAAATGCACATAGTGCAGGCCGAGAATGAAGGCCGTGAAGAAAAAAAGCGCGGCATGGATGGCGACTTTACCCTCGTCCGGCGGACCGCCGGCGAGCAGGTAAATGAGGACGAGGCCGAGAAGCAGCCACTCGATTTCCGCAATGGTTCTGGAAAATCCCTTCAGCTCGTCCTGCTCTATGGTGAGACCGATATTTGTTCTTGTCAGCATGGAATCGCCGTGTGCGGATTTCCTTGTCCCGGGTGCAAAGTCGTTGTTCTCCCCGTGGAAAGTGCCGTAAGACTAAACGGTTTCCGCGACCAGTGCCAGCGCCAGCACCCGCTCGGATATCACGGAACAATGGGCGTAAAACAGCCGCGTCTTCGCGCCCGGGGGCGCGCTCATTGACCGTTCATGCCGCGCAGATACATGGCCATCAGGCGCCGGACGGCGCATCATCGCCATCCGGAAACGCCGAATGACGCTCGCAAAGAGCTGCGGCGCGCTTCGTTGGGACGGATCCGAACCGCTCCGGCTTTCGTCATGAAGGGCGATCCGGTGCCAGGGAATCGATGGGGTTTTCCGGTGGATCGGCCAGCCCTGCATACCGCGCCCGGATCGGCATCTCGTTATTTGTTTTGTACGGCCCGATGTCTAGGCTACAAGGCATTGTTGACTTGGCCAGCGCCTATGCCTACACTTGGTTTACAGATTAGATTTAGTCTAATTCAGGGGTGATAGCGAGGGGTTTTCCGTGCCCGCTGTCTGAATCGACACAATTTGAAAGAGAACAGGAGGTCATCATGAAAGCGCTCAAAGGTTCGAAGACCGAAAAAAGCCTGAAGGATGCATTCGCAGGCGAATCCCAGGCGAACCGCCGTTACCTTTACTTCGCTGCGAAAGCGGACGTGGAAGGGCAGAACGACGTGGCGTCGATCTTCCGTTCAACCGCGGAAGGCGAAACCGGCCACGCCCACGGCCACCTCGAATATCTGGAATCCGTCGGCGATCCGGCCACCGGCCTGCCGATCGGCCGTTCGCGCGACAATCTGAAAGCGGCAATCGCCGGCGAAACCCACGAGTACACCGACATGTACCCGGGCATGGCAAAGGGCGCGCGTGACGAAGGCTTCGACGAAATCGCGGACTGGTTCGAGACGCTGGCCAAGGCGGAGCGTTCCCACGCCAACCGTTTCCAGAAGGCATTGGACGCGCTGACGGACTAGCAACAAACAAAGTGAGGGGTGAGGGGTGAGGAACGAGGGGTCAATTCCCCGGCTCTCGTGCGTGTGAGTTTTCGCACCCCTTGCTCCTCACCCCTTGCCCCTCACCCATAAATGACCGTCCGCGAAGGTTCGCTCGAAGCGCCGACACGACATCCGATTGCCTGGCAGGCTGCCGACTTTTATGACGAAGACAAGGTGCATGCGGAAATGCATCGGGTTTTCGACATCTGCCACGGTTGTCGCCGCTGCGTAAACCTTTGCACCGCGTTTCCGACGTTGTTCGACCTGATCGACGAAGGCAAGACCGGCGAACTCGATGGCGTCGACAGGCACGATTTCGGCAAAGTCGTCGACAAGTGTTATCTGTGCGACATGTGCTACATGTCCAAGTGCCCATACGTGCCGCCGCATCCCTGGAATATCGACTTCCCGCATCTCATGCTGCGGGCCAAGGCGGTCAAGTTCAAAAACGGCGGGACGACGTTTCGCGACAGGCTGCTCACCAGCACTGATGCAGTCGGCAAGCTGGCCTCGATTCCGGTCGTGGTACAGATGGTCAATGCGGTCAACAAGGCGCCGGTCGCGCGCAAGCTGATGCAATCCGTGCTCGGCGTGCACAAGGACCGGGTATTGCCGGAATACACTAGTGCGCGATTCCGCGGCAGCGCACAGCCGGATGCGTCGTTTCCAGTCAAAGACGGCAAGAATGCGCCCGGCAAGGTGGCGATCTTCTCCACCTGTTATGTGAACTACAACGAACCCGGCATCGGCCACGATCTGCTGAAGATCCTCAAGCACAACGAGATCCCGGCCATCGTCGTCGGAAAAGAGGCCTGTTGCGGCATGCCCAAACTCGAACTGGGCGACCTTGAGACCGTTGCGAAGCTCAAGCAGGCCAATATTCCCGTACTGGCGAAACTGGCCCGGGAGGGTTACGCCATACTCACTGCGGTGCCGTCCTGTACGTTGATGTTCAAGCAGGAACTGCCGCTGATGTTCCCGGACGATGCCGACGTCAAGGCAGTACAGGAAGCGATGTTCGATCCGTTCGAATACCTGATCATGCGCAACCGCGACGAGCTGCTCAGGACGGATTTCAAGACGCCGCTGGGCAAGGTTTCATATCACATTCCCTGCCACCTGCGCGTGCAGAACATGGGGCAGAAGACGCGCGAGGTGTTCGAACTGGTGCCGCAGACCGAGGTCAACACCGTGGAACGTTGCGCGGGTCACGACGGCACCTGGGGGGTAAAGGCGGAATTTTTTGCCGACTCGATGAAAATCGGCCGGCCGGTTTTCCGCCAGATGGCGTCCACGGCGCCCGACTACGTGAGTTCGGACTGCGCCATCGCCGGCCGCCACATACGGCAGGGAATCTCGGATGGCGACCTTGCCGGGGGCACAGCCGAGAAACAGCATCCGCTGACGCTCATCCGCATTGCCTACGGGCTTTGACCATGCGCACTGGCGGATACGACCACAAGAGGACTGAAATGGGCATGATCACCGCAGAGAGCCTGATGTCTCTGGAGCAATACGCCAAGGCGCGCAAGGAATTCCGCGAACGGGTTCTGGCCCACAAGAAGAATCGCACCGTGCAGCTCGGCGAGCATGTGACCCTGGTGTTCGAGGACGAACTGACCATGCGTTACCAGATCCAGGAGATGTTGCGCGTGGAACGCATCTTCGAGGAGGAGGGCATACGCGACGAGCTGGATTCCTACAATCCGCTGGTGCCCGACGGCAGCAACTGGAAGGCGACGATGTTGATCGAGTATCCGGACATCGAGGAGCGCCGCGTGGCGCTGGCAAAGCTGATCGGGGTCGAAGACCGCGTCTGGGTCAAGGTGGAGGGGCAGCCGCGCATCTATGCGATTGCCGACGAAGACCTCGACCGGGAAAATGACGACAAGACCTCGGCTGTGCATTTCCTTCGTTTCGAGCTGCCCGGACCGGCGAAGCAGGCGCTGAAGGACGGCGCCGCGCTGTCCCTGGGCGTGGATCATCCGAACTATTCGGCGACGATGGACAAGGCCGGCGCAGGGACGGCGTCTTCCCTGTTGAAGGACCTGGTGTTCTAAACCGGTTTTCTCGTTGGCCGCTCTAACCAGTACAATAACGGCGACCTTTGGGCCGCCGTTGGTTTTTCAAAAAACTGGACTACGAGGAGCGCGATGCTGGAATCCCGCATGATCGGCATGCTCGAGGACCGCCTGAAGCGTGCAGCCCTGCCTATCAGCATGACGCTCTGGAACGGCAACACCATCCGGTCCGGCCAGGACGCCCACTTGCGCCTGACGGTCAAATCCCCGCAGGCGCTGATGTCTCTTGCCAATCCCAGCCTGGGCCGGATCGCCCGGGCCTACGTCGAAGGCCATCTCGACCTCGAAGGCGACATTCGCGAGACCATCCGCCTCGGCGAAGAACTGGTGTCCGGCGATCTGACCACTTACAACAACCGTTCGAACGTCTGGAAGTGGTGGCGGCACACCCGTCCGGCCGATCGCAAGAACATCCAGCACCACTATGACGTCGGCAACGATTTCTATGGGTTGTGGCTGGACCGCAACCGCGTCTACTCGTGCGCCTATTTCAAGACACCCGACGATACGCTCGACGCGGCCCAGGAGCAGAAGCTCGATCACATCTGTCGCAAGCTCGACCTCAAGTCCGGGGAGCGCCTCCTCGACGTAGGCTGCGGCTGGGGCGGTCTGATCCTGTGGGCGGCCAGGAACTACAACGTCACGGCGCTCGGCATCACTTTGTCCGAGGAGCAGCATGCTTATGCCACCGAAAAGATCAGGGAACTCGGACTCGAAGGCCGCTGTGAAGTGCGGCTGATGGACTACCGGGATGTCGGCGAAGGGCAGCCCTTCGACAAGATCGCCAGCGTCGGAATGTTCGAGCACGTGGGAAAGCGCAACCTCAAGGCGTATTTCGGCAAGATCTTCCGGTTGCTCAGGCCGGGCGGGATGGTGATGAACCACGGCATCACGACCAATTCGCTGGAGGACGCCGAGCTCGGCAGCGGTATCGGCGATTTCGTCGACGAATACGTATTTCCCGGAGGCGAGCTGGTACACGTCTCCCGCGTCCTTACCGAGATGTCGGGTCAGGGCCTGGAGCCCTGGGATGCCGAATGCCTCAGGCCGCACTATGCGAAGACCCTGTGGGAATGGGTGGGCAGGCTGGAAGCCAGACAGGAAGAGGCGCGCCGGATCGTAGGCGAGAAGATGTATCGCATCTGGCGCATCTACATGGCCGGCTCGGCACACGCGTTCGATCGCGGCTGGATCTCGATCTTCCAGATACTCGGAACGAAGCCCATGCCGGACGGCTCGGTGCCTTATCCGCTGACGCGGGAGCACGTCTACAAATGAAGTTGTCCGGTGATCCCGAATCGGCATTTGCGCTGATCGCGGCGTTTGCCGTACTTGCAGTCGCGCTGGGCGGCTGCGGAGGTTCCACCGCTCCCAACATCAAGGCGCCGCAACGGGGCATGACGGAGGACATCGGCGGCGTGATCGAGGAAAAGAAATTCAAGGAAATCGAAGTGGCATTGCCGCCTTATCCGCAGGATTCCAGCCTGCTGGAATTCCTGCCGCGCCGGAATTCGGCAAATCACTTTTACATCGACCGCAATTCGGTATCGGTCGGTGCGGACCGGGTCATTCGCTACAGCGCCGTGATCAAATCGCCGTCCGGCGCGATCAACACGAGTTATGAAGGCTTGCGCTGCAAGACTTCCGAATACAAAGTCTATGCGCTCGGTGTCAAGGACGGCGAATGGACAAAGGTGCCGGACGTCCAATGGCGCAAGATCGCAAGAATGAGCGGAGATTTCCGCTTCGCGTTGTACAAGGACTATTTCTGCGACATCGAGGCGATTGCCGGTCGCAACGAAAAAGACCTGATCGCCAATCTGGCCGGAAATCCACTGAACAACGTAACCGACAAGAACCGGTAGCGGGAAGGCAGAGGAACTCGGAGCAGGACTAAGTTGTAGTTCCGGCACGTACCTTCGGTACTTAACGTCGGCTAGCGCAGACGTTAGCCCTGACTGCAACCTTGTTCTGCTTCAGAGCAAAACGAGATTGTGGCTCCCACGTAACGCGGCACGGCCGCATTAGTGTCCGCCGCAACTTGGGTTTGCTCCTTCAGAGCAAAACCAAGTTGTCCCGGTGGATGAGCTCGGGCTCGTCGATATACCCGAGGCGGGCCTCGATTTCATGGCTCGGCGATTTGAGG
>WNFM01290264.1_pt2 | contig 15652 bp, 18 predicted proteins | sample 5400271 | NCBI WGS metagenome assembly WNFM01 (sample SAMN13153352, study PRJNA577476) | soil metagenome | isolation source: 60 cm saprolite on Douglas fir-dominated hillslope | place: USA:California | collected 2013-09-17
CCCGCTGGGACGAGCTCCCCGAGGCCGAGCTTCCCTGGGAGGAGGTCGAGATCGTCGCTCGCCACCAGGGCATCTCAGAGGCCGATGTGATCTGGGATTTATCCGGAAAGCAAAAGGCCGCGAAAACCGAGTAGTTCAAGGAGGCAGGGAGCGACGTGTGCTCTGCACACGAGCGACCGAGGACGCCGAAATACGACGGTTGCAGCGGCCTCAGTCGTATGAATAAAACCCAGAGTCGCTCTTGCGGCCCAGCTTGCCCTCGCCGACCATCTCGACCATCAGTCCCGGGGGCTTGTGCGCGATCTCCCCGGAGTCGGCGTAGAGGGCGTCGCCGATCGCCTCGGCGACGTCGAGGCCGACGAAGTCGAGCAGGGCCAGCGGGCCCATCGGGTGGCCGGCGCCGAGCTTCATGCAGGTGTCGACCTCGCCGGCCTCCATGCCGGTCCGCTCGATCATCCGCACGGCGTCGAACAGGTAGGGGAAGAGGAGGCGATTGACGACGAAGCCGGCCTGGTCGGGAACCTCGACGGCGGTCTTGCCCAGCGCCGCGCACCAGGCCAGGGCCTTCTCGCGGGCGCCGGCGGCGCCGTCCGGGAAGCAGACCTCGACCAGTTGCATCCGCGGCACCGGGTTGAAGACGTGCAGTCCGAAGAGCCTGTCGATGCCCGCCGCGGCGGCGATCTCGGCGATACCGAGCGAGGAGGTCGTGGTGGCGAGGTCGGCCTTGGGGCAGGCTTGGGCGACGGTCGCGATCAGCTCGCCCTTCGACTCCACCTCCTCGACGATCGCCTCGACGACGACGTCGCAGTCGGAGAGGTCCTTGGGGTCGGTCGTGACCCGCAGCCGCGAGGGCTCGGCGCCGTCGATCTTGGCGCAGGCGGCGACGACTTTCTCCTCCGCCCGCCAGGCGGACGCCTCGCTGCGGGCCAGCAGGATCGTGTCCGCCGCCGTGGTCGAGACGGCGGCAAGGCCGGTGGCGATCGCCCCGCTCCCCGCGATCCCCGGACTCTCGTATCCCTGGCTAGCGCTCATCAGGGCGGGTTCCTATCACAACCGAGACTGGCTGACTCGCCAGTCAACTTGGGTATCGTTGAGTGGACCAGCGAAGGAACGGAGACTGCGATGGCAGAGAACGGAAATGGCAGGTTCGGCGGCCGCGAGGTCGTCATCGTCGAGGCGGTGCGCACGCCGATCGGCCGCGGCCAACCGGAGAAGGGCTACTACAAGGACCTCCATCCCTCGAACCTCTTGGCCAAGGTCTACGGCGAGCTGTTCGAGCGCTCCGGAGTGGACCCCGCCGAGACCGGCGACGTCGTCACGGGCTGTGCCCAGCAGTTCGGCGAGCAGGGGGTCAACATCGGCCGTAACGCCTGGCTCGAGGCAGGGCTGCCGGTCGAGACGCCGGCGACGACGATCGACCGCCAGTGCGGCTCCGCCCAGCAGGCGGTGAACTTCGCCGCGGCGCTGATCGCCACCGGCGTCCACGACATCGCGATCGGCTCCGGGGTCGAGCACATGGGCCACATCTCCTTCGCCGACGGCTACGAGGTGATGAAGGAGCACGGGTCGCCGTTCTCACCGGAGCTGCTCGAGCGCTACGACCTGATCCCGCAGGGCCTTTCCGCCGAGATGATCGCCGACAGGTGGGAGATCTCCCGCTCCGAGCTGGACGAGATCGGCCTGCGCTCCCAGCAGCTCGCAGCAATGGCGACCGAGGAGGGCCGCTTCGAGCGCGAGATCGTCCCCTTCGCGGTCAACGGGGACACCTACGTCACCGACCAGGGCCTGCGCGAGACGACGCTGGAGGGGCTCGCCCAGCTGAAGCCGGCCTTCAAGGAGGACGGCAAGATCACCGCCGGCAACTCCTCGCAGGTCTCCGACGGTGCCGCCGCGGTGCTGCTGATGGCGCGGGAGAAGGCCGATGCCCTCGGGTTGAGGCCGCGGGCGCGGATCTACGACCAGACCACGGTCGGCGTCGATCCGGTGATCATGCTGACCGGGCCGATTCCCGCCACCCGCAAGCTGCTCGAGCGCAACGGGATGGAGATGGACGACATCGACCTGGTCGAGATCAACGAGGCCTTCGCCTCGGTGATCGGGGCCTGGCGGCGCGAGCTCGATCCCGACATGGACTGCGTCAACGTCAACGGCGGCGCGATCGCCCTCGGCCACCCGCTCGGCTCGACCGGTGCCCGCCTGATCACCACCCTCCTCCACGAGATGGAGCGCTCCGACAAGGAGATGGGCCTGGTGACGATGTGCTGCGGTGGGGGGCTGGGGACGGGAACCCTGATCCAGCGGATCTGAGGCCGGCTTACTGGCGTCAGACGACTCAGATGAGGCTGGGGCGCCCGGTCGACTTGCCCCGATTCGGCTATAAGTTATCCCCGATTAGTCAACTCTCCCTTCAAGAGGCGGGGCAGACCGAATCTTATGCGACTCAACGTCACCCTCATCAGCGTCGTGGTAGCCGCAGCGTTGCTCTTCGGTTGTGGCGGCGGTGGCGGCAGTGGTGGAAGCACCGGCACGGCCGCCGGTTCCAGCACCGGAACCACGACCACGAACGCCACGAGCACGAACGCGAGCGGTGGCAGCGCCGGTTCCGCTCCCTTGACCAAGGCTGAATTCATCAAGCAGGGCGACGCGATCTGCGGCAAAGTTCCCACGAGCTACCGGGCGAAGCTCGCGGAACTGGAAAAGGAAAAGCCGAAACCGACGAAAGCGGAAGCGAACCTGAAAGCTGCGGTCCCGCCGCTTTTCACCGCAGTGGCCGAACTCGAAGAACTTGGCGCTCCGAGCGGCGACGAGCCGCAAATCGAAGCAATCGTCGATGCGCTGGAAGGCGCGGCGAAGGGCCTCGAAACGAATCCCGAATCGGAACTGACCGGCCCCAAGTCCCCGTTTGCCGAATTCCAGAAACTGACCAAGGAATACGGCTTCAAAGGCTGCAGCCAGCTCTGACTCCCCGTAGCGAGCGCCCGGCTGCGCGTGCCCCTGATCAAGCGGGACCAGTCGTTGACTTGGCTCGGTTGGGAGGTAATTATCCAACCAGTCAAGCTATCCAAAGGGCAGACATGTATCGGGGAATTCTCGCGGTGCTCGTCGGCGCGCTGGCGATCGGCGCGGTCGCGGTTGGCTGTGGCGGTGGCGGCTCGCCGACGAAGGCGGAATTCATTGAACGGGCCGACGCGATCTGCCAGATGCGGGAAGAAGAAAGGCAGGCGGGATTCCTGGCGGCTCCGCAGCCCGGGTCGAACGCCAGCCCGAGGGAGATCGGCGTACTTCAGAAAAGGCTGATCACGACTGTCGTGCTGCCCTCGATCCAGGCCGAATTCGAAGAACTCGCCGACCTCAATGCACCGAGCGGCGAAGAAGCGAAAGTGGGCGCGATCATCGAAGCCTACGGAGAGATTGTCAAAGAAGCGGAAGAACGTCCCTACACCGTCGGCAAGTACGCCAAATATGACCGGCTGACGGCGGAATACGGACTAAATGTCTGCCACCACTTCTGAGATTGACGCCCGTGTCAAGGGGCGGTTGATGTCTTGGTGGGTAGTCGTTCAAAACGGCGATCCTCTTGCTGGGGTCGGGCGGCCGGCGCGACGGCAACGACAACTGGTCACTCTGAGATGCGCGGGTCGGAACCGCAGGACAGTGTCCGGTCGTGAGCTGCCTCGCCCTAGATGGTTGATTCCACGGAATTGCCCGTGATCAAGGGGTTTGAGGCAGAGAGGCCGAAGTCGGCGGTGATCAAGTCACCGTCGACCAGGAGGCCACGATGCACGCCGACCTCGACACTCTCTGCATTGCCGTTTATTGCACGGCCGACGATCTCCTGCCTGAGAAGCCCGGCAACGCCCGTCGCCGAGTCACCGACGCCGAGATCGCCACGCTCTGCGTCGCCCAGGCGAGTGGCTGATCGCCGTCTTCGCCGCGCAGAGTCCCGGTTTTCACGACAACCTGTTGCTCATCGACTCGACTCCGATCGAGTGCGCTCGCTCGGTGCAGACGACACGGCGCTCGGCCCTGGGTGACGCCGCCGACTACGGCTACTGCGCTTCGCACTCGCGCTTCTTCTGGGGCCTCCGCCTGCACGGGCTGTTCGCCCCGGACGGAACCCCACGCGCCTTCACGCTCGCCTCCCCCAAGCGCGACGAGCGCGAGGTGGGGATCGAGCTGCTCGAACGTGCAAACAGGGTCGGTGGGGAGATCCTCATCGGCGACAAGGGCTACGCCGGCCGCGGCTTCGCCAAAGCGGTCGGAGAGCTCGAGGCCACGATCGCAAGGCCGGCTCGCAAGGACGGGCCCGCCGGCGCAATCCACCTCGCTCCGATCCGCCAGCGGATCGAGTCGATCTTCTGGACCTGCAAGGACATCCTCACCCTCGAGCGCCACGGCGCCCGCACCCTGCACAACCTGCGCGCTCGCATCGCCCAGCGCTTCCTGGCCTTGGCCGCCTGCGTCGCGCTCAACCACAGGCTCGGGCGCCCGAGCCGCGCTCTGGTCGACTACGTCGCCTGAGGGCGTGGAATCAACCATCTAGGAGATAGAGGCCCTTTTGGGCTGCGGCCGCGGAAGCGCGGCCGCAGCTCGGCTCGATTAGCGGGATCCAGCAGTTTGACTTGGCTTGACGGGGATGTAAGTTATTCCAACTAGTCAAATTACTCAAAGGGGAAAAGGTCGTGTATCGGAGAGCTTTCACGATGGTCATTGGCACGCTGGCGATCGGCGCGGTTGCGGTGGGCTGTGGCGGCAGCGGTGGCTCGCTGACGAAGGCGGAATTCATCAACCAGGCCGACGCGATCTGCAAGAAGGCGGAAGAAGAAAGACTTGCCGGATTCCAGGAAAGCCCAAAGGTCAGCGCGAGCACCAGCAAAAAGGCGATGGCCGCGATTCAGCAGAGGTTGCTGACGGCCGTCGTCCTGCCCTCGATCCAGACCGAGGCTGAAGAACTCGGCGACCTCGCTGCGCCAAGCGGCGACGAGGCCAAGGTGGCCGCGATCGTCGAAGCGTACGAACAGGCTGTCAAGGAAGTGGAAGCAAACCCCAGCACCCAGGGCAAGGCATTCCCCAAGTTCAACAAGCTGGCGCCGGAGTACGGATTGAAGGACTGCACTGTTTAACAGGCATTCGGAGGAAGTCGTGCTGGGGCTGACGAGGAAACGGCTTCAAAGGTTGTAGCCAGCTCTAACTCCCGCAACGAGCGCCTGGCTGTGCGGCCAGCCGACCGATATGCTCCGCAGTCGATGGACCTGACGCTGTCGCCATCGGAGGAGGAGTTCCGCGACGAGGTTCGCACCTGGCTGGAAGAGAACCATCCGGGGCCCGAGCCCGAGGCCGGGCTCGACGAGGTAATGGCCTTTCGTCGCGAGTGGCAACTGAAGCTGCACGCGGCCGGCTGGGCCGGGATCTCCTGGCCAAAGGAGTACGGCGGCCGAGGCGCGACGATGATCGAGCAGGCGATCTTCGTCGGCGAGGCGGCGCGCCAGGAAGCGCCCAGTCCAGCCAACGTGCTCGGCCTGGCAATGGGCGGCCCGGTGGTGATCGCTCATGGAACGGATGAGCAGAAGCGGCGCTACCTGGAGCCGATCCTCACCGGCGACGAGATCTGGTGCCAGGGCTTCTCCGAGCCCGAGTCCGGCTCTGACCTCGCTTCGCTGAAGACTCGCGCGGTCAAGGACGGCGACGAATGGGTGGTGACCGGGCAGAAGGTCTGGACCACGTTCGCCCAGTACGCGAAGTGGTGCATGCTCGTCGCCCGCACCGACCCCGACGCGCCCAAGCACCAGGGCCTCACCTACTTCCTGATGGACATGAAGCAGGAGGGGGTGGAAGCAAAACCGCTGGTGCAGATCACCGGCGAGGGGGAGTTCAACGAGGTCTTCATGGAGGAAGCGCGGATCCCCGAGGCCAACGTGGTCGGCGGCGTCGGCAACGGCTGGGGGGTGGCGATAACGACGCTGATGAACGAGCGCGCCGGGCTCGCCTTCGGCGCGATCGCCCAGATCCAGAACAGCCTCGGCCGGCTCGCCAGGCTGGCCATCGAGGTCCGCCTCAACGGCGGCTCCGCGGCGGATGACACTTACTACCGCCAGCGGATCGCCCAGCTCCACATCGAGGCCGAGACGATGCGCCTCAACGCCTACCGCGGCCTGACCAAGACGATGCAGTCGGGCATCCCTGGGCCGGAGGGCTCGCTCGGCAAGTGGCAGTGGGCCGACATCAACCAGGACCTGACCGAGCTTGCGCTGGAGATCGAGGGCACCTACGCGCCGCTCGCCCGCGGCTCCGAGCATGCGATCGACAACGGCGCCTGGCAGTACGGCTTCCTCCGCTCCCGCGCCAACTCGATCGAGGGCGGCACCACCGACATCCTCAAGAACATCATCGCCGAGCGGGTGCTCGGCCTTCCGAGGCTCAGATGACAACGATCCCCCGCCTGCGGCGGACGCGGAAGCGAGAGAGCGAGATCGCCGGTGGTCTTGAGCGCGAACGAGCGAGAGCAGAGCACGCGGGCGGAATTTAGGTATGTATTTCGACCTCACCGACGAGCAGCAGGCGATCAGGTCGACCGCGCACGACTTCCTCGCCTCGCGCTTCAAATCCGAGCGGATTCGCGAGCTGGCGGCCAGCGACGACGGCTTCGACGCCGAGGGCTGGGCGGAGATGGCCGAGCTGGGCTGGCCGGGGCTGGCGCTGCCGGAGGAGTGGGGCGGACAGGGGCTCGGGATCGTCGACCTCGCCGTCCTCTTCGAGGAGATGGGCTACGCGCTCGCTCCCTCGCCGCTCTTCTCCAACACGATCGCCGGCTTGGCGCTGGGCCTCTGTGGCTCCGACGACCAGCGCGAGCGCTACCTGCGGCCGCTGGCCGCCGGCGAGCGGCGCGGCACGCCCGCACTCTGGGATGCCGATTCCCCCGCGGCGCCGGGTCGATTCACGATGGAGGCCAAGGCCGATGGCGACGGCATCGTCCTCGACGGCGAAAAGACCCTGGTCCTCGACGCCGCCAGTGCGGACTTCTTCCTCGTCGCCACCAGCGACGGCAGGCGCCACCTGGTCGAGCGCGACGCCGATGGGGTCACGGTCACCCCCGAGCCCTCGATCGACCCCACGCGCCGCTTCTCCTCGGTCCGCTTCGACCGCGCCCGCGTCGCCGCCGCCGACACCCTGCCCGGCGAGGAGGCGGACTACTACCCGGTCTTCTTCCGCCTCTGCGTCGCCCTCGCCGCCGAGTCGACCGGGATCGCCCAGCGGACGATGGAGATGGCGGTGGAGTACGCCAAAGACCGCCAGCAGTTCGGCCGCCCGATCGGCGCCTACCAAGCCGTCTCCCACCGCTGCGCGCAGATGCTGCTGGAGACCGAGAACGCCCGCTCCGCCGTCTACGGCGCGGCCTGGGCCGCCGATGCCGAGCCGGGGTCGCTGCCGCTGGCGGCCTCGATGGCGAAGGCCTATGCGTCCGACGCCGGCTGGCGCGTCCCCGACGCTTCGATCCAGGTCCACGGCGGCATCGGCTTCACCTCGGAGCACGACCTCCACTTCTTCCTCAAGCGCGGCCGCTCCAACGCGGCGATCTTCGGCGACTCGAAGTGGCATCGCGAACGAGTGGCAGATGCCGTGCTCGCGCGCGCCGCCGAGCCGGCCGCGGCCTGAAGCCCCGCGGCCGATGGGCGCCCTCGACCGCATCTCCGTCGCCGCGATCGGCACCTCGGTCGCCGACCTCGAGGCCGAGACGCTGCGGGCCGAGGCCGCCGGCGTGGAGTGCGTGTGGGCGCCGGAGCTGTTCCGCAGCGCCGTCACCCAGGCGACCTACCTGGCGGCCAAGACGACCAGGATCGACGTCGCCACGGGAATCGTCTGGGCCTTCACCCGCAGCCCCTTCATCCACGCCGTCACCGCCCTCGACATCGACGAGATGTCCGGCGGGCGCTTCCGGCTCGGGATGGGGGCGGGGGTCAAACGCCTCAACGAGACCTGGCACAACGCCGATTACGGCAAGCCGGCGCCGCACCTGCGCGAGGCGATCGAGGCGACGCGGCTGATCATGCGGCAGGCGAGCGCCGGAGAGCCGATCCGCTACGAGGGCGAGTACTACGACATCGACATCAAGGGCTGGGTCCGGCCCCATCCGGCGCCGCGCGAGTCGGTGCCGATCTACACCGCCGCCGTGCAGGCGGGGATGGCGCGGATGGCGGGCGACGTCGCCGACGGGCTGATCGGGCACCCGATCCAGAGCCTGCGTTGGATCGACGAGGTCGTCGTCGGCGCCTTCGAAACCGGGCTGAGCCGCTCGGGCCGCGACCGCAAGGACTTCGACTACCTGCCGACCGTCTGCTGCGCGATCGACGACGACGAGGCGCGGGCGATCGAGATGGCCCGCCGCACGATCTCCTTCTACGCGACGGTCAAGACCTACATGCCGCTCTGGGAGCTGCACGGCTTCGCCGACAACGCCGTCGCCGCCGGCGCGGCCTTCCGCCGTGGCGACCTCGCCGCTGTCCCGGCGGCGGTCAGCGACGAGATGGTCGAGGCCTACTGCGCCGCCGGCCCCCTCGACAAGGTCCGGGCCCGGGTCGAGGCGACGGCCGAACGCGCCGACGGCCTCTTCCTCACCCCGCCGACCTACTTCATCTCCGCCGAGGAGCTGAGCGAATACCAGAACCGCATCATCGATGCCTTCGGCCCCGGGACTTGACCGCCCCGCCGGGGTCCCGCCTGCAGGAAGTGCTGGACCGGGTGCGGGAGATTCCCGAGGGGTTCGTGCGGACCTACGGCGACGTCTCGCCGGGAGCACCGCGCTTCGCCGGCTCGGTGCTGTTTGAGGTCCACGAGCCCGATCTGCCGTGGTGGCGGGTCGTCCGCGCCGACGGCTCCCTCGCCAAGGGCGCCCGCCAGCGTCAACTGCTGGTCGCCGAGGGCGTCCCCTTCCGCGGTGAGCGGGTAGACATGAGCGTCGCCCGAGTCACGTCCTGAGCCGGCCCCGACGCACCCCTTTCGCGGGTGCGCCGGGTGGTTGGCCCGCTACGGGCAGACGACGATCAGGTGGAAGTCGGCGTCCTCGTTGGCGCCGGCTTTGTCGCGGGTGTGGACTTCGATCGCGTTCGGGTTGGCGGCGGAGGAGTTCGTCTGGGCGTAGCCGGCGTTCGGCACCGAGGTGCCGGCGTTGTTGCGGCCGGCGACGTCGGCGCAGCCCGTCACGTTGACCGGGAAGGTCACCGTCACGGCGCCGCCGCCCTCGGTCGCGGTGATGCCGGCGTCGCTGGCGCGGGCGAGCGTCGCGTTGCCGGGGCTGCCGGGGTTGTTGACGACGGCCCAGTAGGTGTCGGCGGCCCGCTTCGCCGATGGGACCACGCCGAGCTTGTCGGTGTTGATCTGGTAGCCGGTCAGCGTCTTGTGCTTGAGCTTGCCAGCGCCGATCGTCTGCTTCTTGATCGCGCCGCCGTTGATCGTCTGCGCGGCGTAGGCGGTCCCGGCAAGGGCGATGACCAGGGCGATCACGGCAACGACCATCGAGGGCGAGGGCAGCCTCTCCTTGAACGTGCTCATCTGGACTCCCTTCAATCGGTGAAATTAGGTAACCCGCCGGTTTCCCTGAAGCTTCGGTTTCGTCCCCCGCTCACCATCCCTTGACTAATCCTCGTTACGAGGCAAGCTATTACCCGTCCATCCGTCCCGGGGTGCCGGGAGACGAAAGAGAGAAGCCAAGATGACCAGCAACCTCAAGGCCCTCGGGCTCGCCCTCGTCGCGGTCTCTGCAATGAGCGCGACGTGGGTCTCGGCGGCGCAGGCAACGGAAGGTGTGTTCGAGTGGGAAACGGGCGCTACGGAACTGACAGCCACGTCAGAAATAGCGGGCCACGGTCATCTGTTCAAAATGACAGGAAGCCGTTCCTTCGAATGCGACAACGTGAGAATGACGGTCAACCTCCCGGCGGGAACGAGGGCAACGGCATTCGAAACCAATTCGAGCACATACAACGACATAGTCCTAGGGGAAGATCAATGCACAGGTGTCCTCGGCATCAAACAGAAAATCACCATGAACGGGTGTCAGTATCGTTTCCACGCAGGGGAATCGTTGAAGGAAGGGGAAACGAGAGGCACGGTCGACATCGTCTGCCCGGCGGGGAAAGAAATCACAACAGACAGCGCCCTCTGCACCATCAATATCCCACCGCAGAGGGGCCTCTCCCATGTGACCTACCGAACCATCGAAGAAGAAGGCAAAAAAGAGGACATCACGATCGAACTTGCAGTTAGCAACATCAAATATAAACACACAGGGTTCTGTGGCAACGGCGGAGGTGCAAACGGCAGCTACATCGGCAATCTCACGGTCGTAGGCGAGAACGGGGGAAAACCCAAACACGTCACAGTGACATAGCCACGGCCGGCCTACGATAGAGCTGCGAGCGATCGTGGCTCTGCGTCGCGTTGAAGTAGTGACCTCCCAGAGTGCTCGCGGGCTCTTAGGCAGGCAGTGCTGCGACGAAGCGCTCGAAGGCGGCGATGTCGGTCACCGCGGGGCCGTGGCCGGGCAGGATCAGCGACGGGTTCAGCTCGGCGAGCTTGCGGATCGAGCGGCGGTTCTCGGCTGGGTCGTAGGTGAAGATCGCCGGCGGCTCCTTGACCCCCCGGCAGGCCGGTGGCGTAGCTCATGTTGCGGATCACGTCGCCGCAGATCGCCACCCTGTCGGACTCGCGGAAGAAGACCACCTCGCCGCGGGCGTGGCCCGGGGCGTGCACGCCCCGGAAGCCGGCGACCTCGTCGCCCTCGTGGAGGACGCGGTCCACCCTGTAGGGCGGCCCCTGCCAGATCGCGCGGATCACCCTGTTGACGGGGTTGCCCGCCGCCCGCCTCCTGCATCGTGCGTTTGCCTTCCATCGCCTCGACGTCGTCGGCATGGCAGGCGAGCGGCACGCCGCGCGCCTCGCAAACGTCCTTGGCGACGCCCTGGTGGTCCGGGTGGGCGTGGGTCAGCGCCAGCATCGAGATCTCGCTGCCCTTGAGCTCGGCGAATATCCGCCGCCGGTCCCAGCGCCGGCCGGCGTCGATCAGCACGTCCTCGGCCGGGTAGACGTTGATGCTTGGAGCCGGAACTCCTTCAACCGCCAAACGCCCGGCGCAAAGTACTTCAATGCTCGATCCCCAGCGTCCCGCGGGGATCACCGCTGTGCTGGGCGAGGTCTTCGAGGCGGGCGATCGTGCGCTCGCCTTCGAGTCGGGCGGGGTGCTCGGGCGGCAGCGGCTCGATCAGGCGGCGGATACGGTTGCGGACCTGGAGCGCGAAGTGCGGGGTGGAGGCGCCGGCCAGGGCGCGGATGTCCTCCGGCGTGACCTCATGCGCCTGGGCCAGCAGCTCGGGGCTCTCGGACTCGCTCACCGTTCGCCGCCGATCTTGGCCAGCTCCGCCAGTTCGTTGACCTCCGCCTGCTGGTTCACGTCGATTGCCTCCTGGTCGCCGATCACCCACACATGGTTGTAGAAGGCGCGGGTGGGGTTGGTCGTGTAGCCGGGCTTCACGTCGAGGAAGTATTCACGCAACGCCGTCGGGAGAGTAGTGGCGCTGTCGGTGAGCAGCAGCGGTCCCCAGGTGCCGGAGGCCGAAAGTGGGGCCGCTGCGGCCGCGTCGAGTGGCGAGTCGTCGCGGGCGAGGACGAAGCCGTGGCCAGGGTCGTTGATGTTCCAGCCGAAGCTGCCGTCGGCGTAGCGGGCGAAGGCGATCGCGTTGGCGACCGGGTTCCCGCCGGAGACGCGGTGGACCTTGCCGTCGATCTTGGCGATCTCGCGGACCGCCGCCGAGGAGATCGCCGAGGTGGGGCCGAGGACGTAGACCGGGACGTTAGGGTGGCGCTTCAGCGCGGCGACGGTCGGCTTCGGCAGCCTGTCCCCTGCGGCGAACAGGACCGGGTCGCCGGAGCGGGCCGCCCAGGCCGCCGCCGGCATCGCGAAGTCGGGGCGGCCGGAGGGGGCGATGACGACGTGGGTGGGGGCGGAACCGAAGAGTCGATCACGCAGCTCCGCGATCGAGGCAGCCGTGGCGGCGGCGCTCCCCGATTCGATCCGGGTCACCTTGCCGCCGCTGGGGATCGTCACGTCGCCGATCGCGAAGGCGGTGGCGCCGCCGGTCGAGCTGTCCCCTTGGGGATCGAGCGCGGCGAGCGCTTCGGCGGTCGGGTCGGGCAGGCCGTTGGCGCCGGAGATCAGCACCGGAGCGCGGACCGGCGCCGACATCAGGACCGAGGCGGCGATCGCGCCGGCCCAGTCGCCTTCGCCGACGAGGGTCACCGCCGCGGGCCGTTGCGCGGCGGTGGTCGACGGGAACACCGCAAGCGCGACCCCGGCGGCGTTCGAGGCCGGGTCGGAGCCGCCCACCCTGGTCGTGTTGCCGGTCGCGAAAGCCGGATAGCCGAGCTGTTCTGCTATCTCGGTCGCCGGCGCTTCCGCCGCCGTGCTCCCTGGGCTGGAGGCTGGAGTGGGGGCTGGGCCCGCCGAGCTCGAACTGCTCTTGGAGCCGCCGCTGCCGCCCAGCACGGCGGCGACGATGAAGGCGATCGCGACCACCACGAGTGCGACGATCGCCTTCAGCGGGCCCGGGATCGACTTGTGTCGCCGGCGCCTGGGTCGCGGGCGCGGGGGTGAATCGGACTTGGCAGAGACTGGATCGGGCTTGACGGAACCCGGCTCGGATTTTGGGCCGGGCGCCGGCCCCTCGGGCACCGGCACGTCGGCGTTGATCGGGCGGTTGGCGCTCACCCTGAGAACGCTACATGGGGCCTTGCCGGCTGGCTGGTCAGATAAAGTGTCTGCGACTGGCTGACTGACCAGTCAATCGGTCCACTGCGAGGAAGGAACGAATGGATTTCGCACTCAACGACGAGCAGCTCGAGCACAAGGACAGATGCCGGACTTTCGCCCGCGAGGTGATCCGCCCGGCGGCGCGCAAGCACGACCAGGAGGAGAGCATCCCCTGGGACGTGATCAAGGAGGCCCGCAGGCAGGGCTTCGGCGGCCTCGAGAGCATCCAGCGCTCGGCCGCTGACTCCGAGGGCCAGATGCAGGTCATCTCCGCCGAAGAGTTTCACTGGGGCTGCGCCGGCATCGCGCTGGCGGTCTCTGGCTCCGGTCTCGCCGCCGCCGGCATCGCGGCCTCGGGCACCCCGGAGCAGATCGCGCGCTGGGTCCCCGAGTGCTTCGGCAGCGACGAGGAGATCAAGCTCGGCGCCTACGCCGTGACCGAGCCGCAGGCCGGCTCCGACGTCAAGAGCTTGAAGACCACCGCCAGGCGCGACGGCGACGAGTGGGTCCTCAACGGGACCAAGATCTTCATCACCAACGGCGGCATCGCCGACGTCCACGTCGTCGTCGCCACCGTCGATCCGGAGCTGGGTACCCGCGGCCAGGCGTCCTTCATCGTCGGCAATGGCACCCCCGGCCTCAGCCAGGGCAAGAAGGAGAGCAAGCTCGGGATCCGCGCCTCGCACACGGCCGAGGTCGTGCTCGACGAATGCCGCATCCCGGCCGAGAACCTGCTGGGCGGCGAGGAGAAGCTTCAGCGCAAGCTGGAGCGCGCCCGATCGGGCCAGAAGTCCCGATCGGCGGACGCCCTGGCGACCTTCGAGGTCACTCGCCCCCTGGTCGGCGCCTCCGCGCTCGGCATTGCCCAGGCCGCCTACGAGTGGACCCTGGAGTACCTCCACGGCCGGTCCGAGGGCGGGGTGCCGCTGCTGCAGGCCCAGCGCATCCAGCAGACGCTCGCCGATGTCGCGACCGAGATCGAAGCGGCGCGGCTGCTGGTCCAGCGGGCCGCCTGGATGGGCCGCAACGGCGTCCCGATGACCGGCGGCCAGGGCTCGATGTCGAAGCTCAAGGCCGGCGACGTGACGATGTGGGCGACGACGACGCTGATGGACCTCGTCGGCCCCGATGCCTGGAGCACCGACTACCCGCTGGAGAAGTTCTTCCGAGACGCCAAGATCTACCAGTTGTTCGAGGGCACGGCGGAGATCCAGCGCATGGTCATCTCCCGCATGCAGTTCCGCGACTACTCCGAGCGCCTCGAATACGGCGCCGAAGTGGCCGCCAAGGCGATGGAGCCCAAGGAGGCGGCTAAGGAGCCGGTAGCCGCCTGACCTCCCGCCCATCGGCGGGCTTTTTCGAGGTTGGCGGCGGGCTTATGCTCGGGTCATGCGTTCGCATGATCACGGCGGGCACGCACATAGCTTCGGCGCGTACGCGCTGGAGGCGCGGCGCCAGGACAGCGGGCGGCGGATGTGGGTGGCGCTGGCGATCAACGCCGGCCTGTTCCTCGCCGAGGCCGTCGGTGGCATCCTCACCGGCTCGCTGACGGTCCTCGCCGACGCCGGCCACCTGCTCTCCGACGTCGGCTCGATCGTCCTGGCGCTGATCGCCGTCCGCCTCGCCTCGCGGCCGGCGACGGGGCGGCGCACCTTCGGCTACCAGCGCTCCGAGGTGCTGGCGGCGCTGGTCAACGGCCTGCTCCTGGCCGCGGTCGGCGTTGGCATCGCCGTCGCCGCGATCGGCCGCCTCTCCGACCCGCCCTCGATCGACGGCGCGGGGGTCCTCGCCCTCGGCGCGCTCGGCCTCGCCGGCAACCTTGCCGCGACCCTCGTCTTGGCCCGCGGCCAGCGCCAGGACCTCAACCTCGAGGGCGTGCTGCGCCACAGCGCCGCCGACGCCCTCGGCTCGCTCGGCGTCGTCGTCGCCGGTGCCTTCGTCCTGCTCGGCGGCTCGGCGATCGTCGACCCGATCGCCGGCCTGTTGATCGCCGCCCTCGTCCTTGCCTCCTCCTGGCGGCTGATCAAGGAGCCCTTCGACGTGTTGATGGAGGCCGCCCCCGCCGACCTCGACGTCGCGGGCATGGGCGTGGCGATCTGCGAGGAGGAGGGCGTACGCTCGGTCCACGACCTCCACGTCTGGACCGTGACCGCAGGCTTTGGCGCCCTTGCCGCCCACGTCGTGGTCTCCCGCGACTGCGACCGCGACCTGGTCCGTCGCCGGCTCGAGCTGACGCTGGGGGAGCGTTTTGGCATCGAGCACACCACCCTGCAGATGGAGGAGGAGGCCGACCAGGGCCTGCTGCGGGTCGAGAACTCCCCCGGCAGGGACTGATCGCAAGGGCGGTTGCCGTGCCCGAAGGCACCCGATCCGTGCCGCCGCCAGCGGCACCGTCATCTTCACCGAGCCCGAGGCGAGCAGCGGCGGCTACGGCAACTACACCTGCATCGACCACGGTGGCGGGCTCTCCACCTGTTACGCCCACCAGACCTCCTTCGCCGTCTCGGCCGGGCAGTCCGTCTCTCAGGGCGACGTCATCGGCTACACCGGTTGCACCGGCTACTGCTTCGGCCCGCACCTGCACTTCGAGGTTCGTATAAACGGCTCCGTGACGGACCCGATGGGTTACCTTTAGCAATAGGTAGGCCCCCATGATTCGCCAGGCGCACACCTATCTGGTGAGTGCGATGTCGGGGGCGACGCTGATCGCCATCGCCATCGCCGTCTTCGTCGTGCTCGTTTCCGCCCAGGTGTTCAGGGACTGGCCGATCGCCGCCCTCGGCGCTGGCGGCGATGGGACCGCGGCGGTCTCGGACGCGCATCCGGCCGCCGCCTCGGCGGCCGGGGCGGGTG
>WNFM01211478.1_pt2 | contig 15648 bp, 20 predicted proteins | sample 5400271 | NCBI WGS metagenome assembly WNFM01 (sample SAMN13153352, study PRJNA577476) | soil metagenome | isolation source: 60 cm saprolite on Douglas fir-dominated hillslope | place: USA:California | collected 2013-09-17
TACTGGCACGGGTCGCTCTCGCGCAACAAAAGCCGGCCCGGGCACTCGAGACGCTCGAACGCTTCAGTTGGTACCGGGATCAGCCAGCAGATATCGAGAAAACGCTTGAATGGATGGCGCTGTACGTGGTGGTTCTCTTCCAGGCAGGCAAGGCCGGGCAAGCACGAACGGTTGCGGCTCGTCTGCTCGCGATGACCGAGCCTGAGGACTACATCCGCGTCTACCTGGATGCAGGCTCCTCCATGAAACAGGCCCTCAAGATTCTGTTGGAGGAACCACTAGAGCGCGATGCCTCTACCGGCACCATTTCTACATCTTATGTGTTGCGCTTGCTGGCAGCCTTTGAGCAGGAAGAAAGCAGACTTACGCGGGGAAGTGAAGTCCCACCTACCGCTACGAACAAGGCCCTGTCAATTCCACCGCAGAACGCGGCGCAACGAGGCCTGATCGAGCCACTTTCTCGACAGGAGCAACAGGTGCTGCGGCTACTGGTCGGAGGGAGCACCTATACTGAGATGGCAGAAGCTCTGATTGTTTCCCCCAACACGATTAAGACCCAGGTCAGCAGCATTTACCGTAAGCTGGGCGTGAGCCGGCGTGCCGAAGCCATTGCGATGACGCAGCGACTGCACCTCCTCTAGCCGATTGGAGGCTCGGACATCCGTGCCTAGAATCACCTGGACGAACCCAAAGACCTCTTGCGAAATCACCCGTCCAATCACGAACATAGGTGATGCCTGTTCTCTATCTGAAAACTATACTCTTCTTAACGACCTTCGGTAGAGTACATCACAGCAGGAGAGGCAGGCGACTCATGCACGTTTCTATCCGCATTCAAGGGCACCTCGACCCTTCGTGGCAGGAGTGGCTGGAGGGATTAGAGATTGTGCATGAGGAGGGTGGTACCTCGCAGCTTTCTGGAACGCTTGCAGATCAGGCCGCCCTGTATGGAGTGCTCACCAAGATCGATCACTTGAGTTTAACCCTGCTCTCGCTCGAACGCAGCGAAATAAGTCCCCAGGAGGGCTGACCTTTTCGCTTTTTGCCGCAGGCCCGGAAGAAGAGGAGCACCTTCTCTCTCGCGATTTGCAGGGGAAATAACCATTAGGAGAAAAGGAGAAAAGAGTATGAGATTACGGGTGTCCGAGATTTTGACCCTGGATGGGGTCATGGAAGCGCCCGATCAGTGGGTGTTTCAATACATGGATCAAGCAATCGGGGAGGATGTCATGGCTGCGCTCCAGGAGACCGACGCGATGCTCTTCGGGCGCAAGACCTTTCAGGAAATGGCAGCAGCCTGGCCCGGCAGAACGGGGGACATGGCCGACCGCTTTAACAGCGTCCCCAAGTACGTCGTCTCCAGCACGCTGAGGGATGTCACCTGGAATAACTCCCATGTCATCACAGGTAATATCGCGGAAGAAGTAGCAAAGCTGAAAGCGCAACCCGGTGGGATTCTCCTGGTCCAGGGGAGCGCGGACCTGGTGCGGTTGCTTGCCCAGCATCACTTCATTGATGAGTACTCCTTGCATGTTGCCCCTCTGGTCCTGGGGAAGGGAAAGCGTCTCTTTCAAGAAGGGGATCAGACCCGGCTTCAGCTGGCGAATTCTAAAGCCTACAAGACCGGGATGCTTAGTCTGAGCTACGAGCCAGTCAAGCAGTGATAGAAGACATCCACGGAACCACTTTCTTACCTGGTTCCGTGGATATGCACTCACTACCTACAAAAGAAGGGAAACAGATTTCATGCCACAGGTAACTTCAAAAGATGGGACCCCTATCGTCTATGATCGGATCGGCCAGGGACCGGCGGTCGTAATTGTAGGCGGCATCTTAGGCGACCGCTCACAGCAGGCGGGATTGGCCCAACCGCTCGCGGAGCACTTCACGGCCTACAACTTTGATCGTCGAGGGCGCGGCGAGAGCGGGTTTACCCCTCCCTATGCCGTCGAGCGCGAAGTGGAAGATATCGCAGCGATTCTGGATGCGGCCGGTGGATCGGCGTTTGTCTATGGCACCTCCGGCTGCGCGGTCCTGTGCATGGAGGCAGCGGCTCGCGGGCTTTCTCCCAAAATGAAGAAGCTGGCGCTCTGGGAGCCACCTTATATCGTTGATGACAGCCGCCCTCCCGTGCCGCAGGACTACCTGGAGCAGCTTCAAAAAATGTTGCGTGAGGGGCGCAGAGGCGACATGATCGAACTCTTCTTCACACAGGCAGTCGGCATGGCTGCTGAGTTCGTCGCTCCCATGCGTCAGTCCCCGTTCTGGGCGGCTCAAGAGGCATTTGCCCCCACACTCATCAATGAAGCTATCCTCATGGGCAATGGCGACTTCAAGCTACCAAAAGAGCGAATAGCAAAAGCCACGCCCCCAACCCTGGTTATGGACGGTGGGACGACCCCGTGGCTCAGCCACGCCGCGGATGCCGTTGCAGACACTTTGCCCAACGCACAGCGCCGCACTATTGCAGGTCAGCCACACAACGTTGCCCCGCAAGCCCTCGCTCCCGTCCTGGTTGAGTTCTTCACAGCCTGATACAACTGAGGAGAAGGTGATGCACTATGAGATTTCGTGCCAGAATAGAGCTTCACGGCAAGACTGCTACAGGCATCGTCGTTCCGCTAGAGGTCGTTGAGTCCCTCAAATCGGGCAAGCGCCCACCAGTCCGAGTCACGATCAACGGTCACACCTACCGCAGTACGGTGGCGCCTATGGCAGGTGAGTTCCGGCTTCCCATCAGCGCTGAACACCGCACAAGTAGCGGTGTCGAGGTCGGCGATGAGGTGGAGGTCGAGATCGAACCCGACACTCAGGCTCGTGAAGTGGATGTGCCACCTGACCTCCTGGAAGCGCTTGGCCGCGACGCAGATGCCAAACGCTTCTTTGACGGGCTGTCCTACAGTAACAAGCAGCGTATTGTACTCTCTATCGAAGGAGCCAGGACCACCGAGATAAGGCTTCGACGAATCACCAAAGCCATAAGCGAACTCCGCGAGGGCCGAGCTTAGCGCAGTTTTCGAGAGGAGAGCGCGATCTGCCAAACTGGCTCCATGCAGGCCGCATGGAGCCAGTTTGGCATTAGCCTGGCTCATGCGCATCTCTCCTCCGCCTCAGTTGGTCTCTGGCAAAGGTGAATCGAGGAATTCTGTGAGGATCGGTAGGAGCAACTAGGTGCGAGTGATGATCCCATGATACGGTGGGGCCCAACCCACGTGTGTTGTGGCCGGGAGCACCGCGAGTTGGGCAGGCGGGAGACCGGCCAGATCGCCGTCCGCCTTGCCGCCGCCAAACAGCGCAAAGCATTCCACTGCGTGCGCGAGGCGCAAGCCGTCTGCGTCCCCGACCAGGATCAGGGTAGGTGTTTTGAGCGATGCCACAGCCTCTGTCCAATCGTAGTGCTCGCTCAGCAATTGCCTCATCTTGGCCACAAAGGTCGGCCAGCCCTCGGGCCTGGGTGAGGTCTTGAGATAGGCTTCATGGATCGGGGTCCCGGCAAACGTTTCGACGCTGATCGAGGCCATTCCCGCGAGGACCTCAGGGTACCACCCATCACGCTTGAAGGCGGTCGAGGCCAGCGCCAACTTGCGAACCACCTCTGGATGCCAGATGGCGGTTTGTAGCGCGACGCCACCACCCAGGGAAAAGCCGAATACGTCAGCCTGTTCGAGTCCAAGGCGTCTGATCAAGGCTGCGATATCATCCGCCATCAATTCGAAGCGGAGTGGACGCTCGATGTCGGCGGTATGCCCATGCCCTTGCAGCTCAACACCGATGACGCGCCGCGCTGCGGCAAGCTGCGGCACAAGCTCTCCCATCGCCTCAATGGTCATGAAGCCGCCGGGAAGCAGCACCAGCGGCTGCCCGCTCCCGTGTATCTCATAGTAGAGGTCCAGCCCGTTGACCTTCGCGTATGCGCCTTGCTAGTTCTCGTCCGTGTTCATGAGAAAAGCTCCTTGTCTTCTGATTGTGTTGTTTGCTCAGCATAGCACATGTGTCCTAAGAATCAAGATGAGCTGCTTCTTCAGGAAGATGCTTATTGTTCGTATTGCAGCACAAGCACCCGTTCTCGCCCTCCATTTTACCTGAGCTGCACGTCTTTTGGCTACCAGTGAAGGTATGCTCTCTCGCTTTTAGGGTGCCTTTTCCTGAACAGATATCCTAAGTAGCCAGTACAGGCCGCGACGAATGAATTTGCCCAGCGCGGCATCGCCGGGGCACGTGTTGACCGGATCGCTGAGCTGGCTGGATGCAGTAAGGCCCTGATCTACGACTACTATTTCGGCAATAAAGATCAACTCTTTGATGCGGTCTATGATGCCCTCGTGGTCGCTTTCGTGCAAGAGGTGCCCATTGACACCTCGGATCTGGCTGGCTATGCCGGTCGCCTGTTCGACCAGTACCAAGCATATCCAGAGATTCTGAGATTAGCGAGTTGGGACATTCTTGAACGTGGTGGGAGTGGAACGCAGCTCGAAGCGGTTCAAGCTGCCAATCAGCACAAGATCGCTGCTATCGAACAAGCACAGCGCGACGGTCACGTGTCAGATCGCTGGAGTCCGGCTGAGCTCCTTGCGCTCATCGTGGGGATGAGTACAATCTGGTTCTTCGCGACCCCAGAAGTCACCAAACTGAGCGCCACTGAGATCAGTGCTCAGCGACGTACGATCAGCGAGGCGGTACGACGGCTTGTTGATGACTCCAACAGGATGGGAAGAGAGGAGCGTTTGCCTCTCTCATAAAAGCCACTGGTGAGACAGATGGTGCAGGTGTCTTCGGGGTTCCGACATGTTTACCCCAGAGAGGTAGCCCAGAGAGGCCATGTTCTTCTTCCAGCTTTCTGTTTCAACCATGGGCAAACCCCGAATCTGTCTACGTTCCCTGCTCCGCAAACAGCTTGAAATATGCGGTTCTCGATGGGAGCGGCCCAAAGAGATAGGCAGATTCCGCAGACACAACGGAGCCAAATTTTTCAAAGCGGAAGAGAATCGAGCTTCCGTCATTTGTCTCGAAGTGATCTTACCCCGAAATTGTGGAGGAGTGAAATCGTAGAGTATACTCTTCCAGAAGGAGGGAAAGGATCATGCACAAGGTGCAAAAGACCTACACAGCCGAGTTTAAGGGGGAAGCGGTGCGACTGGCTCAGACCAGCGGGAAGCCGATTACGCACATAGCCCGTGAACTGGGCATTGACTTCCACGTCAATCCATCAATGGCGCAAGGAGCTGACTGAGCACGGCTCCGAAGCCTTCCCAGGCAGCGGACATCAGACTGCGAAGGCGCGAGGAAGTACGCCGCCTCAAGCGTGAATTGGAAGTCGTGAAGCAGGAGCGTGATATACTAAAAAAAGCGGATATCGCATCTTTTCGCGCAGCCCGCAATGAACTATCAGTTCATTGCAGAGCACCGGTGCGAGTATGCGATTACGACCATGAGCCGAGTGCTAGAGGTGTCTGTGAGTGGGTACTACGCCTGGTCGAAGCGCCCGCCCAGCCAGCGCAGCCGAGAAGATGCCCGACTTGCCGAGCGAGTGAAGACGGCTTTCCAGGCCAATCGCCGCGTGTATGGCAGCCCACGGATTCATGCTGAACTGCATGCGCAGGGCATTCAGTGTGCGCGCAAACGGGTGGCTCGCCTCATGCGAGAACAAGGACTTTTTGCACAACGCCCACGCCATCGCACGGTCACCACGAAAAGTGAACCAGATGCACTGGTGGCCCCCAACCTGCTGCAGCGCGACTTCAGCGCCGATCAGCCCAACACCAAATGGGTGGCCGATACGACCTACATTTGGACGGCAGAAGGGTGGTTGTACCTGGCGGTGGTGCTTGATTTGGTGCTTGATTTGTTCTCGCGAATGCTGGTAGGATGGTCCATGGCGGCCATTGTAGTCTGCGACGCTGGTCACCCACGCACTACGCATGGCAGTGGCTCGTCGCCGCCCACAGTCTGGGTTACTTCATCACACGGATCGTGGGAGTACCTATACGAGTGAGAGCTATCAAGCGCTCTTGCAGCAAGCAGGCATGGTTGCGAGCATGAGTCGGACTGCTGATTGTTACGATAATGCGGCCATGGAAAGGTTCTTTCATAGACTCAAAGGTGAATGCATTGATGCTGTGTCATTTCAGACACGAGCACAAGAAAGGCGGCGCCACCTTTGATTACATCGAGAGTTTCTATAATCGCACAAGGAGACACTCAACCCTGCACTACATGAGTCCCCTGCTGTACGAACAATTGCTGTGCTAAATCCCCTCTTTGGGGTCTCCATAAATTCGGGTGAGGATCAAGGCTCCCTTGCTCTTCTGGTTTGAAATCCTCCTCCTTGCGAAAAAAGAGCCAGGTGGCCTGTGATGCTGAGAGCGTCAAAAGCGCATTGGGCTGGATCGAGGAGGCACGTTTCGATGCGCTTTTGTGCTGAGAAGGGGCAAGAGGCAACGCTTTCAGCGTCTCTAGATACCGATAGATCCCGTGTTGCGATCCTTTGTACCCCTTTGCTCTCAGTTCCCTTTCTAGTTGTGCTCCCTTGTGACAACCCTGGCGCCAGCGCTTCAAGTGGTAGGTGATGTCAGGATCAATGAGACATGCCCGTTGTCGTTTCCGGCGGGAGTAAGGAATATTTCCAGTCGCGATCCACCGTTGAAGCGTTCGCTGACTCATCCCCAGTGTGCCTTCCAATCTCACCACTCTTCATCCCGTGTTTTTGCAGTTCCAAGATACGTTCATACCGAGCCATTCGCTCGGCCTGACGAGCCTGTTGCGCCTGTTGGACAGCTTGTGTTTGGGCGGGACGCCGTTCTTCTGCACGACGCAGTTGGGCAAGCGTTTTGGCGATCTGCACCGAGACACAGGCAGCCAGATTCTTGACTAAATGCCAACGGTCGCTCACCTGTCGCCCTTGTGGAGGGCCTTTGCGAATAGCTGAAGCATATTTCGAGGAGCCATCGAATCTTCCCACCGCAACGGAGGGATGCGCCTTCAGCCAAGCTTCGACGGTCTGGGCAGAGCGGTCGGGAAGCAGATCGATGGGCTGACAGCGCTCCAGGTCACAGATCAGTGTCCCGTAGCGCTGTCGGCGCCTGCGTGCCCAGTCGTCCAAGCCAATGATTCGCGGGTCTGCTTTGGCGCTCTGTGGGGAGCGGCGAACCAAACGCAAGATGGTATCGCGACTTCCGCTGCTGCCCAGCTCACTTCCCACATCGGCACCAGCCTGGCCTCCACGTCTTCGCCCAAGCTGACAAAGCGCTTCTTGCAACCGTATGGTGCGTTGGGCATGAGGACGACAAAGCTCTGGCAGCCGTTCGACGAAAATCTTTTGTGCACAGGTGCTCTTCTTACAGAAGAAACGGCGTACCTGCATGATAAGGCGGATTGGACGCCCAACCAAAGGAAGATCATGCAGTGTCCGTGTATAGCGACTTTGGATGCGCGACCATGCAGTTCCACATGAAGGGCAGAAAGCTGTTGGAGACACCGTACGCAGAGTCAGGGTGATTTCCTCAGCGACCACTACCCCTTCCACTTCGATATCGGGCAGGTCTAGAAAAATGATCATAGGATGATGGTGGTCCTCGAAAAAGTTGGTGGGAAGAAAAAATGTTCAATTCCTTACTATACCACATTACTGATCAGCAGGGTTGCGTAAGATCCAAGTATTTCGACAAATGTCACAACCCTCGGATTAGAATGGTCTTCTATCGCGGAAGCACGTCCGGTGGCGCTTTCAGCCATTTATTCTCTTCTTTTTGAAACCATTCGCGTTTCATTATGGCTCTGATGACTTTTGCTTCTCCGTTGCTATTGTTTGTGATACGATAGCTTTTCGCACCTGCCGGTACAATGAATGTTTCAGCGTAACTGATAAACTGCTGATGCCCATTCTCAGTCTCAACCAGTACGGATCTACCTTCCACCAGGTTCATGATATGAAATGACCCGTCGGTTTGCGCTTCGACAGTCGAGGTGAACTCAAAACGATGCACATCATAGAACTGTACCGGATGAGTTGGTAGGTGGACCAACCGCCAGCCGGTACCCTCCTTCGCTATATAAGGTTCGGCAATCAGCTCTTCTTGAATTACTCTCTTTCCTTTGCGATTAAAATAGAGGTTCTGCAAACCACGATCAATATTAATCGGACGTGGTGTACCATCAAGGTCAAGACGAAGCCAATCGTAAAGTTTAAAGGTATAAAGATAAGTTGTGCCACTGATCTCCAAAACAAGATTATCGACACCACAGGCGTGTATGGTACCGTGAGGAATGAGGAGAAGTTTGTGTTTATACGCTGGCTCGCTGTTGACAAATCGGTTGACGTCGAGGGGTACTACCTGATGAAAGCTGCGCTCCAAAGCCATGCGGAAATCATCAGGAACAATATCTTCTTGAAAGCCAATGTATATTCTGGCACCGGGTTTGCAGTCAAGAACGTAATACGTTTCGTCCTGGGTGAAGTTCTCCCCAAAATTTTCTCGGAGGTATTGCGGACGGGGATGAACCTGAACGGAGAGATTCGTCCCCCCGAATGTATCGATATAGTTAAAACGGAGTGGAAACTCAAAGCCAAAGTTCGCAGCATAGTCACCCAACATTTCCTTGTAGTGCTGGAACATTAATGTATCAAAAGAGACTTCGAGCAGATTTCCACCACTCTCGAACATCAAACCGTTTTCAGGCACAATGGCTTGAAATGACCAGGCATAGTTCGGAACATCCTGTGCTAACTGCGGAATATGCTCCTTACTCCACTGCCCACCCCAGGGACCAGGTTCAAACCATGGACGAACCCGGAAGGAGCTGTGGGCCATCTCACTCAACGTCGCACGCAAATCATCGCCACGCATCAGAGCAGGCTCATCGGGCCGCTGCTCGTCGACAATGATATCGATGCGCGATAGGATATCCGCTTTATGTCGATTGAGGGCGATCCAATCGACATAGTAGAACTGCTTGTACATTAGTTTAGGAGGCACCACAGTACTGGCACCCAAATTGCAAATGCTGCCAGCACGGGAGCGAAACTGAATCTCGTTCTTGGGCACATCGACATAGACCAGCAGGCCATCCCAGCCAACGAGTGCCGCCCCACAACCGTACACAATACTCATCTCTGACTGAGAATCGGGTTTCAGAGCTGCGAGTTTTGCTGGATCGAAAAAATCGTTAAGACTTTTCGTGAAACGTCGACCGAAAATTGGATCACCTCCACCCAGAAATGGTGCGATCAGCTCGTCGATTTCACTCTCAGGGATGAAGGCATTTTCAACCGATTGCCATGTTGCCTGGACATCAAGAGCGACCAGCGCTTCATTTAAACAATCTCTGAAATGATCCCAGAATACACCAATATATCCATCGATGATGATCCTGCGTTGCCCTAGCAGCTTGTGCGCGAGAGCGGCAAAGCCAATATCTATCTTACCTGTGCCAATGGGAAAGCTGGGATAGATCTCGTACTCACCCTTAGGTCCAGGTGTATGATGAGCGGGAGCAAGGAATTGCTGCGTGTTGCGATAGGAATCCATTTACTGGTCCTCTTAAGATTGCAATAAGCAAGGTGTAGTGGAATTACTGTGACTGCGACTCACTATCTGCTGTCCGGCCATAATCATCAGCATGGCGCGTGATATCATCCTGTTGCCAGTTTCCAAAGGCGATATCGATAACACGCACCTCTGATCCCATGCTTCCCCCCCGGTGTTTGGCGCCGACTGGTATCCATATCTCGTCGCCAGCCCCGGGGTGGTATATCTGGTCATCAATCTCGACCTCAACTCCGTCGTCCAGGATAATCCACAGCTCGGCTCGACCGGTATGAGATTGGAGACTACAACGCTGCCCAGGTTTAAAATGCACAACAGTAATGGTGACTTCTTCATTATGAGCGTATTGCTTCATTCGTCCCCAGGGACGCTCGATCCGCGTTCCTTCTGGTTTGTCTGTGGGAATAGGTTTTGTTGCGTAATCAGTCATCTCGATCAATCTCCTTCAGATGGCTGGAGTGAATCCAGCCACTTTCGTATCTCTCCTGGATTTTCCTGAAACATGAGCGATCCGGGTACGATAACATCTGCTCCCGCCTCCATAAGAAGGGGAACCGTGTGTCGGCGGATTCCGCCATCTGCCTCGATCTCAGTTTTTAGACCTTGCTGAGTCACCTTAGCATGTGCCTGTCGTATCTTGTTCGGTGTACCCTCATGCATCGATGTGCCTTTAATCCCCATATAGGTGCCAAGGATTGTCACTACATCCAGGGTTTCCCAATAAGGGTCAAGCAGATCAACCGGATCTTCAACGCGCAACGACACCCCTACTTTCTTTCCATGCGCTTTGATGGCCCTTATAACTTTACCCGGGTCCGGGACAGCATCGAGGTAAAAGATGATGCTGTCTGCCCCTGCCTCGACAAAAGGATCAACCCACTGTAACGGGTTTACCGTGATCAGGTGAACCTCAAACGGTCGTGCCGTATGTCGGCGCATGGCATGCACCAGATCAGGGAAGAACAGCAAGGTTGGTACATATCGGCCGTCAGCGACATCGATGTGGAAGCGATCTGAATAAGGTTCGACCCGCTTGATCTCTGTTGCCAGATTGCTCAAATCGGCAGACCAGAGCGACGTTGCGCATTTCAGCATTGGCTACTCCTCTCTGTTGTTTTAAAATGTTGCTGCAAGAATTCAGCAATGTATACCTCTGCTTCCTTGTTATGTTGTTTTGTGTTGATCGATTTTGGCGCCAGATCTCGCAGTTGGGCTTGTGGAATTGCCTGAGCCAGGATCTCACCAAATTCATAAGGATGTACCGGGTCCATGCGGCTGATTAGCACGAGCGTGGGTACAGTGATGGTTAACCACGCTGCTACATTATGGTTAGGAGCATCCCCTGGTAGTTTTTCTAATTTCGCTACTGTTTCCTCAGCACGCGGATGTTCAAACTGAGCGATCATTGAACGCGCAACACCAGGCGCAGTAACAAGCATTTCGGAGTAGACACGAGATGCCCGGAAGTGTTCCCGCCCGGCATATGCCCCGAATTGCTGGATCAAACCGGCTATAAGAGGAAAATACTTCAGGTTATCCGGAAGCGGCTTATCCAGCCATGCAGGGCGCGAGAGAATGAGACCACATACGCGCTCAGGGAAACGCAAGGTATAATTCAGTGCTACTCCAGCCCCCATAGAAATACCACCAACCACAATCTCATTAATTTCGAGATGATCCATCAGAGCGCGAAGGTCATCGGCAAAGGTCTCGAAGCTGAGCTTGTCCACATCACCAAGTGGATGAGTCTTTCCATGTCCACGGCAATCGAAGGCAATAAGCCGAAAGCCAGGCAACTCTTCATAGATTTCCAGCACCTGCGTGAGGTCTGCTCCCAATCCGTGCTGGAAGACAAACGGCATGCCTTCTCCCCTATCGAGATAATGGAATACTAGACCGTCATGGTAAAACAAAGGCATACGCAGTATCTCCCTTTTCGGTAAGCTTATTTACCCCAATATGAGATAAGCTACGGCTCAGGCTCGACATTGAGCTTGCTGCGTAAAAACGCTACTGACCGATCTACTTGATCTTCACTCAGTCCGTGTAGAATCAACGGACCTGTATAATGCACAGCGCGTAGCAACTCGATGTAGTAGTCATAATCCAGTAGACCATTTCCAGCAGCTTCTTGTCCCGCTTTTCCATCTCGCGTTAAATCCTTTGCGTGCGCAATGACAATATCACTGCCCAGCAAAGCAAAGGCTTCCTCTAGTATCACACGCATTTGTATCAGTGTACTCTGCTTAAAGAGGTTAGCCCCATCCATAATGACCTTCAGACGGGGTGATTGCATCTCATCGAGCAATTTGCGCCCCTTTTGTGCCGAGTCAACGACATTGTTAAGCTCTGGCTCAATTGCGAGTGTGACATCGTAGCGATCGGCTATTTCCAGGGCTTGCTGCATAGCACTGGTGAGATCATGCCAGGCTTCTGGGGTAAGATTATCGGGATGCCGGTGCCACTGATTTACCGGGTTACGAGTTCCAGTACACAGGGTAATAATTTTTGTCCCCATGCTGGCGCAAGCTGCCGCTAACATTGCCAGGCGATTCAAATCAGCTTGCACCTTGATCTGATTTGGATGGATCATATTGAAGGTGCCGCTAATAGCTGCCAGATCAATACGGCGCATTTCCGCTGCACAGCGAATTCGATCAATCAGTTCTGGATTAATCTGGTCTGGCAGAGTTGGTAGCCCCGCAACCGCGAGATTAAACTGCATACAATGCAAACCATGCTCCACGGCTGCATCCATCGCCTCTTCCAAGGTGGAGCGCGGAAACGTTTTAGCAAAGATTCCAATCTGCATCATACCCCTCCAAATACATCGGCTAAACGCACAGGTATGCCTCTTTCCACAGAGCGGGCAATCGCAACCATGGCTCGTATGGCTGAGAGTCCATCTGCGGCACTGGCTCCGTGCTGCGGAATCCCCTTCAGAATCGTATCTGCAAATCCCTCGATCTGCAGCTTATAGGTATGGGCGTCTTCACCGAGAATGCGCCGGTACTGCCTATCGGTCGCTGAGAAACACTCCACGTAGCTCGACTTATGGTACCAGGGCAGCAACATTTTCCCACTGATGCTGCCCTTCTCACCGTATACCTGGAAGCCCTCTTCCCAGTCTCCACGAATGGCAATGATCAAATCCAGATGCCCTAAACTTCCATCTGCAAACGCCACAGAGACAAACCAGCAGTAGGCATCGAACTTTTTAACAAGTCTGGCCTGGACACTCTCAATTTCCCCAGCCAGAAAATGGGCAGTGTCGACTAAATGACTACCATGCCCGAGGATGTAATAACGTTGCCTCTCAGCTTTAGGATTCCCTGCGGGGCGGAGCATCTGCTCACTACTGACAATGATCGGCTGGAGGTTGTCCGTCATGGTATAACGATATGCCGAATCGCAATACCAAACCTTGATCGCCAACAACTCCCCGATTTCTTCTTTGATAAACTTCTGAGCAAAAGCAAGGCCGGGATCGAAACGCTTGTTGTTTCCCACCTGTAAGATCCGTCCGGTCTCCCGGACTTTCGCACATAATGCCTCGCCTTCTTCTACGGTTACACCCATCGGTTTTTCAACCAGTACATGTTTGCCTGCATTGAGTGCTTGTATGGCGAGTGGTACATGATACTGGTCAGCAGTTGCGATGATAACCGCTTCCACCTGCTGGTCGTCAAGCATCGCATCGTACTCGTGATAGGTGATGGTTGGCCTGTGTATCTCTGCTATGGTCTGCAAGAGAGTTTCAGCACGTTCACAGATAGCGTAGAGTTCGGTGTTACGGGCCTTGCGAGTGGCGTCAAAATGTGCACTTTGTGCGATTGGGCCTCCACCCAGCACGCCGATACGTAGCAACCGATCTTCCTTCTTCACGACCATTCTCCACGATTTGTTGTAGTTCCTATGCACTACCATTGACAAAATAGCATGTCATCATTATAATGATGACATGACAAACTTGTCATTACAAATCAGTGTACTGTCAGCAATAGTTTTTGTCAATAGGTAAGGCTTTGGAAATTACATAATATAGCACTGAAGGCTTAAGCGATCATACAGATAGGAGGCGCATCAGATGGCTAGAATCGATTTTGGACTCATGCTCAGACAGAACGCCCCTGGTCACTCGCTAGACGAATTGATTGAGTATAACCAGCGATGTATCCACGCTCTCTCATCTGGCTTTACGACGCTCTGGCTCGAAGACCATTTGCAAGTGGAGGGAACCGATGCGCTTGAATGCCTCACCACCTTGAGCTTTCTTGCTGGTGCTTATCCACAATTCAAGATAGGTACACTTGTTCTCTCTCAGTCTTACCGTAATCCTGCCCTGCTCGCAAAGATGGCAGCGAACTTGCAAGCCCTTACTCGAGGGCGTTTCATCTTAGGAGTAGGCACCGGATGGAAAGAAGACGAGTATCTTGCATATGGTTACTCGTTTCCTTCAGCCAAGACACGTCTAGACGAATTGGAAGAAGCCGTTCAGATTATTAAAGCGATGTGGACAACGAAACCAGCAACATTTGCGGGCAAGTACTATCACATTAAGGGTGCCTATTGTGAGCCGCAGCCCCCTTCCCCATTCCCGTTACTTATCGGTGGGGGTGGTGAGCAACGTACGCTTGCCCTTGTTGCACGCTATGCCGATTGGTGGAACTTCAATTCCTGTACTGTAGAAGAATACAACCACAAACGCTCAGTTCTCAAACAGCACTGTGAACGTATAGGGCGGGATGCGGCAGAGATCAGGCTCACCTATATTGGTACTTTAAGCGTATCAGAGGATCCTAACCGGATTATCCACGATCCTCAAAAGCACTATATTGCGGGAAATTCGGCCGAGGTTACCCGGGAGCTTGAACAATTTTGTGCTATTGGAGTAACACACTTCATATTCCGTATACCCAATCTCGCCACACTTGAACATTTTGTCGCATGCGTTGTTCCAAATTTCCTGTAGATATTAGGAGTTTGCATGTCTACTCAACTATCAAATACGTGGAAGAAACCCGTTTCTGTTGAACAAGGTCCTTCCACTCCAAGATACCATCAACTTATAGAGATCATTCGAGAGCAATGTGCTGCCGCGGAACCAGGCCAACTTATACCAACTGAACAGGAAATGTGTCAGATGTACTCAGTCAGTCGTACAACCGTACGTAAAGCATTAGATCATCTCACACAGGAGGGTGTACTTTACCGCATCCAGGGTAAAGGCACATTCATTGCACGTCCAAAGTTACGGGAGCGTTTTGTACAACAAGCAGTAGGCATATATGAAGATATGGCGGTGCGAGGTCTTTCGTTGCGAACGCGCGTCTTAGAACAATCGATTATCCAGGCAAGCAAGCTGGTAGCATCGGAACTGCAGTTGGTCGCCGGTAACCCTGTGATCAAACTCGTACGTGTGCGCTATTTGGACGATGAGCCTCTGCTCATCTCTACATCATTCCATCCTTACCGTTTGTTCCCTGGGCTTGAGAACGAAGATCTTACTAACGTCTCGCTCTATGTCGTCTTACGGGAAAAGTATGGCACACGAATTGGAAAGGGAACACGTCTCGTAGAGGCAGTACCATGTTCTGATGGGGAAGCTGAATTACTTCATACGACACCAGGAGCACCTCTGCTTGTTTTGACCGGCACTATGTACGACACCGAAGGTCATCTGGTTGAATACGGCTTTTCTCGACACAGAGGGGACCGCAGCCAAATTGAAATCGAAGTTGTTTCATGAAATTTTCTGTGCCCTTTTCTGAGCACACCCTCGTTTTTTTGCTGTTAGCAAATCTAGTTGTACGAAAGGAGGCGGAGCGCAAGTATACCTTTTCTGATTGTTGTCTATGTAACGCGATACATATATGTATGCACATTCTGAATGTGCAACGTCCTTTCCAACGAAGGAGGTTTTACCATGCAGGTGTGGCAAGCGGCATTAATTGGCCTGCTGTGTTACCTGGGAGCCCTCACGACACCCTGGGCACTTGGAACAACAGGCGGATGGTATGTGCTTACACGTCCGCTCGTTGCTGGCTTTCTCTGTGGATTGATCCTGGGAGATGTTAAAACCGGCGTGCTTATTGGTATTGCCGTG
>WNFM01354753.1_pt1 | contig 15647 bp, 15 predicted proteins | sample 5400271 | NCBI WGS metagenome assembly WNFM01 (sample SAMN13153352, study PRJNA577476) | soil metagenome | isolation source: 60 cm saprolite on Douglas fir-dominated hillslope | place: USA:California | collected 2013-09-17
CGAGAAATTGGTCACCGCGGTCGGCGTGCCGACGATGCTGCGCGAGTGGTAGAACTGCGTCAGATAGGTGTCGGCGATCGGAAAGCGGCCGGCGGCGTAGTGCACGATCGGGCTCATATCCTTGCGGATATTGGCGTGGAAGGTGGCGTGCTCGACGACCTCCATGTCGAGATTGATGCCGACCTTGCGCAATTGCGCCTGGACGACCTCCATCATTGACAGCATGCCGGGCAGGTTGGTGTGGATGACGTGGATGGTGAGGCCGCCCGCGTAGCCCGCCTCCTTGAGCAGCGCCTTCGCCTTCTCCGGATCGTAGGGCAGCAGCGGCACGTCGTCGCTTTGCCCGAGATAGCCGAATGGAACGATCGACTTGGCGGCGCGCGAGATGTCCTTGCCCTTGAACTGCACGACCTGATCGCGGTTGACGCCATAGGCGATCGCCTGGCGCACGCGCAGATCGTCGAGCGGCGGCTTGGTGACGTTGAGATAGAGCACCGACAGCTCGGCCGGGTCGAAGATGTCGACGAGCGTGCCCTTTTCCTTCTTCATGCGATCGACCCAGGTCTGATCCTGCTTGCCGTAGGTCAGGTCGATCTCGCCCGAGGTGAAGGCGAGATCGCGGCTCGCGTCGGACAGGATGTAGCGATAAACGATCTTCTCGAGCTTCGGCTTGCCGCGAAAATATTGCGGATTGGCGACCAGGGTCACCGATTCCTTCGACTTGTACTCGCTGAACATGAAGGGGCCGGTGCCGATCGGCTTCTGGGCGAAGTTCTCGCCCATCTCCTCGGCCGCCTTCTTGCAGACCATGTTGCCGCCCTGATAGTTGATCAGCAGGCCGAGTAGGCTCGGCACCGGATTCTTCAGGGTGATCTTGACGGTGTATTTGTCGGCCGCCTCGACCTTGTCGATATCCTTGAAGTCGCTCGAGAAGGCGGAGCGCTTGGGGTCGCCCGAGCGGGCGAGGGAATAGACCACGTCATCGGCGGTGAACTCGCCGTAATTCTGGTGGCACTGCACGCCCTTGCGCAGGTTGAATGTCCATTGCTTGCCGTCCTCGGAGGATTTCCAGCTCTCGGCGAGATCGCCCTCCATGAGCGCCGGATCGGGGTTCATCGTGCCCTGCTTCATGCGCACCAGCCCGTTGAACATCCAATCGAACAGCGCCTTGTCCGGTGTCGTCGCCGAGAGATGCGGATCGAGCCGCCCGGCATCGATCGCCGCCATGCCGACGGTCAGCACGGTCTTCGCGGCGCGGGCCGGCTGCGCCACCGCTGCCGTCGCCAGAACCGCGGCCAGCGCCGCCGCGCAATGAATGAAACGTGCCATGAGAACCCCCGCCTCCCGGTTTATTAATCGTCGGCGAGTGTTGCCGCATCGTGGATGGCACGCAAGGGAAATGCCATCGTCGCGGCCAGTCGGGCTCGCGTTGCATTTTCCCGTCCGCCCGGTAGGATGCCGCAGCAGCAGATCATGGCACAGCCACATTCCCTTCGCATCGGCACGCGCGGCAGCCCGATGGCGCTCGTCCAGGCCGGGATGGTGCGCGACCATCTCATCGCGGCGCATGCCGATCTTGCGGCGCCGGGCGCGCTCGAGATCGTCGTCATCCGCACCACCGGCGACCGCGTGCAGGATCGCCCGCTCCACGAGATCGGCGGCAAGGGCCTCTTCACCAAGGAGATCGAGGAGGCGCTGATCGCCGGCACCATCGATCTTGCCGTCCACTCGATGAAGGACGTCGCGACCTGGCTGCCGCCCGGGCTCGAGATCGTCTGTCTCTTGGCGCGGGACGACCCGCGCGACGCCTTCCTCTCGCCCCGGGCGAGGACGCTGCGCGAATTGCCGCCGGGTGCCGTCCTCGGCACGGCCTCGCCGCGGCGCGCCGCACAGGCGCTCAACCTGCGGCCGGATCTGCGCATCGTCTCGATCCGCGGCAATGCGGGAACGCGCCTCCGCAAGCTCGCCGCCGGCGAGTGCGACGCGACGCTGCTGTCGCTCGCCGGGTTGCGCCGCATCGGCGAAGAGGGCGCCATCACCTCGATTCTCTCGACCGACGAGATGCTGCCGGCGGTGGCGCAGGGGGCGATCGGCATCGAGTGCCGCGCCGACGATCTTGCGACGCGTCAACGCCTGGCGCCGCTCAACGATGCCGCGGCGGCGTCAACCATCGCCGCCGAGCGGGCGCTCCTCGCCGCGCTCGACGGCTCGTGCCGGACGCCGATCGCGGCGCTCGCCGAGTTGCGCGACGGCGCGCTGTCGCTGCGCGGCATGGTGATCAGCCCGGACGGCGCTGAATGCCACCGCGTCACAAGGCAAGGCGCCGTCGGCGACGCGGTCGCCCTCGGCAGCGATGCCGGGGCCGAGCTCCGCCGCCTCGCCGGTCCCGGCTTCTTCCTCGCCGAGTGTTAGGACAAAATCAGACGCTTGGTACCGGCCGTGTAAGTACTTGCGGCAATCGCAGCCTGCTCGAAGGCAGCTAACAGGCGGTGCACCATAGCTAGGTGGCGAGGATCGGCTCGAAAATCGCGCGACCCACCTCCAGTGCTTCATCGAGCGTCAATCGATAACCCGCACGTCGCGAGATTTGTCCGGCCAGCCACTGTTGGAGGTGTTGGTCGCAGCAGAAGAAGGCGATCGACGGGCAACATGATGTGGCAGCGCTGCGGCTGAAAGCCAGATCGTACCAGACGACGGCATCGGTCGGCCGTGCGGAATGCAACGATTTTCCAGCATCGGCGGTCGCAATGTCGATTTTGGCTTCGCAAGCGCGGCAGGAAGACTCGATAGTTACATCGCTACGAAACATCCCGCCGACGCCGAGAGCATCGATGGCGCAAAGGGCATTCAGCTTGCTGCCATGAAGCTCGACGCAATGCCTTGTCGCTTTCCCGTTGAACGGGTAGGCATAAACAATCGTGCCGGCTGCGTCGTCCATCCCAAGAAGGTCATGCGCCTGCAACTCGCAGACGAGGACTCGGATCTGTTCCGGCGCAAGACCCATCGATTTGCCAATTTCCGAAAGCCGCGGCGGCCTGCCGAGGCCGCCGAATAGCCCAAGCACGGTTCGCCATGCCACGTCTTGCAGTGTCGGCAAGGTGCCGCGCCATTTTTCGGAGGGGCCGGCCCGGACGCGATCGCGGCCGATGAGGGCCTCACGCGCGGCGGGCTTCGTCACCACGGACCAGTCGGGGCGCTGAACGCCGGGCCTGATCTCGACGGCTAAGCGGCTTTCTTCGCTTTGACAGCATAGGGCCTCGCCGCAAGATGTCTGGATCGGCGGGCAGGGCACGGAGCCATAGGAACAGAACACGCAGCAATCGCCAGGCTTCGGGCGCAAGAGCGTGCCGCAGCCGGTGCATTCATAGAAATATTGGCACGCGTCGACTGGCATCGTCTCGGCTCTCGACGTGCCGCATGCCGGGCAAGTGATAATGGATTCCGTGATCACGTCGACCTCAAGCATAGGCGTAACCGAGATACAGGAGCACTACTCCAACGAGTAGGCCGCTCATGGTGACGCCGCGCATTGCAGGGCGGGCGCAGATTGCACCAGGCGAGCAGGCGGCGGCGCTACGTCGTTGCCATAGGAGGACAGCCGCCCCCACAAAACAGACGGCAGCGCCGGCGAGCAGGAATGCCCTATGCGGTGCAGCAAGGAGGGCAAAGCCGCCCAGCCATGCCGTTCCCAGGCCGAACGTGGCCAGCAGCAAAGGCAGCCCGCAGCACGACGCGACGCCAAAGGCGGCAACCAGGCCCGTCAAGGTCAGCAGTACGGCGCCGGCGCCGCGCGCCGGCCGATCATCGAGAGTGTTGGAAAGGTCTGACATGGCAGCCTCCTTGCGGCAGCATTGAGCGACCCTACTGTCTGTAGTAACTACAGACGCAAGCCCTTTCTCAGGGAATCGGGACACCATGAGGCAGAACGACATTCCGATCGGCGAGCTGTCGCGGCGCGCCGGCTGCAACATCGAGACGATCCGCTACTACGAGCGCATTGGCGTGCTGCCACCGCCGCGCAGGAACGGACGCTACCGAAGCTTCAGTGCCAGCGACGTTGCGCGGCTGGTGTTTGTGCGGCGCGCGCGTGAACTTGGCTTCACGCTCGATGAGGTGCGAGCCTTGCTGAAACTGGCGGCGGCCAACGACCGGAGCACCTGCACCGAGGTTCGCGAGATCAGCGTCGCTCATCTGTCTGACGTGCATGCGCGCATCGCCAATCTGAGAGCAATGGAGCGCGTACTTGCCGCCGCGGTCCGCCAATGCGACGCCGGACAACAACCCGGCTGTCCGCTGATTGACGCTCTATCGCGATAGCGAGCCCTGCTCCGGCGCCGGTTGTTGCGCTCCAGGTAGACCAACGAACGACCGCTTCGCGTCGAGAGCAGGCATTCAACAGAATGCCAAGCGTCTGACTTTGTCCGCTAGCCTAGGCCCGCTTCAGCGAGCTCAGCGTGCGCAGGGGCGGGAAGACGACAGCGACGCTGGTGCCTTCGCCGGGGACGCTGGCGATGCGCAGCTCGCCATCATGCAGCTCGACCAGGCGCTGGGTGATCGGCAGCCCGAGTCCGGTGCCGCCATAGGTCCGCGTCGTCGCGGCATGCGCCTGGCCGAAGGGCTGGCGGGCCCGCTCGATCTGGTCGGCGGTCATGCCGATGCCGTGGTCGGTGACGAAAATGGCGAGGCCGCCCCCGGCGTCGAGCCCCGAGGTGATCGTCACCGTGCCGCCGTCATGGGAGAACTTCACCGCGTTCGACAGGACGTTGAGAACGATCTGCTTGACGCCGCGCAGATCGGCCCACAGCAAGGTCGCCTGGCTGGCGAAATCGGTGACGACGCGGATGCGCCGCTCGCGGGCCCGCTCGGCGACCATCGCCAGGCACGACGCGACGAGTTCGGGGAGCGAGACCTCCTCCTCGAAGAGCTCGAGCTTGCCGGCTTCGATCTTCGACATGTCGAGCACGTCGTTGATGAGGTCGAGGAGGTGCACGCCCGAGGTGTGAATATCGCGTACGTATTCGAGATACTTGCTGTTGCCGATGCCGCCGAACTTCTCGCTGCGCAGAATATCCGAGAAGCCGATGATGGCGTTCAGCGGCGTGCGCAGCTCGTGGCTCATATTGGCGAGGAACTCGCTCTTGCTGCGGTTGGCGATCTCGGCCTGGTTGCGCGCGTCGCTCATCTCCTGCTCGGCACGCTTGCGCTCGGTGATGTCCGAGTAGAGCGTGACATAGCCGCCATACGGCATGCGGCGGCGGCGGATCTCGAGAACCCGGCCGCTCAGCGTCGTGCGCTCCATGGCCTGCGTGTCGTCGCGCCGCAGGCGCTCGAGGCGGGCGCGGATCTCGCTTTCGATGTCGACGACGCCGAAATCGCCGCGGCGCGCCTGCAACCGCAGAATATCCTCCATCCGCGTGCCGTAGCCGACGCCGGGCGGCAGATCGAGCAGCGAGATGAAGCGATCGTTCCACGCCAGCAGGCGATTGTCGCGATCGAAGACGCTCAGCCCTTCGCCCATGTGATCGAGCGTGCTCTGCAGCAGCGAGGATTGCTGCTCGAGCTTCGCCTCGTTCCGCCGCAGCTCGCGCACGAATTGCTGGCGGCGGTCGAGCAGGCGAACGAGACCCCAGGTCAGAATGCCGATGGTCAGCGTGATCATCGCGAAGATGACGACGTAGTCGCGACGCTCGGCGTGCCAGCCCTGTAGCAGCTCGTCCTTGTCGACCGATACGGCGACGATCAACGGCCGCCCCTGAATCGGGCGATAGCTGATGATCTCGGTGGCACCGGAATCGGCGGGGGGTGCGAGGGTCGCCGCGGCGGGCAAGCGCAGCTGAGCGAGCACGGCATCGGCGATGGCGGCGCGATTGCCGATCGTCCGCCCGTCATTCGGCTCGCTGACGACGAGCGTACCGTCATCGAACATGAGAGTGACGCGAAGTCCGCCGGTGGGGACGATCGAGGCGAAGAACTCGCCGAATGTCTTGACCGGCACCTCGGCGGCGACGATGCCGCGAAAGCCGTTGGTCAGGCTGAACTGGCGGCTCATGAAGACCGCCGCGCCGTCGGCCGATCGCATGCGCTCGGGATGGCCGATGAACAGGCTGTTCGGCGCGTCGTCGCGATGCGCCGCGAAGAAATCGCGCTCGGCGTAGCTGCGCGACCAGTTGACCGTCGCGCCGCCGCCATTCACCTGGCGACCGCTGGCGTCGAGAATCAGGATGTCGTCGACCGAGAGCGTCTGCTCGTTCATGCGCCGCAGCATCGCCTGCACGTCGGGAGCGTCGATCGGCGTGTCGCGATAGGTCGAGGCGAGGGCCTGGGCGATGCCGATGAGCATCGCGTCGATCGAGAGGATCGTGCGTCCGGTACTGGTCTCGGCCGAACGCACGATGCTGTCGGCCGCGGTCGCGGCGTCGCTGACGATCTGCCGGTAGGTGCGATAGGCGGACTGCACCAAAATGCCGCCAAAAGCCAGGATCAGCGCCACCGAGAAGGCGATGAGCGCTTCTTTCAAACCGATCTGGCGGCGCAGCATCGACATCGGTCCGTCGTTCACCCCACCCTGGCGGCCGCGCCGGTAGCGCGGCCGGTCAACCGCACGACGCAGACCCCCTGCCTTCGCAGGCGCGAAATATTCGGTCTTAATTATTAACAAAGCGTATACATTATCTACCGTCGGTTGAAGTAGATTCAACAATAACTATCGATGCGCGCGTGCCGCGCAAGATTCGCGTGCTCGCCGGGTTCCGCCGGAAAGGTGCTACGCCGGTTTCGCAGCCTCCTCGGCGCCGCCGCCGCGATGCCGGTTGAGGCGGCGCTCGAAGCGACGCCCATAGCTCGACATGGCGAAGCAGCAAACGAAGAAGAGGGCCGCGGTGAAGACATAGCCCTCCTTGGCGAAGCCGAGCCAGGCGGGATCCTTGAGCGACTGGTTGACCGCCCCCAAGAGGTCGACGAGGCCGATGATGGTGACGAGCGAGGTGTCCTTGAAGAGATCGACGATATTGTTGACGATCCCCGGCACGACGATGCGCAGGGCCTGCGGCAGGGTAACGAACATCTGCACCTGCCACCAGCGCAGGCCGACCGAGTAGGCGGCTTCCTCCTGTCCGAGCGTCACCCCTTGCAGGCCGCCGCGCACCGTCTCGGCCATATAGGCGGCGTTGAACAGGGTGAAGGCCACCATGGCGCGGATCAGCCGGTCGACGCTGACGCCGCCGGGCAGGAAGAGCGGCACCATGACGGCCGACATGAACAGCACGGTGAGCAGCGGCACGCCGCGCCACAGCTCGATGAAGCCGATCGAGAGGTATTTCATCACCGGCAGCTCCGAGCGGCGGCCGAGCGCCAGCAGGATGCCGAGCGGCAGCGCCCCCGCCACCGTGACGAAGGAGATGATGACGTCGAGCATCAGCCCGCCCCACAGGCTGGTGTCGACGTAAGGCAGGCCCGGCACGTCGCCGACCAGCAGGATGCCGGCCAGCAGCGGGAACAGCGTCAGCAGGAGGATCACGAAGACGCCGCGATGCCGGCCCCGCTCGCGCATGACCGGCACGCCGAAGAGGACCAGCAGCGCGAGCGAGGCGGCGACGCGCCAGAGCTCCTCGGGCGGGTAATGGCCCCAGATGAAGGTGTGCAGCCGCAGCTTGATGAAGGTCCAGCAGGCGCCGCTGCCGGTACAGGCGGCCTTGCTGCTGCCTGACACCGTCGCGTCGAAGATCATCCAGTCGAGAAAGGGCGGCACGACCAGCCACAGCAGCACCAGCACGAGGAGCGTGAGCAGCGTATTGGCGACCGAGCTGAAGAGGTTGCGGCGCAGCCAGTCGAGCGCGCGGCGGGTGCCGCGGCCGGCGCCGCCGGTCAGCCCGTCGTCGCGGCCACGCGCCGCCGCTTGCGTCGGCGTCTCGGCCGTCATGACGGCAGGCTCCCCGCCCGTCGCATGCTCACCGCTCCACCAGGGCGACGTGGCGGTTGTACCAGTTCATGAAGGCGGAGAAGAGCAGGTTGATGGTGAGGAAGACGGCCATGACGATGATGATGGTCTCGACCTCCTTGTTGGCCTGGTTCATCACCGTGCCGGCGAAGAGCTGGAAGATCTCGGGATAGGCGACGGCGGCGCCGAGCGTGCTGCTCTTGATCAGGTTGAGGTATTGGCTGGTGAGCTGCGGCACCATCATGCGCAAGGCCTGCGGCAGCACGATGAGGAAGAGCAGCTGTCCGCTGCGCAGCCCGAGCGAGCGCGCCGCCTCGGATTGCCCCTGCGGCACGGCCTGGATCGAGCTGCGCACGATCTCGGCGATGAAGGCCGCCGCATAGATCGACAGCCCCGCCCACAGCGCGACGAGCTCGGGCGGCACCTGCGTGCCGCCGGTGATATTGAAGCCGGTGAGCGCCGGGAATTCGACCCGCTCGATCCCAGCGCTCAGCATTGCCGCCGCGATCAGCGGCAGAGCCAGCGCCTTGGCGCCGAGGCGGCGTCCGTAGATCGGCAGATGCCAGACGAAGGGCGTCGCGGCGAGGACGAAGCAGGCGAGCCAGGTCAGCAGCGCGCCATCCGCGCGCATGATCGCATCCGGCACGTAGAGGCCGCGGATGTTGAGCAGCAATCCACCGGGGATGACGATGCTCTGACGCGGCGAGGGCAGCGTCTGCAGGACGGCGAGATACCAGAAGATGATCTGCACGAGCTGCGGCGTGTTGCGCACGAACTCGATGAAGGCGAGGGCGATATTGCGGACCAGCCAGTTGACCGAGAGCCGCATGATGCCGACCAGGAGGCCGAGCAGCGTCGCCGCCACCACCCCCATGGCCGACACCAGCACCGTGTTGAGCAGGCTGACGAGCAGCACCCGCCCATAACTATCGAAGATGCTCCAGCTGATGAGGCGGAAGGGGATGTCGAACCCGGCCTGGTTGACGAGAAACCCGAAGCCGAAATGCAGATTTCGGCGTGCGAGATTGGTGCCGAGCTCGGAGATCATGAGCCCGCCGATCGCGATGACGACGGCCAGGAAGACCCACTGACCGATATAAGCGCGACGCGACGGACGCCTGACCATTACGCCATCCCCTCCCGGCTCGCCTCAGCGCCAGGGCAGCGGGTATTGCAGCCCGCCGTTGTTGTAGAGATTGTTCCAGCCGCGCGGCAGCTCGAGCGGACCGAAATAGATCTCGTAGTTCTCGCCGTAATTGCCGACCTGCTTGATGATGCGATAGGCCCAGTCGTTGTCGACGCCGAGGAACTTGCCGAAATTGCTCTCGAGACCGAGGAAGCCGCGGGTCTCGGGATCCTTGGTCTCGGCCTTGATCTTGTCGACATTCGCCTTGGTGATGCCGAGGACCTCGCCCTCCAGCATGGCGTAGTGCACCCAGCGCACCAGGATGTTCCAGCGCTCGTCGCCCTGGCGGGTATAGGAGCCGAGGAACTCGCGCGAGATGGCCTCGGGCAGGATGATCCAGTCCTTCGGGTTCTTCATCGTCGAGCGGGCCGCCGCGACGCTGCCGCCGTCATCGGTGTAGCCGTCGCACCGTCCGGCCTCGGCGGCGGCGAAGGCCTCCTCCGGCTTCTCGAACAGCAAGGTGTTGATCTTGATGTTGTTGGCGCGCCCGAAATCCGCGATGTTGAGCTCGAGCGTGGTGCCGGTGAGGACGCAGATCGTCGCCGCCGTTGAGCTCCTTCGCGTGCGCGACGCCGAGCGATTTCTTCACCATGAAGGCTTCGCCGGTGAAGAAGTTGATGGCGCCGTGCGCGAGGCCGAGCTCGGTGTTGCGCGTCAGCGTGTGGGTCGAATCGCGGATCAGCACGTCGATCTCGCCCGATTGCAGCACCGAGAAGCGGACCTTCGAGGTCGTGCCGACATACTTGACCTTGTCGGCGTCGCCGAGCACCGCGGTGGCGATGGCGCGGCAATAGGCGATATCGAGGCCCTGCCATTTGCCGGATGCGTCCTGGAACGCGAAGCCGGGAATGCCGGTATCGACGCCGCAGACCAGCTGGCCGCGTTTCTTGACGGCATCGAGGGTCGCGCTCTTGACCTCGTTCTGCGCCCGGCTCGCGCCGGCGAAACCGACCATGCCGGCCACCATGGCGCAGCATGTCGTTAGCTTTAGGATTTGTCGTAACATGGAACCCCTCCCTTGGTTGAAAACATCGCTGACAGGAATCACGGTGAATCGTCCTTCGCCGCATAGTCGATCGGGGTGGCGTGCCAGCCCTGGGCGCGCTTCGCCCAGAATTGCTCGCGCAGCCGCGCCGAGATCGGCCCCGGCCGATCGTTGCCGAGAATGCGTCCATCGATGCGCGACACCGGCATGATCCCGCCCGCCGTCGTCGCCAGGAATATCTCGTCGGCGTCGCGCAGCTCGGCGGCGGCAAGCGGACGAATTGCGCAGGGAATGCCGAGATCGCCGCACAATTCGACGACCGAGAGGCGGGGGATGCCCTCGAGCGCGCCGCGGTCCGGCGTCGCGACGGCGCCGTCGGTCACCGCGAAGACGTTGAAGCCGGGACCTTCCGTCACCAAGCCGTCGCGGTCAAGCAGGACGCAATTATCGGCGCCCTGGTCGTAGGCCTCGAAGAGGCCGCGCGTCAGGTCGCCCCAGTGGAAATTCTTCACCCGCGGATCCACCGAATCATCGGCGATCCGCGGCGTCTTCGCGACGATGAGATGGGCGCCGCGCTCCTGCATCTCGGGCGACATCACCCAGACCCAGGGAAGCGCGAAGGCGGCGATATAGTTGCGGCAATTGACCGGGTGGCGCGGCAATCCCGGCTTGGGTCCGCCGCGCAGGCAATCCATGGCGACATAGGCCTCGCGCAGCCCGGCGCGGCGGACGCATTGGCTCAGCACCGCCCGGATCCGCTCGTCGGATTCCGGCGGCTCGAGCCGCAACGCCTGCATCGAGGCGCGAAACCGCCGGATGTGATCGTCGAGCCGGAAGAACGCGCCACCCCACACGCTGACGACGTCATAGGTCACGTCCGACCGCCGATAACCCCAATCGGTGATCGGTATTGCTGCCTCTTCGATAGGCATATAGCGGCCGTCGATATAGGCGGCTCCGCTCGACCAAGATACCGTTGGCATTGTTGTCGCGTCCCCCGTCCGCGTTGCCGCTATTGATGCACGAAATATGCCGGAGTGCACGCCTTCCCGTCGTGCCGCGCGGAACGTCGTCCGATGCTGCGCGGCGCGCGTCGGGTCGACGACGGAACGCAGCTTGGCGCGGCGAGGGGAGACACGTCAACGAGCAAGCACGCGCATGCTTTACACATTGGCGGCTTGATGCCAGAAGTGCGCGCTGACGATTGACGAGGGGGACTTTCAACCATGGCGGCAAAGAAGAAAACCAAAGTCGCGCCGATCCGCATCCATGTCGAAAACAATCCGACCAATGCCGAGGTCTACCACGTCACGCCGGCGCTCTTCCGCAAGCTGCTGAGGAAGATGCCGGGCATGGCGGCCAAAATCGCCGTCAGCTTCGGCAACGACCCCGGCAAGCTCGACGACAAGCTGCGCGAGGCCGAGATCCTGCTCACCGGCGTTTTCGACGCGAGCACCCTCGCCGACCGCGCGCCCCGCCTGAAATGGGTCCAATCGACGAGCGCTGGCGTCGAGAAGCTGGCGCCTTACATCCCCGCCGGCATCGTCCTCACCAATGCCAGCGGCGTGCATATACCCAAAGGCGGCGAGTACGCGATGACCGCGCTCCTCATGCTCAACCATCGCGTGCCGCATTTCGTCACCGTGCAGCGCGCGGCACGCTGGGACCAGGCTTTCGCCAGCCCGATCGCCGGCAAGACCGTGCTGATCCTCGGCGTCGGTGCGATCGGCTCGGCGGCGGCGCGGCTCGCCCGGCGCTTCGGCATGCGCATCATCGGCATCAGCCGCTCGGCGAAACGCAACGCGCTGGTCGACCGGATGTACGGGCCCAAGGATCTCAAGAAAGCGCTGCCGCAGGCCGATTTCGTTCTCGCCATCCTGCCGCTGACCAGCGAGACGCGCGGGCTGCTCGGGCGGGCCGAGCTCGATCTCTTGCCGCGCCATGCCGGGCTGATCAATCTCGGCCGCGGGCCGGTGATCGACCACGAGGCGCTCGCCGACAAGCTGCGCAAGGGCGAGCTGTCGGGCGCCGTGCTCGACGTCTTTCCGGAGGAGCCGCTGCCGTCCTCGTCGCCGCTCTGGGCGACACCCAACCTGATCATGAGCCCGCATTGCGCGGTCGATGACGCGACCGCCTATGCCGAGCGCGCCCTCGCGCTCTTTCTCGGCAATCTCAAGCGCTATGTCGGCGGGCGCGCGCTGATGAACGTCGTCGATACGCGCCTAGGCTATTAGGCGGCGGCTATTAGGCGGCGGCAATTAGGCGGCGGGTGGCCCCGGTCGCTTAAGCGGCGGGGCGCTGGCGGTCGTCGCCGGGCTCGGCATCGAGCACCAGCCGCAGCGGCACGCGGCCGCGCTTGATCACGCTCGACTGCGCCCGTTTGCCGGCCCGGCGCGCGAGAACCATCACGACGATGCCGGCCAGGGCGACGCCGCCGGCGATGCCGGCATTGCGCAGGGCGTGCGGAGCATCGTCGACCAGCAGATAGCCGCCGGCGAGGAGGGCGGCTTGGCTGAGAACGGCGCCGCCGAAGCCGAGCCACGCGGCAAGGCGACCGAGCGTCACGAATTGCCGGCGACGCCGTACCACGCTTGCCCGTCTCTGCCGCCGCATGTCTTCTCCCCAAGCCACCGGCGAAACCCGGTGTTTCGGTCGTAGCGCCCGTTACGCCACCACCGCCCATACCGTCCGCTCGGGCTTGTACAGGACAACCCGCCGGACAGCCTAAAGGCCGTGCGTAAAGAATTCGCTTAATCGCGCGTTTTCGGTTTTTATCAGATTATTCGCCGCTGACCATCACGTTTATTTGATCGCCTGCCGGTCGGCAGCCGGCGCAACGCCGGGCGCTAGCGCCAGGGAATGCCGTATTTGGCGGTCAGCGTGCGGCCACGCTTGATGGCGCGGCGGCGGGCATTCCATTCCCGCAGCGTTCCCCAGGCAAACTCGACCGCGACCAGCACGATGACAGCGATCAATCCCCAGATCATGGCTGGACCCTTCCGTTCGCCAACCCGGCGCCACCGCAGGTATCTTTGAATGTATCGCTGAACTCCTTGGCGGGATTGTGACAAAGCCAGGGAAAACTCGCGGCCGCGACGCATTGCCGCGCGGAATTTCGTTCACCGGGTGCCGGCCGGCGGGGCTACAGTCGTGCGATGCTTCCGGGACGGATGCCACGGGCGGTGCGGCACGGCATGGGGTGGACAGGCTGGCTCATCCTTGCCGTCGTGGTTTTCGTCCTCCTCCCGATGGCGTGGCGGGCCGCCGCCGTCTCGGCGAGCGCTCAGCCGCATTGGAGCACGGCGCGCTGGGACAGCGCCGGCCTGGCGCCCGATCCCGCCGAGCACCCCGAGCCGATCATCCAGTTCTACGCCGCCCGGACCTGGGGCTGGCGCGGCATTCTCGGCGTCCATAGCTGGGTCGCGTTCAAGCCGCGCGGCGCCGCGGCCTATACGCGCTACGAGGTGGTCGGCTGGGGCGTCGGTCCCGGCGTCCCGGCGGTGCGGCAAAGCCAGCGGCCGCCCGACGGGTATTGGGCCGGCAATCGGCCGACGCTGCTCGTCGACCGCCGCGGCGAGGGCGTCGACGCGCTGATCGTCCGCCTCGAGGCGGCGGTGCGCGCCTATCCCTTCGCCGCTTCCTACACGCTCTGGCCGGGACCGAACAGCAACACCTTCACCGCCTATCTCGCCCGTGCCTTGCCCGAGCTTCATCTCGATCTGCCGCCGACGGCGATCGGCAAGGATTATCTGCCGCCCGGCGATTTCGCCGCCTTGACGCCCGGCGGCAGCGGCGTGCAGCTCTCGGTCGTCGGCCTGCTCGGGCTGACCCTCGGGATGCGCGAAGGGATCGAGGTCAACCTGCTCGGGCTGGTCCTCGGCCTCGATCTCCTGCACCCGGCGCTCAAGCTGCCCGGTATCGGCCGTGTCGGTTTTCCCGCGCAGCCGGATCCTGTGATCCCGGTCACTGCCGCCTCAGCGGAAATTGTCCACTCTACGCAACAGGCACGATGACAACTGGACAGGCGACCCTCCTGACCTGGTGCCGTTCAACCCGCCAAATTCGGCGGGTTTTTCTTTGCCCTGGATGCCCTAGCGCTTCTGGCCGCCCCAATTGATCATCGGCACGAAACGGCGCGGCGCATTCGGATCGCGCGGCACCGGCAGGATGATCTCGCCCGAACCCTGTCTCCACATGGCCACCTGCCGGTTGATCAGCACGCCGCTCAGGGCAAGGCTGATCGCCAGCAGGCCGCAATAGGCCCGCAGCAGCAGAGCGGTGCGCGGATTCGTCGAACGGACCATGCGAGCAGCCTAGCGGCGGCGAGTTGCCAACCGGTTAACCCGCCGCTGCGGCTGTCGATCACGCCCTAGAACAACCCGGTGATCCTGCCCTCGGCGTTGACCGCGATGTTGTTGGCGGCGGGAACGCGCGGCAGGCCGGGCATCGTCATGATGTCCCCACATACCACGACGACGAATTCGGCGCCGGCCGAGAGGCGGACCTCGCGGATCGGGATGATGTGGTCGCTCGGCGCCCCCTTGGCGTTGGCATCGGTCGAGAAGCTGAACTGCGTCTTGGCGATGCACACCGGCAGGTGGCCGAAGCCGGCCGCCTCGAACTCGGCGAGGCGGTCGCGCACGCTCTTGTCGGCGGCGACGTCCTTGGCGCGGTAGAGCTTCTGCGCGACGGTGCGCACCTTGTCGAGCAGCTTCATCTCGTCAGGGTAGGCGAGGGCGAGCTTCGCCGGCTTGGTCTCGATCGTCTTGACCACGGTGCGCGCCAGCTCGGCGGCGCCGGCCCCGCCATCGGCCCAATGATCGGCCAGCACGCAATCGACGCCGGCCGCGGCCGAGAGCTCCTTGACGAGGGCGATCTCCGCCTCGCTATCGGCGCTGAAGCGGTTGATCGAGACGATCGCCGGCAGGCCGAACCCCTTCATGTTGTCGATGTGCCGCGCGAGATTGGCGAAGCCTTTCTTAAGCGCGCCGAGATCCTCGCTCTTCAGCGCCTCCTTGGCGACGCCGCCATGCATCTTGAGGGCGCGGACCGTCGCCACCAGCACGACGCAATCGGGCTTAAGCCCGGCCTTGCGGCACTTGATGTCGAGGAATTTCTCGGCCCCGAGATCGGCGCCGAACCCGGCCTCGGTGACGACGTAGTCGACCAGCTTCAAGGCCGTCTTGGTGGCGATCACCGAGTTGCAGCCATGCGCGATATTGGCGAAGGGACCGCCATGGATGAAGGCGGGATTGTTCTCCAGCGTCTGCACCAGATTGGGCGCCAGCGCGTCCTTGAGAAGGGCGGTCATCGAGCCATGCGCCTTCAATTGGCTGGCGGTCACCGCTTTACGCTCGCGCGTCTGCCCGACGATGATGTTGCCGAGCCGGCGCTGCAGATCCTCGAGGCTGGTGGCGAGGCAGAAGATCGCCATCACCTCGGAGGCGACGACGATGTCGAAGCCGTCCTCGCGCGGATAGCCGTTGGCGACGCCGCCCAGCGAGTTGACGATCTGGCGCAGCGCCCGGTCGTTCATGTCG
>WNFM01345361.1_pt1 | contig 15640 bp, 16 predicted proteins | sample 5400271 | NCBI WGS metagenome assembly WNFM01 (sample SAMN13153352, study PRJNA577476) | soil metagenome | isolation source: 60 cm saprolite on Douglas fir-dominated hillslope | place: USA:California | collected 2013-09-17
TGGCGGCAATACATTCATCGCCGAATCCTTGCCGTTCGTCTTCCTGGGCGACGGGGGGAGGCGACCTCTTCGGGCCAGGCGTACTCCAGGGCACGGTCGTGGTAAAACCCGACGGGTCGGGCGAGTCGAACTCGACGTTTGTGTGCACAGGCTGCACGGTCGGCGGCAGAACAGGCGACTTCACCGGCTTGCTACGCAGCCACTTCACCGGCTTCCCCACCGGCCCGGATACAGGGACCGTGACCGTTCTGAGTGCAACAGGTGGCCTCGCGGGATTGCACGGCCAGGACCACTTTGAAGGGTCGCCGTTAGCTGGCCGCTATTCCTTCAACTACAGCTTTGAGCCGTACCGGCGCTGAGCCGCCGAAGCGACATTGCGCCAGACCGGGAGGCCCGCCACTGCGGGCCTCCTCGCTCCGGTCGGAACTCGTCGTAACGCCTCGCCGCTGGCGCAAACACTGGCGCACGGCTCGTGATTCGAGAGTAGAAACGACTCAACTGCAGGGACTTCTGCGACAAGGTCGGGAGCTTCCTAAACCGCGTGCACAAGTTCGATTCTTGTCGGGGGCATTGTGGGCACCAGCCGCGCCACAGACCGAGGGAAACTGCGGCGCGGCCGATGATGTCTTACGCGCGCAGCGCCTGGAGCACTGCGTCGATGCGCTCGAAGCCGCTCTTCGCGCCCGCTTCGACGCCGTAGTTCATCGTCGTGTCGCGCTCCTCGGTCGTCGCGAAGAGCATCGTCTGGGTCAGCTTCGTCCGGTCGCCCAGATCCTCGAACTCGAGCGTCTGCAGGTGGTTCTGGAACGTCTGCACGAGCCGCTCGGGCGCGTCGACCTCGCGGAACTCGCCTTCGACAACGCCGAAGGCGGTCTTGAACCGATAGCTGCCTCCGGCGCGGACGTCCAACTCCTCGACGACCGTGCCGTCGCCCCACCATTCAGGGATCAGCTCTGGGTCGGTCCAGACGGAGAAGACGTGCGCGCGCGGTGCGTCGAAGATCCGCTCGACGCGGATTTCGAGCTCATTCGGTTTGGTGACGGTCGTCTCGTTCATGTCAGCTCGCCGCTTTCTTCACGAGCTTGCTGATCTTTGCCTCGTCGGCTGCGGTCAGCTTCGTCAGCGCGAAGGCGGTCGGCCACATGGAGCCGTCGTCGAGCTTCGCAGCGTCGTTGAAGCCGAACGTCGCGTACCGGTCCTTGAACTTCCCCGCGTCGCGGAAGAAGCACACGACCTTGCCGTCCCTCGCATACGCCGGCATGCCGTACCAGGTCTTCGGAGTGAGGTCTGGCGCGGCGGCTTTGACCAGCTCATGAACCCGTTTGGCGATGGCGCGATCCTTCGGCGCCATCCCGGCGATCGCGGCGCTCACGGCGGTTTCCCCGTCCGTCTTGTCCTTCAACTCTCGGGCGCGGGCTCTCATCGCGGCCTTTTCCTCGGCCGTAAATTCATCCTTCTTGTTGGTGCTCATCGGTCTCCTTTTGTGCGTTCGACAACCTGGGCGAAACGGTCGAGGCGCCCCAGCCACGTGGTGATTCCCTCGAAGGCGTAGGGCGCAAGCATGCACCTGCGGACCCGGCCGACCTTCTCCGTCGTGACGAGCTCTGCGTCCTCGAGCAGCTGGATGTGCTTCTTCATCCCGGTCAGCGACATGCCGAACGGCTCGGCGAGCTCGCTGATCGTCGCGGTGCCGTGGCCGAGCCGCTCGAGGACCGCCCGGCGTGTCGGGTCGGCGAGGGCCGAAAAGGCCCTGTCCACATACTGAACCATTCAGTTCAGTATAGCAGCATTGGCGTGCCGCGCGTGTAGATCAGGGGAGCCACGCCTTGCCCACCGCGAGCCGCATTGCGCCGAGCGCGGCGCCGTCCATCCGCTGACTCGCGGTCACGTGACCGCCGCGTCGACGACGCACAGCGCGAGCTGGAGCGAGCGCGCTTCCGCCTCAGCGCGGACGGCCGCGAGCAGCTCGAGCGCCAGCGCGAGTGACGGGTGCCGGCGTTCGATCAGGCCGTCCATCCTGCTCCCAACCCCACGAGGTTAGACTCGCTCATGCCCGAAAACGACCGCGTCGCGATTGCGCTCGACGGAGTCAGCAAGCGCTTCGGTAGCCACACCGCCGTCGACGACGTGACGCTCGAGATCCGCGAGGGCGAGTTCTTCTCGATGCTTGGGCCTTCGGGCTGCGGCAAGACGACGAGCCTCCGGATGATCGCGGGGTTCGAGACGCCGGACAGCGGCCGCGTCGTCCTGCAAGGCGCGGACGTGACCACGGTCTCCGCGAACCGGCGGGCCGTCAACATGGTCTTCCAGCAGTACGCGCTCTTCCCGCACATGTCGATCTACGACAACGTCGCGTTCGGGCTGAAGATGAAACGGGTCCCGCACGGCGATCACCGCGGCCGTGTGCAGGAACTGCTCCAGGTCGTCGACCTCGAAGGCCTGGAGAACCGCCGGCCGCGGCAACTCTCCGGCGGGCAGCAGCAGCGTGTTGCACTCGCACGCGCGCTCGTCAACCGGCCCGCCGCGCTCCTGCTCGACGAACCGCTCGGCGCGCTCGACGTGAAGCTCCGCAAGCACATGCAGCTCGAGCTGAAGCGCATCCAGCACGAGCTCGGCACCACCTTCGTCTACGTCACCCACGACCAGGAAGAGGCACTTGCGATGAGTGACCGGATCGCGGTCATGAACCGCGGGCGGGTCGAGCAGCTCGGCACCCCGCGCGAGATCTACGACCACCCGAGCACTGCCTTCGTCGCGGACTTCATCGGCTCGCTGAACGCACTCGAATTGACGATCGACGAGCTCATCGGCGACTACTCGGTGACGCGGCTCGGCGAGGACGAGCGCGTCGTCGCCCCGGCCGCGGGGCACCGGCCCGGCGACGCAGTCCGGGTCGCGGTGCGCCCCGAGCACGTGCAGCTGGGCGCCGCCGGCAGCGAACAGGGCTCGCGCCTCACCGGCACGATCGCCCAGGTCGTGTACCTGGGGATGTACACGCAGTTCCATGTCGACACCCGCGCAGGACGGATCGTCAGCCACCGGCTCGCCGACGAACCGACCGCCGGGCTCGAAGCCGGATCGCCGGTCACGCTCACGTGGGCGCCCGACCACGCGTCCTTCCTCTAGATACACGACCGCCAGCGAGACGACCAGCACGACGACGGCGACAGCGATCACCTGGGGCAGCTGGCTCGGGAACCGCAGCGCCGAGTACAGGTAGATCGGGAACGTCGTGCTCGGCCCGACGAGGAACGACGCAACCGCGTACTCGTCGAACGACGTCGTGAACGCGATCAACAGCGCCGAGACGACCGCCGGCAGGATCAACGGCAGCGTGATCGAGCGAAACGTTCGCAAGCGGCTCGCGCCGAGGTCGTACGCCGCCTCCGCAAGCGACACGTCGATCTGCTCGAGTCGCGGCACGAGCACGAGGATCGTGTACGGCAGCGTGATCACGATGTGCCCGATCACGACCGCCGGCGCGCCGTTCGGGACCCCGAGCGTATGGAAGAGCAGCAACAGCGCGATCCCGAAGACGAGGTACGGGATCACGAGCGGGCTGAGCAAGAGCGCGGAGACGAGCGGCTTGCCGCGGAACGCGCCCCGCACGAGCGCGAGCGACGAGAGCACGCCGAGAATGACCGCGCCGACGCTTGTCGCGGCGGCGATCGCGGCGCTCCTCTGCAGCGCAAGCCGAAGATCGCCGTTGACGAGGAACTCGTGGTACCAGTGCAGCGTGAACCCGCTGAGCGGGAACGTCGGCACCGCCGAGTTGTTGAACGAGAAGATCAGCAGGATCACGATCGGCGCGTAGAGAAACGCGATCACGAGCGCGAAGAAGGTGCGCAGCACGAGCGCGCCGTTCCGCGAGAGCGCAACGTTCGTCATTCCGCCACCACCTGTCTCGGTTGCAGGAAGCGCGAGAACGCAATCGTCAGGACCGCGACGACCGCGATCAGGAACAGAGCGAGCACCGAGCCGGTCTCCCAGTCCGGGAAACCCGTCCCGAAGAGGTCGACGATCTGGTTGCCGTACATGTAGCCGGTCGCACCGCCGACGAGCGATGGCGTCACGAACTCGCCGAGCGTCGGAATGAACACGAAGAAGAACGCTGCGATCACGCCGGGCAGTGAGAGCGGCAGTGTCACCGCCCGGAACGCGCGCAACCGGCTCGCGCCAAGGTCGCTCGCGGCCTCGAGCAGACGGCGGTCGAGGCTCTCCAGCGAAACGAAGATCGGCAGTGCGACGAACGGCAGCCAGATGTAGCCGAGCACGAGCATGACCGCGAACCGGCTGTAGAGGAGTTGCGAGAGTGGATGCTCCGGCGAACGGAGATGCGTCCAGAAGAGGAACGAGTTCACGACTCCCTGGTCGCCGAGAATCACCTTCCACGCAAGCACGCGCAGGAGATAGCTCGTCAGGAACGGCGCGATCAGAAGGAGCAGCAGGATGTACTTCCGCTTCGTCCCCGAGAGCGCCAGGTAGTACGCAACGGGGTAGGCGAGCAGAACGATCACCACCGAGACGATCAGTGACATCTGCGTCGACTTCCAGAAAAGGCGCAGGTACACGTGGTTGTGCGCGGTCGCGCGCCACGCGTTGAGTGTGAAGCCGTGCGCGCCGGGGAGCAGCGCGTAGACGTTGAAGCTGTAGAGCGCGACGATCACGATCGGCGCGACGAAGAAGACGCCGAGCCACGCGAGCGGGAGGCTCAGGAGGCTCGGCGTCGTCAGGTCGCGCCGTCTCGTCAGGAGGCCTTCACCTCTTCCCACGCCTTTGCGTACACGGCGCGCCGCGGGATGTCGCGGTCGAGGTGCGCGTTCGGCTCCGTCACCGCCCTCGGGTTCGTCAGCTGCAGGGCGTTCAGGAGGTCGCTCGACGCCGGCCGGGCCTGCAGGTTCGCGTGCCCGTAGCCGTAGTTGTCCTCGAGCCACTTCGCCGACGCCTTCGAGCTCCACGCATCGACGTAGGCGTGCGCGAGCTTCGGACGCGGCGAGTCCTTGAGCAGCATGAACATGCCGACCCAGGCGATCGGCTTCTCCTTCGGCCGCATGTAGACGACCTTCAGCCCCTTCTTCTTCATCTGCACCCAGTCGTTCGGCCACGCGTAGGCGATCCAGATGTCGCCCGACCCGAACGCCTCCCAGAGATTCGTCTCCGACGACCAGATCAGGCGGACGTTTTTCTTCTTGTCTATCAACAGCTTCTGTGACTGCTTCAGCTCGGCGTCGGTCTGGTTCCACCCATCCTTGAAACCGAGGTAGAGCCCGGCAACCGTGAGCATGTTCAGATCGTCGAACCACGAGATCTTGCCCTTGTAGCGGTCGTCGAAGATGAGGCTCCAAGAGCGTGCCTTCGGCGTCACCTTGTCTGAGCGGTAGAGGATTGCGTCGAAGCCCCAGTCGTCGGGGATCCCGTACTGCTTGCCGCCGTACTGGCCTGCTTTGACCATGAACGGGTTCAGGTGCTTGAAGTTCGAGAGCAGCGACGGATCCCACGGCTGCACGAGCCCGCTCGTCGCGAAGTACTTCACCCACCCGACGTATGGGCGGAAGAGATCGGGGTGCTGGCCCGCGCGGATCTTCGCGAGCGCATCTGACTCGTTGGTCATGTACGTGAACTGCGGCTTGTTCGCCGCGTGCTGCTTGACGTACTGCGTGAACATCGACTGCCCGCCGTCATTGCCGTAACCGGCCCAGTCGAGCACCTGCAGGCGCCCGGTCGCGGCGGTCGAGAACGAGCGCATGGCGTCGGCGATGCCTGTGCGCCCGGCGACCAGCCCGGCGCCGCCGGTGGCCGCCGCCAGCTTGAGGAGCATCTGGCGGTCGAACCGCTTCTCGAATCTGTCTTCGCCCTCCATCTGCGTGCCTTCCCTTCTAGTAGCTAGGCGGACTGATCACGAACATCACCTCGGCGGTCTCGTCGCCCGGGTTCGAGACGCGATGCGGTGTCGAGCTCTGGTAGTGGACGCTGTCCCCGGCGCCGAGCTCGTAGACGTCGGTGCCGAGCTGCAGGTGCACATCTCCGTCGACGACGACGAGCAGCTCTTCGGAGTCGCCGTGTGTGTATGGCTCGTCGCCCGTCGAGCCTCCCGGTTCGAAACGGGCGACGACGACCTCGAGGGAGTGGAACGGCTTCGGCGTCAGCAGCGCTTTCCGGCCGAGCTCGCCCCACGCGACGAACTCCCGCGCCCCTCGCCGGAGCACCCGAGGCTGCGGCGCGCCCGTCGTGAAGAGGTCGGAGACCTCGATGCCGAGGGCGGTCGCGAGTCGTTGCAGCGTCGCGATCGTCGCGTTCGTGCGCCCGCGCTCCAGCTGGCTCACGAAGCTCTCGCTGAGGCCCGCCGCCGAGGCGACGTCTTTCAGCGTCTTGCGGCGCAACTGCCGAATCGCCCGCAGCCGTTCGCCGACCTCGACCTGGACGGCCTCGTGCGCTACTTCAGTCATCTGCAGTGTGAGTTCAGCAGGGTGAAGCGAGACTACGCCTGCGCCGCACCCAGGTCAACGTGAGGCGATGCGAAGCCCCACGAGCTCCGGAACGCGGCGGACTGCGCCCGCCCAGCGAGGCGGGCGCCTGCCCGCCGTCTCCGCGTCGTCGATCGCGAGCAGCGCCCGCCGGACGACACTCGCGCCGATGCCCCGAAGCGGCTCAGGCGGGAGCGACGGTGCGCGCCCGGCAAGCAGCGGCGAGCGCACGTCCTCGTGCAGGGCGAGCCGCGCGAGCGTCCGGCCGACGAGCCAGCTCGGGCCGACGCCGTTGCCCGTGAAACCCGCCGCGTAATGAACGCGAGTGCCGGGCACGGTCCCGACGACGGGGAGGCGGTCGCTCGAGACGTCGATCGCCCCCTCCCAGCGCGATGCGATCTTCACCTCGGCGAGCTGCGGGAAGTACTGCCGGAGCGCGGCTTCCGCGCGCCAGTAGTCACCCGACGCGCTGCCCATCAGCACGCGGTTGTCATTGGTGAGCCGGAAGTAGCTCAGGTACGTGCGCGCATCGGCGATTGCCTCACCACCGGTCCAACCGATTCGCTCGTGCAGGTCGGGAACCGGGTCGGTCAGAACGATCGCGCTCCGGAAGACGGCGACGCGCCGCGCGGCCGGCCAGCGCACGGCAGCCGACGCGTTCGTCGCGACGACGATCTCCTCGGCCCGTACGGACGCGCGATCGCAGCGGGCCACCGAGCCGTCGATCTCGATGACCGGCGTCCGCTCGTGAATCATGACGCCAGCCGCGAGCGCAGCCCGTCGAAGTGCCCGAACGAGACGGCCCGGCTGCACCGTCGCGGCGTCGCGGTAGAAGACGGCGCCGCGGAATGCGGGCGAGTCGACCGAGAGCGCGTCGCGGGCGATCAGGACCGCCTCCTCGGGTGCCCCCACCTCGGCGGCGAGCGCAGCCGCGTGCTCGAGGTCGGCGTTGTGGGCAGGCCCGATCGCCACCGTCAACATGCCCCCCTCGGTCAGCCAGACGTCCTCGCCGAGCGAGCGCACCGCGTCATACACGCCGGTCGATTCACGGGCGAGCGCGACTGCCTCCTCACGGCCGAAGACCTCGACGAGCCGCGGCAACGACGCCCAGTACCCGTGCAGGAAGCCGCCGTTTCGCCCGCTGGCGCCGTCGCCGCAACGAACTGCCTCGAGCAGAACGACGCGTGTCGCCGGGCGCACCCGCTTCAGCTCCAGCGCAGTCCAGAGGCCGGTGAAGCCGCCGCCGACAATCGCGACGTCGGCGTCGATGTCATCCTCGAGCGGCGGCAACGCGTCGTCCAGCGGCGCTTCCTCCTGCCACCAGGCGATCGTCGGCCCGTGGACGTCGCGCGCGAAGAGGCGGCCCATGGGGGCGATTATGCTGCCGCGGTGAACGCGGACGCGCTCGATCGCCTTCGGCGCTCTCGTCACTTCCTGCCGATCGTCATCCTCACCGCCGTCTTCGTCGGTTCGCGCGCGCTGATCCGCGGACTCGGGGTGGAGTTCGACACGAGCTCGTTGCGGTACTTCTGGCAGTACCTCGACGTGTCGCTGCTGCAGCACCATCTGCTCTCGAGCCTGTGGAACCTGCATAGCCAGCCGCCGCTCTACAACCTGTGGCTCGGGCTCGACCTGAAGATTGCGGGCGGTCACGCGGAGACGTTCATGCACCTCCAGTACGTCGCGCTCGGCCTCGTGTTCACCTTGGTGCTCTACGGGCTCTTCGAGAGGGTGACGGCGCGGCGGCGGCTGTCCGTTGTCGCGGCAGCACTGATCAGCGTCAGCCCCGCGGTCCTCCTCTATGAGAACTGGCTCTTCTACGAGTACCCGGTCGCGGTGCTGCTCGTGGCCGCGCTGTTTGCGCTAGCCCTGTTCGTCGAGGGTCGATCGGTGCCGTGGGGTGTCGCGTTCTTCACGTTGCTCGCCGCGCTGGTCTACACGCGCGCCACGTTCCAGCTGCCGTGGCTGCTGCTGATCATCGGGCTGCTGCTCTGGACGCTGCCCGGTGCGCGGAAAGCGGTGCTCGTCTCGTGCGCAGTCCCCCTGCTCATCGTGGTCCTGCTCTACGTGAAGAACGAAGCCGTGTTCGGCATCCCGACGACCAGCTCGTGGGCGGGCATGAACCTCGCCGAGATCGCGTTCGCCAGGTTGCCCGAGGCGACGAAGACGAAGTTGATCGCCGACGGAACACTCTCCAGCACCGCAGCGATCCCACCGTTCTCGCCGCTCAGCGACTACCCCGGCGCGGTCCACCGCACACGACGCACAGGAGTGGCGGCACTCGACGACCAGGTGAAGACACAGCTTCCCGGCCAGCCCGATACCCCGGTGAACTTCGACAACCTCGCGTACGTGGCGATCTCGAAGACGTACCAGCACGACGCACTGCGGCTGATCGAGACCCATCCCGGCGTCTACCTCGACGGAGTGCGGCTCGGGCTCACCCGGTTCTTCGAACCGTCGTCGGACAACCTCTTCCTCACGCGCAACCGCAGCAAGATCGACTCGTGGAACGCACGCTTCAACGAGCTGCTGCTCTGGCGGTTCCCACGCGCCTCGGCGATCTCATTCGCGCTCGTGCTCGCCTATGCGGTCGCGCTCGCGTACGGCGTCGCGCTGGCCCGCGCGCTGCGACGCCCGCCGTCGGCGCGCACGACCGTCCTCGCGGTCACCTGGCTGACGGTTGCGTGGGTCGCCCTGGTGACAACCTTCGGCGAGGTGAGCGAGAACCAGCGGCTGCACTTCTGCCTCGACCCACTCGTCCTGCTGCTCGATCTCTCGGCGCTGCTCGCGGTGGCCGCCCGGGTGCGAACCGCGAGGTCGTAGGCTTCGCCGATGGCGGAGGACGAGCGCGGGATCAGCATCGAAGAGCTGCAGCTGGCGGCGCGCAACCACGGCATGCCGCTGGAGATGCTCCGCGAACGCCGATCGGCCTGCACTACCTGCTGATCCACTACGACATCCCGCACGTCGACACGATGACCTGGCGCCTGACGATCGACGGTCGCGTCGACACCGAGCTATCGCTCGACCTCGACACGCTGCGCGCGCTGCCGGCGCACGAGGTCGTCGCGACGATGGAGTGCGCCGGCAACGGACGCGCTCGCCTCCAACCGCGGCCGGTCAGCCAGCCGTGGCTCCTCGAGGCGGTCGGCACGGGCCGCTGGCGCGGCGTTCACCTCCGCGACGTGCTCGCACAGGCAGGCGTCGCGACGAGCGCGACGGAGGTCCTCTGCACCGGGCTCGACCGGGGCACCGAGGGCGGTGAGGAGCAGCTCTTCCAGCGCAGCCTCGCGCTCGCGGACGCGCTCGCGGACGACGTGCTGCTCGCCTACGAGCTGAACGGCGTCCCGCTCCCGCCGCAGCACGGGTTCCCGCTCCGCCTCCTCGTCCCAGGGTGGTACGGCATGACGAACGTCAAGTGGCTGACAGCCCTGACGCTGCTGGACGAGCCGTTCGCCGGCTACCAGCAGGCGCGCGGCTACCGCCTGCGTCAGACCGACGACGAGGAGGGAGTGCCGCTGTCGCGGATCTATCCGCGCGCGCTGATGGTGCCGCCGGGCGTCCCGGAGTTCATGACGCGCGAGCGCACCATACGGGTCGGCACCGTGAGCATGGAGGGCCGCGCGTGGTCCGGGCTCGCTCCCGTCGCGGCGGTCGAGGTCAGCACCGACGACGGTACGACCTGGCAGCCGGCGCGGCTCGATACGCCCGACCTCGGTCGCTGGGCCTGGCGCCGCTGGAGCTACGACTGGGATGCTGCGCGGCCCGGGCGGTACGTGCTCGCGTGCCGCGCGCGTGACGAAGCCGGCAACGAGCAAGTGGCCGAGCCGCGCTGGAACGTCGGTGGCTACGCGAACAACGAGCCGCAGCGCGTCGCCGTCACCGTGAACTAAAGAAGCCGGCGGCGGCCCCTCCGGCCGCCGCCGACTCTCCGCCTCGGGCCTCTAGTTGTTGCCGGGAACCATCCGAGTCGAGAACTCGAACAGGTTCGGGTCCTTCGGGTCGATCGTGGCGCTCACCCAGTGGGTGTTGCGAGCACCGAACGTCTCGACGCGCGTGAAGTTCGCGAGGACGCCGCCGCTCGCACCGTTGATCGGCTTGTCGAGCTTGAAATAGTGCGAGTCACCGTGCACCAGGGCGACCTGCCCGGAGAACGACGACGTCTCGCTCCTCAGCGCGTCGACGTAGGCCGGGAACGCGTCCCACGACCGCGTGTCGGCGAGGTGAAGCTCGTTGTTGAAGTTCAGGTCGGCCTGAAAGACGACCATGACGCCCTTTGCGCCGACCTGCTTTGCAGACGCGAACCCCTCGTGCAGCCACTGGATGTCGGCTGCCTTCCGTGCGGTCTCTTCCGCGCGCATCCGCGCGATTTCGGCGTCGGAACGCGACTCGCCGTCGACGCCGGCGTACGGGTAGTTGTCGTTCGAGCCCTGGACGTCCAGCCCGATGAACACGACCGGCCCGTAGCTCCACCGGACGTTCTCGGGGTAGGACGGAAGCTGGCGCGTCAGGGTCAGCGTCCTCTTGCCGAGGCTCTGGTCCGTCGACGCGAACAACTGCCGTTCGTGCGCGAGGCGTTCGAGCGGGTCGTATCCGCCGGTCCCGGGTCCGTAGCGGCCCCAGCAGTCTGTCCAGTCGTTGTCCCCTGGCAGCCAAACGAGCGGCCGCTCGAGGCTGTTGAACCCGGCGATCGCCGTTGTGTAGAGACTGTCCGTGCACGCGCCGTCCCCGCCCGCCTTGAGGTCGCCGTCAAAGACGGAGAACGCAACGTTCGCATTGTTGACATCCGCGAGGAGCGCGGGGTACTGCGCATTTCCGAGTGCGTTGTACGGCATGTCGCCGAACAGACCGATCGTGTAGGTCTCCGGCCCGCCGCCCTGACCGGGCGACGTCGGCCCCGCGCCCTGGGCGACGCCGACTGCGACTGCCGCGATCGCCGCGGTAGCGACGACGCCGAGCAGCGTGAGCTTCGTACGAAGGTGCATGTGCTTCCCCCTGATGGTTGACTGCGACTGCGAGAGCCACTCTGGTCGCAGCGTTGTGTCACAGGGGTTGCACTCGTGCATCCGGCGCGTGAGAAAGTGGTGACGTCAGCGCGCTGCGGTGATCGCGCCGACGAGACCGTGTACGCCGAGCTCGGTCTCGCCCAGCCACTCGTGCGGCCCCGATGCGAAGAAGAGCGTGCCCGTAGGCCCCGCGGTGCCGCCGTTGCCGAAAGCGAGCGCCCAAAGCCCGTTCACGACCAGCGGATTGCCCTTCGCGTCGCGCAGCGTCCCGTCGTAGGTCCAGCTCGAGCCGCGGCGGCGGAACGCGTTGATGCGGCCGTCGCCGAAGTTGCCAACGAGCAGGTCACCGCGGAAGCGCCCGAACGACCGTGGTGCGAACGCCAGGCCCCACGGCGCGTTCAACACGTCTGTCCCGCGCACCCGTGCCACGAGCGCGCCGTTGCGATCGAACTCGTCGACATACCCGCCGGTCGGCGAGTCGTTGCCGTTCACCGGAGCACGTCCGATGTAGGTGACGAACAGGTGGCCGCCGATCGCCTGGATGCCGAACGGCGCATACCACTCGGGGATGGAACGATCGACGAACGCGCCCGCACGTTGCATGCGGTTCCAGCGTGCGCCGTACACATCGACGCGCGCGTTGTGAAAGTCCGTCGCATACACGCGGTCACCCTCGATCGCGACGCCGCGGAACACAGCCGCCTCCGCGGCTTCATCGACGACCACGATCGCCTCCGTCGACCAGCCCGACGGCACCGTCGGCGTCCACGCGCGCAGCATTCCGTCCTCGCAGGCGTAGACGAATCGGGCGGGGTCCGACCTGCCGCCCGCCGTGACGCGCAAGCCCTTGCCGCCGTAATAGGCGATCCCGGTCGGGCCGCCCGCGACGGACACGGTCAGCAGCTGCTTCCGTCCTTCGCCCGAGTAGAGCGTGCTCGTCGCGGTCGCCTCATTCGACGTCCACCAGGGACCGGTTGGGCTCGCAGCGAGACCCCAGGCGTTCACGAGCCTTGCGTCGACCTGCGTCGCGCGCCGGTGCTCGTCGGAGACGAGCGCGTGCACGGCGTAGGCGTTGCGCGGCCCACCGCCGAGCGCGAGCGTGGAACCGACCGCTAGGCCGGCGAGGACGAACGCCGCGACGACGGCGACGCGCACCGGCTCACCGCGGCGGGGCGCGTCGACACGCTGGCCGTCGATCAGGCGCAGGAGCAAGCTCACTCCCATGCGCCCCATCTCGGCCAGCGGCTGGCGCACAGAGGTCAGCTGCGGCGTGACGATGCGCGACGGCTCCGTGTCGTCGAACCCGACCACCGACAGGTCGTCCGGCACCTTGAGGCCGCGCCGGTATGCGGCGTGCAGCGCTCCGATCGCGACGTTGTCGTTGAAGCCGAAGATCGCTGTCGGCGGCTCGGGGAGGGACAGCAGCCGCTCCGCAGCTTGCTCGCCCTGCGGGATGCGCCAGTCCGAGTAGACGATCAGCTCCGGGTCGAGCAGGATGCCGGCGCCGGCGAGCGCGGCGCGGAACCCGATCAGCCGCTCCTCGGTCGCGTACCAGCCGGGCGCGCCCGCGATCGCGCCGATGCGGCGATGGCCGAGCTCGAGCAGATGCTCGGTCGCCTGCTTCGCACCCGAGGCGTGCATCGCCGCGACGCACGCGATGCCCTCGGGCGGCGTCTCGCGCGGGTCGACGACGACGAAGGGGAAGCCCTGGCGCTGCAGCATGCGCAACTCGTCCGCGGACTCTTCCGGGAGCATCAGGATCGCGCCGTCCGTCGTGCCGCGCATCAGGCGATCGAGGAGCGACATCTCGCGGTCGTGATCGTGGAACGTCGGCGCGAGCACGATCCGCATGTCGCGCTCGTACAGCGCCTCGGAGGCGCCGCTCAGCATCGGCCCGAAGTAGGCGTCGGCGACGAGCGGCAGGGTCAGGCCGATCATCCCGGTGCGGCCGCTCGAGAGCCCGCGGGCACCGCGGTTCGTGCTGAAGCCCTGCTCGCGGACGACCTGGAGCACGTTCTCCCGGGTCTCGGGCGCGACGTCCGGCCGGTCGTTCAGGACCCGCGAAACAGTCGCGATCGAGACGCCGGCGAGGTCGGCGATGTCGCGGATCGTCGCACGGCCGCGGAAAGGGGGTTCGGACTGGGAATCGGCCTGCGCCATTGAGCGCTTATACCATCCGGAAACGTTTCCGGCAATTCCCGGCAGAATTTACAGTTCGTGGAACGGAAACACTTGACACGGGCCTGCTTCCCGTGTTAACCGTTCCCGGAAATTTACGGTAATGCGTCCCGGCTCCACCTCAGTCGCCCCCGGCGGCAGGAAAGGAAGGCAGATGTCACGTCAGTCCCCACGTTCCACCCGCGCCTCTCTGGTCGCCGCGACAAGCGCCGCCATCGTCCTGGCAGCGCTCGTCGTTGTGACCGTCGCGGCGGCGAGGCCACTCGGTCTCGCCAGTCACGCCGCCCCGCTCGCGAGCCACCCGTGCCTCGTGATGACCGGCTCCGGCGACCCGGCGTTCACGAAGAACTTCAACCCGTTCACGGCCAGCGGCCTACCGAGCGGCCAGTTCGTCAGAGGCGCGGTCTACGAGGGCCTCACGGTCTCGCCGGAAGGCGGTAAGCCAACCCTCCCGTGGCTCGCCCGGACGTGGAAGTGGAGCAACGGCAACAAGACGCTGACGCTGAACCTTGCGAAGGGCGTCAAGTGGTCGGACGGAAAGGCACTCACCTCGACCGACGTCGTCTACAGCCTCACCGCCGGCCGGCAGAACAAGGTGATGGACGTCGTCGGCCTGACACGGCCGGACACGAACATCTCGTCGGTCAAAGCGAAGGGCTCGTACACCGTCCTGATCAACCTGAAGACGCCAGACTCGCAGTTCATTGCCGCGACGCTGAACGCTCAATACGTGATCCCGCGTCACATCTGGTCGAAGGTCGCCGACCCGTCGACGTTCACCAACCCGGACCCGGTCGGCTCGGGGCCGTTCACGCGCATCACACGGTTCACCACCCAGGACTACGTCCTGAGCAAGAACAAGCACTACTGGCAGTCCGGCAAGCCGCTGATCAACTGCCTCGAGTACGTGCAGGCGTCCTCCAACGACTCGGCTCTCGCGCTTGCGCAGAGCGGCCAGGTCGACTGGACGCACAACTTCGTCCCCGGCGTCGACAAGGCGTACAGCGCGAAGGACCCGGCGCACTTCCACGCGTTCTATGCGACGACCGCGTATCCGATCTCACTCGTCTTCGACAACAACCAGTACCCGTACAGCATCGTCGGCTTCCGGCAGGCACTGTCGTTGGCAATCGACCGCAACACGGTGTCGAAGCTCGGTGAGTACGGCTATGCACCGCCGACGGACGCGATCGGCCTGAACGGGCTCTTCCCGGGTTGGGTCGCCGACCCGAAGGTGAAGGCCCGCGCGAAGGCGATGTCGGCCTACAACCCGACCGCGGCGAAGAAGCTGCTCACCGACAGCGGCTTCACCTACAAGGGCAACAAGCTCTACGACCCGAAGGGCAACGCCGTCTCACTCAACATCCACGTGATCTCCGGCTGGTCGGACTGGGTCGCGTCGAACCAGATCAACACGAAGAACCTCCAGGACATCGGCATCGACTCCAATGTGGCGCTCGAGCCGGACTGGGGCTCCTGGTTCCCGAACGCCTTTGCGACGAAGAATCCGACGCTGCTCTGGCAGACCGGGTCGCAGGCCTCTCCGTACGGCTACTTCAACTCGAACCTGTCGCAGAACTCGCTCATCCCGTCGGGCACCGACGCTTCACCGACGGGCAACTGGTCGCACACCGCCAACGCTCAGGCGACGGCCCTTCTGAACCAGTGGAAGGTGACGCTCGACCCGAAGAAGCAGCAGGCGATCGCGACTCAGCTCGAGACGATCTTCCTCGACAACATGCCGATCGTGCCGCTCTTCATCGGGCCGCGTTGGTCGACCTACAGCACGAAGTACTTCCACTGCTTCAACTCGCCGAAGAACTTCTACGGCGACCCGATCTTCAGCACGTACCCGGACAACCTGCTGTCGTTTACCCGCATCTGTCCCGGCGGTCACGCCGGTCCGTAGCGGGCTTGGGGGCACCCGGGCGGGACTTCGGTCCCGCCCGGGGCACATACTCGGCCCTACATAACGCATGCGCTGGTTCC
>WNFM01243023.1_pt1 | contig 15639 bp, 10 predicted proteins | sample 5400271 | NCBI WGS metagenome assembly WNFM01 (sample SAMN13153352, study PRJNA577476) | soil metagenome | isolation source: 60 cm saprolite on Douglas fir-dominated hillslope | place: USA:California | collected 2013-09-17
AGTCGATGTACTCGCGCAGGATCGCCAGGTCGGGCTCGACCAGCCGGGTGCCGGTGAACTCGGGAATCGGCAGGTCGGCGAACTCGAGCCGGGCTCCGTTCTGGCGGGCCTTGGCGACCGCCAGCAGCGGCCGCGTCGCCTTGCCCGCGTGCTGCTCGCGGAGCTTGGTCTGGAGGGCGCGGTTCTCGTGGTCGAGGGCCGCCTTGCGAACCGGGTCGAGCAGGTCGGAGACCACGCCGACGACGCGGGAGGCGTCGAGCACGTGGAGGGTCGGCTGGCTGTAAGCGGGAGCGATCCGGACCGCCGTGTGCTGCTTCGAGGTCGTCGCGCCGCCGATCAGCAGCGGGATGTCGAGGTGCCGGCGCTCCATCTCCTTGGCGACGTTGACCATCTCGTCGAGCGAAGGGGTGATCAGCCCGGAGAGCCCGATCGCGTCGGCGTGCTCGGCGATTGCGGTGTCGAGGATCCGGTCCACCGGCACCATGACACCGAGGTCGATCACCTCGTAGCTGTTGCAGCCGAGCACCACCCCCACGATGTTCTTGCCGATGTCATGGACGTCGCCCTTGACGGTGGCCATCACGATCCTGCCCCGCGCCTGGCGGTCGGCGGCATCCTTCTCGGCTTCCATGAACGGCTGCAGGTAGGCGACCGCCCGCTTCATGGCGCGGGCGCTCTTGACGACCTGGGGAAGGAACATCTTGCCCTCCCCGAAGAGGTCGCCGACGATCTTCATGCCGTCCATCAGGGGTCCTTCGATCACCGACAGGGGCCGGCCGTACTTGACCCGCGCCTCCTCGGCGTCGACCTCGACGAAGTCGACGATGCCGTGGACCAGGGCGTGGGAGATCCGCTGCTCGACCGGCGCCTCCCGCCAGGCCAGGTCGACCTCGCGCCTGGTGCCCTCGCCGGCGACGTTCTTGGCGAAATCGACCAGCCGCTCGGTGGCATCCGGCCGCCGATCGAAGATCACGTCCTCCACCAGCTCTTTGAGTTCGGCGGGGATGTCCTCGTAGACCGCCAGCTGGCCGGCGTTGACGATGCCCATGTCCAGGCCGGCCTTGATCGCGTGATAGAGGAAGGCGGAGTGGATCGCCTCCCGGACCCGGTCGTTGCCGCGGAACGCGAAGGAGAGGTTGGAGACGCCGCCCGAGATGTGGGTACCCGGGCAGCGGCGCTTGATCTCCGGGATCGCCTCCAGGAAGGCCTTGGCATAGCCGGCGTGCTCCTCCATGCCGGTCGCGACGGCGAGGATGGCAGGGTCGAAGATGATGTCCTCGGCGGGGAAGCCGGCCTTCTCGGTCAGGATCTGGAAGGCCCGCTCGCAGATCGCCACCTTGCGTTCGGCGGTGTCCGCCTGGCCCTGCTCGTCGAAGGCCATCACGACCACCGCCGCTCCGTAGGCGCGGACCTTGCGGGCCTGCTCCAGGAAGGGCGCGTCGCCCTCTTTCAGGCTGAGCGAGTTGGCGACGCCCTTGCCCTGCAGGCACTTGAGGCCGGCCTCGATCGTCGACCAGCGCGAGCTGTCGACCATGATCGGGATCCGGGCCACCTCGGGCTCCGTCGCCACCAGGTTCAGGAAGCGGGTCATGGCGACCTCCGAGTCGAGGAGGTCGGCGTCCATGTTGACGTCGAGGAGGTTCGCGCCGCCCCGCACCTGTTCGAGGGCGACGTCGAGGGCGGCTCCGTAGTCCTCCGCCTCGATCAGCCGCCGGAACTTCGCCGACCCCGTCACGTTGGTCCGCTCGCCGATCACCACGAAGCTGCTGTCGGGCCCGATCTCGAACGGCTCCATGCCGCTGAAGCGCGGCTGCCGGGGTATCTCCGGGAGGGTCCGAGGCGCGACGCCCTCGACTGCCTTGCGGATCGCTGCGATGTGCTCCGGTCCTGTCCCGCAGCAGCCTCCGACGGCGTTGACGAAGCCTGCCTCGGCGAACTCGCGGAGGAGGGCGCTGGTGGTCTTCGGCTGCTGGTCGTAGCCGCCGAAGGCGTTGGGCAGCCCGGCGTTGGGATAGCAGAAGACGGGCACCGTCGCCACCTTGGCGAGGTCGGCCAGGTATGGCCGCATCTCCTCCGCGCCGAGCGAGCAGTTGATGCTGACCGCGAACGGCTGGGCGTGTTCGACCGAGATCCAGAACGCCTCCACGGTCTGGCCGGAGAGGTTGCGGCCGCTGCGATCGACGATCGAGACCGAGATCACCAGCGGCAGCTCGGGCGCGACCGCCCGGGCTGCTGCGATCGCCGCCTTGCCGTTCAGGGTGTCGAAGATCGTCTCCACCAGCAGGTAGTCGACGCCGCCGTCACGGAGCCCGCGAGCCGCCTCCGCGTAGCCGGCGTAGAGCTGGTCGTAGGTGATCGTCCGGTAGGAGGGGTCGTCGACCTTGGGCGAGATCGAGAGGGTGACGTTGGTGGGGCCGAGCGAGCCGGCGACGAAGCGGTCCTGGTAGCCGGCGACGGCTTTCCGCGCGATCTCGGCGCTCGACCGGTTCATCTCGTAGACGAAGTCCGTCAGGTGGTAGTCGGCCTGCGACACCGGTGTGGCCGTGAAGGTGTTGGTCGTGATCACGTCGGCGCCCGCGTCGAGGTAGGCGCGATGCACCCTGTCGACCAGCGCGGGGCGCGTCAGGCTGAGCAGGTCGGAATCGCCCTGCAGCGACGCGGGGTGGTCGTGGAAGCGCTCGCCGCGGAAGTCCGCCTCGGACAGGTGCTCGCGCTGGAACATGGTCCCGACCGCTCCGTCGAGGATCACGATCCGCCTGGCGAGGAGCTCCCGCAGCCGCTCCGGCGCCGACCTCGGCGCGGTGTCCTGGTTCATGGTTGACCACCCATTGTCCCCGCTCGGGCCATCCCGGAATCGGGGCGAGGACAGAACGGGCCCGGTCCAGGGCTGGACCGGCCTCGCGCAGGGAAGAAGGGTAGGGCTACTTTTCGGTATCTGGCGCGATCACCGGCGGAGCTCGCGAGTAGGTGCCGTCGTCGCCCCTCGCGATGCTCCCGCGATCAGGTCCCGGCAACTCATCAGCAGGATGGCCCGGTTCCGCCGTGTGCTCCTTCGGGGTGGCGGCGGCCACCTTGGGGCCGGGCGTCGGGGTTGACCGAGCGACGCTCCCCCCGATGACCTGATCGGATTCCTGCCCTTCGGTTGCCGAGGGCGAAGGCAGGAGGTCCTGCTCGGCGGTGACGACGTGGCTCACGCAGTGGCCCACGCCGCGCTCGCCGGGCGAGAGCTCGGTCTTGCACTGGGTGACCGCCGCCTGCACCTGCTGCTCCCAGATGACCGGGTTGCTGCTCCCGGTGGCGACCGTCGCCGCCACCGCGCCACCGCCACCCGCGGCGAGGCCCGCGGCCGCGAGGAGGGCGACTGTCTTGGTCGAGATGGCGGCCAGCAGTCCCGACCCGGCCGAGGCGGAGAGACCGGCTCCGACGGCCGCGGCGGCGAACCGGCCGGCCGACGGCGGGATCGCCGAACCAACGAGCGGTCCCAGGTGTCGGTTCAGCTGCGCTTCGATGAAAGCTTCAAACGGGTCAGACATCCAGGGCCTCTTCGTGAGCAGTAACGCCGGTCGAGTCCCCTGTACCCGAAGGGGGCCCAAACTCGCCTCCGAGTTCCCGGCGCAGCCGCTCGCGAGCGGCTGCCAGCCGTGACGCGACGGTGCGCTCGGGGACCTCCAGGGCCTGTGCGATCTCGCGGTTGGTGTAGCCGTGGTAGTGGCGCAGGACGATGGCGGCGAGTTGCTTGGGAGGCAGCTTGCGGAGCGCCTTGATGAAGTCGCCGGAGAGGGCGCCGGCCGCCTGGGGGTCGGCTTCCTGCGGCCGGCCCAGGCGGCGTACCAGCTCGCCCACCTCGCGCAGCTTCGCCCAGCGCCGGTAGGAGAGCGCCTGGTTGACGGCGATCCGGTGCAGCCAGGCCTCGGCGGGAGCGGAGGGCTGCCAGCGCGCCCAGTTGCGGAAGGCCTTCAGGTAGGCCTCCTGGAGGCAATCCTCGGCCGCGGCTCGATCGCCGAGCATCAGCACGAGAGTTCCCAGCAGCCGGGGGTAGGTCGCCTGGTACAACCTCTCGAAATCGAGGCTGGATCCAGGGCGGTAGCCCTCCTCCATTCCGACATAAATAACGCAGATTCGGCTAGCGGAGGTCGTCCCGAGCGAATTTGCGCACTTGATTTTGCTTGACAGACGAACGAATGTTCGACTAGCTTTCGCGGGTGGCGCTCCCTCCGTTCGATCCCTCAACGCTGCCCGGCGACGTCACCCTCGACCACACCTTCCCTGCCGCGGCGGCGGAGTTCGTCGGGCTGCCGGAGGATCTCGCCGAGGACCTCGCACTGGCTCTCCGGAGCCGCGGCATCGACCGGCTCTACTCACACCAGGCGGAGGCCCGCGCTGCCGCCAGGGCCGGGCACCACGTGGTGGTGGTCACGCCGACCGCGAGCGGCAAAACCCTCTGCTACAACCTGCCCGTCCTGGAGCGGATCCTGGAGCGGCCGGAGAGCCGCGCACTCTACCTCTTCCCGACCAAGGCCCTCGCCCAGGACCAGATGATCGAGCTGGGCGAGATGACCTCCCGGCTCCCGGTCGAGCTGCTCATCCACACCTACGACGGCGATACGCCGGCCGGGCAGCGGACGGCGATCCGGGAGGCGGGGCACATCGTGCTGACCAACCCCGACATGCTCCACACCGGGATCCTTCCCCACCACACCCGCTGGCGGAAGCTCTTCAGCGGCCTTCAGTACGTCGTCATCGACGAGCTCCACACCTACCGCGGCCTGTTCGGCAGCCAGGTCGCCAACGTCATCCGGCGGTTGAAGCGGATCTGCGACTTCTACGGCTCCTCGCCCCGCTTCCTCTGCGCCTCGGCCACCATCGCCAACCCCCGCGAGCTTGCCGAGCGCCTGCTCGAGGAGGAGCAGGTCGTCCTCGTGGACCGCAACGGCGCCCCCCGCGGCGAGCGGCGCCTGCTCTTTTACAACCCGCCCCTCGTCAACCGCACCCTCGGCGTCCGGCGCTCGAGCCTGCTGGAGGGGTGCCGGATCGCCGGTCCCTGGATCCGGCAGGGCATCCAGACGATCGCCTTCTGCCGCTCCCGGGTCAGCGTCGAGGTGATGCTCTCCTACCTCCAGCACTCCCTCCACCCGGCGCTCGACGCCAAGCGGCGGGTGCGCGGCTACCGGGGCGGCTACCTGCCGCTGCGCCGGCGGGAGATCGAGGCCGGGCTCCGCAGCGGCGAGGTCGTCGGCGTCGTCTCCACCAATGCGCTCGAGCTCGGTGTCGACATCGGCAGCCTCCAGGCGGCGATCCTGGTCGGCTACCCGGGGACGATCGCCAGCACCTGGCAGCAGTTCGGCCGGGCCGGGCGCCGCTCGGGCAGCGTCGCGGTCTTCGTCGCGTCGAGCAACCCGCTCGACCAGTTCATCGTCCGTCACCCGGAGTACTTCCTGGGTTCGAGCCCGGAGGAGGGCCTGATCGACGCCGACAACCTGCTGGTCCAGGCCGGGCACCTCCAGGCTGCGCTCTTCGAGCTGCCCTTCGCCGAGCGGGAGCTGTTCGGCAGGTCGGACGTCGGGCCGTTGCTCGATCTCTTCCAGGAGGACGGGGTCGCCAGCCAGTCGGGGGGCCGCTGGTACTGGAACCGGGAGTCGTTCCCGGCCGAGGGGGTGTCGTTGCGCCGGATGGCGGCCGACAACGTCGTCATCATCGACACCTCCAACCCCCGCCCCGACGTCATCGGCGAGATGGACCAGTTCTCGGCGCCGACGCTCCTCCACGAGGAGGCGATCTACCTCCAGGAGGGCGCTCAGTACCATGTCGACCGGCTCGATTGGGAGGAGAAGAAGGCATACCTCCGGCCGGTCGAGGTCGACTATTACACGACCGCTCTCAACTCTCTCTCGATCCGCGTCCTGGAAGCCTTCGCCGGGCCTGACGGCGATGCACTCGATCGTTCTCACGGCGAGGTGAAGCTCACCTCGCTGGCGACGATGTTCAAGAAGATCCGCTTCCAGACTCACGAGAACATCGGCTCAGGTCCCATCAGCCTGCCCGAGCAGACCCTCCACACCACCGCCTACTGGACGAGCCTCGACGACTCCGCCTGGAGCGGGCTCAGCCGGGACGGCATGGAGGCCGGCCTCCAGGGGATGGCGCACGCGCTCCGCCATGTCGCGTCGCTGAGATTGATGTGCGACCCGCGCGACCTCGGTTCGGTGCCCGAGGTCCGCTCGCCGTTCACCGGCAAGCCCACCGTCACCGTCTACGAGGTGTACCCGGGCGGCGTCGGCTACGCGGCGCGGCTCTACCAGCTCCATCGAGAGCTTCTTCGCTCGGCCGCCGAGCTCGTCGCCGACTGCCCCTGCGCGGCCGGCTGCCCGTCCTGCGTCGGTCCCCTCCAGAACGTCGAAGGAGCCAAGGAAGCGTGTCTGTCGATGCTTTACGCGAACGCCTCAGCAGTCTAGGTTCGCTTCCCCGGTCGGCCGCCGGCCCCCGCTTCGAGCCACCCCGCCGAATTCCACCGCGGGGCTTCGAGCCGGTCGAGAACGACTACGGCGTCGCCTGGCGCTGGGCCGAGGTGCTGCCGGTGGGCCGCCTCGACCGAGCGGAGGCGCGCTCCGAGCTCGGCGGGCTGGAGGTCGACGACTTCTGCTTCCTCGACACCGAGACGACCGGGCTCGCGGGCGGGACCGGCACCCAGGTCTTCACCGCCGCCGTTGCGCGGCCCCACCCCAACGGGGTCGAGCTGGTCCAGCTCTTCCTCGCCGAGCCCAGCGACGAGCCCGCCTTCCTCGCCGCGCTCGACGCCGAGCTCCGCCTGACACCTGGCCTGTCGACCTACAACGGGCGCGCCTTCGACCTCCCGCTGCTCCGCACGAGATGGCTGATGGCCCGGATGCCGGGGGAGCTCAGCGAGGGTCACCACGTCGACCTCCTGCACCTCGCCCGGAGCCTGCTCCGCCCGCGCCTCGAGAGCTGCACGCTGCGCGCCGTGGAGGAGCGGCTGCTCGGTTTCGAGAGGGAGGACGACGTCCCCGGCCACCTGATCCCGCAGGCCTACTTCGACTACCTGCGGAGCGGCTGGAGCACCACCCTGGAACCGACCCTCGAGCACAACCGGCAGGACGTCCTCAGCCTCCAGCACCTCCTTCACCGCCTCCTCCACCGCCTCCGCGGCTCCGACTCGGCGATGGAGGCATGCGACTGGCACGCGCTCGGCCGCCACCTCCTCCGCCGGGGCCGCCGCTCGGCCGGTTGGCGAGCGCTCCGGGCCGCCGCCGACCTCGGCGACCTCGACGCCGTCTTCCTCCTGGCGCGCCGCAAAGCCGTCGTCCTGGAGTGGCGGCTCAAGCAGCCGGAGGCGGCGATGCGCGTCGTCGAAGCGGCGCTCGAGCTGGTCGGCAGCGAGCCCGACCTGGAGAAGCGCCGGCTACGTCTTCGCGGCCGCCTCGATCGGGCGCGCGACCCGGATCGGAGGCGTCCGAAGGATGGCAACCAGCCGCTCCCCTTCTCCGACGAACCGGGCCAGGGCCTCGATGACGGTCGGGTCGTAGGTCGTGCCCGAGCCCTCGGCAAGCCGGTCGACGGCCTCCAGTGGGCTTGAGCCACCGCGGAGCAGCCCTTCGAAGTCCTCCGCCACGCCGAGGACGCGGGCGAGGAGGGGGATCTCGTCTCCTTTCAAACCGTCCGGCGTGCCGCCGCCATCCCAGTGCTCGTGGTGGTGGCGGAGCATCTCCACCAGCTCCGGCAGGAAGCGGCCGCGGCGGGCGATGTCCTCGTCCAGCATCGGGTGGTCGGTCTTCCAATCGCGGTGGACCGCCAGCGCCCCGGCCGCCAGCAGCACCCGGCCCGACTCGTGGAGGAGGGACGAGGAGCGGATCAGCTCTGCCTCTCCCTCCGGCCTGCCGAGGCGGTGGACGAGGGCCTCGGCGAAGGCGGCGATGCGGCTCGAATGGCCGTCGCCGGCCGGATCGATCGGGTCCATCGCGCGGGCGATCGCGACCACGATCTGGGGGCCCGCCTCGCCGATCGCCCCGAGCAGCGACTTGGGGTCGTCGATGAAGGACTGCGCCAGCTGGCCGGCCGAGGCCGAGCAGTCGCGGCCCGAGCGCTTGGCGAAGTAGAGCGCCTGGTCGGCGGCCATAACCGCCTCGTCGGGGCTGATCGCGTCCCCCGGGCAGGAGCCGACGCCGATGCTGAAGGTGAGGTCGCGGGCCGGGATCGCCGGGATCTTGACGCGCCGCACCCGGGCGACCATCCGCTCCGCCGCCAAGCGGGCCTGGCCCTGGTCGGTCTCGGGCAGGATGACCGCGATCTCGTCGCCTCCGTAGCGCGCGACCAGGTCGTGGTCGCGCACCGTCTTGCGGACCAGGTCGCCCGCCGCCTTGAGGATCTCGTCGCCGTGGCGGTGGCCCATGGTGTCGTTCACCACCTTGAAGTGGTCGAGGTCGATCAGCATCACGCTGAAGGGCGTGCCCCGCCGCCGGTAGCGGGAGAACTCCAGGTCCAGCCGATGCCGGAACTCGCGGTGGTTGAGAAGTCCGGTGAGCCCGTCGGTTATCGCCTCGCGCGTCTTCCGCTCGTAGCGGAGAGAGTTGGCGAGGGGGCCCGAGGCGCTGGCGGCGAGCGCGTTGACGAGGAAGAACTGCTGGTCGGTGAAGGCCTGCGACCGGTTGTAATGGCTGAGCCGCAGCACCGCACCCACCCTTCCCTGGACCGGGATCGGGACCACGATCACGGACAGCGGCGGCTGCGTCCCGAGGAGGGCGTGGTCGGGGTGTTCGGGCCCTTTGATGTGGATCGCCTCACCCCGTTCCATCACCTCCTCGATGAGCGCGTCGCCCTTTGCCATCGCGGCCTTGTCGCTGCGGCCGCCCCGCCCGTGGTAGGCGGCCAGCTGGAGCCGGCCCGAGGTGTTGAGGATGAGCGCGCCCGTTTCGGCACCGGTGATTCGCACGGCCTGCTGGAGGACGACCTCGAACAGGTCGTTGATGTCGAGGCTGTAGGCGAGCGCGGAGCTCATCTGCTGGACCGCCTCCGCTTGCGCGGCGCGCGACATCGCCAGCCGCCGCTCCCGGATCAGCTCCTCCCCGATCAGGCCCGTCACCAGCGCGACGATCAGGAAGAGGAAGACGCGGCCCGCGGCCTCGAGGCCGACCTGGGGATGGCTGACGAAGTCCTCCAGCCGCGGCGCGGTGCCGCCAACGAAGAGGTAGATGAAGGCGACCACGACCGCGCAGATGAGGCTGAAGGCGAGCCCGTAGCGGACTGCACTGGCGATGATGGCCAGGAAGAGGGCAAGGATGTAGGGGCTGGTGAGGCCGTTCGAGAAGTAGACCAGCGCGGTCCCCGCCAGGATGTCGGCGGCCACCGTCGCCAGGCCGAACTGGGGACCCGGCTGGTAGCCCCGGAGCAGCACGATCGTCACCAGCAGGTTGCCGAGGGCCCAGAGGAGGAGGACGACGTTCACGAAGAGCTGGGCGCCGGCGAGGCCAATCCCGCCGAAATTGTTGAGGATCAGCAGGACGACCAGGAACATCCAGCGGAAGATCTCCGCGGCGCGCTCCGCGACCACTCGGCGGTCGGCGTCGAGGAACTCCTCCACCGCCGAGAGGCGGGCCTGCCGGCCGAGCAGCGCCGAGATCGCCCCAAGCGCTGTCCGGCTCACGGCTGGCCGCACTGTACCATAGGCCTCGAGGGCAACCCGGCCCACCAGCATCAGCTGGGTGAAGATCCTGGTCACCGGCGGCGCTGGGTTCATCGCTTCGCACCTGGTGGACGCGCTGGTCGACCGCGGCGACGAGGTGCTGGTGGTCGACGACCTCTCGACCGGGGACCGCGGCAACCTGAACCCCGAGGCTCGCTTCTTCGAGCTCGACATCCGCGACGGCGCGGCGGCCGAGCTGATCCGCGCCGAGAGGCCGCAGGCGATCTCTCACCACGCCGCCCAGATGAGCGTCAGCCGCTCCGTGGCGGAGCCCGTCTTCGACGCCGACGTCAACGTGATGGGCTCGCTCAACGTCGCGCTAGCCGCGATCGAGGTAGGCGGCCGGGTCGTCTTCTCCTCCACCGGCGGCGCCCTCTACGGCGACGCCGAGGTCCTCCCGACGCCGGAGACGGCGCCCGCCTGGCCGGTGGCGCCCTACGGTATCTCCAAGCTCTCCTTCGAGCACTACCTGTTCGGCTTCCACGAGACGCGCGGCTTGAGCTACACGGCGCTCCGTTATGCCAACGTCTACGGGCCTCGCCAGAACCCCCACGGCGAGGCCGGAGTGGTGGCGATCTTCTGCGAGGGCCTCCTCGGCAAGCGGTCTTTTCGGATCCATGGCAGCGGCACGGCGACCCGCGACTACATCTACGTCGACGATGTCGTCCGCGCCAACCTGCTGGCGCTCGACTCTCTGGTGAACGACCACTACAACGTGGGGACGGGCCGCCGGACCGACACCAACACCATCTACCGGCTGGTGGCCGAGCGGATGGGAAAGCCGCTCGCGGTCGAGCACGGGCCCGACCGTCCGGGCGACCTCAGGGCGTCGGCTCTCGACTCCGGCAAGATCGCTCGCGAGCTGGGCTGGAAGCCCGAGGTCTCACTCGAGGACGGGATCGCCCGGACGGTCGACTGGTTCCTCGCTCAGGAGCGAAGCCAGGCGGGCACGAAGCGGTAGCGGCCGAGGGAGGGCCATCCCTCGTCGGCGAGGATCAGCTCGGCGTTGACCAGCACCGCGAGGTAGTAGATCCAGCGGGAGCCGATATCGGGGACCTCGAAGGCCACGACCAGGGCCAGGTTGAGCGCGAGCAGGAGGCCGAGCACGGCCACCCTGCGGGTGGCCAGCCCGAGGACCAGCAGCAACCCGACGACCGTCTCGATGATCGCCTCCGCGATGGCGAAGGCGAACCAGTTGGGGGCTACCACGACGGCGAGCAGCTCGTGGAGGCCGGGGATCGGGTTCACCCCGGGCGCGTCCTGGATCAGTGGCCGCATCCAGCCGACGCCTCCCCACTTCTGGCTGGCGAAGTAGAGCCAGAAGACTCCCACCGCGATCCGGAAGACGCCGCGCCAGAGGTCAGCCGGGCGCACGCCGCCAAACCAGCAACGACGCCGCCAGGAGGACCAGCAGGGGCACCCCGTAATTGAACTCGGCCCAGAGCAGGAAGGGGGCGCCGCCGGTCGTGGCGTCGAGGAGCACGTCGAGCGGCTCGATCACGGCGTAGAAGCCGAGGATCGCCAGGTTGGCGACCAGCACCGCCCGCGCCACGTGGTCGCGCACGGCAGCCGCCAGCAGGCCGAGGAGAAGCGCGGCCAGGGCCGGGCCGGCGAAGTCGAACAGGAGGTGGGGTCCGAGGGCCAGCGGTGCTGCGGGCTGGGCGTGGAACGAATCGACCGTGACGGGCAGGAAGGTGAAGCGCCAGCCATGCACGACCAGGGAGCCCGAGCTGCCCATGGCGTAGAGCGCGACCAGGTGCATCACCTCGTGGGTCGCCAGCGCGACGACATAGACGGCGGCGCCGAGCAGGAAAGTCCAGGCGGCGAGCGCCGCTCGCCTCAGCGCATCGCTCTCAGAACGGGGTCCGTCGCCGCCTCGAAGGCGGCCGCGACCGGCTTCATCCGCATCCGCCGGAGACGGTGCTGGACCGCCCCCTTGAGGATCGCGAAGCGCAGCTTGCGCTCGCTGAAGTCGGAGTTGAAGAGTCCTGGCGGCGCTCCTTGACGCGCCCGTGGAACTTGGTGCCCGGCAGCGGATAGGCGATCGTGTAGCTGACGTAGTCGAGCGGCAGGTGGGAGGAGAAGCGGATCGTCCTGGCGAGGCTCTCCTGGGTCTCGCCCAGGTAGCCGACCATGAAGAAGCCGGCCGCCTTGATGCCGGCCTTGACGCAAGCCTCGACCGCGGTCCGCGACTGGTCGGGGGTGATCCCCTTCTGCATCTGCTTCAGCACGCCCTCGTCGCCCGACTCGATGCCGAAGAAGATCCTCTTGCACCCGGCCCGCTTCATCTGCGCGAAGAGCTCGTAGTCGACGTGCGTCACCCGCGAGAGGCACTCCCAGGTCAGGGGGATCTTGGCCGCCTCGATGTCGCGGCAGAGCTCCATCGTTCGGTGGTAGTTGAGCGTGAAGAGGTCGTCGGACATCCAGATATGGTCATAGCCGAGAGCGGCGACCTCGCGCATCTCGGCGATCACCGACTCCGACGAGCGGGCCCGGAAGAGGTCGCCGAAGACCGGCTTGTGGCAGAACTCGCAGCGGAAGGGACAGCCGCGACTCGCCATCAGGGGTGTCGTCGCGTCCTTCCAGTGGCGCCGCCAGTAGGCGATGTAAGCGGCGTTGGGAAGATCGCCGCGGTAGGGCGGCGCGAGCACGCTCATGTCCTTGCTGCGCGCCCGCGGTTCGGTCTTGACCACCTCGCCCGACGGGGTCTTGAAGGCGAGCCCCTTGATCTCCTCCCAGTGCCGATCGTCGAAGTGCCGCATGATCTCGACGATCGTCTCCTCCCCCTCCCCGACTCCGACCAGGTCGAAGTCGTCGAGGAAGGGTTCCTGCTCGCCGCTCGGGTAGGGACCGCCGACCACCAGCAGCGCCTTTCCTCGTAGATCCCGGGCCAGCGAGAAGGTCTCGTCCTGCATGGTGATCATGCAGTAGATGCCGATCACTTTCGGCTTCAGCCGCTCCACCTCGGCCAGGACCTCGCGGCGCTCGAGGAAGGTGTGGTCGAGCTGACGCACCGTGTAGCCGGCGTTGCGCAGCGCGGAGCTCAGGTAGGCGAGGCCGAGCGACGGCATGATCCAGTGCCGGCCCTTGCGGGGAGCCCGCTGCGGGTAGATGAGCACGACATCGACAGGTTCCATCCGGGTCACCTCGCTTTGCTCACGTTCACCTGGTAATCCACGCCCGTGAAGCCGGGCCCGAAGACGTACTCGATGCCGCTGAAGTCGATGTCCGAGCCCCGCTTCTCGCGTGCCGCGTAGACGCCCTCGGCGGCGGCAAGCCGGGGGAGCGACCACTGAAGCCCGAGCTGGCCCGAGCGGAAGCGGCCCCAGTCGCCCTGCATCGCGCGCCAGGAGCCGATGTCGTTCCCGATCCGGGTCTGGCTGGGATCGGCGAAGTCGTCGAACGCGCTCGACTGCTCGTTCAGGAGGACGAACTGCTGGAACCCGGCCTTCAGGTTCGAGGCGGCCACCCGGATGTCGACGCTTCCTCCGTTCGGCAGGTAGGTGACCACCACCTGGCCCCGGCTCGGGACCGCGACGAAGGAGCGGTCGCTGTCAACCCCGAGCCGATCGAGCTGGAAGGTCTTGACCCAGCCCGCCTGCAGCGGCGTCGAGATGTCGACGACGGTCGCCGAGCCACTGAAGTAATCGCCCTCCGGGTAGCGGACCAGGGGAACGCCGAAGCCCATCCCCTCCCCGGCGACCGGGCCCTTCAGGGTCTCCAGGATCAGCCCCTTCGCGAGGGCCGCCGTCTTGCCGGTGTGGGGCTCTTCGGCCGGGCTGATCTCGGCCAGTGCCGAGTCGGTGACCCAGGCGCAGAGGCGCTCTGGCGGAAGGGTGTAGGCGAAGGCGCGCTTACCGCCGGGGACGGTGTAGTCCGCCTGGCTGCCGAGGGCGCTGAAGGGCGCCTTCGGATCACCACGGACCAGCTCCGGGAAGACCGCTGTCAGCCGGTAGTAGCCGATCTCCTCGGTGACGACCGAGCCCACCATCCGCTCCTGCAGCCAGCCGGTCGCGGCGAAGGGGTCGGCGGGGAGCTCGCGGGACCCGTAGATGCGGTCCGGCTGCTTCCCGCTGTAGAAGGCGGCAGCGGGAGAGTCGGTGAGCAGGCCTCCGGGCTGGCCGGCGGCGGCCTTCCCGGCGGCGACGAGGCCGCGGTCGATCGCCGAGAAGCTGGCCAGGACGGGCAGGAAGGCGAGCGTGACCAGCCCCGCGGCGGCTGCGCCGAGCACGCCGAGGTGGGCCGGGTGGCGGTCGAGACCCGCCGCGGCGAGGAGCGCGAGGGCGGGCAGCGAGAGGTAGTAGTAGCGGTGGCTGCCGCTGTAGATCCCGACGAAGACGAGCGCGGTGACCACGCCCAGGTAGAGGACCCCGGGGAGGACGACAAGCCGCAGCCGGGCGGCTGCTTCGCCGGCCAGGTAGGCCCTGACACCAAGGGGCGCAAGCAGGACCAGGGGGAGGCTGGCGAGCAGGAAGTAGCCGAGGAAGGAGACGGCGCGCGCCGTCGGATCCGGGTTGAGGTCGCCGCGCGCCACCGCCGAGCCCACCTCCTGTGCCGCCCGCGCCACCGAGTGCGACGCAGGCCCGGCCGTCAGCTGGAGGACGAGCAGCACGGCGACCGCTGGCATCGCCCAGGCCAGCCGCCGTGCGAGCGCCGGGCGGCGGCGTGAGAGCAGGGCGCTGCCGGCAAGCACGGCGAGCGCGCAGAGGAGCCAGAGCCACGCCTTGGTCCCGGTCAGGCAGGCGATCACCGTCCAGGAGGCGGCCAGGGCAGGACGCCGGGCCAGCAGCGACGCCGCGCCGGCGGTCAGGGCGAGGAGGAGCAGCGGCTCGGCCACGACCGAGGTGGCGGTGAGGAGGAAGATCGGGTTGAGGGCGAGCAGCAGCACCGCCAGGCGTCCCTGGCGCGGCGTCGGCGCCAGCTTCCCGACGACCGCCAGGGTGGCGAGGGCGAGGCCGACGTTGGCGAGCTTGAGAACGCCCATCGCGTGCCAGCCGGCGACCCGCAGGACGGCCGCGGCGAAGAAGCTGTAGGCGGGCAGCCAGGTGTCCTGCATCCCGAACAGCGGGTCGGCCAGACGCCCGGTCTGGAGCAGGTTGGCGGCCAGCAGCCAGTGCTGGAAGGAGTCCTCGAAGGGGTCCGGCCACTGGGCGAGCGCGACCAGCAGGGCGGCCGGCGCGGCGAGCAGGAGCAGCGCCGGGCCCACCTTCCGGAGCCGGCTCAGGCTCCGCATCCCCAGCCGCCGGACCGTGATGACCTCGAGCGCCTGGACCAGGCTCGTGCTCCCCAGGTAGAGGAAGCCGGTCCCGATCACGGTCGCGTAGGCCGCCATCAACAGCTCCGAGTCGGCGAGTGCGACGGCCCCGACGCCGAGGGCCGCGATGCCGACCGCCAGCTCGAGCACCGCGATCGGGTCGCCCGCGCTGGCGTAGGCGCCGGCCCGCCATTCCTGGCCGTTCTCCTCGATCCGGTACTTCGGTGTCCGCAGGAACTCGCCACCCGGCTTCAGAGCGCGCAGGAAGGAAAGCCAGACCGTGACCGAGAGCCCGGCGCCGATGACCTGGCAGACGAGCCCCGGGAGGCCGTGCCACCAGCGGCGGCCGCGTCGCACCTGGGCGACGGTGAAGGCGATCGCCGGGGCGAGGCTGATGACGTTGATGGCCAGCGGCAGGCGGACCACCGCCGGGACGTGGTGGCCGGCGTCGATCCCGGCCAGCAGGAGCGGGTAGCAGACGATCTGCGCCAGCATCAGGAGCGGCACCGAGTAGGAGTAGAGGTGGACCAGGCCCTGCCATTTGGCCCCCGGCGAGAGCCGGCTCCGGAGCAGCGGACCGGTGAGCAGGAAGGCGCACTGGAAGCTCCCGGTGGCCCACCGTGCCTGCTGCCGGCGGTAAGCGTCCACCGCGACCGGCAGCTCCTCGGGCACCTCGACGGCCTCGCAGTAG
>WNFM01007982.1_pt2 | contig 15636 bp, 16 predicted proteins | sample 5400271 | NCBI WGS metagenome assembly WNFM01 (sample SAMN13153352, study PRJNA577476) | soil metagenome | isolation source: 60 cm saprolite on Douglas fir-dominated hillslope | place: USA:California | collected 2013-09-17
AGGGCTTTCTCGAGAAGCTTCGAGCGGCAGCGTTGGAGCGCAAAGCGTAGCAGGGTACGAATCAATTGGCTCGGGAGCCCGCAAATGGGGGTGAAACGGATCCTCGAGAATTTAGGGGCGTGTTGCGCCATGCCGGGTCGGTTCCCGGGAAATCGGGCCGCCTCCCGATGTTTGTACGCCAGCGCAATCAAGCGAACACGGCAAGGACTTTGTAGCCTTCTAACTAACTTTAGCGAGAGGCGCGACCACCTCTTCGGCGACTGTCCCTTTGCACCCCGGTCCGTCTAGCCTAAAGACTCGCATGAAACCATCGGCTCGGATCGACCGCAAACCGCAGTCGCCACCGTGCGACTTGCGTCAACATGTTAATGTTCACAAAGACTCGCCAGACACTGGCCACAACGGAAGAGGATAATCTTTCCCGGGTGCCCGTCCGGACAATTCCCTATCGACCCGGATGTTTAGTTGACCTAACCCCGTAAGCTTTCGCAGCCAGAGACGATTGAAACGATCTGTGAACTGCGCAGGCGACTTCTTCAGATCGTGACCAACAATAACTGCGTCGCCTGCGCAGCTGAGAATAATAAACACTTGTATTCAGCGACCCGCCTTTTTTTGTCTCAGTTGCCGTAGTCATTGTTCTAACGGCCGCTCAATCCGTTGGCGAATCTTTTTCTAGCTACCTCCCCGGCTGGCACAGGCAGGAGCTGGTAATCTGCACATCGGCTTTGGACCAGATTTTCTGAAAGCGCGCTTCTACCGGCGCGGCTTCGTCGCTCTTGTGTTGCAACTCTAAACTATGGGCCAGGCCAAAGAGCGACCAGCCGTTCTCGGGCAAGCGCGCAAGATCATCGCGGTAAACCTCTTCCGCTTCCGCGAAGCGGCCGGCTTGCATCAAGTTCGCTCCCAGCGAATGCCGCACCGGCAGAATCCATCCGGGTGGCTCATCGTAACGAAGCGCGTCTTCCGCGTTTACCGCAGTGCGCAGTTCGGCCAGGCCCTGGTCGAGCTTGCCGTCTCGAACCAAGATCTCGCCTTCGAGCATCGGAGTCGCAATCGCGAGCAGAGCCTGGCAGGGGTTGTTGCCAAAGGTTTCCTCCACCGGCACCAGCTTGCTGGCCTCCAGATAAGCAGTTTGTTCCGCGCGCGCCGACTTGACGTCGTCCTTTGCCGCATACGCAATGCCCCGCGCCGCATGCCGAAACGCGCGCGTGAATACCATAAACTCCGGGTGATCGGGCTCAGTCAGAATCTCGTCCCACATCCCGAAACGGATGAGCACTTCATAGGGCATGGCGACGAACGCCTCCGCCAGGGTCGCGTATTCTTTTACTACCTCTTTCGGCATTTCTGTCACCATCGCGCGAATGTGTTCGACGGCGAGATCCCGTTGGCCAGTCATCATGGCGGCGTAAGCGAGCATATGCTGATTATGGGCCGCGTAGAAAACGATGAGACTCTTCGGCTCACCAAAGACCGCCCGATAGCGGCGATCGGCCTCGACTGCTTTCAAGTTCGCGGTGATGGCCTCATACCAGTGACCGATACGAATATCGATATGCGAAGGCATATGCACATTGTGCGCGAGCCTCGGTTGCAGGTCGCGTAAGCGGTCAGCGGCGGCCAGTGCGCGCTCCGGATGCGGCGACGCTTCCAGAGCATGAATGTAGAGGTGGTTGGCAAATGGGTGATTCAGGTCGAGCTTCAAGACCTCATCGAGCGTCGCCAGAATCTCGTCAGTGCCGGGTTGCGGTTGGCCCTCGTGGGTCCATTGGTCCCACGGACGCAGATCCATCATGGCTTCGGCAAAAAGCGCGCCGACGTCGGGATCATCTGAGTGCTCTTTCCAGACCGTCCGCATCGCATCAGCGTAGGCTTGATCGAGCGGAGCGCGATCCTCCGGCTGCGGGTTAGCATAGCGATGGCTGAGCGCCTCGATCAGTGCTTGTTCTACCGCCGAAGCGTGCGCCGCGAGCTCTTGGGCTAGCCCGAGTTCCTTCCACGCTAGCTCGGCTGCGGCCGGCGGTACTAGCGGGAAGTTGATATGCGGTCCGCAGGCGAGGGCTACACCCCAATGGGCCATCGCGCAGTCCGGATCGATTGTCTCCGCCGCTTGGAACGCGCGAATCGCGGCCCCGTGATTAAAGCCAAAATAGACGTTAAGTCCTTGGTTAAAGTATTTTTGTGCCTCCGGAGATTTTGTCGTGATCGGTCGCGCGTAAGAGCCCAGTCCTTCAAAAAACGGTTCCTGGGTTGTATCAACGCTGGCACTGGCCAGCGCCATTGCCAGGCAAGCGATACCGAGCAGAGCTAATAGTTTCATAAGTTATCGGGCGGATGGAATATTTCGGCCAGGATTACAGGTGTTAACCTAGCATGCTCGTTAGAAGTTAATCCCAATCACCGCATTCTCTTCCGGGTTACCTAACCAATAGCCATATCTCATTCCGGTTTCGACGAAGTGCTGTAACCGCTCCGGCGACGGCGCCGGCGGCTGACTCTCACCTGATATCGTGACACCAATTTCTTGGAGAAAGTTTCCCAATTTGGCGGTGGTAATAATCAGCACGGTGGCATCTTTAGCAGACACGTTGCGCCACGCATGTTTTTCGTTTCCTGGGATGTAAACGAACTGGCCTGGCCTCACCGCAATCCATTTGTTTTCTGTTTGGAAAAACATCTGCAACTGCCCGGCGGTGGTGTAAAACGCCTCGACGTCGGCGTGACTATGGAGCGGCACCACTGCACCGGCCGGAATAACACCCTTCATGACGGACAAAGAGGCGCCATCTGGTGGGGTCAGGAATTCGATCCGAGGGCCGAACAGATCGATTTCCCTGGAGAGCTGCTTTGCGTTGCTGAGGTTACGTACAGTTGCCATTGTTAGCCTGCAAGTTTAGCTAGCACCAATGTTTAGGTTGGTGGTCTCGCGAAGGTTGATCCGCCCGGCCACCGACCTCCAACCGGCCGAGTATCGGAATTACCTATCGTCGGTTGCTTTCCATCGAAACAACCGCCGTGAGGTTTTCCTCAGATCGAAGGACCTATCGCCATTCCTTCGTAATTCTTACTGATCGTTACCTTGAGTGAGGTCGCTGGACACCGGAGCGAGGAATCCATGGAGGCCGCCGGTTGCCTTGGCATTGAAAAAGAGCTGATTTGCTCCACCAGAGTTAGTATTGCCTGCGCCAAAGGCAAGTCCCCACAGACCGCTAATGCTGATTATGTTATTATCTTGGTTCCGCAGTTGTCCCTGAAATTGACCGGTAATAGCGTCAAACGCGAGGATTTGACCGCTCCCGAACTGGCCAACCAGAAGGCTATGGCTGAAACTGCCGAAATCGGTTGGCGCAAGAACTAAACCCCACGGAGAGTTAAGCAGGGGCCCGGTTTCCAGGCGTTGCAACAGCTGACCGTCCGACGAAAAGACATCCACTGCACCAAGGCCTGGGCCCGAGTTCACAAAATTCTTTGCCTGATTTTGTTGGGCAAAAGCTACGAAGAGGTGACCCCCGATATTTTGTACATTGAAAGGAACAAAGTTCCCTGGCAGACGGTCATCGTCAAATGCCGCCTCGGATGAGAACTGTGCCGGGTGGAAGTTTCTGTCGAACTCTCGGATTTTGCCTTCGTGCACATCAACTACATAGAGAAAGCGCTGATTTTTGACCTCAGCAATCGTCGCGCCCGTCAGCACCGAGCCAGGCGTCGCTTTTACTTTTTCAATCGCAACCGTCGGATTTACTGTCGGATTCCAGGCCGAGATCGTGCCATCAAATGATGCAAAAATGAAGATAGCCGGTTTGCCCGCTTCAACGTCAAAGTCCGAACTGCCGTTGAAAACCACACCGGTCGGGCCACCCTCCCCCTGCCCTGCGTGGGGAATCGTCACCACCAAAGGCTGCGGTGCTCCTTGTGCATTAACCGCTATTCCTTCTCCATTATAAAGGGTGGCAACCCCGCCGTCCTCGTCCGAAACCCACCAGGCACCAGTGCTGCTGCGAGCGATACCCCATGGATTGAGCAGGTGAGGATCGATGAATTTTGCGCCCTGTCCAGCGGCGTTGGAGACCTGATCGGTCTCTTGATACTGCTGAGCAAACGACGTGAGCGGCGCGAGAATTGCGCACGCCATAACGAAGGCAAGAGATTGCCGTCGCGAAAAGAACGAGACGAGAAGACCGCGTTTTATCATAGATACTTTATTTTTAATTGTGTTAAACTGTGACTTCTTCAGAGTGACGAGAGCGGCAACTCCGAGTCGTCCAGTTAATTTCGCGGTAGTAGACACCGAGGTTGGAAAGACCGGCTGTTTTTTGCCCCAATTGCCGTTATTGTTAACTAAACAGGCTAAGATCGTGCTACCCTTCGCGCCTCTCCATGATGGCCTGATCCGGCTTCAAAAACGCCAACAACGAAGAACGACAGAAATCGCCCCTCGAGTTAGTACGACAAATCCGGCGAACACGAGAATTGCCATTGCCATTTCTGCGATCCCCATTTGGATTCTCTCCACGGCCAAAGATTCCGACCAATCGAAGTCGATAGCCTCAACGGTTTCGGCGAATGCCATGTCCAGGTCCGCAGGCGTCGATGGATCCTTCCACGATTGATCCGGCTCGTTCGATTGGCGTGTCCGCCACAGTTTTGGCGTTGGCGGAGTTGAGATCCGTTTGCGATCTTGCATGGGCTGGAGCCTCAACGTTCCTTTATCGCGCGTATTATTGATGCGCGTGGTTCCTCCGTTTTATTCGGGTTAAGAGGTCTGGATGCACACCGACCGGAATTGGACCGGGGAAATGGTCGATATACTTGGAACGGCGGCCGTCGCCAGAATTTCTGCTCACTTCGCTTTGCTCGTTCGGGCGATTATTCTGCAGGTGATCCACCTCGAACGCGCAAAATCCATACGCAGATAGCAAAGCGCGTGCGTCGTCTTCATTGAATCCTCGAAAGAACGACAGGAAATCTCGAACTATACCTCGGACCGCTGTCAAAAGGTCCTGAACAAACGAGTTAAACGGCGAGAGAGTTGTGCAGTTCAAAACGGAAGTAGGGATTCGGCGACGCAAAAAGAAGGAGATGATAAGACGGAGTTTCGGCATAGCTATTTATTTTGAACTGGGTTGAACGGTGACCTCTCCAGAGTGACGAGCGCGGCAACTACACCTCGCTCACTGAGTTTTACGGTAGTAGACACCAAGTTAAGAAATGCCGGCCGTTTTTTGATCCAGTTGCCGCTATTGCTGTCTCAACTGCTGGTTGCCTGATCGAAATCATCTTTCTGATAACCCTACCTTTTTTCTGACGCCCGAAACCGCCACCTTCTCCGATCGGCGTCGACGTGCCTGCACAGCCGTGATTTTCACGCCGAGCAACGGATCCGGAATGTCCATAAAACGAGCGCGCGCGTACTCGATAGGGAACAGTTTTATGTCGAGAGGACTCTAGGCATCGTCTGCTAAAAAAAGCGGACGCCGGACATTGCCGGCGCCACAGCACTCAATTTGTTCTAAACTGAATTATAATCCGAAATCGTCGTGGAACCCAGGGCTCCGCGGGGGCGTATACCAACTGTTGTTCCAGTCATAGTTCTGCTGAATAAAGTTCGTATGATGGCCCTTGCCGATCGAGTTAGCATTATGCGGCCAAAGAAAGCCAAACAGACTCAATGCTAACATGACGCTAACGAACGATTGGTTCGGCGGTTTGGTTAAGCTCAATAGTTTCATTTTTGTTCCACCTCTTTCTGATCTCCAGCCTACATGCGAAACGCGTTGTCCCGCGTTTTTTGGCCTGCCTGCCGCAAATCTTGTCTTAATCCCATGGGGCATTGGGGAACCGCAATGGGTCCGTGAAGTCCCATAAAGGTAGGGCGAAAACCCGACTACGCGAAACGCTTCGTCGAGGACGTTTTATCTTAGCGCTTGTGGGCTATGCCAGGCTTCAGTCTTCGGCCGCTTCTCCGCCGCTGACGTAGTCACCTTCAACGTGCACAATCTCGATCAGATTCCGAAACGGATCCCAGGTATAGAAACGCGGCCGAAATGGTAACGCTGGTGCCTCTTTGATTTCAAAGCCGGCCTTGGTCAGCACTGCGCGGTTCAAAACGGAAGTGGGGATTCGGCGGCGCAAAAAGAAGGGGATGAGAAGACGGAGTTTCGGCATAGCTATTTTTTTGAACTGGATTGAACTGCGGTCAGTCGCGGATCGCTTCAATCACGGAGGCGAATGAAGCGGTGGGAACGGTGCGCGACACTCGGAATCCGGCAGCGCTCAGCAGAGTTTGCAACTCGGCGCGCGTACGCTCTTTTCCGCCATGAGTCAGAACCAGCATTGTGATGTCTAGAGTCTTGGCAAATTGAGGCTCATTTGCAGCTTCCACAATCGCTTCCACCACCAGGAGCTTGGCCCCCGGTCTGGCGGCAGCGTGGACAGTCTTCAGAATGCGCAGGCAATCCTCGTCGCTCCGCCAATGTAAGATGTTCTGAAGCAAGTAGGCGTCAGCCCCCTCAGGTACGCCCTCAAACAAGTTACTGCCTTTGAGCTCGATCCGATTCTCCAGGCCATGGCTTCGGACAAAACTGGATGCGCTTTCGACCACCTCCGGCAAATCGAACAGGATTCCGCGCATCGCGGGATGTTTGGCCAACACGATTGCCAGTACCAGACTTCCACCGATTTCCGCCAGCGTCCGTATAGTTGAGAAGTCGTAAGCCTCCGCCACTGCGGCGCTGACCAGGACGGCATAGCCATCCATCGCATCAGCGAAGATCTCCATCTCCTCTGGATGCTGGCTGACATAATCGGAGATTCCTATTCCATGCGCGTGTCCGAACGCCGAAGAGTTCGAGCGAACGCTGTGCTCAAGCTCCATCCAGCCACGTGTCATCCAATGCCGATTACTCAGGCGCGCTACACCCCGCATGGAGTACGGAACATCGCTGCGGAGCGCGTCGGACATCGGAGTCTGTCGGAAACGGCCGTCTTCCTGCTCGGCAAAGATGCCCACGCTGGCGAGAGCGCGCAGCAGCCGATAGAGTGGATCTGGGTGAAGACCCTTTGCGGTCGCAACTTCTTGCGCGGTTTTCGGACCGGTCTGAATTTCGTCGGCGAGCCCCAGCTCGGCGGCTACGCCGATAATCTGTGAAACCCAGCGACCCGTCGCCAATTGTAGTACCGCTATTGGCGGCGCAACCTGGAACTCCGGCGTCCAAATAGGCTCTCCTTCATGGTGAGCGCGAACCGCCGTACATAGCCTCGTGGCTTTATCCGTGCGTCGTGCGGACATAGCGATGGGTAGGGCGGCGGCTCGGGATTCTTCCTGTGGAAACTTCATTTTTATTGAGTGATTGTGGGTTGAAGGCTCACCGGTTGAGTGAGGAGCGAGATGATGCTCGCGTCGCCTGCGGGTCGAAACTAATAGATTTAGAGTTTGAGGGACCGGCCCATTTTTGTCCCAATTGCCGCAATCGTCATCCAGACTGCCGCCGCATCTGTCGAGCAGTGGACGACGACCATCGCGGAAACGCCCGCGCGCTCGCTGGTTGAGAAAACGAAGGAGGAAGGTGCGGCTACTTTGCTAAGACCAACGTCGCTAGCCCGCAACAAGCGTGTGGATGAGAAAATGGGCTGGACCAGTTCAATCAGGGAATCACAAGCTCGATCAGGAATGGGCCCGCACGCCGGTCGCTCGCTCTCAGGAGATCAGCCAGCCCTTCTAAAGTCTCCGCCCGGGCAGCTTCCACGCCCATCGCGCCGGCCATACGGATCCAATCAAGTGCCGGATTGTCGAGGTCGAAAAGATCGAGCGCGGTGCGACCGGGATTGGCGCCGACCTTGGCCAGTTCGAGTTCCAAAATCGCATATTTGCGGTTAGAGAGGATTATCGTGGTGACATCGAGCCCCTCGCGCGCCTGCGTCCACAGGGCCTGAACCGTGTAAAGCGCCGAGCCGTCACCTTCGAAATTGATAACGCGCCGGCCCGGCGCAGCGATGGCAGCGCCAGTGGCGATCGGCAGCCCGGAACCGATGGCCCCACCGGTAAGCTGTATCCAGTCATGTGGTGCGGCCTCCCTCGTGCCAGGATAAAAGGCGAACCCAAAGCTGATGCTCTCGTCGACGATGACAGCATCCTCCGGAATGAGCGCGGCAATGGTCTGCGCGACCGCCGCGGAGGTCATCGGCCCGCGTGCGGGCTCAGGGTGTTTAGTCGGCGGCGGCGGGACGGGCGGAGCAGCAAGCTCAGCGGCTAATGCCGCCAATGCCCCAGCCACGTCCTCTTCCGGGCGAGCCAGAATGTGAACAATCGATCCATTCGGCCTAATCAGGCTCGGTTTGTCGGGATAGGCGAAAAACGCGGTTGGCTCCGGCGAGCCAACCAGGATGAGATGACGAATACCCGCAAGCGCGGCAACGGCGTTGTCGACCGGATAAGGCAGGAGCGCGATCGGGTGGCGCCCGCGCCCGCGCTGAATCAGGCGGTTAAAGGACGGCGCGAGGAGTTTGGCGCCGGTCGCCGATGCGATACGATGAGCGGCGGCTAGGGAGTCGGATTCGAGCCCGGCGCCGGCTATCATCAAGGCCGACGGTTCACCGCTGCGCAAAACGCGCGCAACCGCCGCGATGATGGACGCCGCCACGGACGATGGCGGAGTTACCGGAAGGCGTCCGGCCCGCACTCCGCCATTATTCCATGAGGCGTCGGATGGCAGGATCAACGTGGCGATGCCGCAGGCATTCCGCGCCGCTTGCACCGCCGCGGCGGCATCAACGCCGACTGTCTCGGCGCCGCACGCTGTCCGAGTCCACACTGAGACCGGGCGCGCCCAGCCCTCAATGTCGGCCGCCAGCGGAGTGTCGAAGACGCGATGATAGGTGGCGTGGTCACCGACGATGTTCACCATCGGCACGCGTGCACGTTGCGCATTGTGGAGATTAGCGAGACCGTTGGCGAGACCCGGCCCACAATGGAGCAGCGTTGCCGCCGGCTTTCGAGTGAGCCGTGCATGGCCGTCCGCTGCCCCGGTCGCGACGCCCTCGAAGAGGGCAAGCACACAGCGTACGCCATGGACCCGGTCAAGCGCAGCGACGAAATGCATTTCGCTCGTACCGGGATTGGTAAAACAGGTATCGACTCCACTGCCGGCCAGGGTATGCACCAAGCTTTCAGCGCCGCTCAGGCTTTCCTCCGCCATTGTCCGATTTCCGGGTAGGTCCAGCTGAGCAGTCGCCCCGCCATCGTGATTGGTATATTCGCGCATGATTTCTCGTCGGATCATTTGAGTGGTGCCGTGTGACACCCACGAAGTCTCTTGGTACTAGACGCCAGAGTTCGAGAGGCCGGTCTTTTTTGTCCGGATTGCCGTAATCGCCGTCTCAACCGCCGCGACATCCAGCCGCCAGTAATTTCTTTACCGGCCGATCGTGCCTAGCCGCTGCTCCGGCGCCTCAACGCTGCGCCTTCAACACTGCCGCAAGCCGAGCCGCACCGGTACGCGAGGCGGTGATCTCAGTCCCAACCCGATCACGCATGCGGACGCGGTAAAGGCGGTCACCGTAATGAGTAACACGTTCGATTGCTTGCATGTTCACCACGGCATGTCTTCCGATCTGGATGAACGGATCGCCACCAAGCCACTGCATGAGGTCAGCCAACGGATAGTAAGTCGCGAACTCTTCCCGCACAGTATGGACCCAAGTGCGCCGTTCCCGCCGCAGCACCGCTGCAACCTCGCGGCGGGCGAGCAACCGAGTCTGGTCGCGGTCCACATCCTTGACCGGCAGCAGCTCGTTGGCCTTACCAGTAAAACGCGTCATTTCAAGTGTTGAAACGCCGTCGCCGTGATCGCCAGAATTTGAGGGAGAGTCCGACTCAAAGGGCCGCAATTGCGCCAGCAGGCGGTCGACGGCCTCGGCAACTTGCCCCGGTTCCAATGGCTTCAAAAGGTAATCCACCGCCTCAAGGCGGAAGGCGTCGGTAGCGCGGTCCGCATTCCCCGTGGTGAAGACCAAGCGCGGCGGCTGCGGCAGCATGGCCAATTGCGCCGCCAGGGAAACGCCGTCTTTGCCCGGAAGATTGATGTCCAGAAACACCGCGTCTGGTCGCAACTCAGCGCAAAGGCGCAGGCCCGCCTCGCTCTCGGTGGCCGAACCGACGACCTCAACCTGGCAGGTGTCGTCCAGCAATGCCGCTAGGTATTGGGCGGCCAAGGGCTCGTCTTCGATAATAACAGCTCGGATTCGGATCCACATAAAATATATTAGCGCGACGCCAGTTGACCTAGGTCCGAGGTGATGGCTTCTGACGGTTCCAGGGTAACTCTGAACTTCCTTCGCAACGGAATACGTACCGTCACCGTGGTGCCCTGCCCAACCTCACTGCGCACCTCCAATTGAAACGAACATTCGAACAATGTTTGCAGCCGCCGCCGCAACAGCGACAGCGCGTGAACCGTCGGCCGGTCCGCGAAAAAAACTTCTTCGATTTTCTCCGCCGGCACACCTTGCCCGTTATCGCTAACGCTCATCTCTAGCCACTGTCCTACCGGGCGAACCTCCAAACGCAGCCGCCCGGCGCCTGGCGAAGAACGGAGTCCGTGCTCCACGGCGTTCTCCACCAGCGGCTGAATCGAGAAAGGGGGCATTAAGACCTTCGATAAGCCCGGATCGATCGCCTGCTCCACGTTCAATCGTCCACCGAACCGCAGCAACTCAATGTCGAGGTACATACGCACGACCGCCAACTCTTCCTCCAGCGGAACCAAGGCTCGTTCGTGTTGGGCAAAACTGGCACCCAGAAAATGACGCAACCGCCCCACCGCGCGGGGGACTTCGCAAGGCGCGATCTTCGAAAGCGCCGCCAGGGTGTTCAGTGCGTTAAACAGAAAATGCGGATTCATGCGTGCCTGCATGGCACGCACCTCGGCTGAGGCCGCTGCTCGGGTTTGCTCATCACGGTCGCGTACCTGTGCGACGATGGCCAGAATCAACGCGGTACCCAGACCTTCCAGAACGGGGGCCATCCCAATGTGCCCGAAGGTATACAGCGCTTGCGCGTTGGGAACGCAGAAGAAAATCAGGCTACTTCGCAGGAACGATACGGCCAAAGTGAGACAGAATCCCGTTAGCGGATGTTGCGCCAGCTTAGGACGCCACTGATACAGCAACCCGCCGGCTAAACCACCGCACAACATCGAAATGCCGATGGACGCCAATGGCAGCCCGTCAAACCTCACCGCCAGCCAAGTCACAAACGCACCGACGGCCAGCCCGACCCAAGGGCCTGCCACCAGACCCGCCGCGCACACCGCCACGATCCGCTCACTCAGCCAGCCGCTACGCGAAATGCTTGCCTCTTCGATCAACCCAAGAACCAGGAACACCAGCAACGCTGTCCCTCGATCCCGCATCGACAACAGAGAGCGCTCCCGTAGCCGTAGACCCGGCACGAGTGTGAGCGCGAAGGCCGCGGTTACCAATACGCAGATGTCGCCGAAAAGACTATCGAGCGTGAGTACCCCGGTATCGGTCATAAACATGATATGTCCGGGGGGTATGATTGAACTCCGAGAGAAACAGCTTCATAAGTTTACTGAGCGGTCAAACTTGAGAACGAATTTTGCCTAAATGTGCAATTAATCAAGCTCAAGGGTTGACTGTTCGGTCTGACCGCACGTTTTTTGTCCTATTTTGACCCCCTCGGCGTCGCCAACTCTGGGGCGGCTTCAGGCGGCAGCGGCGTCGCAGAGAAGATCCACTCTGGGTCAAAACGCCGCTTCACCTCCTGCAAGCGCCCGATGTTGTCCCCATATGCCAGGGCAATTCGGTCGAGTTCCTCAGGCCCCAGCAAATTAGGATAGCCGCCGGGCAGCGCGGCCGGCGCTAGGGCCCGCGAAAGGTTCTGCGCCCATTGACGGTGAATTGCGATGTTGTCGCCCGGCTCCCAAGCGGCGATGATCTCGACAAGGAAGTGCTCCCGGCGTAGGCCGAAAGCGGTGGCATCCAAAGGAACCCGCGTCGCCGCGCCGTGGAAGTGGTGCAGTGCGATGGCCGTAAACGGAGACGTCCGGTTGGTGCCTGCCGCAATGAGCTTCGAAATGACTTCCGGTGTCATCGCAGAAATCCAACGCGTCCTGACTGCATAGTGCCGGCCGTTCACGACATGGGCATCATACATGGCGAGCAAATCACTGCAGCTCATAGGCCCAATATGTACCAGCATAGGCGTGCCGAGAGTTTGTAGCCCGGCTATGATCTGCTCACCTTCTGAAGGTTCTCCGCTCCAGGTCGGAGCCAGAAACAGGACCGGCTCACCGTCCGGGCCGGACAACATGCCAACTATCACCGCAAGCTCGTCGGGCGCCGACGCTACCTTTTCGGCGTAGCCGCGCAGTACCGACTCGGCTTCAGACCATGGGAACAGAATCAAACCAGCCAGCAGTTTACCAATCGGATGCAGGCGAACGCTCATGGAAACTACCACCCCAAAATTGCCACCTCCACCCCGAAGAGCCCAGAACAACTCGGTGTTCTCTAAGCCATTTGCTACAACAACCTGGCCATCGGCGAGGACGACCTTGGCCTCAAGGAGGTTGTCCAGCGCCAAACCGTATCGCGAGGTCAAGGGACCATAGCCGCCCCCCAGAGTCATACCAACCATACCAACCGCGCCAACGGTTCCTGTGACTGCGGCGAGTTCGTGCGGAGCTGCCGCAGTGATTAAATCGATCGCCGTGGCACCGCCCCCAACCTTGGCCACTCTCGCCTGTGGCTCGACCTCGACTCCCCTCATCCCAGAGAGGTCGATCACCAGGCCGTCGTGACGGAGCGCTCTCCCTGCCCAATCGTGTCCGCCACCGCGTACCGACAGCGGAAGGCCATGCGCACGGGCAGTGCGCACTGCTGCTTGAACATCCTCAACGGTCTTGCATAAGGCGAACAGCGCTGGACGGTGGTCCACCGCGCCGTTCCAGATTTGGCGGGCGCTGGTATAGGCACGGTCGCCGGGCAGCAGCACGTTGCCTTGCATGACCGAACGCAGATAGGGTGCGGCGGCGAGCGCGGACTGGGCGTAGGATGAGCTTGTTTTGGTGATCTGGGTCATCTAAACCCTCCTTTGCTTATTTGAAAGTTATGGTATGATGACCAGATACAGAACCCATTGTACATACTAGTCCCCTATTCATCGGAGTCCGACTCTAGTCACAAGAAACCGCTTGTCAAGGAGCTACATGTTTCGTTTGGATGATGACAATTCAACACCTGGAGTTCGCTCGAGGCAGGGAATCAAGCGGCGTGAAGAATATGCGCAGGCCACACGGCAGGCGATCGTTGATGCCGCGCGCCGGTTGTTCAGCGAACGAGGCTACTTTTCCACCAAAGTGGACGACATTGCCGCCTTGGCGCGAGTTGCGCCCGCGACCGTCTACGCAGTATCGGGTGGCAAACATGGCCTGCTCAACGCGCTGCTAGAGATTTGGGCCGCCGTCCCCATCATTGCGGCGGCCATCGGCAGAATTGAAGCAATGGATGACCCGGCTGCCATTATCCGACTCGTCAGCAAATTCTGCCGGAGCAAGCATGAGGAGTTTGGCGATATTATGCGTGTGTTGCTCACCACTGCGCCGCACGACGAAGCTGTGTCGGAAAGTTTGCAAGCTGCCACTGCCAAGTACCGCCAAGCGTTTGTGCCGATTGCCCACCGCCTCTCGGACCTAGGGGCCTTGCGTGATGGCATGGACGCGAAGCAAGCAGTCGATGTATTCTGGTTCTACTTCGGCTACGCAGGGCTCTTTACGCTGCACGACGAAAACGGGTGGTCATACGAGCGCGCTGAACTATGGCTCTCCGAGGAGGCAAGTCGGGCTCTCCTCCAAAACCATCAAACTGGCAGCGATCGCGCTCCATGCCAGACGACCAATCAGCGAGGTCGTCTCGACGACTAGCAGATTTTCTGCACGTCGAGTTGACCAAGATCTGCCTCAGCCGCCCGAAGTGCGGTCGGCAGGGGCAGGCCGAATGCCAAGTAGATCTGCGTCAGCGCCCCAATTCTCTGCCCCCACGAAAACTGCTGTATGCTGCTATCCATTTTTACAAGCTCTTGATCGAAAAGGAATGGTTTCAGATTTTGGATGCACGAAATCTCGTTCGCGCTGAGCGGACCGGTGAAGAACTGTTCATCCATGTTTACATCCTTGTAATGGCACCGCCAAATAGGCAGCTGCTGTCGCCCGGAGCTTGTTAGGTTTGATAAACTCGGTCCGATTCTGTTCGCGCACCAAACGAACTCTCACCGGCCAATGATCCCAAGAACAAGATAGCCAAGCGTTGCCGCCGAAAGCAGCCAATAGAGCGACTCCTCGAGACGATCAATCCGCCCAACTGAAAGTATTCGATGAACGCCAACCTTGCGGACCTTCCGTTTTATGTCGAATCCTTTGCGGGTCTCCGCAAATTCTGCTGATAGCCGATCACGTGCCTCAAAAAAGTCGATAACGCATGCTAAAGAAGCAGTGGGGGCGGCCGACAATTGCTGTGTAAAGTTCATGTTTTGTCGAATCATTTTGTGTTAACCGGATAACCGGTTCCGACTGAGGAGCGATGCAGTTCGCAGGTCGCCCACTGAGTTCGCGGTAATAGACGCCGGGATCTGAGCGACGAGCCGTTTTTTGTCCCGGCTGCCGTATTCGTTGTCGCGACCGCCCCAGCGGGCTGGCTTAGGATTCAAAGGACCGTATCGGCGCTATCGATGCCGCTTTATCTGCAGCCGATCTCACCATCAGCCAGTACTCGATCCTTACGAATATCGCTCGGGCGGGCAGATTGAAATGACTCTCCGCGCCGCTGCCTCCTGTCTCCGGTGTCCAGTTCTCATGCCGGCACGAGTGAGAACGGCTGCGGTCCGAAATCGTGCACGGTCGCTTCGAAGTTCAGTAACGCCTTTTTTAGAGGAAGACCGCCTCCATAGCCGACCAGGTGACCATCCGCACCGATCACTCGGTGACACGGAACAATAAGCGCAATCGGGTTCTGCCCGTTGGCTAGACCGACCGCACGAGGAACGCTTCCTACCCGTTCGGCCTGCTTCTTATACGAAATGGTTTCCCCATACGGAATGCTTTGCAACGCTTTCCAGGCTCGGACCTGAAAAGGCGAGCCAATAAATCGAATCGGAATGTCAAACACCGTTCGTTCCCCCTGAAAGTACTCGTCGAGCTGTCGAATGACTTCTGGGAACGGTTTGACTTCCCGTTCTCGGTTTTTGCCGACCTGGGTTTCATTACCTTGGTCGGCATTAAAGTGTAGGCCGATTAACTGTTCTCCATCGGATACTAATTTCAGCTTACCGATTGGGCTATCGTAGATGGTTTGATATTTCATGTTGTTCCTCCAATGAATTCCACAACTGCATGGCAGCGTACGCTCGCCAAGGTCGCCACTTTTCGGCAAGCGCGAGAGCGTCCGACGCTTTCTTAACGGAAAGCGCCTTCTGCAGGCCTAAGTCTTGGTGGGGAAAAGCGTCCGGCCATCCGAGCACCCGCATGGCTATGTAACTGGCAGTCCAGGGTCCAACTCCTGGTAGCTCTGTCAGTTCCTTGACGCTCTCCTCCCAAGATACCGCATTGAGAAAATTGA
>WNFM01111298.1_pt1 | contig 15635 bp, 16 predicted proteins | sample 5400271 | NCBI WGS metagenome assembly WNFM01 (sample SAMN13153352, study PRJNA577476) | soil metagenome | isolation source: 60 cm saprolite on Douglas fir-dominated hillslope | place: USA:California | collected 2013-09-17
CGGCAGTGGATGCGAGCGCGGCCAAGTTAACGCGAGGCGACCACACCGGGTGAGGCAGAATTTGTCATTTGTGATTAGTCCATTTAGACGGTCTTCCAGCGCGGCAGATCGCGCGGCAGCACGGCGCGCAGCAGCGCCAACAGCACAGTCAGGGGCATCCCCCGAGCGATTCCCAGGACACCCACGGGGAGCCGCCGAGCGGGATGCCGGGTGCGAGCCATGGCCAGGGTCACGGTCACGGCAAGCCCTAGTGCATCGGGAGAGGAGTGTGGAGTCAGCGGCAACAACGACGACGACGGCGATGGATGAGGCATAAAGGCATAATCCCACATGCAACATAGCATGCTCGCTATGATTTCAAGGGTCACGCGCGCGAAGGCAGGTGGTTTTTGAGGTGAGAGCCGGTAGTGAAGCATGTGCGGTGCCCGGCGTTGATCCGTGCGGAGAAGCCGTGCGTGAGGCGCTACGATGGCCAAGGGAGAGCCTAGCCGGGCAGGGATGAGTGGTTTTTGATGCCTAGAGGGGGCGAAAGCACATGCTGGCTGTGGCTCCCGCCGGCGGTCCGGTGAAAGATACAGAGCCTGCCGCTGTATGCGCGACGACCCATGTTCGGCGGGCTGCACCTTGGCCAGGAAGGGCAAGCGCGGCATGTGGCGAATGACAGCGGCAGTCTTCGCACCTTCCGTGGCGATACATGGAGCATCCGATGGGCCTAGCATGCGCTGTTCACCTGCAAATGCCCTATGCTGCCTATCAGGGGCAGCGGCATCCCAATTAGCGCAGCATGCCTGCTGTGATCCCATGGGTCACGCACGCGAGATGGGGTCACACACGCGCCAATCCTCCACACCGTAAGATTGCTCCACTGTCTTTCCCGATCGCTCAGCGCAGCCGCCGATGCTTCTGCATCACGTACGCGCGAAAAGGTAGCATCACGGGCGGTGGTGAGGCATTTCAGGTGAGCGGCGCAGTCGCTTTGGACATCTTCTGTTCGAGTGATTGGGCGGTCGCCACAAAGCCTGGCGCTGCACGGCGCTAGAACGATCACAACAGCAGGCGCAGCGGTGATAGAAATGATGTGCAGAACAATACGCAACTTGCCAACGACACACTATGGTCATGGACGACCCATGGTGGCACGTGCGCACATTCTTGACACAGAATCCGCGCGTGCTGACGTTTCCAGTACACACCGTACACACCGTACACACCGTACACACCGTACACACCGCGCCGCGTGCCCACTCCATCACCCACCGCAACGCTGCTTCCGTGATGCCGCAACCCCTGCCAGCCAGCATCTTCGGGCCGACGTGGCCCAGCGCTTCCGCAACTGGTCCTGGGAAAGCGCAGACCGCCAGCTCTGACTCCAGGACGAGCTCGCGACGGTGTGCGCCGAGCTGAGCAACAGAGAGTACCGCTGGCGATGCACGAGGGGTATCACGATACCCGATGGCCCCGATACGCTGGCCTAGCGGGCACACACGTAGCGAGCGGGGCATCCGTGCACGGTCCTCTGAGGGGTCCCAGGTCCAGGAGATCCCTAGAAGGGCCATGCCCAATCGGGGAGCCACTCCTCGAGCCATTTAGGGTATAGCGGCCGGGCTGGCCTTTCCGAGCGCTTGCGCGGCTTGGGGGTGCGCGGCCGACGGTCCCACCAGTAGGGCATCGTCGCGCGTATGGCGCGGTCCTGGGGCTCGGCGTCGGGATAGTGACAGGCCATGCAGATGCTCATCAGCTGACCGGGGCGCTTGCGGCTCGGCTCGAATGCGGAGGCGTGGAGCCGCCGGCCGCAGGCGAGGCACTCATGGCGCTTCTCCTTTGGGCGGCGCTGGCGAGGGGTGCCATGCGTGGTCAGCGCCACGTTGCCTAGCCCCGAGGCCGCGATCCGCGCCCTCCGCTGCGTCTGGTAGGCTGCGTCTTCACTGGCGTCCCCTGGTCCTTGCTGCTGCTGCTGCATGGCCGTGCTCCGTCGCTCGTGTGGCGCGTGTCTATGCAAAAATAGAACACCGCTCGCACGTTCCATTCCCATATATCATGCGGCGCGAGGCACATTTTCATAAGCGCCTGCGCGTGCACACGTCAACGTCAACGTCAACGACCACTCACCATAACATGGCCTCTCCTCTCTTTCTTCTCTTTCCAGAGTGAGATCCCGGAGAGAGACAGAGAAGGGAGAGATCGTGGTCGTTGTCGTTGTCGTTGACGAGGTACAAGGACAATAATTCCGCGCGCACGTGTGGATATATACCTATCCCGCGCGTACGCGCCCGGGGCAGGTAGCCTTTGAGGTCAGGACCGATAGTGCAATTCGTTCGGAGTGCGGCGTTGATCCATTCGGTTTTGCCGCCTGTGAGGCGCTACAATGATCAAGGGAGGGCTGTGCCGGGCAAGGAGGCGGGGTTATTAATACCTGGGAGGGGGCGAAAGCACACACTTGATTGTGGCTCCAGCCGGCGGTCCAAAGGCAAGAGACAGAGGCTGCCGATGGATGCGATACGCGTCAATCCTGCGTTTGATGGCCTGTACCTTGGCCAGGGAGCTCTGGAGCAGCGCGTGGCTAGTAGTAGCCCATCGCATGCTAGGGCAGCTCGTGGCTGTAGAAGCGCAAGCGGCGGAAGAAGCAGTCCGCGTCGCTCACCATTTCTGCAACCGTTTGATAGACCTTAAGGTACACATCCTGCCAGTTGATCGAGGGCCACAACCGCTCGGGAAAGTCGTTGCCCAGCGCATGGGCGCCATCCAGCGCTTGCTCGTCGTCGACGCCTGCGGTCGCAAGAGGCTCGTGCGCTGGGCAGCGCTGCGATTGCGCAGCAGATGCCATGAGGTCGCGAAAAGCGCACAATGCCGACCCCAATGCAGGAAGACGAATAGGCATGACGCGCTGATTGGATCTGGAGGTTCCCATGACACCAGGTGCCTTGCACAACCATACTGACAGCCAAATTGACAGCCAACAGGATGGATAGCAGTGGACAACTGCGAACACCTGGGTAATAGAAAGCCAGAAATTTCCTGCATTGTAGACATCGATGGACGTTGGCGGACGGCATACCGACGGACTCTTAATCAGTGGGTTCGGGGTTCGAGTCCCCAGGGGCTCACCGGCTTCATAGAGGATTTGGACACTGTCCAAATCCTCTATTTTGTTGGGCGCAGTTGCGGCGCTACTTGGCACTCTGGTCACGCGCTGCCCCCACCGCTCGAGTGGGCAGCTCACCTCCACTTGGGGCGCCGGCAGCCCCGACTTGTCCAACCAGCGACTAAGCGGCCATATCCGTTGCGGCCCGAGGCCCAGGCATGCCAACGAGAGGTACCACCGGCGAGCGCTCCCACTCCGGCCCTACTTCCTACTGTTGCTTTCCTCTCGGCGAACCGGCTGTGTCGCTAGTTGGTGCTGCCGGGATCGGCACTGTGCACCGCCAAGTACGGCAGCCATCAGCAGCACCAAGCTCCCCAACGCCAGCTGTAAGCCGGGATCGAGTGCGCCGTCGAATGCTACCGAAGGCATGAAGAATTGTGAGGGAGTTCCATCGAGCAAAAAGTAGGTGACCCCTAGAAGGACTGTGCCAATGGCCGCCAGCACTCCCAGCGCCACCAACAGCCGGCGCAGGCGCACGATCCTCTGCGCGAGGGGCGGCGCCACTCGCCGCTCGAGCAGCGGAGCGAGAAAAATGGCCAGACTCGCAGCAATCAGCCCGAGACCTGCCAGGGTCTCCGCGTACTCTACCGTGAATCCGAAAATGGCCCCGTTGGGCAGGACTACCGCGCGCAGAAAGCCGGCGAAGAACCCAGGAAGCGTGCTCCCACGCAGGGTGCCCGATAGGATCTGCGCGAGCTGGGCCGGAAAGGTGCCCAAGAGTAGCTTGTCCACACCAGCGAGTAGCCAGGCGTAGCCGAGTAACAACGCGAGGCCTGCGAACGCGAAAGGCGTTCGGTCAGTAGGGGCGAGTGCTACGGCCTGTGGCTGCCGCGCGGCCGCGCCCACTATGGGTTGCTGCTTGACCGTGGCGTGCCCATTACCGTTCACCGCCGTATGCACCCTGTCGATACCTCCAGGTGAGCTGAGTGATCTCAAGGCCTCAGGTTGCGCTAGGTGGCGTAGACTCCCATCGCGGTCGCTATATATGTGGTCAGCATCAGGCTGGTAGTTCATCCAATCAAGAACAGCCTGTTCATTCGTGGTGCCCGGCGACCTGGCGCTGCTAGCCTTCCGATTTGACGCTGTGCCCGTCTGTGTCGGAGTCTTGTCAAACGCCTTCGTGGGCTGTCCGTTCACTGCGGTCGGCAGCTCGCCTTCCATGTCTTGGTCATCTCCCGGCATCGTCTTCTGCGTCCTCTCCCTATGCAGGCAGCTGTAGTAGGGCTGCTGCTTGATACAGGCGCGGTAGCTACGTGGTATTGGACCTGTGTGAACTCCACCACCTGAGAATCGCACCTCTGCGCTCCACATCCCCCAGGCCGAGACCCCAGCCAACCGCTCACACATCCGTCCGCCTGGCCCTCATGGATCGGACCAGACTAGTGGTGTGATGCGACATACACCACTGCGTACCACCGCGGTTCGCGTTCCGTGCACTCGCCGTCAGTGATTGTGAGAGAGAATGTGTTACGACAAAACTGACTCTACTTTCGAATTTGTATGCATTCCAGGATTTACGGTCGGCTACCGCACATCGCGCATCCATGCGCCACCAAGCAGCGCCTGGATGCTGCTCATGGCGCGTAGCTTCTCCAGAGCTATCTCAATCAGCTGGCGCACGCGCTCTCGTGAGAGTCCGAGCTGCTTCCCAATCTCCCGTAGCGTGCGGCTGTGTCCGTCGCCGATGCCGTAGCGGAGGATAACGGCCGAGCGCTCGCGTGGTGTCAGTTGCAAGAGGGCGTCATGCACTTCGTCGCTGAGGACGTGCTCGACGGCGCGCTCGTCGGGGGGCAGGATGCCAGGATCTTTGAGGGTATCAGCGAGCAAGAGACCGCGCTCAACGTCGACGGGAATGTCGAGCGACGCAGGCTGCTCAGTGAGATACAGTAGCTCTTCGACCTCATCGACCGGTAGTCCACAGGCCTGGGCGATCTCCACCGGCGTGGGGTCAACGCCCGTCTTCTGCAATATCTGCGAGCCCGCGCGCCGGATCTTGCCTACCCGCGCGGCGACATGCTCGGGTACGTGAATCAGGCGGGATTGCTCGCCAGCCGCGTGCCTGATCGCCTGGCGGATCCACCAGGTGGCGTAGGTGCTGAAGTGATAGCCACGCTGCCAGTCGAATCTCTCAGCGGCACGCATCAGCCCAAGGTTGCCCTCTTGAATGAGGTCGACCAGTGGCACGCCCGACTGCATATACCATTGCGCGTAGGTGATCACCAACCGCAAATTCGTTTCCACCAGGCGCCGTCGCGCCCGCAGGTCGCCGTACGCGGATCGCTTTGCCAGCACCAGCTCATCGGTGTGGGTGAGCCGCCCAAGGCCGCGAATGTCGCGCAAGTAACTCTGGAAGGCATCCTCGTTCCCAACCGCGCCGCCTGCGTGGCCTGCGCCCCGGCCCAAAAGTGCCTCTTCCTCAGCAGCGCTTAGCGCAGCCAATTCAGCATCGGTCGGCTCTGGCTCCTCGCTGGGAGTCACCCCACGCCTGGACGGCAATTGGTGGCCGCGACTGATAGTGGCCGGTATGATCGTCTCGAACGTGTGGGACGCTCTCTGCTCATCAACTGTGTGAGGCATCTCGAGTGGTGTAGCAATCATCTTGTACACTTCCCCTTTCTTACCGGTGGTTGGTCTTGAGGGTCTGAGTGAGTAAGGTCTTCGGATCTACAGATGTTGGGCACTGAAGCGTGTTGCTCTGCATCCTGCTCCGAATCTTGCTGCCTTGATTGTGCTGGATGAAGCCTTACGAAGGTGTTGACCCTGGTTACGAACCGACTGCTCACATGAGCCTGTAACCGGACCGTCGCGAAACTTAACGACTCCGTAATGAGTCCAGAACTGGCCGTGCCGTATGATATCGACAGCGCTCGGTAAGCCAGGACCACACAAGCACGCCAACACCCGAGGAGGTGCGCACATGAGAGAAGAGAGCGGCGCAGCGGAAGCGAAACATGCGGCGCCGAGGCCCGCGCGTCGGATCTTGATCGTGGACGACGAGCCACCCGTCCGAGAGGTGGTGGGGCAATATCTGCAGCTCGAGGGGTACACGGTAATGCAGGCAGCTGACGGCCTGGAAGCTTTGCGTCTGGCGGAGGCGTACCCACCCGATCTCGTCATCCTGGACTTAATGCTCCCGGGGATCGACGGGCTGGATGTTTGCCGCCGCCTGCGCACGAAGAGCGCCGTCCCGATCCTCATGCTGACCGCCCGCACCGAGGATGCCGACAAGTTCGCCGGCTTTGACGCCGGCACGGATGACTACATTACCAAGCCATTCAGGTCACGCGAAGTGGTTCTGCGCGTGCAGGCGATCATGCGCCGCATCGAGGCGGTGAGTGCTCCCGCCATGGTGTTCGACAGCGACCTCCACTTTGGCGACCTGGTGATCCGCCCGCGACTGCACCAGGCCGAGCGCGACGGAGTCCCCCTGGACCTGACCGTCAAGGAGTTCGAGCTGCTGTACTACCTCGCGGCCCATCCGGGAGAGGTGTGCACACGTCGTGACCTGCTCCGCCAGGTGTGGAGCTACGAATACTTCGATGGTGGCAGCACGATTACGGTTCACATGCGCCGCCTGCGCGAGAAAGTCGAGCCCGACCCGGCGCGCCCGCGCCACTTGCGGACGGTATGGGGCATTGGCTACCGCTTCGAGCCATGACGCGTCCGGTGGCCGGACCCGATGGGAGCGGAAGAAAGGCTCTGCAAGGAGATGGTAAGGAGAGCGCGGACCTTGACACGTGAGGCTTGGGTGCGTGCATGGGCACATGGTGCCCATTGGCGATCAAGCCGTGGCGCGCGCTGGCTCACCATCTTGGCAATGGTGTCCGCCCTGGCGGTTCCAGTGGCTGTGATCAGTCTACGCCCCTCGCCGGCCGAGGCAATGCGGCTGGGATTCTGCCTCGTTATCAGCGGCCTGACCTCTGTCGCCCTGGCCGTGGGAACTCGCTGGCTGACGGATCGCGCTCGCATGGAGAGCGTTCGTGTGCAACTGGGCGCCCCTGTGGTTTTGAGCGCGCTCGTGGTCTCAGTGAACGTCGTGCTGCTCGCACGTTTGCTGTTCTCCTCGCGCCAGGATGTCAAGCTCCTGCTCGCGTTTGTCGCATTTGGCATTGCCGTTGCCCTCACCCTCTCTTCGCCGATCGCCGGACGCATCACGCAGGCGGTCACCCGCATCGAGCGAGGCGCGGGACGCATCGCGGCAGGCGAGTACGCTTTCCGAATCGCGGAGGAGGGCCATGGGGCGGCGCAGGATCTGACCCATCTGACGCACCTGATCAATCAGATGGCCATCGGCCTCGAGGAGGCCTTCGAGCGGCGGCAAGCCGCAGAAGCGCATCGCCGCCAGGTCGTTACGGCGGTCTCGCATGATCTGCGCACACCCGTCTCCTCGATCCAGGCGATGGTCGAGGCCATCACGGACGGCATCGTGACCGATCCGGCTACCATGGAGAGGTATCACCAAACCCTCCGAGCAGAGGTATGGCGTCTCACGGCGCTCATGGAGGAACTGTTCGAGCTGACGCGACTCGAATCGGGAGTGGTTGTGCTCCAGCGCGAGTGCGCCCACATCGAGGACCTTATCGCAGATGCGCTGGAAGCTACGCGCGAGCGCGCTGAGCGGTCCCACATCCATCTCAATCGCCAGGTTGATGAGCCACTTCCCGCGATCTCGCTAGACGCGAGACAGGTCTATCGCGTGCTCGATAATCTGCTCCAGAATGCCGTACGGTACACGCCTCCGGGGGGAACCGTCCTCGTCCGCGCAGATATGCTGCCCTCGGGCGACACAAGTGAGCATATCCTGGTGCAGGTCATCGACACGGGTCCGGGCATCGCGGCGGACGACATACTGCGCATCTTCGAGCCCACCTACCGCGCAGAAGCCTCACGGACGCGGCAGTATCGGCCCGCGGGTGTTGCGATCGCGGATCCCGAAGCCGGCCTGGGACTGGCCATTGCGGCCCGCATCATCGAAGCGCATGGAGGCCGCATTTGGGCCGTGTCACCGCTGCCACTTGACATCCGGGCGCAGGTTGCTCTAGCAAATAGCTGTTCGGATGCCCTCAGCGCCCTTTCAGGGACGATGCTCAGTTTCACGTTGCCCGTCATGTGCCCCCCTGAAGACGCCAACACCCTTCAAGCTTCGCTTCGGCACTGAATATAGGTTGCCTGCTATAAACTCATTCCTCACCGCGGTGAGAGCTTAGCCGGACCTCCATCTCCTGCTCTCCGAGCACGTAACCTCCATCCACTGTGGGTGCGAGCATAACGGCGCCTCTGTTTACTGGCTTGCCCATAGGACCTCACTCCCGCCTGACCGTCAGCGCTTCCCCTGCGAACCTGTACGCCCTTCGTAAGAAGGCGTAGCCGTTTGGTAAGTACCTGGGCCGCATAATCGGACCGAACGCGAAAGCGCCCGATGAAAGGATCCAGGACATGTTGCCATCCCACTCACTCGACTCAGCGGAGGCGGAGGCGGTAGCGCCGGCAGGTGCGCGCCAGCCACACACACGCAAGCGTGGCCCGAAGCCTGGCACCGAAGCCGCCAAACGTGGTGGGCGGGCCACTCGGGATAAGCGTGGGACCGAACATTACCGGCGCATTGGGGCGATTGGGGGGGCCACTGTGCTCGAGAAGCACGGACTGGAGTTCTATCGAGAGATCGGGCGACGCGGTGGCGAAACTACACGGCGTACGCTCGGCACCGAGCATTTCGCGCGCATAGGCCGCATCGGCGGCCGGCACAAGCGCGAGCGCGAGGGCGCCATACTGATCCATCAGAGCGTCTGAGGTCCTGCCCCCTCACGCGCACGCCGAAGGGAGACAAAGGCGAGGGGTCTATGGGTCTGGTGCACGTAACCGCTGCAGGTGAAGTGAAGGCGGGCGCATTAGGCTCACAGAGCAGTACCAAGCAATTGCGATGGCCACGGGCAACGTCGCCCGTGGCCATCGCCTTGCCGGCTGCGAGCAACCAGGCTGTGCATGTATCGGTCGGCGCGCATCGCGCGAAACCCGTATGAAACCCGTAACGAACTTCAGTTCCCCGTAACCAATTCTTCTTCACAATGTGCACGGCGGCGTCCAAAGACAGGGGATTCAGGACATTCCCACGACTATCGAGTCAACGAGCTCACATCCGCGAGTACAGGAGGTGGCACATGGATGCATCCCCAAGACGAGACAAGAGTCGTAGGCAACCGACAAGCGAGACGGAGACCGCAACGACAGACCTCGCGCGCATGTCTACGGTGAGGGGGTGGGCTGTCGCATTGTTGGCCCGACGTGCCCCATACGCGCAGCATAGCGATCAATTCAGCGCCCGCGAGTTGGAGCGGCTGCGCTTCATCCGTTGGCTCTACCAAACCGGCAGACTAGCAGCGTAGAGATTCGCACGTGGCGCGTGGACTTACAGCAAGAGCCATGCGTGCAGCGGTGAAAAGGAAAGAACACACATGAAGAAACTCATCCTCACAGCGATCACAGCCGCCCTCCTGGTCCTGGCGGGCTGCGGTGCAGTCGGCAATGCCATGCAAGGCTACCCCGGTGGCGGCACGGCCGCGGGCACATCCATCGTCAACATGAGTGCCATCAACTTCGTGCCCAACAACGGCAACGTCACCGTGAAGGCCGGCCAGGCCGTCAAGTTCGTCGATCCGCAGGCTACCGGCGGTCTCCACTACCTCGTCACCGGCACCAACGGCACGCTCACGCCCGAAAAAGGAGCTCCCGCCGTGCTCAGCACATCCACCGGCCTGCCGATCAACGCCGGCGACACGAAGTCGATCACCTTCCCAACCGCTGGCACGTACATGATCACCTGCACGATCCACCCCTACATGGAGGTAGCGATCGTCGTCACCCCTTAAGTAGGTGGGCGTACACGCAAGGAACGCGGGTCGCCTTGCTCTCGAGCCGCTTCCTGGGGAATCGTGGCGTACACCCCTATGCCTGGTTCCGCCTGGCAGAAATGAGGCATCCATCTATGGCCCGGATCGTCATCACCTCGTACGGATCGAGTGGCGACCTCAATCCCTTCCTTGCGCTCGGCCTGGGTTTACGAGCGCGCGGACATGACGTCCTGTTCGCCGTGGAGGAGCGCTTCCACGCGGTGCTGGCGCAGGCTGGCTTCGTCACCCACCACCTAACGGGCGACATCGAGACCGCGCTGGCGCTCTCTGGTCGGCAGATGTTTGGCAGGCTCACGCCATTTGCATCCGTTCGGATGATCGTCGACCAGTACATTCTGCCCACGCTGCATCCAAAGGTGACTGAGTTGCTGGATGCCTGTGTAGGTGCCGATCTGTTGGTCGCCGCGGCCGGCCAGCTCACCGCATCGCTCATCGCCGACCTGACAGGGATACGCTGGGCCACCGTCGCCCTGACGCCTGGCGCAATCCCGTCGGCCTATCTCGAGCCGCAGCCCCTGCCGTTTCCACTGCCACCGGTTGTGCAGCCCCTCGTAAACCGTGTGGCGTGGGCAACGGGGGCGTCCGTGCTGCGTCGCGTCGCGGACGCCCCCGTCAACCGCCTGCGCGGTGAATATGGCCTAGCGCCCCGGCGCGACCTATTGTTCTCCGGCAATCTCTCGCACACGCTAACTGCAGTGGCCGCATCACCAGCCTTCGAGCCGCCTCCGCCCGATTGGCCATCGTACGTCCACATGACCGGCTTCTGCTTCTGGGATACGCCCGCGCTCTGGCGCGAGCCTGCCGACCTAAAGGCGTTTCTAGATGGTCCGGAGCCGGTGATCGCCGTCTCATCGGGCTCGCTGGCGCCCAGTGTGAACCACGCCTTCACCGATTTCTACAGGACAAGTGTCAGGGCCATCCGACGCGTGGGCGCACGCGCGCTCGTGATCGGTGCGGCGCCCGGCGCGCTCCCCGAGCCGCTCCCAGACGACGTGCTCGCGTTGCCTTTCGCTCCCTTCTCACAGGTATACCCGCGCTGTGCAGTGCTGATCCACCATGGCGGCATTGGCACGGTGGCGCAGGCGCTGCGGGCCGGAGTGCCCGCGCTCGTTGTCCCCTGGGGCGCCGACCAGTATCTCAACGCGGGACAAGTGGCCCACCTCGGCGCCGGACGCTGGCTGCAGCGTCATTTCTACACCACCGAGAGAGCGGCGCATGGGCTCGACGCTTTGCTCCACCAGGCGTGGTATCAGGAGCGGGCTCAGGTGCTCGCCACGCAGATCGCGCAGGAAGACGGGGTCGGGACCCTCTGTGACATGCTCGAAGTTGTCTTGTGACGCGAGATGTCCACGTTCCCGTCATAGGGTAGGGAATCCGTAACCAGATGCCGTCACCTCAAACGCGCGATTTCTCAGCATCTACGTGACGGTGCCGAGAGCCGTCGAGCTCTGACACGCTTGGTCACCCAGGTCAGCAGGCCAGGATCACCGTCACGCAGGAGCTTCCCAACAATAGAAGCACGTCACGATAACGAGAATGGGCGCGACAATGGTTTGGACGACGCACGCATCGAGCCTGGTGGGCCTCCTGACGCCCTACTGTTACGCATCCCTGGTTCTCGTGGTGCTGATGGCGGCCGTAGGCGTTCCGATCCCAATAGGTGCGTTATTCGTCGGGCTCGGTGCGCTCAGTGTACAGCCACACGGCCCCAGCTTCCTCGCGCTGGCGCTGCTGGGCACAGCGGCGGCCGTGAGCGGCCACGTTCTCGATTACGGGCTTGGCCGCGTGGGGAGGCCGGTGTTATATGCCTGGCTGCTGCGCCCATTTCTCAAGTTCAGCGGAATTGGCATCAAAGACGCAACCACGGGGATGGGCCACAGCAGCGGCATGACGATCTTTCTGACGCGTTTCACGCTCACTCCCCTCGCGTCCCCCCTGAGCATCCTGGCTGGCGCGGTGCGCGCGCCAGTGGCGGGATTCCTGGCGTGGGATGCGGCTGGCGATCGCTCGGCAGGTGGTTGGGCTCTGGTCTTACGACGCATGGTCCACATACGGCAGCGTATTGGGGAGTCCTTGCATTTGCCGGTGCGGCGCCTAACCTCCTTTTCCTGGTTGTGCTCTTGTGGCGCACCGCTCGCCGGCGCACACGCCACTTGCCGGGGTCGTACCCAGGCCCGGCCTTTGTCTCATTGCATCTGGCTCCATCCCCTATCAGGAGAGCGCCAGCGCAACGGCTAAGAACAGTATGGAAGCGGACCGGGGAACGCGTCGCGCGCAGTTGCCTGGGACGCGTCGCCTTCTCGAGGCTATTCAGAGCCGCCCGTAGACGATCAAGTGCCGGTGAATGCCTCGAGTGGGAGCCGCAATCAAGCATCCGTGCGTTCGACCGGCAGCGCGAACCAGAACGTGGACCCCTTGCCTGGAGCGCTTCTTACCCCGATCTGCCCATGGTGCCGCTCGATTGCGGTCCTGGCGATATACAGCCCGAGGCCTAATCCTACACTGGTGCCACTCTGCACCTTGATGCCCTCGACGCGCTGGAACCGCTGCCAGATGCGTTCCTGTTCATCCAACGCGATTCCCGGGCCCGCGTCCCGCACAGACACGCGCGCCCACCCTCCGCTCATCCGCAGGCCCACCCCCACTGGGCGGTCCTCTGGGGAGTACTTTAGGGCGTTGGTCAGGAAGTTCGTTACTACCTGCCCGATGCGCTCGGCGTCCGCCCACACAAGCATGGCCCGTTTGGCCGACACACGCAGGGCGATGGTCCGGTTCGGCGCAATCTGGCGCTGCTCCGTGACCGCGTCGCGGACGATGGCTGCCAGATCGCAGCGTGCCAGACGGAACTCCAGCTTGCCCGCGCGGATGCGCGAGACATCCAACAGGTCTTCCATCAGCCGGATGAGACGCTCGATCCCAGAGTCCGCTCGGATGAGGAGCTCGTGGATCGGGACCAGCTTGTGGATCGTCGCGTCGCGCGCTACCGCCAGCTCGGCGATCACGCTGGTCAGACTGTCGGTCGCCAGCTCGACACACAGGCTGCTGCTCGTCACCGGCGTCTTGAGCTCATGGGTGGCGATCCCTAGAAACTCGTCCATCCGCCGGTTGGCTTCGGCCAGCCCCAGCGCCTTCGCCCGCTCCTCTGCCCGAGCGCGCAGCAGTCGGTCCCGCTCGAGGACCAGCGTCGTGAGACGCCCCGCCCCTGCCGCAAGCGCCAGCTCGTCTAGCGTGAACTCATGCGGGTCCGGTCCATGGTGGTCCGTAGTCAGGATGCCCACAAGCTGGCCGCCGAGGAGCATCGGCACCTGTAGCATAGACCTCCACGCGAGGGGGTTGGGCCAGCGGCTAAATGGCGTCTCTCGGCGGTCAATCGGAATGAGCTCACCGCGTTGGAGACGGGTGATGATTGTGGGCGGCAGAAAATCCTGCAGGCGGCGCTGACCTTGCGGGGGCACTAACGCTTGCCACTGCTGGCTTTCCTCGGCCGCAATGGGACCGGCGACCCCTACGGTCTGCCGCACCTCGCCCTCCGGCCCGACCGGCACAATGGTCACACGCTCGCATCCGAGGACGGTCCGCGTCAGATCCGCCAACCGTTGTGCCATCCCCGCCATCCCTGCCATCGCCGACCCGCGCTCGTCAGCGGGCTCGGGAGCTGCGGAGGCCAATGTCTCCGCCATCGCAAGCAGCGCATCCAGGGCCTCATGTGTCCGCCGTTCTTGGCGCCGCCGATCCGTGACATCCCGCAGGATGCACACGCCACCCACAATCTGGCCCTCGACATCACGGACGGGGGCCCCACTGGTGTTGAAGAGGATGTCGCGTCCATCAAGCGTGCGGAGCAACGTGTCCATCGCACCGGCACCGCGCAGCGTCTCGCCCTGCAGCACCCGGAACGAAGGCCACTGGTCCGGCGGGAGCGCCTGCCCGCCCTCGCCCCGCAAGTCGAACAGTTGCCCTCGCTCACGCAACGTCCGTGGGGTGCCCTCGGCGAGCAGATCCAATCGCAGAAGCTCTGTGTCTGCATGATTGGTGTTCAGGATCCGGCCGTCACGGTCATAGACGAGGACGCCATCGGCCATCGTGTCCACGATTGCTTCAAGCTGGCTAGCATGGGCCGCGGCCTCCTGCGCGGACCGGCGCAGCGCCTCCTCCAAGTCTTTGCGCTCGCTGATGTCTTGGAATGCCACCACTGCTCCCATCACCGCGCCATCTGCGAGAAGAGGCGACGAGACATAGGCCACTGGGATAGTCACGCCATTTTTGTGCGTGAAGAGATCCTCGTCGACGCGCACCGCCTCACCGGAGCGGATCACTCCCAGGAGGGGGCATTGCTCTTTGGGGAAAGGGGCGCCATCCGCGCGCTGAAAGTGGATCGTCTCGTGCATGTCCTTGCCCAGCAGCTCAGCTTCGGTCCAGCCGAGCATGCGCTCCGCAGCCGGATTCATGAAGGTTACCTGCCCGGCACGATTGACGGCACAGGTCCCCTCGCCCAGATTGCCGATGATCGCACGCATGAAGTCCAGCAGGTGCGACTGCTCATGTTCCGCTCGCTTGTGGCTTGGGCGCGGATGCGCCTCCTTCTGCGGTTCACTGAGAGGCGTGGCATACACGGCAGTGACGCGGTCTGCCAGGGGGCCTGGCTGACTTGCGTGGCTCTTAGGGGCCTGATGGCGTGGCTTCACGGTCTCCCTCCCATGGCAGAGATGACCTGGCCCGTGCCCACGACCGCAGAGCACGATGTAATGCCTGCGCGCTACGCTCGCTACGGATAACACCTCATGGTTGCAACGAGTGGTTGACGTGAGGGATTGGGCGAAAAGTCTCGGATAGAAAGTCTCACGGAATATAGCGCAAGTACGTACTCTCAACAAAGCAGCCGGGCTGCGGCCTGTGCGCGCGGCAGGGGCCGTAACCGCTCCGTAATGTGGCGTCACTCTTCTGTAACAGAATGTCATGACTTTGTAGTGTACCGAGCCTCAGGATATTTGCGGCCTTTCTCTGTTGGAGAAGGGAGAGGGCATCCCTCAGTTGCCTGACCAGACGCCGCAGCCCATAAAGGGGTGCCCATGGCGAACGCCGTGCAGAGCTAATGCGCGTTCGTGCACGTGGGCCAACAGTGTATCACCGATGAGGGCCCGCGCTGGCGAGGTACCGAGCGGCATTCCGGCTAGAAGTGCTGAGCACTCGTGCATCGCAGACACGGCGAGCCGACGCGCCACATGGCTTAACGCACCCATGATCCGGGAGGAGAACCCATGCAGAACGACGACCGTACGTCTAATGGACCAGCTCAGACAGCGTCCCCTCCCGTGACGGGAGCGGAGGTAGACACCGCGTGGCGGCGCGTCGTCAGGCGCCGCTCCTTTCTCCAGGCGGGCATCGGCCTCGCGAGCGTGGCAGCGGTGCCGGTCAGCGTGCTCTCAGCAAGCACCGTCCAAGCGGCAGCCAAGGCCGACAAAAGCACTCGACTGAGCAAAGGCGACGTGGCCATCCTGCGGTTCCTGGCGGCGGTCGAGCTGATCGAGAGCGACCTGTGGGTGCAGTACAACGAGCTGGGAGGCGCCAACGGCGTCGTGGGCCAC
>WNFM01191401.1_pt2 | contig 15634 bp, 12 predicted proteins | sample 5400271 | NCBI WGS metagenome assembly WNFM01 (sample SAMN13153352, study PRJNA577476) | soil metagenome | isolation source: 60 cm saprolite on Douglas fir-dominated hillslope | place: USA:California | collected 2013-09-17
GGCGGGCGCCACATTGCCGCCGCCATCGCCGGTGTTCCCGCGCTATGTCGAACCCGAAAAAGTGCCTGATAATGCTGGTGGATAGCCATTGCCACCTCGATTTTCCGGATTTTGCGTCGGAGATCGACGCGGTGCTGGCGCGCGCGCGCGCGGCCGGCATCGGCCGCATTGTCACGATCTCAACGCGCGTTAGGAAACACGCACAGGTGCTTGCGATCGCTGAAAAATACCCTGACGTCTTTTGCTCGATTGGCACCCATCCACACAATGCGGCTGAGGAGCCCGATGTTGACGCCAAAATACTGGTCGCGGCCGCAAAGCATCCGAAAATTGTGGCAATCGGCGAAGCTGGCCTCGACTACCACTACGACAACAGCCCGCGCGACGCGCAGGCCAAAAGCTTCCGGCAGCACCTTGCCGCAGCGCGCGAGACAAAACTGCCGCTGGTCATTCATTCGCGCGACTGCGATGCGGACATGGCGCAAATTCTGCGCGAGGAAAGCGGGAAGGGTGCCTTCCCGGCGGTTCTGCATTGCTTCACCGGCGGGCGTGATTTGGCCTTCACCGCAATCGAACTCGGCCACTACGTCTCGTTCACCGGCATCCTGACTTTCAAACGTTCGGAGGATTTGCGCACAATCGCGGCCGCACTGCCGGCCGACCGCATTCTCGTTGAGACCGATGCGCCATATCTTGCGCCGCTACCGTATCGCGGAAAACGCAACGAGCCTGCCTACGTTGTCGAAACCGCTAAAGTTTTAGGTGAGGTGCGCGGCGTGACCGCCGACGAAATCGCACGCCAGACGACCGAGAATTTTTTTCGCCTGTTCAACAAAGTGCCCCGCGTGGCGGCGAACGCGGCATGAGCTTGACCTTCACCATCCTCGGCTGCGGTTCGTCCATGGGCGTCCCGCGGGTGGCGCTGGGCTGGGGTACGTGCGATCCAAACAATCCAAAAAATCGCAGGCGGCGCTGCTCGCTTTTGGTTGAGCGGGCAAATGCGCACGGCGGCCGAACGCGCGTTCTTGTCGATTGTTCGCCCGATCTTCGCATGCAGCTTTTGGACGCCGAAGTCGACTGGCTCGACGGCGTACTCATCACGCATGAGCATGCTGACCACACCCATGGTATTGACGATTTGCGGCCGCTATTCGTACACAAACGCCGCCGCCTCGATGTTTACCTGGACGAACCAACCTCGCGGGCCATGCATGCCCGCTTTGGCTATTGTTTCGCGACGCCGCCGGGCAGCGAATATCCGCCGATTGCTACCGAGAAGCGCCTGATCCCGTGTGAGATTGTTACCATCGAGGGGCAGGGAGGATCGATCGAAGGGCTGCCGTTCCTCCAGGACCACGGCGACATTCCCTCACTTGGCTTCCGGTTCGGCAACTTGGCCTACTCGGCGGATATCAAAAGTCTGTCACCCTTGAGCGTCGCGGCACTGAGCGGCCTCGATATCTGGATTGTCGACGCGCTGCGTATGACGCCGCATCCCAGCCATTTCAATCTCGCGGAGGCATTGGAATGGATAGCCCGCATCAAGCCAAAACGCGCCATCCTGACCAATTTGCACACCGACATGGACTACACGGCACTGCGCGCCCAATTGCCGCCGATGGTTGAACCGGCATATGACCGAATGAGCTTTGCTTGCGGTTAAAGTTATCTGGCCATATCTCCAACGAGAATGATGAAAGATATAAGTTTATACAAATCCAATCTGAGCCTTTGTGCTGTGGGCCTTGGCAATCCCATATCAAAAATATTCCATAATATACCTTATGCGAATCGTTGGTGTGCAGTCGCAGGTATGGACTTCCTTTGATACGGTCCCGGCTACCCGGCAGCCTAACTCCAACTCACGTCCAGTCCCTGTGAAGCCCTCACGCAACATTTCGCGCTTGATCGAGATTATGGCGGCGCTTCGCACGCCCGGCAGCGGCTGTCCTTGGGACTTGGAGCAAGACTTTCGAACCATCGCCCCGTACACACTCGAGGAAGCCTATGAGGTTGCTGATGCCATCGCCCGCGACGACCTCGCCGGGCTGAAAGACGAGCTGGGCGATCTCCTGTTGCAGGTCGCATTTCACGCCCGCATGGCACAGGAGCAAGGCGCCTTCGATTTTGCCGACGTCGTTGAAACGATCACGTCGAAACTGATTCGCCGGCATCCGCATGTTTTTGCCGACGCCGATGGGAACACCGCCCAAGCCGTGGAGGGCCTGTGGGAGCAGATCAAGGCCAAGGAGAAGGCCGAGCGCGGCGAGAAGGCCCCGAGCGGAGCACTGGCGGGCGTGCCGGTAACGCTGCCCGCGTTAACCCGTGCGCTCAAACTGCAAAATAAAGCCGGTCGCGTCGGCTTCGACTGGAATGATCCCCGTGCCGTCCTCGCCAAAATCCGAGAGGAAACCGACGAAATCGAAGCTGAGCTCGACCGCGGAGACAAAGGCCGGATCGCGGCGGAGGTCGGCGATTTACTCTTCGCGGTCGTTAATCTCGCCCGGCATCTTCGGGCCGACCCTGAAGGCGCACTGCGAGAGACCAACCTCAAATTCGAACGGCGATTTGGCGCCATCGAACGAGCATTGGCCACGCGCGGAAAAACGCCCAAGGACGCGAGCCTGGCTGAAATGGACGCGCTATGGGACGAAGCGAAGGCGGCCGAGAAGGCCGCCAGCAAGCGTTGAAATATTTGGTGCTTTAGCTACCTGTTGAATGAAACCCCCCGGATCAACCCCCTCCTCGGCTCACCCGCCGGTGTGTGTATAATGGGCGCATGTGGCACCAATGGCGTTCTTGTACCCCGCGGTCGATAGCCCAGAACTCCAGCCATACGCCGCGCCTTTGGGCCGCTTGATGCTCGGCTATGGGCGCGCGGTGACTGCAGCGATCGCGCTCGCCCAATGCGCGCTAGGCTCGGAGTATAAAACATGCAAAGCCATTTTCGGTTGAGCTGCTCAACCAATACCCTTCCGAACTCGACAAAATAGCAGATGAGTTCGACCTACTAGAATATTCGCTACAAAAGACTAACCGCCATCATACCTAACTCAATGCATAAGGCGCCATGCACGGTGCGTGAATTGTCGACCGGCGTACAATATGGATACAGTCGAACGCAATAACCGTCGCGAATATCCCTCTTTTGGCGAATGAATTTATTGCGGCGCCCTCTCCTCTGAAACAGAACTAACAGATGAACATATCATCCCATTTTCCTTGGGCGGGAATGCAGTGATCCACAACGGCAGTTGCAAGGTCTGCGCAGCGGAGACGACAAAGATTGAAAATGAGGTCGGAAGAAAACTTTTGTTGAATTTTCGTACTCATAACAAAATCACAAACGCGTAGGCCAAAACAACGCCCGAATGAACTACCCTTTACGTTTTCAATCGCTGGCGGACCCAGCGAAACTAAATCAGTACCAGTGCAAGATCATCCTTACTTTGCGCCAATGCTAGTGTAGGGCTTGCCGGGCATGTTAACAGGCGCTCAACCGACTACTGCATTTCGGCACTACAACGCCCTTCTATTGGATACCGCCACACATCAAAACTGTTTTGGCACTTGGTAATGGAGTTCCTGCCGAAATTCCATTCCTGAATTTAGAATAGATCACAATAGGGTTGCCCGTGCGATCGCCAAGATCGCTTACTGTCAAGTCATCGTAAAATATGGATTGCGTGGATTTCGACGGCTCATTTTGCCAGAACTAACCTTGGGGAATTATCCTTGCATTCCACATTTTGTCGGATGCGAGGTAGTAGACCCACCTCCTCCTAATGAACGAAGTGTGCAGCACCAAATTCAAATTTCACATGTTACGAGAGGCGCGTTGCGCCTAGTTGTTGTAACAGTTCGCCTGTTTGCTAACAGTGGCGTACGCAAACATGGCCCGCCCATATATGAAGTCGTCGCTGGGGCGCTGCCTGTGCAGGTGTTCATCCCTTGGGAATTTCGCGTGGCGGGGACATTTGAGCGATGACCGATAATAAGATTGATAAGCACGGCCCTGACGAAACCCTCACCCTCGTCAGCGCGTCAGTTAGGCAAGATCCCAACTCGGCCGTTCCCGATGCGCACCGCAGGGTGTCGTGTTCTTTCTTTGAAGTGTGAAGCCGCTGGTTTGCTACGCTGCTTTTCCAATCTCTAGATTGTGCGGTGCCGACCGCCTATGTGGCTTACCGCCCTCCGCTCGGCTAAGCGAGCGAGAGCGACAGGGCCGGTGGCCGCGCTATCGACCTTTCGCAGGTAATTAAATAGGTGCGCGGCAGACCACATTCTTTGCACTCAAATACATGCCGTGCTTTACGCGGGTCTTTCAGATCGGGTTCGACCACCATGATTCTCATGACTGCTGCACACTGCGGGCAGCGTCTCATCGTCGCGGTTGACGTCGGTGGTGATGCGTTCAACATGCGCACGTGATCCTCCGATCGAAATCAACTCCCGCCCTCCACCAACAATCCACCGTGAAATCAACGATAAAATGGAAACTGAATGGCGAGATTGTGATTCAACTTAAGCCATCTTGGAAATTCACAAGCGGGAACTTAGGTACCCGAGTGGTTGGTATTACGCCTAATGTCCTAGGTTCAATGAGGAACCTTTTTATTTGTGACAACTTCCCAATGCATGGTCACATTTGCCGAATATCACCGGATCCAAGGTTTACATGCGCGCGCTCGCGAGCTTATCGAAGCCGCTGAGGGGTCGCGCGATTACCTTCGTCGCCAGTACCTGATGGACCTCGCGTCGACCCATGAGCGCGTGGCCGCCGAGTTTGAGTTGCAAGCGGAGAAAAGAAACATGTCTGGCGCGAAGCCTCAACGTGAAAAACTCCCGCCAACAGCTCACTGATGTTAAAGGCGCGCGCACCGGCGGGCACCATTGGGTTCCCAACGTGAGCATCTAAGTTCCAACCGTCAGACAGTTGTCATCCAATTGACAGACTATCGTCCATCTTTGCGGGCAAGCCGTCTGCCAGCGACGATTCGAGAGAGCATGAGAGGTGATCATGGATGGCAAGCCTGCATATTTTGATCTCGAAACCGTCGCCCTCTTGAGGGAGATACTGGACGATGCGTGGGCCTCCCTCCGGCCGGAGCAGCAAGCCACTATGCTTAAGACCACGCTGGCCGAACGCATCCTCAATTTGGCAGCGCGGGGCGAGCGGGATCGCGAACAATTGCTTGACGCTGCGCTGGCGCAATTCACCGCTGAGGAAGCTTGAGCTTGACTTGCGCCCGCCTCGTTTGGCGTTCTGACGAGGATCGAGAGTAGCCCCGGATTGGGGACTCACCCGAGGCTCTCCGGCGCCCTGTTTTTTAGTTTTATGCGGGGTACATTCCCCATCTGGGCGCGCAAGCTTCCGTCCAGATTGTTCGTGACTCGGAAACAAACGGCGCGCTGCCTAGGCGCGCTCGCCGTCCTTGCTCTTTTTAATCGGCGTCTCGTATGTAAGGTCTAACTGGCTATTTCGTTCTGCCATCTCGGCCAAGATCAGATAGGCGCGCGCCAGGTTTTCGAACTCTTCGGCAAGTTCGGGCTTTGTTTCTAACTTGGCCTTAGCGATTAGTTCGACAGCTCTAATGCGGTACGCAACCCAAGCATCCATTGGCGATACCCGTCCCCAAAATATTGTTTTCGGGAAACGTGTAATTTGACATATCGTTCCAGGAACCATTTGGGGGACGGCGGCCCGCACCGGCGTCTACGCATGGTGTGACGCCATCACAGCGTCAGCATCGCTGACATTGCCATGCACCCCTACCTGAGTACGCGATTGATCCAACCGCGAATTGGTGCTGGACCCCTGCCGCGCTTAGCAACGGGTGCTGCGAAAAGATGCAACGCGAATATTCAATTCGACAGATTGCGAAGCATGAAGGCTATCGCCTCGAAAAGAAGGGCGATGGAAGCCACCGCCTCATCAATGAAAAATTTAGCGTAATAGTACATGACCTCGATGGCGTGCCGCTCGAAGCAATCGAGTCATTTATGGAGCGGCGTCGCGTAACCTCGCTGGGTACACATCATCATTTATCCGTGCGAGCTAATGTCCGCTAACGTCACAGGGAGCGTCGCCTGTATACGGCGGCTCCGATAAAGCGCAGATTCGATCCTGAAGGGCCTCGCCTGGCGATAAGGTGTTAGCTATCGTCCCAGCTGGATACGAACGTGTTCAATTTGTCCGAAGAGCAAAATCATTCAGGGCCACCGGGTTGAGTGAGCGCTGCGAAGCAGTCAACCAGAACGAGGGAGAATGGCATGCGATATCTCAAGCTCGTAATCTTGTTTTTGGCATACGCGCTGATACCGCCTGCGTTTGCGCAAACCTGTTGCCCAGCTGGCTGCGTGCAAAACGCCCCCAATCAGTGCGTGACCATAGGTCCGATCCGGAACAGCTGCGGCAATACCTTCACCTGCCCCGGAGGTTCTCCGAGCCCGTCCGGCGGGACCCACGGCCCGGGGACACCTATGGTGGCCCCCTCTATCCCGCCCGCCCCGCAGTGCGGAGCGCTGAATCCGACCAAAGCAGCGGTCGACGACGCGACCAATAAATGTGTGAGCGATCTAACCGGAAGTGCGACATTCGTCGGTTGTTTCTTCGAGAGCGATGCTGGAAGGGCCGAGGACGAAAGAACTGGCCTGAGCTGCCTTGCGCGCCAAGCCGCACTTGCCAAGCAGTGCCGAAACCGCTGCGCCGCCTTCGCATTCGCCTTGACCCGGCCTTGGTGCTTCGACGATCCGAACAGTCTCTGGCACAATGCCTTTGGAGATATCTCGGGCGACATGGTTGGTTCCGCGCGCGTGGAGCTCTGCGGACCTCCGCTAAGAGACAGCTTCTTCAACCGTGCGGGGCGGTCGCCCCCACAGCGCCCAAGCGACAGCTTCTTTAGCCGCGCGGGGCGGTCGCCCCCACTGCACAATTTTCCTTGACCGACAAATACGGTCTTCGCTCTTAGCTTTGCTGGCATTGGGCCCTATGCCCGCGCAAGTGTCAGACGCCGACGGCCTGGAGATGAGCCGCCGGCGTCTTGCTTGATGTGTCAACGGCGACCCATCATCTTTACCGTCGAGAAGGCCGCCTCCGTCACGATTTGAGCCGGGTACGCGCTAGGCGGCCGCTCGCCTGTTTTTGTCGTCCGGAATTTAACTTGCCGGCTTTGCCTCCGTCGTTTCCGGAAATTTGTTTTTCACCATCTCCGCGTTTTTCGGGTCCGCCCGTACGCTGAGCGCCAGACGTCCATCTTCCCGCATCTCTCGCGACAGGACTTCTGAATGGCGATAGAGCCAGCTCAATCCCGCACCGTCGGAAGGGTCGATCGACAATTGGAGTGTCCGCCGCTTTTCACCCAGGCGCGATTCGATTGCGACGAGCAGATTTTCGATGCCTTCCCCATTTAATGCCGACGCAAGAAGCGGGTGGCGTCGATGCGGCTGTCGTTCGGCAAAGTTGAAAACGCGCGCGCGTGCATCGGAGTCGAGCAAATCTATCTTGTTCCAGACTTCGATTATCCGCGGATCGCTGGCCTCAATGCCGAGTTCGGTGAGCACTTTTCTCACGTCGTCAGATTGTGCTTCGGAATCGTCATGCGACAGATCGCGTACATGGAGAATGACATCAGCCTCAATCACTTCTTCCAAAGTTGCGCGGAATGCCGCAACTAGCATGGTCGGCAAATCAGAAATAAATCCAACGGTGTCAGACAAGATCATGCGCGCACCGTGCGGCAGTTCGACCGCACGCAGGGTTGGATCGAGTGTGGCGAAGAGCATATCCGCAGACAGCACACTCGCTGCCGTCATCCGATTGAACAATGTCGATTTGCCGGCATTGGTGTAGCCCACCAAGGCCACGATAGGATAAGGGACGCGCTTGCGGCTATCGCGGTGGAGTTTGCGTGTGCGCTTGACCTTGTCGAGGTCCGCCTCGATGCGGGCAATGCGCTCTTCGATCAGCCGACGATCGGCTTCAATTTGGGTCTCCCCCGGCCCTCCGAGAAATCCAAATCCGCCGCGTTGACGCTCGAGATGCGTCCAGGAGCGAACCAGGCGGCTCTTTTGGTAAGTGAGGTGCGCCAGCTCGACCTGCAACGCGCCCTCGCGTGTGCGTGCGCGACGCCCGAAAATCTCCAAAATCAAACCCGTACGATCGATGACTTTCGTGTTCCACGACTTCTCCAGATTCCGCTGCTGGACCGGCGAGACCGGGCAATCCATAACTACAACGGAGGCCGACAGGCTTTTCGCCAAACCTGCAATCTCATCGACCTTGCCCTTACCGATATATGTGGCGGGGCGAATGTCGTTGAGCGTAACCAGCCCTGCTTGAACGACTGTTAGATCGATCGCGCGAGCGAGTCCGACGACCTCCTGGAGGCGTGCTTCGGGTGTGCGCACGCTCGCGCGGCCGTCGCTCTTGCGCGCGAGATTTTTGATCCAAGGCTCAATGACAATCGCACGGCCGGTCTCTGCGCCCGACGTCGTTGGGCTCAGGAGATCGGCACGTTGATCGCGGCGGCGTACTTCCAACTAGACCTTGTCTCCGGCCGGCGGTTCTTCAGCCCCCTCAAACAGCTGGATCGGGTGCCCCGGCATAATGGTCGAGATTGCGTGCTTGTAGACGAGCTGCGAATGCCCATCCCGTCGTAACAATACGCAGAAATTATCGAACCAGGTCACCACGCCTTGCAATTTAACCCCGTTCACCAGAAAAATGGTGAGAGGTATTTTGCTTTTGCGAACGTGATTGAGAAAAGTGTCTTGTAGGTTTTGCGCCCGATCGGCGGCCATGGCCGTTTTTCCATTTTTTGCTCGCGTCTAGCGCGCGAGACCTTCTTTGCCCAAGTCCTTCCACATGCGAGACAGGCGAGCATGCGCCACTTTGCCCCACGCAAAGCGGTGCGAGGCCCGGGAGGACTCCATTAGATGGCAGGTACAGTTCCGGTGCAAGCACAAGTTCGACCGAACTGCCTCAAGGCGCTGAAATAAATAGGATTTTTACGTCTTTCTCCAAAGCCGAGCAGCCAAATCGAGGTCACTTATACGATAGGGAACCCCTGTTTGCTGATCTCGGCGTGACGATGATAGTCGCGTCGAAGCGCCGCCGCGATGAGGCCCGGCGCACCATTGCCGATCGGCCGTCCATTTATGCTCACGACCGGCAGAACAATCTGGCCCGCTGATGTAATGAAGGCCTCGCGTGCGGCTTGGGCCTCCTCGACCGTAAAAGTGCGTTCCTCGAATGGGACTCCCTGTGCCTTGATTACTTCAATCACAACCGAGCGTGTAATACCTGGCAAAATGTCGTGACCGAGCGGATGGGTGATCAGTTTCCCATCACGGCTGACAATCCAGGCATTTGACGATGCGCCTTCCGTTATGCGGCCATCCACATCGACAAGCCAAGCCTCGCGAGCGCCCTGCTCGCGTGCCGCTTGTTTTGCCAGCACATTCGGCAGCAGGGCGACCGATTTGATGTCGACGCGTCGCCAACGGATGTCAGGTACAGTGATGACAGATATCCCTTCCGCCGCAATTTGCTCGAGGCGCTCCGGATCGTTACTGCGGGCAGTCACGACCAGCGAAGGGCGCGTGTCAGCCGACGGAAAAGGAAAGTCGCGTCGCGCGGCACCGCGGGTAACCTGCACATAGACAATTCCGTCACGAACACGATTGCGCCGGATCGTTTCGCGTAACACAACACCCATTGCAGCGGATGACATCGGACGTGCGATGCGCAATTCACCAAGGGAGCGGTCGAGGCGCGCCATGTGACGACGCTCATCGATCATCCACCCTCCCCTCACCTCGCACACTTCGTATACGCCGTCGGCAAATTGATAACCGCGATCCTCGACGGCGACCTTAGCGTTGCTTAGCGGCAGATATCGGCCGTTGACGTAAGCGATACGTGACATGGATTGCTAGTCGATCCCGAGGGCTTTGAGCTTCCGGTGCAATGCTGAGCGCTCCATGCCGACGAATTCGGCCGTTCGCGAGATGTTTCCGCCAAAGCGGCTGATCTGCGCCACCAGATATTCGCGCTCGAACACTTCGCGCGCATCGCGCAACGGCAGACCCATCAAGTGTTCTCCGCCATTTCCATTCGGCATATTCGGCACCATTGAGCCGACGTCGGGTGGCAGCATGCTGGCATTCATCACTGCGTCGGGGTCCCCACCGGCGAGGATCATGAGGCGTTCTATATTGTTACGCAGCTGGCGGACATTGCCCGGCCAATTATGCGATTGCAGAACGGCCATGGCGTCCTCGCCAATTCGCCGTTTTGGCAGGCCAGTGGCCAAAGAAATCTGATCCATGAAATAGTCGACCAAATCGGGAATATCCTCGCGCCTTTCGGCCAGCGGCGGCACACGAATGGGCACGACAGCGAGGCGGTGATAGAGATCTTCACGGAATTTTCCCTCGGCGATCAGCGCTTCGAGATTGCGCGCAGTCGATGATGCGATGCGCACGTCGACCGCAATCTTGACGCTTCCGCCGACGCGCTGAAATGTTTGGTCCACAAGGACGCGTAAGATCTTGTTTTGCGTTTCACGTGGCAAATCCGCAATATCGTCAATAAACAATGTGCCACCATGTGCCTCTTCGAGTGCACCAGATTTGCGGCCTTCCGAACCATTGGATTGATCAACGCCGAATAATTCAATTTCCATCCGCTCAGGCGTGATCGCTGCGGCGTTGATGACCACGAAGGGGCCGTTAGACCGACCCGACATCAGATGGAGCGTACGGGCGGAGAGCTCTTTGCCGGCTCCCGAGGGGCCCACAACAAGCACGCGACTGTTGGTTGGTGCCACGCGCTCGATCGCTTGACGCAATTGCCCGATGGCGGCCGATCGGCCAACCAACGTTGATGGGACCGGTGCCAATTGCTTGAGTTGCTTCACCTCGCGCTTAAGTCGGAAATTCTCCAAAGCGCGGTCGGCAACCAGGACAAGACGATCGGCTTTGAACGGCTTTTCGATGAAATCGTAAGCGCCATGCTTGATAGCGGCGACCGCCGTTTCAATATTGCCGTGTCCCGAAATCATCACCACAGGAAGCTCGGGGTGCTCTTGTTTAACCGCGTCAAGTAACTGTAGCCCGTCGAGTTTGCTGCCTTGCAGCCAAATATCGAGAAAGACCAGGTTTGGTCGTCGCGCAGCTATTGCGGCCAATGCATCGTCACTGTTGCGAGCGGTGTGCGCACTGTAGCCCTCATCCTGAAGAATGCCGGCCACGAGGTCGCGGATGTCGGTTTCATCATCAACAACGAGAATTTCAGCAGCCATCGGTTCACTCACTTGCGATCTTTGACTTTTCCGGTTCGGCAGTTTCGCTCTTGCCGGCCGCGGTAAAGCGAACACGGACCCAGGCACCCCGTTGGCCCGGAATTTTTTCCGCGGCGTCGCGCAATTCGATGCGACCGCCGTGCTCCTCGACAATGCGCCCGACGATCGCCAAGCCAAGCCCGGTGCCCTTTTCCCGCGTTGTGACGTACGGTTCGAGCAGCCTGTTACGATTTGCCTTTGGCAGACCGATGCCATTGTCGACGACATCGATTACGACGTCGGCGCCGTCGCGACCCGCGTAGACGTCGATCACGCCTTTGCCGAGGTCGACGGGAGGCACCGCCGCGATCGCTTCAGTAGCATTTTTGACAATGTTGGTAAGTGCCTGCGAGATCAAACGCCGATCAAATAGAGCCGGCATTGGATCTTCCGCGATCTCAACATTGATCTCGATCTCTGAATTCCCCACGCGCATGAGGAACGCGGTCTGCCGAACCGCGTCCGCCACATCCTCTGAGGCAATGACAGGTTTCGGCATCCGCGCAAAATGCGAGAACTCATCGACCATCCGCCTGATGTCATCGACCTGGCGAATGATAGTATCGGTACATTGTTCGAAGACGCCTCGGTCTTCGCCGATCATTTTACCGTATTTGCGACGCAGTCGTTCCGCCGACAATTGGATTGGCGTGAGCGGGTTCTTGATTTCGTGAGCAATGCGGCGCGCAACGTCCGCCCAAGCGGACGTACGTTGCGCGGTCACCAATTCAGTAATGTCGTCGAGCGTTACGACATAACCGCGGTCGGATTCACCTGACTGCTCGCTGGTGATGCGCACGGACAAATTGCGCTCGCGACCGTTACGGCTGATCGTAACCTGATCCTGCGTGCGTGCGCCTGATTGCGCTTCTGCCATGATGTCAGCAAGCTCGGGCAGCACTTCAGTTAATGGACGGCCAAGCGCCTCACTTTCGGCGCGGCCGATCAGTTTTTCCGCCGAACGGTTGAGAATGCTCACCGCACCGTTCCCGTCCACACCGATAACGCCGGCGCTAGCGCCGGCAAGGACGGCTTCGGTGAAACGCCGACGGCTGTCGATAAGATCGCGCGCATGCATGATGTCGTCACGCTGCGTGCGTAATTCCTGTGTCATGCGATTAAAGGTTTCGCCGAGTTGCGCGAGGTCGCCTTCCGATTGGCGCACGGGTACGCGCACATAAAGATTTCCGGTAGACACCGCGTTGGCGGCGCCAATCAACCGGCGGATCGGCGCGACCAACCGATTGGCAAAATTAAATCCAATCCAGACCGCTGATAGCAGAACAATCAACGCAATCACGGTGTACATTAACGCAAAGGCGACCTGTACCCCGACGCGCCGCGCCTCCAACGAGGCATATTCTGTGACGCTCGCACGCGTCGCCTGAAGTTGCGGGACCACGCGCGGATCGAGCAGGCGCGTCAAATAAAGATAGTAGTCGCTGTATTGCGGAATCTTTATGATTGCCGCCACATAATTTGTGTCCGGCAACAGCACAATTTGCGGATCTTTGTCGGTTATGTGATCTAACGCATCGCGTGGCGGCAATGCGAAGGTCTGATTAATGTTGACATCGGCGCGCGCTATCACCTTGAGGTCTCTGTCGAGCACAATCGCGGCCGCAAGTCCGCGAACGGACGCCTGGAAAGTGAGAAATTGCCGGAGCTTTTCAGGATCCTGATCGAAAACCGATTTTGTGCGTGCAATATCAAAAGCCATAACCATAATATCGGACCGCGCAATTTGAGCGTGGTCGCGCAAGTAAGCTTCTGCGACGATCAGAGAATTCTCTATTGCCGAGCGCGTGCGTGTGGAAAATAGCCGGTCGAGGCCACGATCGAGGGTAACACTGGCGACGATCGCTACCATGATCGCAGGTGCGGCAGCGATGATGGAAAACAACCCTACGATGCTCACATGCAGCCGCGCGGCAGCGCGCCCGGTGCGGCGGGCCTGCACCACCTGCCACACCTCCCGGACGATAATGCCGAGCAGAAGCAGGACTGCGGCCGCATTCGCAAGCAGCAGCGTCACCACAACGTAGTGTGTCGGTGAAATGGGGGTGAGATCGGCTAGAACAATAAAGGTAACGAAGGCCGACAGCAGAGCGAGCCCGACGACGATTGGACCGAAAGCGCGCGCCTCGCCGCGCCCCGTGGACGGGGCGGAAAGCGTGGCTTCGGCGGTAGCGGCCTGTTCTACGCTCATGAACCTCCGGCGCCGGAAAGGGTTGTGAGGGCAATCCCTCGCTAAATAGCGTGTCGGAAAGGGCGAAAGCGCCCTGCCCGACACTGATGCTTTTATACAACAATGTTGCCGGGACTGTGTTCTTTTTGCGACACATCAGGTTGCCGCGTCAAATTTGCGAGTTCGAATCCGCGAAAAAACTATGCCTCGTTGCTTCCCCACGGTTGGATTTGGTGCGCGATGCGTTTCAAATGCCACCAGGTAGACGCTCATCCCCCGCCGTCGCGCAACGGCAACACGTATCTGCAAAGGGCTATGTATATCGGTCAGCCCACGGGTTTCGCTTTCATGGTGCTATGGGTTTTCAATATTCGAACGCTAGCCGTGGGGGGTACATTGGCGGCGGCTTCGAATATGCGGTGACAAATTACCTGAACGTCGGCATCCAATACACCCACGTTGACGCCGAGCGTCATGGTGGTCCGACGACGCCGACCCCGGGTGAATGACCGTACGGGTCGGCGACCACATCGACATGGTCATGGTGCGCGCGAGCATCCCCTTCTTCCGGTTCCAAAAATAATCTTCAGCGGACGCAGCTATCAAGCCTCGGGCCTCGGCCCGGGGCTTTTGCGTTTTGGGGATTCGCAGCGCGACACGCGCGGATCAATTGCCTCCGCGAAACACCTGAATGTCGAGGTCACGGATTTTTTTTCGCAACGTATTACGATTGAGCCCCAATAAGTCTGCAGCTCGAATTTGATTGCCGCGCGTCGCCGCCAGAGCTGCCGTCAGCAATGGATATTCGATCTCACGCAGGATGCGATGGTACAGCCCGGCCGGCGGCAACCCGTCTTCGAATCCAGAGAAATACGCAGTCAAGTGCCGCTCGACAGCGCCGCTGAGGTTTTCGTCGACCCGTGGTTCGTCGCTGCCAATAGGAAACGCCGGCTGCGACAATTCCGCGTCCATAACTGCTGCGGTGATGGTTTCCTGCGGATAAAGCGCCGCCAACCGTCGAGCCAGGTTCTCCAGTTCGCGCACGTTGCCTGGCCAGCGATGGCGTTTGAGACGATCAAGCCCTGCCTGATCGATCTGCTTTGGCGGCAAGCCTTCCCTTAGCGCTTGCGTAAAGAAATGCCGGATCAGGTCGGGAATATCCTCAGTACGTTCGCGCAACGGCGGTAGCCGCAAGGGCACCACGTTTAGACGGAAGAACAAATCTTCGCGGAATAGACCTTGCTGGATCAATAGCCGAAGATCCTTGTTCGTCGCGGCGATAATGCGCACATCGCTTTTGATTGGCGTGCGCCCACCAACTGTTGTGTATTCACCCTGCTGCAGGACGCGTAACAAACGCGTCTGCGCCTCCATCGGCATGTCGCCAATTTCGTCGAGGAACAGGGTGCCGCCTTCCGCTTGCTCGAAGCGTCCCGCGCTGCGGCTATTGGCGCCCGTGAAGGCGCCCTTCTCGTGGCCGAACAGCTCTGATTCGATTAGATCGCGCGGAATTGCCGCCATGTTGATTGCGACAAAAGCGCCGGCGCGCCGTTTGCCGTAGTCGTGCAGAGCACGCGCCACCAATTCTTTGCCAGTGCCGGATTCACCCGAAATCATTACCGTAAGATCGGTCTGCATCAACCGGGCTAATACTCGGTAGATTTCCTGCATTGCCGGCGAACGGCCGACCAGCGGAATTCCCTCGAAGTCTTCGTTCTTGGCGACGACCGGCCGCGGATCCTTCGGCTCGGACAACGCACGTCCAACGATGGCAATGAGCTCCTTGAGATCAAACGGCTTTGGCAGGTATTCGTAGGCACCGCGCTCCGAAGCGCGGATGGCGGTCATAAACGTATTCTGGGCACTCATCACAACAATCGGGAGATCAGGCCGAGCCTTTCGGATGCGCGGAATAAGGTCGAAGGCATTTTCGTCGGGCATAACGACGTCGGTGATCACCAGATCGCCGTCGCCTTGAGTGATCCAGCGCCACAGCGTAGCTGCATTGCCAGTCGAACGCACTTCATAGCCGGCGCGCGAAAGAGCTTGATTGAGGACGGTGCGGATCGCTGCGTCGTCGTCGGCAACTAAAATGCTTCCC
>WNFM01336626.1_pt2 | contig 15630 bp, 12 predicted proteins | sample 5400271 | NCBI WGS metagenome assembly WNFM01 (sample SAMN13153352, study PRJNA577476) | soil metagenome | isolation source: 60 cm saprolite on Douglas fir-dominated hillslope | place: USA:California | collected 2013-09-17
CCCCCACCGCGCTCGCGCACGAACCGCAGCATCCGCAGCCCGTCGAGGCAGTTCTGCGCGTGCGTGACGAGCTTGACGAGGTCGCCTTCGTAGAGCACGCGTTCGACCTCGTCGAGGAGCCCGCGGAGATCCTCGGGCGTCGATTCCCTGTCGTGCAGCGAAACGATGCGGTGGCACTTCCCGTCTCCGCGGACCTCGCCGAGAGCGAGCGAGAGCCGGAAGTCGACGTCGACGAAGGCCGCGCCGGCGCGGGCCGCGCTGCGGAGCAAGTCGATGCGCTCGCCGTCGGAGCCGGCGAAGTGCCCGAAGGCCTCGGGCCCCGGGCAGGAGACGATCACGGGCTTGCGGACGTCGCGGATCAGCGCGCGGAGCTTGTCCTCGCCTGGATTCTTCATCCGGTCGAGCCGCAGCTCGAGGACGTCGGCGAGCTTCGCCTGGCGAAGGACCTGCTTCGACAGCGTCTCGAAATCGCTCGCGATGTGGGAGACGACGATCGCCACGTGAGCAGCCTAGCCCGCATCTCTCTCCACGGATCGAGCGAGACGGTGTAAATGCCGGTGGATGCAAGGAAGGCGACCGAGGCCACCGGAGGCGACCTGGTAGGGTCGCCGAGGAGGCCGACCGAGCCTGACGCAGCAGACGCCGGCAGTTACGCCGTCGCAGCCGATGCGTGGTGAGAGATGCGGGCTAGCGGAGGAGGCGCGCGATCGCTCCTCGCTCGCGCGGAGTGAGAGCCGACAGCGCGAGGAGGCGTCGCGAGAGGAGCTTGTAGAGTTGCGCCTCGTCCGTGCCATGGCGCAGGAGCGCGAGGTGACCCGCGACGACTTCGCGCTCACCGCGCGCGGCGGGTCCGGAGAGCGCGGCCCGCGGACCGCGCTCGAGACGTCGCGCGACCGTTTGGAGCATCGCGGCGAGCGCCGGTGCGGCCGCGGGCCCAGCGTGAGTCAAAGCTGCGTCGAAGAGCGCCACGGACCCGTTCGCGACGAGCGCGCAGGCGAGGTGCCAAGCGTGCTTCCCTCGCTCGCCGCCCCGGAGCCGGAGCTCCCGCCCGCGCAGACCGGCGATCACCGCACGGGCGAGGATCGCCGCCCGTCCATGGGTATTCGTCGCGAACCAGGCGCCCTCGAGGTCCGCGGCGGACGAGCTGCCGGTCAGCGGGACGAGCGGGTGGATCGATCCGGTCGACCAACCGATCCGCGCCAGCGCGCGCAGCGGCCGCCATCCGTGATACCCGCTGACGTGCAGCGCGACCGGAGCTGGGCTGCGAGCCGTCGGGCGCTCCGCCGCGAGCCGTTCGGCGACGAGCTCGATCGCATCGTCGCGGACGCAGAACAGGACGAGTTCCGCGTCCGCCGTCGCCGCGGCGAGCGAGCGGGACCCGTCGCGCGACCATCTGCGGACGCGCGCGCCCTTGGCCGAGAACGCCTTCGCGAACGCGCTGCCTGCCCGTCCTCGTCCGAGGACCGCGACCTTCAGGCCGCGCAAGCTCGGGGACCGCCGCTCTCGCATGGTGGGAATCCTACTCTTCGATCTCGCTCCTCTACCCGCTCCCCGGCTCGCTCTCCGTTTCCCTCTCGGGCAGGTCTTCCTCGTAGGCCTGGTAGTCGAGGTCTTCGAAGCTCTGCGCGACGTAGCCCTCCTGCTTGCTCTGCTCGACTTCCGCGCGGTACGCGGTCAGGATCGCGCCCTGCACGAAATCGCGCGCGGCCTGGTGGATCGGATGCGCGATGTCGGCGTAGAGCCTCGGCCTCCCGCGCATGTCGCTCTCCCCGCGTTCCTCCTCGAGCCGCGCACCACAATCGTTGCAGTACCGCGCGCGCAGGTGGTTCTTCCCCCCGCAGTCGAAGCAGCGGTCCATGAGCTTGCGGCTCGGCATCGCGACGAAGAGGCCGCTCGGGCCCTCGATGACCTTGATGTCGCGGACGACGACGCACCGGTCCACGGTGAGGCTCGCGAACGCGCGCAGCTTGTCGCGCTGGTTCTCCAGCAGTTTGATTCGGATCTCGCTGATCTCCACCCGGGGCTCCCGGCGGATTCCCCCCTACCCGCCTTCCGTCGAGTCCGGATTCCGAGAGCCGCGCGGTTCAACGGACTGCGACAATGTTGGCACCTCGCCACGCGGGTGCGCTCACCCACGCGGCGCGCAGCGGGAGGGCCCGCTCCTCCGCGGCCCCGACGACGGCGGCGAGAGCGGCCTCGGCTTCCTCTCGGCGGTCGTAGACACCGAAGAAGGCCGATCCGCTGCCCGAGAGCCGCCAATCCGCCGCGCCGTGTCCATCGAGGAGTCGGCGCCAGGGAACGAGCCCCGGGAATGCCGCGATTGCCGCTTCTTCCAGGTGATTCCAGAGGAAAGGTCGCAAGCGGCTGGCCGGCCCGCGCAGCCAATCCTGGGCCAGACTCGGAGGCATCTGCGGCGATCCCGAGCGCAGATCCAGAGCGGCGTAGACCGCGGCCGTCGCACATGCGATCTCGGGGACGACGAGCGCGAAGAAGAACGCGCTGCTCGGTGCACGTGCCGAAGTGACGCGCTCGCCTCGGCCCTCACACAGCGCGAAGCCCGTGGAACGGCCACCGGCAAAGAACGCGCAATCGGAGCCGAGGGCCGCGAGCGCTTCCGTCCCATTCTCGAGCTCGATTCCGAGTGCCGCGCTTGCCGCGAACCAGGCCGCGGCGGCGTCCGAGCTCCCTCCGCCGAGCCCGGCGCGGCTCGGGATCCGCTTGTCGAGGACGAGATCGACGCCGTCGCGGTCGCCGAGCAGCCCGCCCTCGCGCCCTGCGGCCAGGGCCGCGCTGGCGGCGCGAAAGGCCAGGTTGCGCTCGTCGACCGGAACGTCCGCGCTGGCCTGCTCCCCGGACAGGCTGAGCGTCACCCTCCCGATCGAGTTCGCGCGCGCTTCGATGTGGTCGCAGCGATCGAGCGCGAGCATCCACGTGCGGATGTCGTGGAAACCGTCCGCGCGGCGGCCGAGCACCTCGAGCCGGAGGTTCACCTTGGCCGGCGCGAGCGCCCGTACGAGAGTCGGGCGGCTCATCGCTCGTGCAGGAGCATGTTGTCGATCAGCCGCACCGAAGCTACGCGCGCGGCGACGAGGGCTACGGCCCGATCGAGCCGGCCGGTCGGCTCTTCGCGCGTCCACGTCTCCGGATCGCGCACCGTGGCGTATTCCACCGCGACGGCTGCCGAAGCGAGCACGTCGCGCATCGCCGCCGAGAGGGCACGCGCCTCCCGCGCGCCGCGGCGCCACGCGTCGCGCGCGGCCTCGAGCGAGCGCGAGAGCGCCGTCGCCGTCTGCCGATCCTTCGGCGAGAGCAGTCGATTGCGCGAGCTCATCGCGAGCCCGCTCGGTTCGCGGACCGTCGGGCAGACGACGATCTTCGGAAAGCCGAGCTCTCGCGCCAGGTCGCGCACGACGAGCGTCTGCTGGAAGTCCTTCTGCCCGAAGTAGGCCCGGTCTGGAATCACGAGCTCGAACAGTCTCGCGACGATCGTCGCGACCCCGGCGAAGTGTCCCGGGCGCAGGTCGCCTTCGAGTCCGAGGGCGCGCGGGCCCGGGTCGTGGAGCGACGCCTTCGGGAACGCACCCGGAGCCGCATAAGACTCGGGAAAGAACTGCGCCAGAGTTCCCGTGAACACCATCGAACAGCCGACTTCCTCGAGCATCCGCGCGTCGCCTTCGAAATCGCGCGGGTAGCGCTCGAAGTCGCGTTTTTCGTCGAACTGCAACGGATTCACGAACGCGCTCGCGCATACGGAATCGTTCTCGGCGAGCGCCGTCTTCGCGAGCGCGAGGTGACCGGCGTGGAGGGCCCCCATGGTCGGAACGAATCCGAGGGTCTGGCCTTCCCCGCGCACACGTGCGCACCACGCACGCGCTTCCGACGGATCACGGCACAGGTGGATCATCGGCTGGGATGCATGGGCGTGCGGACGAGGTCGGCCAGGGTCTCGCGCACCGTGCGGCCGGAAGCGAGGACGAGGTCGGGAGCGATCTCCGCGAGCGGCGCGAGAACGAATCCCCGCTCCTCCATCCGCGGATGCGGCACGCGGAGGCTCGGCTCGGCGATGCGCTGATCACCGTAGACGAGCAGGTCGATGTCCAGCGTCCTCGGTTCGTCGCGGATCCCCGGGCTGCGCTTCCGGCCGTGCGTGCGTTCGATCGCCAAGAGCGCCTCGAGCAGCTCGCGGGCCGTGAGCTCCGTGTCGAGAAGCAGGGCGCCGTTCAGATACGTCGGAGATCCTTCCGGTCCGCCGACGGGTGCGGTCTCGATCCAGTCCGAGACGGCGAGTACGCGCACGCCCGCGAGCCTGCGCAACTCGCGAACGGCGGACTCGAGGTGCCGCGCGCGATCCCCGAGATTGCTGCCCAGCGCGACGGCCGCGCGGGTCGAGGTCCGCTCCCGGCCCACTCTCGGATCAGGCTGCTTCGGCTTCATCGGTCGGTCCGCCGTGCGTCTCCTTGCTCCGCGAGGTGAACTGCCGCACGAGGCCCACGACGACGTAGCCGTTGAAGACGACGAACACCGCCAGCACCGGAGCGACGAACAAGCAGAAGGCGCTGAACACGACGCCGACCAGCGTCACGAACTGTCCGCGGCCCGTGATCGCGGAGAACATGTGGACGTACCTCACGCGGCTGACCATGAGGAGGCCCAGCACGGGGAGGAGGAGTCCGAGGGCCGGAAGGAAGAAAAAGAGGAAGGGACTCTGATCGATCTGCGGGAACCAGCGCAGGATCGCGCCGAGCGGGGTCAAGCTTCCATCCCAGTGCTCGATCGCCGGGTTGCGCAGCGAGAGGTACATGAGCAAGGTCGCGCACACGGCTCCCGCCGCCGCGGGCGAGGGCAGACCCTTGAACTCGCGGTGCGCGGACGCGTCCGGATCGGTCTCGAGGTTGAAGCGCGCCAGGCGCAGGATCGCCATCACGCTGAACACCGCCGCGGCGACGAAGTGCACGCGCGGGTTGTCCCAGGGATTTCCCCAGGAATCGTACAGCGGCCCCTCGTGCTCGATGAGGACCTTGACCAGCACCGCCGGCGCGAGGCCGAACGTGATCATGTCCGAGAAGGAATCGAGCTGCGCCCCGAAGCTCGAGGCGCCGCCGACCATCCGAGCCACCTTCCCGTCGACGGCGTCGAAGAGCATCCCCAGGAAGACGAGCCAGCAGGCCGTCGCGATCTTGCTGTAGAAGTCGGGGGCCTCCGCGCGAGAGAAGGCCAGGGCGTCGATGCCCTTCATGAGGGCGAGGAGCCCGCAGAAAGTGTTGGCGAGCGTCAGGAGGTTGGGGAGGAGGTGGATCCTTCTCAAAGCGGCGTCTCCGGCCGGGATTCCGCGGACGCGCATCGGCCGGGTCCCAGGATACCCATTTTCCTTCGGACTCCCGCCTGTGCGATCCCCGAGTATTCCCCCGCCCCGCCGCGGCCCGTAGGATCGCCACCCGATGAGCGCCATCGTCCACGTCCAAGGCCGCGAGATCTTGGACTCGCGCGGCAATCCGACCGTGGAAGTCGAGGTCCAACTCGAGAGCGGAGCCGCGGGCACCGCGGCCGTCCCCTCGGGAGCGAGCACCGGAGCGCACGAAGCGCACGAGCTGCGCGACGGAGGCAAGCGCTACGGTGGCAAGGGAGTGCGCAAGGCGGTCGAGAACGTGGACGTCGAGATCGCGCGCGCGCTCGCCGGCCTCGACGGACTCGATCAGGCCGGAGTCGATCGCGCGATGATCGAGCTCGACCGGACGCCGAACAAGAAACGCCTGGGAGCCAACGCGATCCTGGGGGTCTCCCTGGCCGTCGCCAAGGCGGCGGCCGAGGAGTGCGGGCTGCCCCTCTACCGCTACATCGGCGGCGCCGCCGCGAACCTCCTTCCGGTGCCGATGTTGAACATCCTGAACGGAGGCGTGCACGCCGACAACAACGTCGACCTTCAGGAGTTCATGGTGATGCCCTTCGGCGCGAAAACCTTCGCCGAGGCGCTCCGGATGGGCGCGGAAACGTTCCACGCTCTCAAGTCGGTGTGCCGGGAGCGCGGGCTCGCGACCGCGGTCGGCGACGAGGGCGGCATCGCTCCCAACCTCGCTTCCGACGAGCAGGCGATCGAGCTCATCCTCACGGCCGTCGAGAAGGTCGGCCTCACCGCGGGGAAGGACGTGAAGCTCGCCATCGACGCCGCTGCGACGGAGCTCTACGCCGACGGACGGTACGAGATCGGCGGGAAGAAGAAGTCGTCGGCCGAGATGGTCGCCTGGTACCGGGAACTGGTCGAGCGCTACCCGATCTTCAGCATCGAGGACGGCCTCTCCGAGGACGACTGGGAGGGCTGGCGAGCCCTGACGGCGGCCTTCTCCACGGGGGACGGCGGCCGCGCCGGCCTGCAGATCGTCGGCGACGACCTCTTCGTCACGAACACGGCGCGCCTGGCCGAGGGGATCGAGAAGAAGGCCGGCAACGCGATCTTGATCAAGGTGAACCAGATCGGCACGCTCACCGAGACCCTGGCCACGATCCGCATGGCGCATCAAAACGGCTACCGCTGCGTCGTCAGCCACCGATCCGGAGAGACGGAGGACACGACCATCGCCGATCTCGCGATCGCGTCGCGAAGTACAACCGCCTCCTTCGGATCGAGGTGGATCTCGGGATCGAGGCCCGCTATGCAGGGCTCGACTTCGCCTGAGATGGACCCCTCGAAACGAGTCGCGGAGTCCGGAGCGCGCGCCGCGCGGACGTCGTTCCGGAAGGCACCCAGCCTGGTCTCGCGCGTCGCCTATTGGAGCCCGGTCCTCGTCTGCATGGTGCTCTTCGCGCAGGTTTCGTTCCTGGGCTTGCGCCCGGCGGTGTGCGAGCGGAGACGGCTCGCGGAAGCCGAGGTCCTGATGGAGACGCGCCACGCTCAAGACCTGGCGCTGCACGACGCGGCTGCGACCGGGCTCCGAGCGCGCAGCGATGCGATCTTCCTCGAGCGACAGCGACGCCAGCGCCTCCACGGGCCGGTCCTCGCGAGAGACTAGCGCGAGCACTTTGCAGGCGACCTCCGACGCGCGCCTTCTGCGGCGCTTCGCCGCGCCGGTGATCTTCGTCCTCGCAACCTGCGCTTCGGCGGATCGGCCGCGCGCACAGGGGATCCAGGGGGAAGGACCTCTGGGGAACGACGCCTTCCTGCCCGTCTCTGCGAGCGCGGCGAAGGATCTCGCCGCGGGCGACGAGGCGTTCTCGAAGAAGGGCGGCGAGGTCGCGGCGATCCGCGCGGCCGCTTTCGAAGCCTGGCTCCGCGCCCTCTCGGTCGCGGAGAACGGAGACTGCGCTTCTCGATCGGACCGCGCCACGGAGTCGATCGACTCCGCGGTCCGGCGCAGGGTCCGCGCCGCGGGCGACGAGGCGACGTCGGCGTGGCGCAGCCGATTCGATGCGGTCGCGGCCTCTGCGCTCGGCGCGGCCGGCTCGGACGCGACGGCGCTCGAGCGCGTCGCGCGCGGATTTCCCCTGACGCGCGCCGCTGCGCGCGCCGAGCTCGCGCTGGCCGACCTCGCGCACGAATCCGGGGAGACGCTCGTCGCGGCCACTTGGCTCGATCGCGCCCGGGCCGACGGCGATCCCAAGGACACGGAGCTCGGTGCGGCGATCGCGCGCCGTGCGGCGGCATCCGCCTCCCCGGCCTCGACGGATCTCGAGCCCTCGTGGCGCCACGCGAGCCATCTCACCCTCGAGTCCCAGATCGTGCTCGAAGGCTCGGCAACCGGGCGTACGGGCATCGCGCCGGGGATCGCTCTTCTCCCCGGCGGACGCGTGTGCGTCCAGTGCGCGGAGAACGTGCACTTCGTCGCCCCCGACGGACGCGTCCGCAGCGTCGACCTCGGCGAGATGACCCGAGCCCACGGCTGGACTTGGCTCCCTCCGTTCGTGGACCGCGGAGAGCGATGGCCGCTCCTCCCGGCCACGGACGGCGCGAGCGACGGGCGGATCGTGGTCGTCGCCGGTCGCGCGGCGGCGACGCGCGGCAACGCCCTGCTCGCGATCGATGCGAGCCAGGCCCGTTCCGAACCGGCGCTCGCGTGGGGCTACTCGGACGCCGGTTTCCTGGGCGAGGACGGGAATACACTGAAGAACGAAGAGCTCATCGGACCTGGACTCTGGGAGTTCGAGCCCGGTCCGCTCGTCGTGGGCGGAACGGTGCTCGTCCAGGCGCACCAGTGGACTTCCGAGGGCGGGGAGCCGGCGTCCGTCGACGAGCGCGCGGTGCGGGCCTGGTGTCTCGCTCTCGATCTCGAGAGCGGGCGTCCGCGTTGGAAGCGCTTGCTCGCGGTCGGAGCGAGCGGGAAGGGACGGCTGCAAGGGGCGCGCGGATTCGCCCATCCGGCCCAACCGCTCGCTCTCCTCGGCGGCCAAGCCCTCGTCGGGACCGGAATCGGCGTCGGCGCGCGAGTCGATCTGTGCGACGGGCGCGTCGTCGCCGCGTGGAAATTCCGGCGCGCACCCGAGGGATCCGGGAGGTGGAGCCTCGGTCCTCCGCTCGTCGGCACGGGGATCACCTGGGCTCCGCCGGACTCGGATCGGATGTACTTCCTGCGCCGGGACGTCGGCGGAATCGATGGCGTCCCAGGTCCCCTGGGCGTCCGAGAGATCGGGGACGACGTCGCGCCGATCGCGGCGTGCGGGGGCGACCTGATCCTGCTCTCGCGAGCGGATGGCCGGACGACGGTGGCGCGTCTCGCTCCCGCGAGCGGCGGGCGCGTCGATTCGGTCGAGCTCCCGACGGGCGAACGCTTCGCTCCGTGCGGACTGGCTTGCGAGTCCCGGGTCGTCGTCGCGGGAGATCGCGCGGCCTACCTGTTCGACCTCGAGCGCGACGTCGGCCTCCTCGATCTCGCGCCCCTGCCCGGTCGGGAAGAAGGGCCCGAGGGCGCGATCGCGGCGCGCGGAGATCGCATCTACATCGCCGGCGAACGACGGTTGTGGATCCTGAAGGTCCGTTGAGGGCGACGCGCGCGCCGGCGGCGGCGCGCTCGTCCAGCGGAGACGATCGAGCGTGATAGGGTAGTCGAGCCGACGGGGGTTTCGGACCTTCGCCGCCCTCCCCATCTACATGTACCCGTTGTGTTCGGATCCTGGCTTCGGCTGGCTCCACGGCGTAGGCCGTCCGCTCCGCGGCCTCCCGTGCGGGGAGGATTCCGGATCCGCGACCGTCCCTAGCCGCCGGCACACTCTAAATATGGAAGGGCCCCAGGTGCCCCGGGCACGTGGACCCGATAGAAGGACTCTGCGGTCCCAGGGCTCCGAGCCGATCGGCTCGGGAGCCACGGCCCACCCACAAGGAACGACCCCATGATCGAAGCCTCCCTGGAACGCCTGCGCGCCGTGCACGCGCAGATGAAGAGCGAACTGCACCGCGTGATCGTCGGACAGGACGAGGTCATCGACGAACTGCTGCTCGCCGTCCTCACGCGCGGGCACTGTCTCCTGGTGGGCGTGCCGGGACTGGCGAAGACCCTGCTCGTCTCGAGCTTGGCCAAGACGCTCGATCTCTCCTTCAATCGGATCCAGTTCACGCCCGACCTGATGCCCTCGGACATCACCGGAACCGAGCTCTTGCAGATCGATCCGGCGACGAACGCGCGCACGTTCCGGTTCGCACCCGGACCGCTGTTCGCGAACGTCGTCCTGGCGGACGAGATCAACCGCACGCCTCCGAAGACGCAGGCCGCGCTCCTCGAGGCCATGTTCGAGCGTCAGGTGAGCTCCGCCGGCAAGCGTCACCTCCTCCCCGATCCCTTCTTCGTGCTCGCCACACAGAACCCGATCGAGCAAGAGGGCACCTATCCGCTGCCCGAAGCCCAGCTCGACCGCTTCATGTTCATGGTGCACGTCGGCTATCCGACGGCGGACGACGAACGCGAGATCCTGCGGCGCACGACCGGCGGCGAATCTGCGGTGACGACCAAAGTCGTGAGCGCCGCGGATCTGCTCGAGGCCCAGCAGACCGTGCGCGCGATCGAAATCTCCGACCACGTGCTCGACTACGTCATGGCGTTGACGCGGGGCACGCGCGTGCGCTCGGAGAGCGCGCTCTCGTTCCTGCGCGAGTGGGTCACGTGGGGAGCCGGTCCGCGCGCGTCCCAATACCTCGTCCTCGGCGCCAAGGCCCACGCCGCCCTGGCGGGTCGTCGCCACGTCGCGATCGAGGACGTCCAGGCCGTGGCGCACCCGGTCATGCGGCATCGCATCGTCACGAATTTCTCGGCGGCGGCAGAGGGAATCACCTCCGACACGATCATCGATCGACTGTTGCAGGAGGTCGTCCCGGGCGCCTCCGTCGGAGTCGGCGTGCCCGGTGTTCCGCAGGCGACCCGCTCGGGATCCGCGCGTTAGCGCCGCGGTTCGGCTTCGATGCCCGGTGCCGTGAAGAGCCTCGACCCGGCCGTCCTCGACCGGCTCTCCAGCCTGTCGCTGGTGGCGCGCACGGTCGTCGAGGGTTTCATGGCGGGACAACACCGTTCGTTGCACCTCGGCAGCTCCGTCGAGTTCGCGCAACACCGCGAGTACGTGCTCGGCGACGAGCTCCGGCGCGTCGACTGGCGCGTCTTCGGCCGCTCCGACCGCCTCGTCGTGAAGCAGTTCGTCGAGGAGGAGAACCTCGTCTGCCATCTGCTGCTCGACGCCAGCGAATCGATGGCCTACGGGTCGCTGCCTTAGCCGGGACACGGCCGGGCTCGTCGTGTTCGACGAGGCCTATCGCGCGAAGGTGCCGCCCGGGAACGGCGCGGTGCAGAGGAAGAGCATCCTCGACGTCCTCGAAGCCACCGAAGCGGCCGGGCGAACGAGCGTCGGCTCCGTGCTCAAGTGGGTCGCTCCGAAGCTCAAGCGTCGCGGGCTCGTCTGCATCTTCTCGGACTTCTTCGACGATCCGAAGGAGATCCTCGCTGGCGTGCGACTCCTCCGTTCCGGTGGTCACGAGCCGATCCTGTTCCAGATCCTCGACCCGCAGGAGGTCACGTTCGACTTCGAGAGCATGCTCAAGCTCGAGGGTCTCGAGGAGGCGGGGATCCACAAGATCGATCCGCGCGCGATCCGCGGTGCCTATCTGGAGGAGATCGGCCGCCACAACACCGAGCTCGCGCGCGCCGCGCGCGCCTTGTCGGTCGATTTCGTGCCGATCCAGACCTCGACTCCGCTCGAGGCGGCTCTCTCGACCTACCTCGCGCACCGGATGGCGCGCGCGCGCGGAGGGAGGCGCTAGCGTGGTGCCGTTCACGACGGCGATCGGGCCGCTGGGCGCCTTGAGCCCAGGCCTTTGGATCGGCGGCTTCGTGAATCCGGCCCTGCTCGCCGGGCTCGGACTCGCCGCGGTGCCGATCGCGATCCACCTGCTGAATCGCCAGCGCCATCGACCGATGCCGTGGGCGGCGATGCGCTTCGTGCTCGCCGCGTTCCGTCGGACGAGACGCCGCGTCCAGCTCGAGAACCTGCTGCTCCTCTTGCTGCGCACCGCGGCGGTCGCGTTCCTCGCCCTGGCGATCGCGAGACCCTTCGCCGGCGAGAAGAGTCCGCTCTCGCGCCTGACGGAGAGCCGCCGCGATCTCGCCCTGATCCTCGATGGATCGGCCTCGACCGGCTACCGCGGCGGCGTGGACTCCGTGTTCGAGCGCGAGGTCGCTCGCGCGCGGGAGATCTTGCGAGGCCTCGACGGCGCCCGCGGGGATCGCGTGCACATGGTGCTCGCCGGTGCGTTCCCACGCCTCCTCTCCTGGTCGAACCCGTCCGAAGCGCTGTCGATGCTCGACGCCCTGGCTGCGCCGACCGACGAGCCTCTCGACCTGGCCGCCGCCCTCTCGGAGGTGCTCAAGTCGTCGGGTGAGAGCGCGGCCGGCGGGCCGAGCTCGGCGCTCGAGATCCGCTTGCTGACCGACCTGCAGCGCCGGTCCTTCGTCCCGCCCGAGCCCGCGGGGACCGACGCCGCGGCCAAGGAATCGAAGCCCGTGCGCCCGGCGCTGTTCGAGATCCTCGACGGGATCTCGCAGGTCGGCTCGCGCGTCCTCGTCGAGGACCTGGGTCCGTCCGAACCCGTCCCGGCGAACCTCGGCATCGCGAGCGTCGGCACGAGCCGCCCGCCCGTCGCCCCCGGCCTCCCCTGCGAGATCCGGGTCGAGGTGCAGAACCACGGTCCGAGCGCTCGCCACGGCGCGCGTGTCACGCTCGCAGTCGACGGCGAGAACCAGTCCGCGCAGGTCGTCGACGTCCCGTCGCGCGGCCGCGCCGAGGCGGTGTTCTCCCTTTCGTTCAAGACCTCCGGCGAGCACGTGCTCGAAGCACGGCTCGAAGGCGATCGACTGGCGGTCGACGACACGCGCTTCGAGATCGTCGACGTCCCGCCACCGCTGCGCGTCCTCCTCGTCGACGGAGCGCCGGCCGCGGCGATCGAAGAGGACGAGATCGGCTATCTGCGCGCGGTGCTCGAGCCTCCCGTCGACGACGGCGGACCGGCGGAGCTCTCCGCGTCGCACCCTTTCGATCCGCGCACGACCACGCCGGAATCGCTCTCGACCGGCGAAGTCCAGTTCGAGGACTTCGACGCGATCTGGCTCGCGAACGTCGAGAACCTTCCTCCGGCGGTCGTCGAGAGGCTCGAGCGCGCCGTCGCGGCCGGGCGGGCGTTGATCGTGAGCCTGGGCGACCGTGTCACGCCCGAAGCCTACGACTCGCGACTGTGGCGCGCGGACGGCTCGGGACTCCTGCCGGCCGAAGTCCTGCGGCGGACGGCGGTGCCCTCGCGACGCGAGGGTTACTTCCGTGTGGCGAGCTTCGACGCGCTGTGTCCGGCCCTCTCTTTCTTCGCCGACGAGCGCTGGAAGCCGCTCTTGACGGAGGTGCCGATCTACGAGTTCTTCGCCACGCGGGCCGGGACGGGCACGCGCACGCTGGCGAGCCTCGACGATCCCGGCTCCCACGCGCTGCTCCTCGAGCGCGCTTTCGATCGCGGCCGCGTGCTGCTGTGGACCACGACGATCGACAACGCCTGGACGAGACTCCCCGACTCACCGCGCACGCTGATTCCGCTCGCGCACGAGCTGCTCCGGTACGCCGCGCGGTCCAGCGCGCCCACGCGCAACCTCGCTCCCGGCGAGCCGCTCGTCGCCGAGGTCGCGAGCTTCCCTCGCAATCTCGCGCTCACGCGGCCGGACGGATCGCGCATGCCTCTCGACGGCGTGGCCCAGGAGCTCGCGGACGGCCGCTGGCGACTGCCGGTGATCCCCGGGAAAGACACCGAGCGGGCGGGGCTCTACCGGATCGAGATGGAGACCGGCGGCTCGCGCGCCGGCACGACCGCCTTCGCCGTGCGGATCGATGCGAGCGAGGGAGATCTCGAGCGTCTCCAGCCCGAGGAGCTCGCGAGCTTGCATCCGGCTCTCGTCCCCGTCACGACCGGCGAGAGCGAAACGGGGGGTGTGGATCCGCGCGCCTTGCAGCGCGCATCGCACTGGCTTGTCTCGCGGCTCTGGTTCTGGAGAGCCTGTGGGCGGCGTGGATCGGTCGCAGGAGGAGCGCGTGAGCTCCCTGTTCGCGGCTCTGGGGATGCTCGCGCCGAATCTGTCCGACGCAGCCGCCGAGGTCCAACGCACCGGGACCCGCGAGAGCTTCCGCCTCCTCGACGCGCCGGAGCCGTGGATCGTCGTCCTCGTCGTCCTGCCGATCTGCGCCGGCCTCGCCTGGCTCGTCTACGCACGCGAGTCGGTGTCCCCCAAGACCCGAGCGGTCCTGACGGGTCTCCGGTTCACGGTGCTGCTGCTCCTCCTCGCGGTCCTGTTCCGGCCCGTCTTCGTCCGCCGACGCGAGGAGATCCGGCCGGCCGAAGTGCTCGTGCTCGTCGACGACTCGGCCAGCATGCGTCGGGTCGACGCCTATGCGTCCGACGAATCGACGCGGAAGACCCTGGCCTCGCTCACGGGCCGCCCGGCCGAAGGCTGCACGCGCCTCGAGCTCGCCGCGGCCGCCGTGCGCGCGAAGCTCCTGCCGACTCTCTCGCAGCGCGGCTACGTCTCGCGCCTGTTCCGTTTCTCCGAGCGCCTCGATCCGCTCCCCGAAGCGGCTCTCACTGCCGGAGCGACCTCGCCCGGCTCCGCCAGTTCGACGGTCAATTCAACGTCCGGGGCAGCGTCCGGGTCGGCGGCCGGGCTCTCGGGACGCGGCGCCGCGACGCACATCGGGTCCGCGCTGGCGTCGGCGCTCTCGGGGCAGCGCGGGCGGAACGTCACCGACGTCGTGATCCTCTCCGACGGACGGAACAACGGTGGCACCCAACCGCTCGAAGCCGCGCGCGTCGCAGCCGCCGCCGGGATCCCGGTGCACACGCTCGTCGTCGGCGACACGCGCCCCGAGCGCAACGTGGTCGTCGAAATCGCCGAGGCGCCGCCGAGCGTGCTCGAAGGAGACGAGATCGAGATCACCGCCCGCGTCTCGGCGCGCGGCACGCAGGGGATCCCGCGCGCGCGGGTGATCCTGGAGGAGGTCGATCCGGCCGGAGGCGCGAGCGCGAGGCCGAGACCGCTCGCCGATGACGAGGTCGAGCTCACCGAGGCGGGCGTGCGCGTCGTGCTGCTCGCGCCACCCGCTCCGCCAGACTCGCGGGCGATCGAGCGCCGCTTCCGCGTCAGCGTCCCTCCGATCGAGGGCGAGACGTTGCGCGACGACAACGCGGTCGAAGTCGGCGTGCACGTCGCGCCGGAGAAGATCCGCGTGCTCTACGTCGACGCCTACCCGCGCTACGAATACCGCTACCTCCACACGTTGCTCCAGCGCTCCGACATCAATCTCTCGACGCAGTCGTTCCTCCTCTCCGCGACGCCGGATTTCCCGCAGGAATCGAGCCGCGACCTGCCCGCGCTCACCGCGGTACCGGTCTCCCGCAAGGAGCTGCTCGACCACTACGACGTCGTGATCCTCGGCGACGTGAACCCCTACTCGATCTCGCCCGATCCGGCGCGCTGCGAAGAGTTCATGGCCTCGCTCCACGAGTTCGTCGAACGCGGTGGCGGGCTCATGCTGATCGCCGGCGAGTACGACGACCCGCGCTCCTTCGTCGGCACTCCGCTCGAGGAGCTCCTGCCCGTCGTCGTCGACGCCACCGCGGGTGCCGGCATCGAAGGCACCCTGACGCGGACCTGGCACGCGCGACTCGAGGATCCCGCGAATCCCCACGAGGTCGTGCGACTGCTGCCCGACGAGCGCACGAACCGAGCCCTGTGGGAGGACGAGGGCGGCCTGTCCGGATTCTATTGGTACAGCCCCGTGCTCCGCGCAAAGCCCGGAGCGCAGGTGCTCTTGCGCCACCCCGAGGACGGCAACGCGAGCGGACGCTACCCGCTGCTCGTCGCGGGTTGGTTCCCCGCCGGGCGCATCCTGTTCGTCGGCTTCGACGAAACCTGGCGCTGGCAATACCGCTTCGGCACGCGCTACCACGAGCGCTTCTGGCGCAACGCCGTCCGCTGGGTCGCGCTGTCGCGCCTCCGGAACGGCGACCGCCGCGTCCAGATCGACGCGCTCAAGGCCCGCTACGATCTCGACGAGCGCGTGACGATCGAGGCGCGCATCCTCGACCAGGACTACAAGCCCTCGGAGCTTCCCGAAGAGACCGCTCGCCTGACG
>WNFM01004966.1_pt1 | contig 15629 bp, 17 predicted proteins | sample 5400271 | NCBI WGS metagenome assembly WNFM01 (sample SAMN13153352, study PRJNA577476) | soil metagenome | isolation source: 60 cm saprolite on Douglas fir-dominated hillslope | place: USA:California | collected 2013-09-17
GAAGCAAGCAGGGCGGAGCCGGCCGAGACGCGCTAACATCGGCGCGCCAAACTTGGGGGAGATTGAAATGCGCATCCGCGTGAGCGGCCTACCGCTGGCAATGCTGTTCTGCGTGAACGCAGCCTTCGCGCAGCCACTGCTCGTGACCGAGAAGAAGTTTTTCACCCTACCGCAATACACGACGCAGGGCGGCAAGACCATCAAGAATGTGCGCGTAGGCTACGAGACCTACGGCAAGCTGAACGCCGCTGGCACAAACGTCGTGTTCGTCCCGCACTTTTTTTCCGGAACCTCGCATGCCGCCGGCCGCTACAAAGCCGATGAAAAGGCAGCCGGCTATTGGGACGCGATCATCGGTCCCGGGAAGGCGATCGATACCGACAAGTACTTCGTGGTGAGCGCGGATACTCTGGTCAATCTCAACGTAAAGAGTCCGATGGTGGGCACCAGCGGGCCGGCGACGATCAACCCGGATACTGGCAAGCCATACGGGTCGACCTTTCCGGTGGTTTCCATCGCCGACTTCGTGCGGGTGCACAAGGCGCTCCTCGACTCGCTCGGCGTGAAGAAGCTCGCGGCCGCGGCGGGCGCATCGATGGGCTCGCTTCAAGCGATGCAGTGGGCCGCCGAGGATCCGGGCTATGTGGAGCGCGTTATCCACGTGATTGGACCCGGGCTCGATGTGCATTCAAGCTCGATCCGAACTGGAAAGGCGGCGACTACTACGGCGGAGCAGAGCCGAAAGAGGGGCTTGCGCAGGCCTTGACCGTGGTGAGCGTCACGACGCTGCATTTCGGCTGGGCCGAGAAGGTGCATGGCTATAAGTGGGCTGCCGAAGGAAAGAATCCGGCCGATGCGATGGGCAACCTGTTCGCCATCGAGGATTCGCTGCAGAAGTCCGGCGAGGCACGCGCGGCCGCATCCGATGCCGGCCATTTCGTTTGGCTGGTGAAGGCGAACCAGCTCTACAACCTGGAAAAGGAGCAGGCGCGCATCAAGGCCAAGGTCCTTTTCCTGCCGGCGAAGACGGATCTGCTATTTCCGCCCGAGCTCGCGCGCCGCTGGGCGGACAAGCTACGGGCGCAGGGCAACGCGGTCGAGCTCTACGAGATCGACGGCACGAGCGGCCACCTCGACGGCATCTTCTCGATCGCCAAGGTCGGCGATCAGATCCGCGCGTTCATGAGCAAGTAAGCTACTCCGCGCGGGCTGGCGGCTTCGGTCGGCGTCCGACCGTCACCGTGGCATCGACCTCCTGGCCCTGCCGCTTGAGCCTCACCTTGGCCGACTGTCCGGGGGCGAGCGCTGCGATGAGGTTGAGCATTCCCGCCGGGTCGGCGACGGGCCGGCCCTGCACCTCGAGCAGCACGTCGCCCGGCTTGACGCCCGCCTTGTCGGCCGGTCCGCCGCGCAGCACGCCGGCGATGAGGGCGCCGCGCGTGCTGCCGAGCTTGAACGAGTCCGCGATCGCCGGCGAGAGCTCTTGCACTTCGACGCCGATCCAGCCGCGTGTCACGCTGCCGGACTTCACGATCTGATCGAGCACCATCTTGGCCGTCGACACGGGGATCGCGAAGCCGATGCCCATCGAGCCGCCCGAGCGCGAGAAGATGGCCGTGTTGATGCCGATCAGGTTGCCGCTTGCATCGATCAGCGCGCCGCCCGAGTTGCCCGGATTGATCGCGGCATCGGTCTGGATGAAATTCTCGAAGGTGTTGATGCCAAGGCCGGTGCGGCCGAGCGCGGAAATGATGCCGCTCGTCACGGTCTGGCCGACGCCGAACGGATTGCCGATGGCGAGCACCACATCGCCGACGCGCAGCGTCTCCGAGGCGCCGAAGCTGATCGCCGGCAGGTCTTCGGCGCTGACGCGCAGCACCGCGAGGTCGGTCTCCGGATCGTTGCCGACGACCTTGGCGAGGAGCTTCTTGCCGTCGGCGAGCGCGACCTCGATCTCGTCAGCGGCTTCGACGACATGATGGTTGGTGAGCACATAGCCGCTCGTGCTGACGATCACGCCGGAGCCGAGGCTCGATGCGCGCTGTGCCTCGTCGGGCAGCTGATCGCCGAAGAAACGGCGGAAGATCGGATCGTTGAGCAGCGGATGGCGCTGCGCGCGCACTTCCTTCGAGCTGAAGATGTTGACTACCGAGGGCGTCGCGCGCTGCACTGCATCTGCATAGGTGTTCGCTGCCGTCGCTGACCCAGCGGCACCGCTCGCCTGCACGATTGGCGCCGGCACGCCGGCGCGCAGCGGCAGCCATTCGGGTCGGAAAGTCGAGACTACGAAGAGCGTGGCCACGGCGACCGTCGTGGCCTGCGCGAAGATGAGCCAGAGGCGCAGCATCGGGGAGCGCCAAGTATACAAAAATCCCCTTGAAAACTAAGCGCTTACGCGCGAAATCGTGGACAAGCCCGAAGCGCATCGCTACAATCGCGGACTTTTGCGCCCTCCTATAAGAACGGCATCTTCATGAGCGATAACGAAAAAGTAAGCAAGACGCGGCGCAATCTGATCGTCGCGACCTCGGCCGTCGGCGGCGCCGCCGGTTTAGGTGCCGCCATACCCTTCGCCGCGAGCATGTGGCCATCGGAGCGCGCGCGCGCTGCCGGCGCGCCGGTCGAAGTCGATCTGTCGCGCATCGCGCCGGGCGAGCTCGGCGTGGTCGAATGGCGTGGCAAGCCGGTCTGGGTCCTGCGGCGCACGAAGGAAATGCTCGAGTCATTGAAAGCGGTCGAGCCGCGCCTGTCCGATCCCCAGTCGAAGGCTTCCGAGCAACCCAAATACGCCGAGAACGAATTCCGCTCGAAGAACCCGGAGCTGCTGGTGCTGGTCGGCGTGTGCACGCATCTGGGCTGCTCGCCGCAGGAAAAGAAGGCCGAAGCCAAGGCCGAGATGGGGGCTGACTGGCCCGGCGGCTTCTATTGCCCGTGCCATGGATCGAAGTTCGATCTCGCCGGCCGCGTGTTCAAGGGCTCGCCCGCGCCGATCAACCTGGAGGTGCCGCCTTACACGCTGGCGGACGGCAAGCTGGTCATCGGCGAAGACGAAAAAACCAAGGGGGCATAGGTGCTCGCTCGCACGCTAAATGGCTTGTGGCAGTGGTTCGATTCGCGCATGCCCTCGGCGCGCCAGGAATGGCTGAAGCACGCCGCCGCCTACTACGCGCCGAAGAACTTCAACTTCTGGTACTACTTCGGCTCGCTCGCGCTGCTCGTGCTGGTGATCCAGATCGTCTCGGGCATCTTCCTGACGATGAACTACAAGCCCGATGCGAACCTCGCCTTCGGCTCGGTCGAGTACATCATGCGCGACGTTCCGGGCGGCTGGATCATCCGCTACATCCATTCGACCGGCGCCTCCGCGTTCTTCATCGTCGTCTACCTGCACATGTTCCGTGCGCTGCTCTACGGCTCGCACAAGGCGCCGCGCGAGCTGGTCTGGGTGTTCGGCGTGCTGATCTACCTGACGCTGATGGGCGAGGCTTTCTTCGGCTACCTGCTGCCGTGGGGGCAGATGTCGTACTGGGGCGCGCAGGTGATCGTGAATCTCTTCGGCACGGTGCCGGTCATCGGGCCGGACCTGTCGCTCTGGATCCGCGGCGACTACGTCGTGTCGGACGCGACGCTCAACCGCTTTTTCGCGCTGCACGTGATCGCCTTCCCGCTGGTGCTGCTCGGCCTCGTGGTGACGCACCTTCTGGCGCTGCATGACGTCGGCTCGAACAACCCTGACGGCGTCGACATCAAGAAGGTGAAAGGCCCCGACGGCCACTATCTCGACGGCATTCCGTTCCATCCGTACTACACGGTCAAGGACCTCGTCGGCGCGGTGGTATTCATCGCCATCTTCTGCTTCGTGATGTTCTTCGTGCCGGAGATGGGCGGCTATTTCCTCGAGGCCAACAACTTCATCCCGGCCGATCCGCTGAAGACGCCGCTGCACATCGCGCCGGTGTGGTACTTCACGCCGTTCTACTCGATCCTGCGCGCCGTGCCGCCGCTTTTCCACTCGCAGTTCCCGGGCGTGCTGGCGATGGGCGTCGCCACCATGATCCTGTTCTTCCTGCCGTGGCTCGATCGCTCGCCGGTGAAATCGATCCGCTACCGCGGCACGCTGTACAAGTCGTGGCTCGCGACCTTCATCATCGTGTTCTTCGTCCTCGGCTATCTCGGCACCGAGCCGACCACCGTCTGGGGGCAGTTCGGCTTCGACGCCTTCTTCCTCGACACGAAGGACGTCGCCACCTGGGTGGCACGCGTCTGCTCGGTGATCTACTTCCTCTTCTTCTTCCTCATGCCCTGGTACACGGCGCGCGACAAGGTCCTGCCGGTGCCCGAGCGGGTGGTGTACGACCACTGACATGAAAAATATCCTCGTCTTCCTGCTCGCCGCGCCTCTCTTTGCCTTCGCCAGCGAAGGCGGCTATCGCCTCGATAGCTCGCCGCACGACCCGCGCGACATCGTCAGCCTGCAAGCCGGCGCGCGCATCTACATGAACTACTGCCTCGGCTGCCACGGCATGCAGTTCATGCGCTACGAGGGGCTGAAGGACATCGGCCTGACCGAAGCGCAGATCAAGGACAACCTGATGTTCACCGCCGACAAGGTCGGCGAGCCGATGAAGATCGCCTTCAATCCCAAGGAGGCGAAGGTCTGGTTCGGCGTCGCGCCGCCCGACCTTTCGGTCATCGCCCGCTCACGCGGCCCGGACTGGCTCTATACGTATCTGCGCACGTTCTACCGCGACCCGAAGACCGTCACCGGCTGGAACAACGCCGTCTTCCCGAATGTGGGCATGCCGCATGTGCTCTGGACGCTGCAGGGCCAGCGCGCGCTCGAGCTCGAGTCGCACAAGGAAGGCGGCCACGAGACGGTCGGACACAAATGGTCGGAGCTCACCAAGGGCACGCAGACGGCGGCTGAATATGACGCCACGGTGCGCGACCTGGTGAACTTCCTGGTCTACGCGGGCGAGCCCAACGGCATCAAGCGCCGGCCGATCGGCATCTTCGTGCTCTTCGGCCTGGCGATCGTGTTCGTGTTTGCCTATCTGCTCAAGAAGGAATACTGGAAAGACGTGAAGTAACCCGGGCGCTCGCCGCGCCCCAGGAGTCCGACTCAAACCATGATGCAACTCTACTCGGGCACCACGTGCCCATTCAGCCATCGCTGCCGCTTCGTGCTCTACGAGAAGGGCATGGATTTCCAGGTCATCGACGTGGATCTCTACAACAAGCCCGAGGACATCGCGGTGATGAACCCCTACAACCGGCTGCCGGTGCTGGTCGAGCGGGACCTCATCCTCTACGAGTCCAACATCATCAACGAGTACATCGACGAGCGCTTCCCGCACCCGCAGCTGATGCCGGCCGACCCGGTGATGCGCGCGCGTGCCCGCCTCATGCTGTTCAACATGGAGGTCGAGCTCTTCTCGCAGATCGAGGCGCTCGAATCCGGCAAGGAAAAGGCGGTGGAGCGCTCGCGCCAGCACGTCACCGACCGCCTGATCGAGCTCGCGCCGGTGTTCACCAAGACCAAGCACATGCTGGGCGACGACTTCACCATGCTGGATGTCGCGATTGCGCCGCTGCTCTGGCGGCTGGATCACTACGGCATCAAGCTCGGCAAGACCGCCGCGCCGCTCATGAAGTACGCCGAGCGCATCTTCTCGCGGCCGGCGTTCATCGAGGCGCTCACGCCCTCGGAAAAGGTGATGCGCAAGTAGGTGTAATGAAGGAGATTCCCACCAAGCCGTATGTTCTGCGCGCGCTTTTCGAGTGGTGCGTGGACAACGGCTACACGCCGCACCTCGCGGTGAAGGTCGATTCGCGCACCCAGGTGCCGCCTGAATACGTGAAAGGCGGCGAGATCACGCTGAACATCAGCCCGAACGCCGTGCACAAGCTGCAGATGGGCAACGAGCTGATCGAGTTCTCCGCGCGCTTCGGCGGCGTGGCGCGCCAGATTTCCGTGCCGATCACGAACGTGTATGCGCTCTACGCGCGCGAAACCGGCCACGGCATGACGTTCGATGTGGAGGGCGCAAAGCCCGGCGTGCAGACCAAGGGCGAGACCGAGTCCGTCTCCGCCAACACCCGGCCGCCCACGGCGCTCCCGGCGCCGACAACACCCGAGCCGCCGAAGAAGCCTGCCGGCGGCGGCAAGCCCACTCTCCGCCGCATCAAGTAGTAGTCTTTTAGACGGGCCGGCTTAGCTCAGTTGGTAGAGCAGCGGTTTTGTAAACCGTTGGTCGCGGGTTCGATTCCTGCAGCCGGCACCAGCCTGCTTCAAAACAAGAAGCAAAGTCCGCAGATCGGCGGCACTTTGCCATTCACAAAGATGAACACCAGCAAGGGCCGCACGGCAGACAGCTGCAAGAAGACATAGCTGCTATGCAGCGCGAACGCGATGAGCGCGCTGATACCAAAGAGGGCAACCCAAAGCGCCTTTGGAGAGAATTTCGCCTGCAGGAAGTTGATCAGCCGACACCGCCGTTGCTCATGCCGGCGCGGAGCCTACGCGAGTCTCCCGTCGGCCCGCGTGATAAACCGCACGAACACCCCAAATGAAAAAGGCCCGCGAGCTGCGGGCCTTCTTTCTCGGTGAAGCGAATTACATCGGCTTGATGTTCGCCGCTTGCAGGCCTTTCGGCCCCTTCTTCACTTCGAACTCGACCTTCTGGCCTTCCTTCAGCGTCTTGAAGCCGCTCATCTGGATCGCGGTGTGATGCGCGAACAGATCTTCGCCGCCCTCAGCCGGGGTGATAAAGCCGAAGCCTTTGGAGTCGTTGAACCACTTAACAGTGCCAGTTGCCATGATCTACTTCCTTTGATGTGCCGCGACGATTCCGGGCGCGACAAAGCCGGGCATGACGATCAAGGAGTGATTTGACTCGCTACGGACGACGCTGAATGCGACGGGTGAGGGGTGCAAATACGCTACCTTTGAATCACTGCGGGGCCAAGTATAGCACCCGCTCGCGCGGCGTCGACGGCCCGGTAGGGCTACAGAAGTCGGGTGGGCATAACATTTCGCCATGACCGATCTCGCCGACATCGTCACTTCCGCCTTCTGGCGCGTCAACCCGCCGGACGCGGATCCCCAGGAAACCCGCGAATGGCTCGACGCCTTCGACGCGCTGGTGCAATCTGAAGGTCGGGAGCGGGCGACGTTCCTGTTGCGCAAGCTGCTCGATCACGCCCGTGCGCGGCGCGTACCGCTGCCGCCGGTGCTGAATACGCCGTACAAGAATTCGATCGGGCTTGCCGAGCAGCCGCAATTTCCGGGAAACCTCGAAGTCGAGAGCCGGATTTCGGCGATCGTGCGCTGGAACGCGCTCGCCATGGTGGTGCGCGCCAACCGCGCATCGCCCGAGCTCGGCGGCCACATCGCGAGCTATGCATCGGCGGCGGATCTCTTCGAGGTCGGCTTCAACCATTTCTTCCGCGCCGATGATCTCGTCTATTTCCAGCCGCACTCGGCGCCGGGTGTCTATGCGCGTGCTTTCCTTGAGGGCCGGCTGCCTGAGGAGCGCCTCGCCCACTACCGGCAGGAGACCAGCGGCAAGGGCCTGAGCTCCTATTGCCATCCGTACCTGATGCCCGAGTTCTGGCAGTTCCCCACTGGCTCGATGGGCCTCGGGCCGCTCAACGCGGTCTACCAGGCGCGCTTCATGCGCTACCTCGAGCATCGCGCCATCCTGCAGACGGCCCGCCGCAAAGTCTGGGCGTTCGTCGGCGACGGCGAGATGGATGAGCCCGAATCGCTCGCCGGCCTCTCGCTCGCGGCGCGCGAAGGGCTCGACAACCTGATCTTCGTCGTCAACTGCAATCTGCAGCGGCTCGACGGCCCGGTGCGCGGCAACGGCTCCATCGTGCAGGAGCTCGAGGGGCTCTTCGCCGGCGCCGGCTGGAACGTGCTCAAGCTCCTCTGGGGCTCGGACTGGGACGCGCTCTTCGCCCGCGACCATGACGGCGTGCTCCTCAAGCGGCTGCATGAGACGGTCGACGGCGAGTTCCAGACTTACGCGGCCACCGACGGGCGCTTCAACCGGGAGCATTTCTTCAACAAGTACCCTGAGCTCACAGAGCTGATCGCCGGCATGAGTGACGACGATATCGACCGGTTGCGTCGCGGCGGCCACGATCCGCTGAAGATCTACGCGGCGTACCGAGGGGCGGCGGAGCACAAGGGCCAGCCGACGGTGATCCTCGCGCAGACGAAGAAGGGCTACGGCATGGGGCACTGGGGCCAGGGAAAGATGGGCACCCACCAGCAGAAGAAGCTGGACGACGAAGCACTGCGCGCGTTTCGCGACCGCTTTGCCGTGCCGCTCTCGGACGAAGACGTGGCACAGCTGCGCTTCCTCAATCCCGGCGCGGACAGCGCTGAGATGAAATACCTGCATGCGCGCCGCCAGGCCCTGGGCGGCTACCTGCCGACGCGGGTGACCACCGCGGCGAAGCTCGCCGTGCCGTCCCTGCAAATCGCCGCGCGCAACCAGTCGACCACCATGGCGTTCGTGCAGATCCTGTCGCAGCTCATGAAGGACGACGCCATCGGCAAGCAGGTCGTGCCGATCGTCGCCGACGAGGCGCGCACCTTCGGCATGCAGACGCTCTTTCGCCAGTTCGGCATCTACTCGTCGGTCGGACAACTCTACGACCCTGAAGACCAGGATGAGCTTCTGTACTACCGCGAGGCGAAGGACGGCCAGATCCTCGAGGAGGGGATCACCGAGGCGGGCGCGCTTTCATCGTGGCTCGCCGCGGCAACCTCCTATTCCGTGCACGCCACGCCGATGCTGCCGTTCTACATCTATTACTCGATCTTCGGCTTCCAGCGCGTGGGCGATCTCATCTGGGCCGCTGCCGACTCGCGCTCGCGGGGTTTCCTCGTCGGCGGCACGGCGGGACGCACGACGCTGGCGGGAGAGGGCTTGCAGCACCAGGACGGCGCCTCGCATCTCGCCGCGAGCACCATCCCCAACTGCCGCGCCTACGACCCGTGCTTCGGCCATGAGCTCGCGGCGATCATCGAGGACGGCGCGCGCCGCATGCTCGAGGCGCAGGAAGACGTCTTCTACTACGTCACCGTCGCCAACGAGAACTATCCGCACCCCGCGACGCCCGAAGGCGCGCGCGACGGAGTGCTGCGCGGCATGTACCGCCTGCGCGAGGGCGCTCAGGTGCAGCTGCTCGGCTCCGGCCCGATTCTGCGCGAGGTCATCGCCGCTGCCGAGCTGCTGCAGGCGGACTGGAATATCTCGGCCGCAGTGTGGAGCGTGACGTCGTTCACGGAGCTGCGCCGGGACGGCATGCGCGTCGAGCGTGAGCGGCGGCTGGGACGCAAGGCGACGAGCTGGGTCGAAGAATGCCTCACGCCGACGAAGGGGCCGATCGTGGCGGCGAGCGACTATGTGCGCGCCGTGGCCGACCTCATCCGGCCCTACGTGCCGCGTTCGTATACGGCGCTCGGCACCGACGGTTTCGGGCGCAGCGACACGCGCGCGGCGCTGCGCGCGTTCTTCGAAGTGGATGCGAAGCACATCGTGGTCGCCGCGCTCGCCGCGGTCGACGCAAAGCTAGCCGCCGCTGCGCTGGACCGGTATCACATCGACGCCGCGAGCCGGCCCCCCTGGGAGAGGTAGCGGCGAGTAGTCGGGGGTGGGCAGCGGCTTTTCCACCACGGGCTGCGCATTGCGCTCGCGCTCTTCGACGGCGCGCTCGTCGGGGCGTGCGGGCAGATGCTGCATATCGCGCCGCAGGTGCACGTCGCGCAATTCAGGACGGGCGAACTCGGCCGATTGCCGGTCGCGTTCGATGACTGCGCGTTGCACCGGATCCTGCTGCTGCGCCAGCGCGGCAAAAGGCGCGAGCACAACCATAAACGCCGCCAGCTTCACGCCGCCTCGGCGTCCATCCGCGCGCGCACTACGGCGGCGAAATCGAGGATCTCCTGGGCGAGCGCCACGCGATCGTCGATCGAGCGCATGATGGTCGGCAGCGCCACCACGTCGATGCCGAGCGAGCGCACGCGCTCGACCAGCGCGAGATCTTCGCTGTCCAGCACAAAGCCGTCGATGATGCGCCGGTACTCGCCGGCCACCGAGACGGCCGACAGCTCGCGGCCGAGCTCGCGCATCATCTTGGCGGCGGAGCCCTTGAGCGCGCGCTCGCCGATGATGGGCGTGACGGCGATCACCGGTGCGCCGCGCTTGAGCAGCAGCTCCTTCATGCCCTCGATCTCGAGGATCGGGCGGATGACGTGGTACGGGTTGGCCGGGCAGAGGATCACCGCCTCGAGGTCCTCCGCGTGCAGCGCCGCGATCACTTCATCGGGAATGCGGGCTTCAGAGGCGCCGGCATATTGGAAGCCGCGCACGGCCGGGTCGCAGCCGAGCTCCATGAAGTAATGCTGGAACGTCACCGCGCCTTCGTCGGTCTGCACGTAGGTGCGCACCTGATCGTCGCTCATCGGCAGAACGTGCGCCGAGATACTCAAGCTGCGGCAGAAGCTGAGCGTGACCTCGCTGAGCGTGCGCCCGCTGGCGAGCCCTTCCGCGCGCAGCAGCGCCGTGCCGAGCGCGCGATCGCCATGAATCGGGCGATCGGGGCCGCCAAGCGCCTTGAGCATGGCGTGCACTGCGTGCGTTTCGCCCTCGGGTTCCCAGCCGGCTTTCGCCGACGCGATGCCGGCGAGCGTATAGAGCATGGTGTCGAGGTCGGGCGAAAACGAGAGCCCGAGGTGCTCGTAGTCATCGCCGGTGTTGACGACCACGGTGAGCGCGGCGCCGCGCAGGCGATAGAGGCCGTCGGCGAGCTTCGCTCCTCCGATCTGCCCCGCTAGCGCAACGACGCTGCCCATGGGCCGATGCTAGCACCCTAGTTTCGCAGTACGAGGACCGTGCCGAGGATCACGACGAGCGCGCCGCCGAGCATCGCCGGAGTGATCGCCTCGCCGAGGAACAACGCGCCCCAGGCGAAGCCGAAGATCGGAATCAGGTAGGTCACCGTGAGAGCGCCGGTGGCGCCGATGTCGGCGATCAACCGAAAGTAGAGGACATAGGCAATCGCGCCGCAGACGAGGCCGAGCGCGAGCAGGGCGAGCGCGACCGGCAGTCCGGGCCACGCCGGCCGTATCGCGACGAGCAGCGGAGCGAGCAGCATGCCGCCGGAGAGGAGCGATCCGGCGGCCATGCCCTTCGAGCTGACTTGCTTCGCGCCGCGCATCACCACGCCGGTGAGTCCATAGCAGAATGCGGCGCCGAGGCCGGCGGCGACGGCAAGCCAGCGATCGCTCCCTTCGGCGCCGGAGACCAGCGCCACTCCGGCCACGCCGATCACCAGGCCAGCGATGCGGCCGACGGAAAGCCGCTCACGCAAGATGATGGCCGAGAGCAGTGCGCCCCACATGGGCGAAGTGGCATTGAGCACGACCAGCAGTCCTACCGTGAGATAGAGCGCGCCATAGCCAAACAGCAGGAACGGCAGCACGCAGTTCAAGACGCCGATCGCAAGGTAGTAACGCCACCAGCGTCGCCACTGCGCATCGAAGCCGGTCGCAGCGTAGTAGCCGGCGAGGGCGCCGCCGGCGATAAGCATGCGCACGTCGGCGGTGGCGAGCACGCCGAATGCCGGTGTCGCAATGCGGATGAAGAGAAACGAGGCGCCCCAGATCGCGGCCAGCGTGACAAGCCGTGCCGCGTCCGCACCTCTCATTTACGGCGCTTCTCGAGCTCCAGCAGGCGGCGCTTGACGGTCAGGCCCCAGGCGTAGCCGCCGAGCCCGCCGTCGGTGCGCACGGCGCGGTGGCAAGGAACGACGAGTGCCACGGGATTCGCGCCGCAGGCGCTGCCCACCGCGCGCACTGCGGCCGGCGCGCCGATCTCGCGCGCGATCTCGCCGTAGGTGCGCGTCTCGCCGCGCGGAATACGGCGCAGCGCTTCCCACACGCGGCGCTGGAATACGGTGCCGCGAATGTCGAGCGGCACGCGGGCAAGCGTGCCCGCGCCGGCGATGAACGCGCGGACTTTCCCTGCGATCTCCGGCATGGCTTCATCGAGCAGGTCGGCGGCATTGAACTCTTCGGCAAGGAGCGCTTTCAGCCGACGGCCATCGTTGCCGAGCTTTACGGCGCAGACGCCTTCGTCCGTCGAGGCAACGAGCACCGTACCGAGCGACGTGGCGAACGTGCAGAAGCGGATGCGTTGCCCCTTGCCACGCGCGCGATAGTGCTTCGCCTTCATGCCGAGGTGGCGCTTCTCGTAGAAGCGCGAGACCGAGCCGTAGCCGGCCTCGAACACCGCATCGGTGATGCGGCTGCCGTTTTGCAGCGAGGACTTCACCGCTTCCACGCGATGTGCATCCTGATAGTCGCGCGGCGAAACGCCGAACGCTTCCTTGAAACGCCGCTGGAGATGGAATGGGCTCGCAGCCACGGCCTGTGCCAGCTCGCCGAGCGTCACGCGCTCGCCGCGCCGCGCGTCGAGGTAGGCCTTTGCCTTCTGCAGGGTTTCCGTCATAGGACGCACTTTACGGCCAGCTTGCCTTCCATTCCATCCGGATTTTGCGCCTCGGTGGATAATCTCCGGCGCTATCGCCTTGAACCGCGCACTCTCAATTTCGGCTAGCCGCGCGAGCGCGCCGTGGTGGTTCGGGCTCGGCATCCTCGCCGCGGCGGCGCTGCTCCTCGCGCCGCCGCTCCCCGAGCCGGCGATGTTTCGCGTGTTCATCGACGAGCGCCCGTTCCTTGGCATACCCAGCTTCTGGAACGTCGTCTCCAACCTGCCCCTGCTCCTCGTCGGCACCTGGGGGGCTCTCGTCGTGGCGCGAGCAGGGGAGCGAGCCTTCACGGAGCCAGCCGAGAAATGGGCGTACGCCCTGTGCTTCGCCGCGGTGGGCTTCGCGGGCATCGGCTCGACCTATTTCCCCCTGGCGCCGGACGCCGACCGCCTGATGTGGGACCGTCTGCCGATCGCGCTCGGCTTCATGGCGTTGCTCGCCGGCGTGATTGCGGATCGGGTCAGCGTGCAAGCGGGCTGGCGCGCGCTGGCGCCGCTGCTCGTCGCCGGCGCGGCGAGCGTCTTCTACTGGCGCTGGAGCATGCTTCGCGGGACCGAGAACATCGTGCCCTACGCGATCGTGCAGTACGGCGCGCTCGCCGCGATCGTCATGCTCGGGGCGCTGCGCTCGCGCTACACGCGTGGCTTCGATCTCTTCGTCGTCGCAGCGATCTATGGCGCTGCGAAGATCGCCGAAATGCTCGACCGGCCGATCTACGCTCTGGGTGAGGTCCTAAGCGGACATACGTTGAAGCACGTGCTCGCCGCCGTGGCGATTTGGTGGCTCATACGCATGCTGCAACTCAGGCGGCCGCTCAGCCCGCCATCGTCAGGCCACCCGAGACGCTGATCACCTGCCCGGTGATGAACCCCGCCTCATCCGAGGCGAGGAAGGCGACCAGTCCCGGAATGTCGTCGGGCTGGCCGACGCGCTTCATGGGAATCGCCCGCACCAGCGCGTCGTAGACCTTCTGGCCCGCATCGCCTTCGCCGAGGAAGCCGCGCAGGATCGGCGTGTCGGTCGGACCGGGGCAGACGACGTTGACGGTGATGTTCTTGCGCGCGCCGCCTTTGCAGGCGGAATAGACCGACTCGCCGGAAGAGCCGACGCGGGCGGCGTCGGAAGAGATATTGACGATTCGGCCGCGGCCCTGCGCGATCATCCTCGGCAGCACGAGGTGGTGCATGTTCAGTGGACCGCGCAGGTTGATGTCGAGGAGCTTTTCCCATTCCTCGGGCTTCGTATCGACGAAGTTCTGGAATCGGTCCCAGCCGGCGTTGTTCACCAGGACGTCGATCGCGGTCTCGGCGAGCGCCGCCTTAGCGGCGGCGTAGTCCGCGATGTCGAATACCAGCGCGGTGCCTTTGCATTCGCTGGCCACGCGTTGCGCGGCGTCGGCGACGCGGTCGGCAACCAGGAGGCGAGCGCCTTCCTCGCCAAAGCGCCGGCAAATGGCGCGGCCGATGGCGCCGCCGCCGCCCGTGACCAATACGGTCTTGTCCCGAAGGCCTTTCATTTGGAGCGCTTGTCGATGACGCGCTTCGCCTTGCCGATCGAGCGCTCGACCGTGCCGGTGCGCACTTCCGCGCTGACGCCCACATAGGCCTTGATGCTGTGCGCGAGCGCGGCGGCGCCTTCCGCCGTGCCCTCGACCACGACCGCGAGATGGTCAAGGGGTCCTTGCTTGGAGACCTCGAGCACATAGTGCGGGCTCAACCCCGCCGTCTTGAGGATCAGCTCTTCGACCTGCGATGGGAACACGTTCACGCCGCGAATGATCAGCATGTCGTCCGAGCGCCCAGTGACTTTCTCCATGCGGCGCATGCTGCGCGCGCTTGGCGCCAGCAGCCGCGTCAGATCGCGCGTGCGATAGCGGATGATCGGCAGCGCTTCCTTCGTCAGCGCGGTGAACACCAGCTCGCCGCGCTCGCCTTCCGGCAAAGGCTCGCCTGTCTGGGGGTCGATGATCTCGGGATAGAAGTGGTCCTCCCAGATGGTGAGGCCGTCCTTGGTCTCGGCGCATTCCTGCGCGACGCCGGGACCGATGATCTCCGACAGGCCGTAAAGATCGATCGCGTCGAGAGCGACGCGCCGCTCGATCGATTGCCGCATTTCGTTGGTCCAGGGCTCGGCGCCGAAGATGCCGATGCGAAGCGAGCTCTTCTTCGGGTCGAAGCCCTGGCGCTCCATCTCGTCGGCGATGGCGAGCATGTAGCTCGGCGTCACCATGATGATCTCGGGCTTGAAGTCGGCGATCAGCTGGACCTGGCGCTCGGTCATGCCGCCGCCGAGTGGTATCACGGCGAGGCCGAGGCGCTCGGCGCCGTAGTGCGCGCCGAGCCCGCCGGTGAAAAGCCCATAGCCATAGGCAACGTGCACCTTGTCGCCGGGGCGCGCGCCGGCAGCGCGGATCGAGCGCGCCATGACGTTCGACCAGGTATCGATGTCGCGTGCCGTGTAGCCGACGACCGTCGGCTTGCCGGTGGTGCCGGAGGAGGCGTGGATCCGCACGATGCGATCCATCGGCACCGCGAACATGCCGAAGGGATAGGCGTCGCGCAGGTCGGCTTTCGTCGTGAAGGGGAAACGCCTCAGATCTTCAAGCCGGCGGCAGTCCTCCGGCTTCACGCCGGCCGCATCGAACTTCTTACGGTACTGCGGCACGTTGTCGTAGGCGTGCTTGAGCGACCACTGCAGGCGCTCGAGCTGCAGCACGCGCAGCTCTTCGCGCGACGCTTTCTCGATCGGCTCGAGGGCGAAGGTATTCATTTGCCGGTGAAGCGCGGCGTGCGCTTCTCCTTGAATGCCGTCACTCCCTCGCGATAGTCGTGCGTCAGCCCGGCCTCGCGCTGCAGGTCACGCTCGAGATCGAGCTGCGCATCGAGCGAATTGCCGGCGGAGGCATACATCGCTCGCTTCAGCAATCCGTAGCCTTTCGTCGGTCCATGCGCGAGGCTTCTAGCAATCCCCAGAGCTTCGTCGGAGAGCCTCGCATCGTCCACTACCTTCCAGATGAGGCCACATTCGGCAGCCTGTTCGGCGCTCAGCTTCTCAGCAAGCAA
>WNFM01349126.1_pt1 | contig 15627 bp, 13 predicted proteins | sample 5400271 | NCBI WGS metagenome assembly WNFM01 (sample SAMN13153352, study PRJNA577476) | soil metagenome | isolation source: 60 cm saprolite on Douglas fir-dominated hillslope | place: USA:California | collected 2013-09-17
AAGCGATAGACCGGCTTGAGTAGCACAAGACTTACTGTCAACGCGAGCAGCTCAGCGGCCAAGACACGCAGATAATGGTCGCCGTTCCAGCCCCGCGCCAGCCAGGATGCGGCATGCGGTCCCAGACCGGGAAGAAAGGCGCTGAAGAGGCCCTTGGTTGCGACCAGCGCGAGGGAAAGCCGAGATTGCGTGAGTCCAGGCGCCATGGGAATGGTGGAATGCTGTCCCATCCACCACTTCATGCCAAGATAGCAGACCAGGAAGATCGCCGGCACAGCGAAGTCTCGCAGCCAGGCCTCTGCGCGGGCGAGCAGCGCCTGAGGAGAGAAGTCGGCGCTGTTCTCGATGACGAGGAAACGGTATAAGGCACAGGCCACGATGAGAGAGATAGTCTGTTCATAGATGAAGGGAGCAAGGACGAGAGCGACTACGAACCCAATATACGACTGGTTGCGCTGTTTCTGGTCCAGCTGTGGATCGTGCGCGCGGATGTAGAGGAGCAGTCCGGCCAGGTATGCAGCTAGGCCCATCGTCTGGAAGAGGGCTACGGCGCCCCAGATGACCCCTTCGAACTGGCTCCCGAAGGCGATGAATAACGCGCCTGCGAGCGCCCCTATGCTTAGCCTACCGGTAATCCTGCGGCCGAGTAGCAGAATCAGGCTGGCGTCGAGCCAGAAGAGCAGATACGCCACGCTGTGGAAAACCAGCGGCTGTAACCCGAAAATCTGGACCAGCACTAATATGAACAGTTGCGGGGACTACTCAGGCGAACTTGCGCTGCGGGTCTAGCATAGAGGCATGGTGCAAGACGAACGGATCGTCGAACTCGAAGCCCTGGTGGCCCGCCAGCAGCTGCAGAATGAGCAGTTGCTGGCGGTGAACGCCGAGTTGCGTGCCCGGGTGCAGGAGTTGGAGGCGCGGCTGGCCAAGGACAGCCATAACAGCAGTAAACCGCCGTCGAGCGATGGGTTGCGCCAAGGACAGCCATAACAGCAGTAAACCGCCGTCGAGCGATGGGTTGCGACGTGAGGCGCGCAAGACGAAGAGCCTGCGGAGGCGCAGCGGCAAGGCCACGGGGGGACAACTGGGTCACCGAGGTGAGACGCTGCACCTGGTGGCGACGCCCGACGAGGTCGTCGAGCATCGGCCAGCGGTCTGTGCGCAGTGCCAGACGCCGCTGGAGGGTGAGCCGGTCCTGCTGCGCGAACGCCGCCAGGTGCTCGAACTCCCCGCGCTGCGGCTGCGCGTGCGCGAGCACCACGCCGTGCAGGTGCGCTGCCCGCAGTGCCAGCACGTGAGCCTGGGGACCTTCCTGGCAGAGGCGCCGAGTCGGGCGCAGTATGGGCCGCGCCTGCGGGCATTCAGCGTCTACCTCATCGAACAGCAGTTTGTGCCGTATGGGCGGGTACGCGCGTTGCTCAGCGATCTCTTGGGGGTGCAGCTCTCGGAGGGGACGCTGGTGGCCTGGGTCCAGCAGGGCGCCACGACGCTGGCGCCAGTCGAAGCCGCGCTGAAGGCCGCGCTGCGGCGGGCGCCGGTGCTGCACAACGACGAGACGGGCGTGCGGCGGGCGGGCACGCTCGCGTGGGCGCACGTGACGAGTACGAACCGCCTGACCCACTACGGTATTGAGACCAAACGCGGCACGCAAGCGACCGACGCCATCGGCATCTTGCCGGGCTTCACCGGGGTGAGTGTGCATGACGGGTGGGCGCCCTATCGCCACTACAGCGCGTGCCGTCATGCGCTGTGCAACATCCACCATTTGCGCGAGCTGACGTTTGTGGAGGAGCAGTATCAGCAGACCTGGGCCAAGGATCTCAAAGACCTGCTGCTGGAGATGAAGACGGCGGTGGAGGAAGCGCGCACCAGCGGCCGCCACCAGCTCCCGACCACCACCCGCCAGGTGTTCGTCGCCCGCTACCGCGAGCTGCTCGCTGCGGGCCACGCCGCCAATCCGCCGCCGGAGCGTCGCCCGCGCCAGCGGGGGCGGGTGAAGCAGACGCCTGTGCGCAACCTGTTGGAGCGCTTGTGGCTGGGCCAGGACGAGGTCCTTCGCTTCCTCGACGACCTCACCATCCCGTTCGACAACAATCAGGCAGAGCGCGACCTGCGTCTGCTCAAAGTGCAGCAAAAGGTCTCCGGCTGCTTTCGGTCAGATCGCGGCGCCGACGCGTTCGCTCGTTTGCGTGGGTACCTCTCTACCCTCAGAAAACAAGGGATGGCGCTCCTCGCCGCCCTCGAGACAGTTGCCGCCGGTCAGCCTCTCTACCCAGCCTTCGCCTGAGTAGTCACCAGTTGCGGAATCGGGTTGTAATGATACACACCAAACCAATGCACCGCGAAGGCCACACCATGGCTGCCAGCATCGAGTAGTGTCCAGTCATCTCCAACGAATCCATTGTTGATACTACGGCCGTACATGATGGCGATCTCGACAGCCAGACCGATCAGTATCAGCAACATCGTGCGAGGTGGCGTTGGCCGTGCGCCGCGCTGCAGTTTCGCTAGCGCGCTGCGTTCACCGCGAGGCGATACCACCTGCGTAGTGTGCGTACTCATTGCGTCAAGACCTCCAGAGATGGTGGGTCGCTCACGAGTACTGCCACACACCTGCCACTGGCGTACTTGTACGAGCCTGCCTTGCAGCTAGAACGTGAAACCTATGTCGGATGTAACCACACAGCAGTACCGAGGTGCTGTGCGCGCCGTATCTGTCGTCCCCTCGCGTTTCGCGCACGTGCGGACGTTAAGGTAACCTGTACTGTCATTACGCACGTTTGGCCAGGTGAAAGGACAGGTGAAAGGACAGGTGCGGGCTGTATCTACATTGATGCGATGGGCATCGCATCCTCGAACACTGTCGCATTGCGGTTCCTAAGCTCTTGGTTTGGGACGACGCCTCACTACCCGAAGAAGGTCAAGGCGACCGCGCCAGCGACCAACATCCGGCTCACCTTGCTGTCCTCCCGCGCCAGCGAGCTCATGGCCTCCGAGCACCTCTGGCGCCTGGCCAAGGCGGTGGTCGCTGCCTATCAGGTCTACGAGGCGGTCCAGCAGCACACTCAACGTTTTGCTGCCTGGCTTGATGCTCTCGCACCCTGCGACCAAGTGCTCAAGTCCGGCCTGTTCACTATTGCGCTACAGTGGCAGTCCACTTAAGGAGCAGCGATGGACTGGGCGCACTGAAGGACGACAAGCGTGCAAAATGAGTACACGGCTGTAACAGAAGCTCAGATTGGGGCCCGCCTGTCCAAGGCGGACTCGGAGGCTAATTGGCCCGTCGACGCAGTTGAACGGCAATCCCAGGTGCCCTTCTGGCTCATTGTCGCCCGATCCGGTGCATATCATGTCAAGGTCTTGACACGTACGTTGGAAAGCATGCATCGCGTGGCTCCGATCTACCGCGCCTTCGTCTACTGCTTAGATTGTGGCGAGATCGGGCACCGTGGGCGGGAACACGTGCGTGTGCTCGTGCTGCTGGCTCAGCGCCCGCGGCATGGCGGCAATCGTAACCAGCAGCAGTGTCGGCACGATCGTGGGGGCAAAGTACCCCAGAACGTGGTGAAGTGGATAGGGCAGCAACAGAAGTACGCCGCCGAACCACAGCGCCACCAGCGCCAGGGAAGCGAGGGCCCATTGCGTGAGTGTGCGTAACGCCGCGGCGCGCTGTGCCAGCAACATTGTCAACGCCCCGCGCGCCTGAAGGGTCGCGAACGTCTGCGTGTACGCGTCCACGATGGCCAGCCCCGTCGGTACAAGCAAGACTTCGTCGTTGGCATGCCCGTACGGCGTAGTGAAGCACCACACTACGGTGAGCAGGCCGAGCAACGTCAGGGAATTCCACGTGTGGCGCAGGCGCCAGTACAATACCGAGATCGCGCCGATTCCCGCCAGGGTGGTACCCCACATAATAGCTGAATAGATTTGCGACGGAAGCTTCGTCAGGAAGTACCCGAACAGGCCGAGCAACGAGGGCATATCGGTCTGCTCGAACGTCAGGTGAGACAAATAGAGCACGGACCGCGGCCACGCATAGAGGAGCGCTGGGCCAGTCGTGAGCACATCCAGGGCAAGTAAAACGACGCAGGTGCCCACAAAGCTCACTGCAACTCGTGTGCGGCGAACTGAGGCGCTCGGGCCCTGCGTCAGACAGAGGACCGAGATCACCGCCAGCGCCAGCGCCAGTTGCGGCTTGAGCAGCGCGGCGCTCATTAGCGCGCCTGCGGCGAGATCTGCGCTGCGCTGATTGCGCCCTAACGCCCACATCCAGCCGCCCATCGCCGCATACACGATGGCCACTGGATTTCCCCAAAAGGTAACCAAGGCCGTTGTCGGTGCGACAGCCACGATCGCGGCGAGAAGCACGCGCTTGGCGGGGCTTGCCATCAACTGCGAGCGCATCGACTCAGCCCAGAGCGCGATCATCCCGAGCGAACCAGCGAAGAAGCAGATTACCGAGCAGGCGCGCCAGGCCAAGAGGGCACGTGAGGGAGTGAAATTGGTGAATGGTAGCGCTAGCCACGCAAAGAGCGGTGGATAGACATACGGCTGATTCACACGCTGCTGGGCATCAAGCAGATAGCTCACTGGGATGCCAGCGTCACGCGCGTAGCGCAATAGGACTAGGGGATCGTAGGGACTCTCATGCGCGCGGGTCGCGCTTGACGCAGCATATAGAAGCAAGAAGTCATGCCCGCTATTGACACGAAATCCATCCGCAATTGGGCGCAATGCCCAGAGTGTCAGGAGGGAAAGCGCCACTCCCCCGGCGAGCCCCCAGATGATTGCCCCAGAGCGCAGGCGCGTGAGCCATGAGTTCTCAGCGTTCTGAATCGTGCGCTCCGCCACCACTTTCACGTGCTCCTGCAACTCGCCGATAAGCCAGTCATCTGACCAGATCTCCGCATGCTTGCATCCTCTCCCGATCTCACGTGCTTGCTCGGCCGCTCCTCATCGTTCGCGCCCCACCCGCCAACGGCCTCGCAGCAGCCGGTGCGGCCTGGGCACTCGGCGGCACCTGGTAGAGTGAGGTGTCGCCCCATTGGCCGAGTTTGATCAGCCGCTGCTGTTGGAACGCGAGATACGCCGGGAGGTAGCTGGCGATCACCTTGTTGTTGTACACCTGCGTGAGCCAGCGCATCAGGCCGGCGTCGTAAACGACGTAGGTGAACCCTTGCTCGTGCAGCAGCTCGAGCATCCCATCGGACGTCTTGCCAGCGCTCACAATATACGGCACCCAGTCGCCGCCGGAATCGGCCACGTAGTCACGCTCGGTGAAGAAGTAGCCTGTGCCGCGCCCCAGCATCAATAGCTTGCCGTCGTGCGGCAACGAGTTGTTGATATAGTCTGCCGCTCGGAAGAAGTCAGGCGTCATGCCGCCTCTCTCGTGCGTGCGGAAGTACGCGTCCTCTGAAACGCTCCCGCTCAGAATCGGAAGCGGATTGCGGACAAATCTAGCGCGTGACAGCGGAACGCCCACCTGGATCAGACAGGCAGCTAGCATGACAGCGACAATCAGCCACCTCGCCGCGACAAAGCGCGCCAGCACGCGGCTGATCAGCCAGCCGAGTAGTACTGCGCCAAGCAGCGTCGCCAATACAACGGGGGGCAGCGCGTAGCGCTCGACGAGCGCGCCGCTGAACGTCCACACGATGAATCCGGCGACGGACCATACGGCAATCGCCGCCACCAGCACCGCACGCCAGCCCGGGAAGCGGATATCGCGTCTCCAGGCCGCAATTGCGTAGACGCCGCAAGGCACCACTAGCGCCGCCCCGACGGGGACAAAAAGGCTGGCGAAGAAGCCGCTTCCTTCGCCATATCGCTCTGGATGGAAAGACAGGTCGAGCGCGTACAGATGGAACCGTGCGGTGAACCCACTGTGAGGGCCGAAATTTTGGAAAGTCGCGGTAAGTGTCTGGCTGCGGACCGAATTCCACAGCGGTGCGCCGAAGACCTGCTGTAGCGCGGGATACACTGGATTGCCCAGGAGAATCCAGTCCTTCAGGAGCCACGGGGCGAAGGCCAGCGTGAGCGCACCGCCAAACCATACAAGTGCACCTGCGGCCACAGACATCGCTGCGCCGCCTCCTGCATGTCGCGTCCTGCGCCGCCACGTGAACAGCCCGAGGCCTGCCAGGATGAGGATCGCCGCACCAGGGAGATACTCGACGGCTGTATATTTTGTGCCAAGCGCCAGTCCAACAAACACGCCCGCAAGTGCCAAAAGCGGGCCATCGAGACGATCGTGGGCGATTACCATCTCCAGCCAGCGGAGGAGCGCGGTGAACGCCGCCAAGCCGTAGAAGACGAGTGCTGTCTCGACATAACCCGACGAGGTGTACGCCGTCATTAGGGGAATCGTGGCAGTGGCGAGCACCGCCAGCCAGGCCGTGGTCGACCCGAAGGAGCGGCGGATGAGCGCGAAGACGAGCAACGCGCTCAGCAAGGCGAAGCTGTCCTGAATCATTGTGACGGCCTGCGGCGCCCCGACACTGAGCGCGACGATATTCAGCATCTCGCTATTGTAGGGGAGATTGGCGTGGGCCCAGCCCGGGAAGGATTGCCATCCGTGGGATCGCAAGAGTAATAGTGGGATCGCCCAGTGATATTGATAGGTATCATAACCGGTCGTGCCGTCAGGCAGGGTCAGGTCCACTGCGAGAGTTGCGAGCAGGATGACGAGGCACGCGAGCGCGAGCGCTCCCTGTGGTACCAGCTCGCGCCAGGCGGACTGCCATCTCGCTGGCACCTGTCGCAGCGGCATCAGCGCTTCCCGCACAAGCTCCCTGGCTCGCGTGGCGTCTGACCACAAGACGAGCGGCAGGCTCACCAGCAGCACGACGAACGTCACGCCGTAGAAGAGATGGAAAGCGCCCAGCGCAAGCGTCGTGAGACTGAGCATTCCCATCCCGAGGCCGGCCGCGAGGGCTAGCGTCTCTAGTGGCGCAAGCACAGAGGAGCCGAGCAACAGCCTCAAGCAGCGTAGCCCCAAGAGCAGCCCGCAGTAGACGACCACAGCCGCCAGACCGAGGTCGAAGCAACGGTCGAGGAACGTGAACGCGTGCGGCTCGTCCAGATGGGGAACATAGATGATGGCGTGGTACAGGCCGAGGAGCACCATGCCGCCTACCGCAGCAAGCCAGTGCAGGTACCAGCGCGCCCTGGAATATGGACGTCCCGGTGTCGTTTCAAGCCGCTTGGCATCGTGGTGCGCTACCCAGATCGCCATGTGCCCCCTCTTCCCATGCCACACATATTCCACAGCATGATGGCGTCGATGCGAAAGCGCCCGAAGATCCGACTAGTTCTATCCGTCCTGTACTGCACACTCGGTAGAGATTACACCATAAGCAGCTGGATGTGGCACGGACGTAGCCCGAACCTCTGCGTGCGCGAATCTCGATTGTGGCCGAGGACCCAGAATCAGCAGTGGAAGGGTATGGAATAGCCAGAAAGGGTACGCATATTGTACCAGCTCTGCTACAAGCCGTATGCTGGCGCTGGGTTCGAGCGAACATGCGCCAATTCGGCTCTACCTGGGCTCCATCGGCGGATTCATCGACGGATTCATCGACCGATTCATCGACGTCATGCGTTGTAGATAAATGATCGTTGAGTACCTGTGTGATATGTGCTGTTGGGCGCACGACGAGCGTCCCGGTGCTGAACTACATGTGGGTGGAAGCAGGCTGGAGGTGGTGGAGAGTGTCGGACGCAGGAGACGCCGCCATGCACGGTCGGCGGGATGCTCGACATGACTGACAACGCGGATGAGGAGAAGACTGTGGAGAAGGGCCAGCGGATCGTCGTGACCATGCCGGCGTATCATGCCGAGCAAACCCTCGAGAAGACCTACAAGCTGGTGGTAGACGACGCCAGCAAGGATAACACAGTCGCGGTGGCCAAAAGGCTGGGTCTCAAGGTGTTCGTTCATCCGGCGAATCGCGGCTACGGGGGCAACCAGAAGACGTGCTACGATCAGGCCCTCGAAGCCGGCGCCTCCATCGTGGTCCTCCTGCATCCAGATTATCAGTACGATCCGAAGACGCTGACGGCGCTCTGCGAGCCACTGGTTGCTGGCCGCGCGGATTTCACCTTCGGGTCGCGCTTTGCCAATGGCGCCGATCCGCGCAAGGGAGGCATGCCGCTGTACCGTTACGTTGGCAACCGCCTGACGACGGCCATCGAGAATCTGGTGCTCGGCACGCACTTCGCGGAGTTGCACAGCGGGCTGAAGGCCTACACGGCGGACTTCCTGCGAGGATTGGAGTACCACAAATATTCGGACGACTTCGTGTTCGACAGTCAGATGCTCATCGACGGCGTGCTGTCGGGGGCCCGCATCGAGGAGGTGTCGATTCCGACACGCTATACGGCCGAGTCGTCCTCGATCAGCGTCTCGCGGTCGCTGCGATACATCCGGCTGACGATCACCGAGCTGTTCCGCATGAAGCGCATGCACAAGCGCGCCGCACGCTTGCAGGCGCGGCAGGCGCAGCAGCATCGGCGCGCGTAACAGATTCGGCTGGTGGGCACTGAAGGTAGTGGGGCACTGTCCGCGCACTCAGCGCGGCCGGATAAGGGCGGGAGATATTGATGCGGATTACGGACGAGCGCGCAGTCGGCATGCCCACTGCGAAGAACATGGTCGGCGTATCCGCCAAGCGGAGCGAAACGACGACTGCGGCAACGGCGAAGTCAGGGGCGGCTGGGCTGTTCGCAAGGCTGCTTACCGAACCCGAGACGCGCCGCGTGGTGGCGTTCTTGATTGCGGGCGGCGTTTCGACCCTGGTCACGCTCTCGGTCACCTCGCTGCTGACCGACGTGTGGGGACAACGCTTCCTGTGGTCCGCCATCGCCGGCACCGAGCTGGGTGTGCTCGTGCAATTCGCCATCAACGATCGGCTGGCCTTCCGGGACCTTGCGGGCCATCGCCGCCGTCTCCCCGTGCGGCTGCTCCGCTACCACCTTACCTGTGCCGCTGGCCAGTCGATCATCTTGCTGTTGTCGCTGGTCTTGCACGACGTGGTACACTGGCGCGCGGTCTTTGCGCAGGCAGTGCCGATCATGTTCGTCACCGCTTTCAACTTCCTGATGCATCGGTTTTGGACCTATCGTGGCGCACACCATGTTGCCAGCGCTCCCACTGCGCAATAGCCGCATGGTGGCCCATTGTGAGTCTGTTATCATCGGCACGTGATCTAGTTCAGCACGCCCATGCTGGGCCGGCCACGTTTAGGTGAGCATGGAGGCGACTCCAGCGCGCCCACACGCCTTCGACGGCCGATGCGCATACCAGACAGCGTCTTGACTGCAACCCAAAAGGGGCCCTACGCGATGGCCAAGGTATCCGGTTTAGCCTTCCTCGATGATCTCAAAATGCTCGCCGAGCCCATCCCTGCGGCTATGGCAGCGCCCGCTCTTGGCAAACGGAACCTGAGGATCGCGCTAGCGCTCTTCGGTCTGACTTTGCTGACGCTGCTCGGCTTCCAGTCGCGATTCCAGATTGATTCATTCGGGGTGTCGAACGCCCCGCACTTCCTCTACCAAGCCGAGAGCTTGCTGCATGGTCATCTGGACTTGCCGCTCCCGCCACGCATGACCGACATCGTCGTCGTCAACGGCAAAAGCTATATCGTGTATCCGCCCTTCCCGGCGGTGCTCTTGATGCCCTTCGTGGCCATTTTTGGGCTTTCTACGAGCGATGTGTTCTTCACAACGGTAATCGCGGCGCTCAATATGCCTCTCATCTTTCTGTTGCTCGAGCAGGTGCGCGAAAACGGCCTGACGCGTCGTGTGTGGCTCGAGAATCTGTGCATCACACTGCTGCTCTATTACGGCTCGATCAACCTTTGGCTCTCGCTCGGCGGTAGGATGTGGTTCACTGCACATGTATTGTGCATGACCTGCATACTCCTCTCGCTGCTCCTCGCCTTCCGCCGCCACTATACGTGGAGCACGGTCTTGCTGGCCTGCGCGTTCTTCACGCGCGCGACCGCCCTCATTGGATTCGTGTTCCTCGCGTATCTGATCTGGCAGGAAGGCGGTATGGGGCATGAGCTCGAGCGCTTCCTGGGCTCTTTGCGCAGCCGCGTACCCGACTGGAGTGCGATCCCATGGCGCCGGTTCCTCGGGCCCGCGATTGTGGCCGTGGTGATGGCCGGCCTGTTCATGGTGCGTAATTTCGCCGTGTTCGGCTCACCCCTGGAGGGAGGCTATGCAGTCTTAATCCACCAGCGGTATCCGATCGTGACGACTGGGCCGTTCTGCACCTGCTATGTCAAGTCGAACATCGTTGCCAATTTCTTCACGTTCCCGCTCATTACGTTCTCAGGCCCGTATGGTGGCGCGTTCGATCGACACCCGGTTTTAGACATGCTGAATCACGGAGATGCGGTCAGCGTCTTTGTGACAACCCCCCTTTTCCTGCTGCTGTTCTGGAGGAATAGGAAGTTTAGCCTCACTCGTGCGGCACTGTGGGCCACGCTGGGTATCATTGTGATCGCGGTGTTGCTCTTCCACGCGGCGGGTTGGTACCAGTTCGGCGCGCGCTACCTTTACGACGGGTACGCCTACGCCTTCCTGCTGCTTGCGCTGAGCGATGTTCGTGTGGATTGGCGATTCGCCGCGCTCGGGACTCTCGGCATGCTGATCAACTACCTTGGCGCCGCAGAGTTCTGGACGGGTCATATCTTCCATCTGTAGGTCTCACGAAAGTCGCTTCCCGTCCCAGGCGGGAAAGAACTATCGGTCCGCGTCTGGCCGCCGATGTCTATACCTCAGCCCAGGCGCCACCTTTAGGCGGTTTGGCCGACGTCGAGCCCGGTCGAGTGCCAGAATTGATTGGGAATGGCGGTGCCTGGGGGTAGAAATCGGCGGGGCTAGACACGTTCATCTCCGACCGCATCCATGCACCGCTATAACTGACCTCGAACGATGCTACCGTACAGCGAAAGAGCCCAACGAACGCGCATGCGGCATCAGGGACCGTTGACTAGAGTGCCAGGCAAGCATCGCACACGGCCAAAGGTGCAATCAGTTGCCTATTGGAGGGAACTCATGGAATCTGTCGTGACACATCCCGCGTTGCCCATGCCGCTGCAGTGGCACTCCGTGCCGGAGGGGTGGACGATCACCGAAAGTGGTGCGCTGACAATCGTTGCGGGCGCCCAAACTGATCTCTTCATTGACCCGCAGACCGCTGCGGAGGCGCTCAGTGCGCCACGTCTGCTCGCGCACCTGGCGGGCGACTTCACGCTGAGCGCGCGCGTGACGGTGGACTTCGCTGCGACGTTCGACGCCGGTGCGCTGGTGCTGTACACCCACGAGCGGGTCTGGGCGAAGCTCTGCCTGGAATACTCGCCACAGGCAGCAGCTACGATCGTCTCGGTCGTCACACGGGGTGTGTCCGACGACTGCAATAGCTGGCCGGTTGAAGGCAGGCACGCCTGGTTGCGGGTCGCGCGCCTGGGGCCCGCATGCGCGTTTCATGCATCAGCAGATGGGACAGAGTGGCAATTGGTGCGGCACTTCGCCTTGCCGAGCGAGGAGAATCCGGCGGCGGGTTTTCTGGCGCAGTCTCCGACGGGCAGCAGGTGTTCGGCTACCTTCGACGACATCCACTACCTGCCGAGGCGCCTGAGCGATCTCCGCACGGGTGTTTGATTTCCACACAGGAGCGCGGCCCTCAATGCCGCGGCCCATCTGTTGGCGCCGGGGTCAGATTCGGAACGCACGCAGCGCCGCACCCCGGCGGTGCGGCGCGATTTCACCTGTCACGCGGGATTCACGTCGCGACACGCTTTGGCATGGGCGGGCGAGCCAGCGCGCCCTCTCCCTCTCGCCATCTATGGAGAAAGGGGCGAGGTGTTAGCGCCAGACGCCGATCATCGCGACGTCCGACAAGCTGACTGTATCCGGCGTCTTCACGCTCGGGATTGTCCAGACGGAAGAAGTTGCTCAGGTTACCAGCTTTTTGATGCTCCTAGTACTGCAGCGACACTTAGTCGTAGGTCACTTGTCATAGGCCCAAGTACTGTGCGGCACGGACAGCTTCGATGTTGTACACATCTCGCTCGCTGCTAACCGTGATTTCATGAGCCTTCTCTGCGTAAGTGTCGCTGCAGTACTAAAAACCTCAATGCATAAGCTATGCCGCCAGTGATACGGCTAGCCTGCCTTGACCTCCAGGGACTGCGAATGGTCCGCTCGGCGGAGGAGCGCCAGCACGCCGGCCTCTTCTGGGCTCAACTTGGCCGGCGGTGCTGCGCCCTCTGGCTCGCTCGTCTCTGGGATGCTCGTCGCGAGTGTGCCTTGCGCGTAGGCATCTAGCACACCAGGATGGACATAGCAGCTGCGGCAGACGACCGGCGTGTTGCCGAGCCGCGCGGCGGTGCGTCACAGGCCGGGCAGCGCTAGCGCCGCCGCGCGGCGAGCTCGCCCAGAGTGCCCACGAACGCCACGGCACTTCCGCCGACCCACAGGTAGAAGCCGAGGCCATGCTGTTGAATGTCCACGGTGCCCAGACTATGATCCTGCACCACTGGCAGCTGGCTGAGGAAGCCAAGGCCGGCAAAGCCCGCCGCCCCCAGCAAGGCGACGAAGAGGAGGGCCGCCGCTCCCCAGAGCACAGGGAAGAACACCAACGACGGTATTGAGCAAGATCAGGACGCCGCCGAGCACACCCACCACCGCGGTGATGGCGATGGCGGCATTGACAGCGAGCGCCCCGGCGTCGATTCCGCGATGCGCCAGGCGGGCATTGGTGAAGTCGTGTACGAACACTTGCGCACCGCTGGCGTCCGTTCCCCACGACTGGCCAATCGCGTAGGCCATGGCGGCGACGCCCAGCGCCAAGAGGAGATGCGCGCTGGGCAGGTGTGGCAGCGAGACGCCACGTCTACGCCGCGCTCCCGCCTCGGGCCGGTACGAGCGCCTGGGCGCGTAGTCGCGGTCGGCGTAGTCGCGCGGCCTGGGGGCTGGTGCGGCATAGGGGGGCTGCGGCTGTGGAGGATACGCAGGCGGCGGTGCGGCGGGCGGCGCCTGGTAGCCAGGACCAGGCCACTGTGGCGGCCGCCCGCCCGGATACAGTGGACCGGCTGGAGGGTACGGTGGCGGCTGCGTGCTCGGATCAGTCGGCTCGCCAGGGCCGAGTGTGCCGCCATAGCCCCGCCCAGCACTCACTCGCTCGGTCGGCATATTGGCATAGCCGCCAGCCCCATCGTTGCCGGACACGCGCCCATGAGGCGGCCGGTTGGCGTCAGTCCACATCGTGCCGCTCCCCTTCTGGTTCGCTGGTGGCGCCGCCACCAGTGCTGTGCATGCGACTGCTCCGGCATCGCCCGCCCGCACGGCTTACCATCACGTCACCTGCGCATTCGGTCCGGCGAACGAGTCTGTCGGCTCAAGAGCCGCCCGGGGCGGTCTTACTCCTGCGTCACCATGCCCACATAGTATCAGCAGTGCAGGACACTTTGTTGTTATGTAGCTCACACTGGGACAATTGGGGCGGCACACGCAGACATAATCGTTGAGTTTATTGTTGGCCGCGCGCTCGACGATGCCGCTGTTCCGGCGCGTCCGCGCCTGGAAGGGGCGGCTGCTGCACCTGCGCAGCGCGAGCAGGAGAAAGCGTCCGGGCACGAAGTTGGCACCCGCGCAATTGCGCCTGCCTCCTAACCTCTAGCGTCAAGGGGTCATAGTGAGATTGTGTAGTCGGTAAGCCGCAGGTATACTAGTGGCGTTCTTGATTAACGTACAAGCGCCGATTGGGCTGCGCTCGGCGTTGGCATATTCCGCGTGCCGACGCGACCGCCTCCCAGCCCGGTGAGGTTCAAGAAGCGAGGCGGGTGTAGCGCGCTATGGATGACGCAATCCAAGATTTCGTTACTGCTCTGGCGTCCGAGCGTAAGTCGAGCCAGAACACGCTTGGAGCCTACCGCACTGACCTGCGGCAGTTGATTGATTTCCTACGCCGGCGCGGCATTGGGTCCTGGGAGGAGGTGACCCCAGCCCTGATCGCGGATTTTGTGCTGGATCTGCGCGAGCGCCTGTACGCCACCACATCGATCGCCCGTAAAGTCGCCGCACTGAAGAGTTTCTTTCATCATCTCGTCGCGACCCACATCATCACGCACGATCCATCCGAGGCGTTGCAGGCGCCCAAAGTGGAGAAATACCTACCACATGCGTTGCGACCTGAGGAGATCGAGCGGCTCTTCGCCGCGGTATCCGCTGCCTCCGGCGTGGGGCAGCGCGACCTCGCCATGTTGCATACCATCTACTCCACCGGCATGCGTGTCACAGAGCTCATCTCGCTCGATGTTGCCAATGTGGACCTGACCCATGGGCATGTCCGCTGTGTGGGCCGCAGCCGGCGCGAGCGGATCCTGCCGCTGTCGCTCGCCGCGCAGAGCGCGCTCACCCGATATATGGAAGACTTCCGTCGTCTGCTGAATCGCGGTAACGGCGAGACCGCCCTATTTCTCAATCACCACGGGCAACGTCTGACACGCCAGGGGTTCTGGCTGATCATCAAAGGCTACGCGAAGACTGCCGGCATCGAGAATATCACGCCGCATACGCTGCGCCACTCCTTCGCGCTCGACATGCTCGGACGAGGTATGGAGCTGCGCTCCGTACAGGTGCTGCTGGGCCACGCCAATATCTCGACTACCCACGTCTACAAGCAGCTGCGCCGCTTGCAGCCCGTTACGGCCTCATAGCCTCACTCTTCTCGAATCGCGTGGCAAGCGGATCGAACCGGCGTCGCCTTTGCGGCACGCCGGTTTGCCTTTCTCTCGTGGCTATGCCAACATCTGAGGCGAGCATATGGAGGCTAATGATGGAACCCTCGCATCCCCAATCCTTGAGCAATCGCCAGCTGCGCGAAGCGGCAGACGCGGTCCTTAGCCGGTCTGGCGTGCCGCCGCGCGTCGCCATCATCCTGGGCACGGGCCTGGGCGGTCTGGCGGACCGCGTCGCCAACCCGACCCACATTCCCTATGCGGAGCTACTGCACTTTCCGACAGCGACCGTGGTGGGGCACGCGGGTAGGCTCGTGTTGGGCGAGTTGCGCGGTGTGCCAGTGGCCGCGATGCAGGGCCGCTTTCATCTCTACGAGGGCTATAGTCCACAGCAGGTCGTGTTCCCACTCCGCGTGCTGCGTTCGCTTGGAGCACAGACCCTGATCGTCACCAATGCGGCCGGTGGCCTTGCCGCGGGGCAGCATGCCGGCGATCTCATGCTCATTCGCGACCACATCGGGCTGGCGACCATGATGGGGCAGAATCCGCTAATCGGGCCAAACGACGACGCGCTTGGGCCGCGCTTCCCTCCCATGACCGATGCGTACCCCGCCGAGCTGCGAGCGCTGGCGCAGTCCGTCGCCGGAGAGCTTGGCATTACGCTGAGCGAGGGCGTGTACGTGATGGTCACCGGGCCCAATTATGAGACGCCGGCGGAGCTGCGCTTTCTGCGCCTGGCGGGCGCCGACGCCGTCGGCATGTCGACGGTTCCGGAGGTGCTGGCGGCCGTCCATATGGGCATGCGCGTGCTGGCGGTCAGCTGCATTACGAATGTCGCGCTCGGTGGCGAGGAGGGGCAGGAGGGCGAGACGAGCCA